>Ga0316580_10000097_pt1 | contig 15647 bp, 9 predicted proteins | sample S0NA_2_FD_204519 | JGI IMG/M metagenome (GOLD analysis project Ga0316580, IMG submission 204519) | Rhizosphere microbial communities from salt marsh grasses in Alabama, United States - S0-2_160517rDrB | ecosystem: Host-associated > Plants > Roots > Rhizosphere | place: USA: Alabama | collected... | reverse complement strand
CCGGTGCGCGGAATCTGCCCCTGGAGTGGCTCACGGCCGACAATGGGGGGACCCTGCGCTCGCCGGAGTCGCTGCGGCAGCTCATGGGTCTGGCGGGAATCGACCCGGATGCGCCCCAGATCGCCTTTTGCAACACCGGCCACAACTCGAGCCTCGGCTGGTTCGTCGCGAGCGAGCTGCTGGGCAACGGCGATGCGCGGCTCTATGACGGCTCGATGGCCGAATGGACCCGGTCGAGCGAGCTGCCGATCGAACGCAAGGTGGCGATCTCGCGTTGAGCGACCGTGGCGGGCGTCGGGGGTGCGCCCGTCGCGCCCCCGCTGCATCGGGATGCATCCGGGCTATTCGGGCAGGCCAGCCCTGCGCAGGTCCGCGAGGAATCGCTCGCGATACAACGGGTCGCGGATCGGGAAGGCGCGCTCGACGTGCGCGATCGAGAAGTCCGGGTCGAGGGCGAGGATCTCCTGCGACTCCCAGGCGGCGTCCTCGTGGCGGCCGGCGGCCGCGTAGACAGCCGCGAGCCAGACCCGCAGTAATTGGTAGCTGGGACTCGCGTCGGCGGCGCTCTCGATGTCAACCAGCGCCTGGTCGATCTGTTCCTGCGCATAGCTCAGCGTCCCGCGGATGACCCTATAAACCGCCGGCACACGCGGATTGAGCCGCACGGCCCGCTCGATGCTGGCGAGCCCATCCCCAGGCCGGCCGGCGAAGTGAAGGATCCAGGCGAGCAGGGCGTGGGCATCGGCATAGTTGGGCTTGATCTCGATCGCCTTCTCGGCGTTGCGGATGGCGGCGGGGTAGTTGCGCCGGAAGAGCTCGATCTGTCCCTGCACGAAGTAGATCTGCGGCACCGTTGGATCCAGCCGACGGGCTCGCTCCGTCAGCTCCGCCGCTCGGGCGAGGGCATCCCCGGCGGTCAGGTCCCAGCCGTCCACCGCATCCCGGCTGTACACCAAGGCGAGGCCGGCGTAGGCACGCGCGAATCCGGGATCGAGTGCAATGGCGCGCCGGTAGTGCTGGATGGCCTGTTGGGTGTCGTCGAGCGAGCGTCTGCCATAGTGGTCCAGTCCCCGCAGGAAGGCGTCGTAGGCCTGGATGCTGGCCACGTGGTCGCGTCCGAGGCGCGCCCGGTCGCCTGGGGCGATCTTCAGCTCGAGCGCGGAGAGGATCGAGGCGGCGATCTCGTCCTGCAGCGCGAACAGATCCTCGAGTTTGCGGTCGTAGCGCTCGGCCCACAGGTTGCCGCCCTGGGCGCCGCCGGTCAGGCGGACGTTGATCCGGATGCGGTCGGCGGATCGCTGCACGCTGCCTTTCAGCAGGTAGTCGACTCCCAGCTCGCGCGCGATCACGCCCTCGTCCTCCGCCGTGCCGCGATACGCGAAGGCGGAGTTGCGTGCCACCACCCGCAGACCGGGCAGCTTCGAGAGGTCCGTGATCAGGTCTTCGGTGATGCCGTCGGCGAAGTAGTCCTGCTCCGGGGCGGCGCCCAGGTTTCCGAAGGGCAGGACGGCGATCCCGGGCGGCGCTCGCGGGGTCTGGGCCCCTTCGGCGTCAGGGGTCGGCGGGTTGTCCGGGGTCAGGGTGAGCCAGGCCAGGAGTCCGGCGGCCACGATCAGCGCCGACCCGAGCGCGAGCCGGGGGAGTTGCCTTCGGGGTGCGGGCGCCGTCGTCGCCGGTCGGTCCGAGCCGGCTTCCAGGGCCCGCACGTCGGCGATGAGGCGGTAGCCGCTCTTCGACAGGGTCTCGATATAGCGTGGGTTGCGGGCATCGTCGCCCAAGGCCTTGCGGAGCTTGATGATGGCGTTGGTGAGGGCATCGTAGGTCACGACCATGCGCGGCCAGGCCTCTGCCTCCAGCTCCTCGCGCGTGACCGCCTGCCCGGGGCGGGACGCAAGGAAGCAGAGGACCTGCATGACCTTCGGCTCCAGCTTCAACGTGGTGGCGCCCCTGCGGAGCTCGTTGCTCCGCCCATGGACCTCCCAGTCGCCGACGGCGAAGGGGGTCCGCCCGTGGACGCTTGTGGCTGCCTGGTCGTTCATCGCATCGCTTCGAGCCCCGCTTGGCGACAGGGACCCGGTCCCGATGCTTCAGTGTAGTTCCTTTGGGACCGCGGCCTGTCGTGCGCACGCATCCGGTGAGCGTCGTGGCCGATGGCTCGCCCCCGTCCGATCCGGAAGTGGGATGCGCAAGTCCGTGGGACGATCGAGGCCCCTCGGGTGCCCTCAGTCTCCGTCCACGGGCGCCAGCACCGGCGCATGCCCCGCCCGCTGGCGCAGCCAGTTGACCGCGCGCAGCACCCCGGGCTGTCCCACGATGCGCTTCTCGAGCCTGTACTTGCCTGGAAAGTCGGTGAGCATCAGGCCGATGAGGAGGGTCAGAAGCCCCTGGCCGGGCAGCACCAGCATGGCGATCCCGGCCAGGATGAGGGTTAGACCCAGGGCGTTCTTCAGGACCACGATGGCGTGGTGGAGGACGGGGTGGCGGTCGCGGGCGTAGTCGTGCCGGCGGTGCCGGTGGAGGAAGTAGTCCTCCGGGATGCGCACGACGAGAAACGGCAGCAGCGCGACGGTGGCGATCAGCGACACCACCCCGACGAGCCCGAGGGCGCCGAGGAGGGTGCCGTTATCGGTGATCCAGGCGAGGGTGCTGTCGATGGTCATGGCTCGGTCGGCCTTGAGGCATCCTCTGGTGCGCTCGATTGTACCCCGTCTCGACTCCCTGCCACGGGGCAGGCGCGGCGATCTCGGGCGTCCTTGGGCGGGAGCTTACCCGGAAACCGTCACCCTGCCTTGCTGATGCCCTTCATCATCGTTACCCTCAAGTACGATGCTTCCACGGCCAGGGCCGTCTTCCTCGATACCTGGAATGAACCCCCAAGAAGGCCAGGCACAAAAGCCCGGTGTCCCCCATTCGGCTCGCATCCTGCTCTTGGTCGCGGGGCTGATGGGGGTGGCCATGTATGCGGCCGACGCGTTGGTAGAGGCCGCGCTCCACCACCATGGGGAGCTGGTCGACCAGCTCATTCGACCGGACTCCGCGGTTCTCTTGATTCGCTTGGGCGTTGCCGGCCTTTTCCTTGCCCTGGGATGGGCGGCGTACCTGCTGCTGCGCCGCGAGCGATCCAGCGCGGAGCACCTGCGAATGGCGGAGAGCTTCTTGAGCTCCGTGGTCGACAATATCCCGGATATGGTGTTCATCAAGGACGCGCGCGAGCTGCGCTTCGTGCGGGTGAATCCGGCCGGGGAGCGCCTGGTGGGACTATCCGCGGATGAGCTCATCGGCAAGAGCGACTATGACTTCTTTCCCGAGGCGCAGGCCGACTTCTTCACAGGGACGGACCGCAACGTACTCTCGTCCGGGCAGGTGCTGGACATCCCGGAGGAGGAGATCGACACCAGGCACATGGGGTGTCGCCTTCTGCACACGAAGAAGGTGCCGATTCTCGACAAGGACGGCCGGCCCGCCTTCCTCCTGGGCCTGTCCGAGGACATCACGGAGCGCCGCCACGCTGAGCACGCGGTCCAGGTCGAGAAGGCCCGGGCGGAGCACTACCTCGAGATCTCACGCTCGATGATCGTCGGCCTCGACCGGGAGGGAAGGGTCAATCTCATCAACCCGCGGGGCTGCGAGATCCTGGGGTGGACCGAGGCCGAGATCCTGGGGCGCAACTGGTTCGATACGGTGCTGCCGGAGAAGATCCGGACGCGCGAGCGTGAGCTTGCCCGGGATCTGTTGGACGGTCACGCCGCACCCGAAGGTGTCTATGAGGGCGAGATCCTGACCAGAGCGGGCCAGGTTCGTCAGATCGCTTGGAACCTCGCATTGCAGCGCGGTCCCAAGGGAGAGGTGGTGGGTACCTTGTGCTCGGGTCAGGACGTCACCGATCGCGTCATGGCCGAGCTCGCGGCCCAGCGCCACCACCAGGAACTGGCCCATGTCATGCGGTTGAGCACCATGGGTGAGATGGCCTCGGGGATGGCCCATGAGCTGAATCAGCCCCTGACGGCGGTAGTCACCTATTGCGCAGCCGCGATGGTCCTGCTCGACCGGGAGCCGGCATCCCAGGAGGCGGTTCGCGGCACGTTGGAGAAGGCCGCGGAGCAGGCCCGGCGCGCCGGTGACATCATCCGTCGACTGCGGGGGCTGGTAAAGAAGGGGGATAGCACACAGGGGTTGATCAGGGTTGACGGCATGATCACCGAGGCGATCGCGTTCCTCGAGTGGGAGCTGCGGCAGAGTGCGATTGACCTGGAGCTGACGCTCAATGGCGGAGACCGTCCGGTCCGCGCCGACCCGGTTCAGATCGAGCAGGTGTTGATCAATCTGATTCGCAATGGCCTGGATTCCATTCGCGCCGGGGCAGTCGCGGGGGGGCGCATCGAGGTGGAGACCGAGGTGACGGATCGGGCGACGCTTCGCCTCACCGTCCGGGATAATGGCCCAGGGATCGACCCTTACGTCCTGTCGAGGCTGTTCGAGCCCTTCCTGACCACGAAGGCGAAGGGTCTGGGGATTGGCTTATCGATCAGCCGCTCCATCATCGAGGCGCACGGCGGTAGCCTGTGGGGAGAGAATGAGCCCGAGGGCGGATCCGCTTTCGGATTCGAGCTTCCCCTTGCGGCGGAGGAGCAGGGTGGAGAGGCTGAGCGTTTGGATGGTCGATGACGACCCGTCGGTTCGGGATGCCCTTGGCGTCTTTCTCGAGATCGCCGGCTTCGACGTGCTAGCCTTCGAATCGGGCGAGTCCTTCCTGGCGTGCCCGCAGCTCGGGGGGGCGCGGCCCCGGGTGCTTTTGCTCGATCAGCGTCTGGGCGGCGGGATGTCGGGCCTGGACGTTCAGGCGGAGCTGAGCCGGCGGGGCGTCTCCATCCCCATCGTCTTCATCACCGGTCACGGGGATGCCCGAATGGCCCAGGCCGCATTGCAGCAAGGGGCCGCCTCGTTCCTGGAGAAGCCCTTTCACCACAAGGACCTACTGGACAGTATCGAGAAGGCCGCGGCGCAAGGGAAGCGCTGATCTATTGTGCTTCCCGTCCTGGCGAGGGATCGCCCGGCATTTTCAGTGGCGATAAGCCACTGAAAATGTCGCGCTTTTAGAGTCGCGCCTCTCGAGCCGCGAGCTGATCGAATGCGAGGAAGGCATTTGATCAGCATCTCCCGAGGCGCCGGTGAGGATCGGCATTAGCCGCAACGGCCGGATCACGCGTCGGCCGTTCGCGGCTGATACCCCAGCTTGGCGGAGATCTCCGCCCCGGTGGCCATCACCTCCGGGACCCAGCCGAGGCGCCTGCGCTCGATCGGCGCGGAGACGGACAGTCCCCCGATCACGTTGCCCGTGGCATCGTGCAGGAGCACCCCGATGCAGCCCACGTCGATCTCCGCCTCCTCGTCGTCCAGCGCATAGCCCCGTGCCAGCGAATCCGTGCATGCGGTGATGAGCCGCGGCAGGTCCGTGATGGTGTTGCGGGTGTAGGCGGGGAGGTTGGTCCGTTGGGCATAGGCCCGGATGCCCTCCTCGCCGCCGGCCCCGAGCATCAGCTTGCCCACCGCCGTGACATGGAGCGGCGCCCGGGCACCCACCAGCTGCTGCACATGGATCATGCGGTTGGGTGTCGCCTTCTCGATGTAGACCACCTCGTCGCCCTCGCGAATCGTAAGGTTGACCGACTCGCCGAGCCGATCCCTCAGGGATTCCATGAAGGGAAGGGCGACCGCGCGCACATCCACGTTGCCGTGCAGTCGGACCCCGAGCTGGAGCAGGCGCAGACCCAGCCGGTAGCGCCCGGTCGGATCCCGCTCGACGAAGCGGTTCTGGATGAGGGAGGCCAGGATCCGGTGGGCGGTGGATGCGTGCAGCCCCGCCTCCGCGCTCAGGATCTTGAGGCTCACCGGCACCGGGTAGCGGGCCAGGGCCTCGAGCAGGGCCGCGGCCCGGTCGATCACCTGAATGCGGGTTCCCGGGGTCTCGTCTTGGGTCACGGTGCTGTTCTCTTGAATCGGGCGCCGTTCTCCTGCGGCGGGGAAGCATGGCGGGCGCATTCCCCGACCGAAGGGCGGTCGGTAGCGGGATGGGTTTTGTAATTCGGAATCTAGATAACTGAAGATTTCACAATATGCAAGGTTTGGGCGGATGTTGGTTCGGAGACGCCTGCTCACGCCCCCAAAATTCGGACTTTCCGAGGCTGCAGACGCAATATTGCGTATCGTGAAAACCTCTCTGCATTGTGAAATACTGATCCGGCGGCTAGATTGAGGCCAACGACGGACCGCGTCTCGTCTCACAGCATCAACACACCGACCCGAGGACAGAGCCATGGCCACCCCCGCCGCCGAGCTGACCAGACCCGCCCCCGATTTCTGCACCGGGATGCTGCACTACGACGATGTGCCAGCCGAGTTCCACCGTCTGTGCGCCGAGCCCGCGATCCCCGAGGGTGCGCACGGCATCGCCGCGATCGACGAGGCGGCCGTCTTCCAGACCCAACTCGTCGCCGATGCCCTGCGCTACACGACCCTGCAGCTCTGCGCCTCAAAGGAGTCCGGCCATCCGGGGGGCTTCGCGAGCAGCGCCGATGCCTATGCCGCGCTGGTCATGCTCGGGCACACCAACATCGTGACCGAGGTGGGTCACCATGCCCCCGGCTTCTACAGTGCCATGTTCCTGGACGGATCCCTCGAGGCCATGGGCATACACACCATGGAGCACCTCCAGGAGCGGTTCCGGGAGCGCGACGGCTTGCTCGGGCACCTCTCCGGCGCCATCCCGGGCCTGCTCGCCCCCGCCGGCCCGCTGGGCCAGGGCCAGCACTTCGCTATGGCCGGGGCCTATCTGTACCGGGATCGGTTGTTCCCCTGCACCCTCGGGGACGGTGGCCTGGGCGAGCCCTACATCCTCTCCGCCTTTAAGCACTTCCACACCAGCTACCCGGAGGTGACCAACTTCCTGCCGGTGCTGATCTGGAACGGTTTCAGCCAGGAGCACCACTCCATGGTGTCCCTGATGGACAACGAGCAGATGGTCGCCTACTGGCGCGCCCACGACTTCGAGCGGGTGATCCTGATCGACGCCAAGGACTACGACGACGGGGGCCAGGAGGGCGCCTACGTGGACAGCACCCGCTTCGGTCCCGAGGCCCGGCGTAACTTCACGCGGGCGGTGCTGGAGGGCGTGAAGTCGGCCGCGGACTCGGCCCTGTCGGGGACGCTGACGGTGGTGATCGTCAAGCAGCTCAAGGGGGCTGGGGTCCATGCCCAGGGGGCCAAGTCCCACAACCTCTACCCCGGCGACCACGCGGCCAAGCCCAACATCGCCGAGGCGCTCATGCGTGGGGCCCTGGCGCCCGAGGCCTGGGCCCTGGTACGGACCAACCTGAGCCGGGCGGGTGGTGGCCCCGCCGGCAAGACGGTGGTGACGGAGCTGGATCGGGCGCCGTCGGCCATCGGCGAGCTGCCGCTGCAGGCCTTCGCCCCCGGCGACAAGGCGGTCCCCGCCTCGGTCATGGCGGAGATGGTGGCGGCCCTGGGCGAGCGGGATCCCCTGTTCGTGGTGACCAACGCCGATGGAAACGAGGCCTCCAACATGAAGGTCATCAACGAGCGGCTGAAGATCCGCCATCCCACCGAGGATGGGCTCTACAACCAGTCCCCCACGGGCCAGGTCTACGAGCCCCTGAACGAGGACGCCTGCGCGGGCTTCGCGGCCGCCCTGGCCCTGTTCGGCGGGCGCTCCCTGTGGCTCTCCTATGAGAGCTTCGCCATCAACGGCTGGCCGATCGTGCAGACCGTGGGCCAGGCCATGGCGGAGCTGCGTCGCAAGACCCCCGCGGTGGTCTCCATGTTCACCGCCGGGGCCCTGGAGCAGGGCCGCAACGGCTGGACCCACCAGCGCCCGGAGATCGAGAACTACATTGCCGGCCAGATGCGCAACGGCAACTGCTACCTGCTGTATCCCGCGGATGCCAACATGATCCAGGCGGGCTATGGCTGGGCGGTGGGCCAGCACAACAAGTGCATCAGCATCGTCGCCTCCAAGTCGCCCCTGCCGGTCTACACGACCACTGACCAGGCGCGGGAGGCCATCGAGACCGGTGCGGTCGCCCTCTACGAGACCCCCGCCGCCGCCGGCGCGGAGCAACCCCTGGTGGTCTTCGCGGTGACGGGCGACATGGTGCTGCTGCCGGTCTTCGAGGCCAAGGGGCACCTGGAGTCCGCGGGGCTGCGGGTGCGCATCGTCGCGGTGGCCAATCCGCGCCGGCTCTTCCGTCCCGGCGACGTGGCCTGGTCCCACAGCGCCGAGCCCGATGGAGGCTTCATGGACGACGCCGCCTTCAAGGCGCTGTTCGACGGGGATGCCGTGATCGGCGTGAGCGGCGGAGGGACCCTGGCCCTGGAGCCGGTGATGCTGCGCTCCCGTGCCCCTGTCAGGGACCTCATCGGTTGGCTGCGGGGGGAGACCACCGCGAGTCCCGCCGAGATCATGGCCTACAACGGCATCACGGGCGAGGCGCTCGCCGCGCGGGCCCGCTCGCAGTTGGAGTCCGCGTCCCTCGCCCCCGCGGCCTGAGCGACCCGGTAGGGCGGATGCCCGCAGGGCGATCCGCCAACACCCCCGACACCGGCTGACGGAACCGCATCGGGCGATCCGCCGATGCCGGCAACATCGCACGGCGGAACCGCCTTCGGCGTTCCGCCCGAGCCGGTCGATTGACGGACCAGTCAAGGATCGACCCCTTTCCCAGGTGCAGACCATGAGCGAAGCCATCACCAAGATCATCGCCATCGACGACGATCCAACCGGGTCCCAGACGGTCCACGGCTGCCTGCTGCTGACCCGCTGGGATCCGGAGACCCTGCGGGAGGCCCTGGAGGATCCCTCACCCCTGTTCTTCGTCCTCAGCAACACCCGGGGTCTCGTTGCCGGGGAGGCGGCGGAAGTCACGCGCGAGATCTGCGTCAACCTGCGCGCCGCCCTGGAGAGCTTGGCGGCTCAGGGGCGGCCGATCCAGCCGGTGGTGGTGAGCCGGTCGGACAGCACCCTGCGCGGACACTACCCGGTGGAGACGGACGTGATCGCCGAGGAGCTCGGGCCCTTCGATGCCCACTTCCTGGTCCCGGCCTTCTTCGAGGGAGGGCGGATCACCCGCGGCGGGGTGCACTACCTGATGGTGGATGGTGAGCCGGTCCCGGTGAACCGCACCGAGTTCGCCGGCGATTCGGTCTTCGGCTATCGCCACGCCTTTCTGCCGGACTATGTGGAGGAGAAGACCCACGGGCGCATCGGCGCAGACGAGGTGATCCGGTTCGACCTCGAGGCGGTTCGGGGCGATCTGGGCGCGCGGCTCCGGTCCCTCACGGACAACGCCTGCTGCGTGGTGGACGCCGAGCGTCAAGCGGACCTCGACGGCTTCGCCCGTCAGGTGCTGGCCGCGGCGGGCGAGGGCAAGCGCTTCCTGTTCCGCAGCGCGGCGAGCCTGCTCACCGCCCTCGCCGCCCTGCCGCCGCAGCCGGTTGCCCCCGCGGAGATGTCCCGCTTCGTGCGTGGCGGGCGTGCCGGCGTGGTGCTGATGGGCTCCCACGTGCCCACCTCCTCGCGTCAGCTCGACCACCTCGTCCGTGAATGCGACGTGCTCCCCGTTCTGATCGACCTGGATCGCCTGTTGGAGGATGAGGACGCGCTGCTCTCGGGCATCCTGGACGCGGTGGACGGCGCCCAGCGGGACCATCGCGGCACGGTCCTCTTCACCAGTCGGGAGGAGCGTCAGTTCCCGAGCAAGGCGGAGCGGCTGGCCTTCGGGGAGCGGGTGTCGGCCTTTCTCGTGCGGATCGTCCAGAACCTGCCGGAGTCGATCGGGTTCCTGATCAGCAAGGGGGGCATCACCTCCAATGACACCCTGAGCAAGGGGCTCGCGCTGCGCACCGCCCGGGTCCTGGGCCAGGTCCGCGCGGGCTGCTCGGTGGTGCGCTGTCCCGCCGATCATCCCCGATTCCCGGACCTGCCGGTGGTGATCTTTCCCGGCAACGTGGGGGGCGAGGACGCCCTGGCGGAGGTCTACCGCATCCTCTCGCGCCCCACGGACGGCCTCCCCGCGGATCGACGGGATGCCGCCTAAAGGGACGACGCCTGCGGCGCCATCCCGCCATCCTCCGCCTCGGTGCGGCCCGTAACCGCGGGCGCGCTGAGGATCCCGGTGTTTTCTAGAGTCGACGGCGGCGCGCCCAAGCGCCTGTCGGCCAGTGACCCTTTGGCCGTGGGGGGCAGGCCGAGGTAGTATCTGCCGCTTCACGCCGATCACCCCCCGCCGCGAGCCGTTCCCCATGAAGACCCTTCCCCAGGACCTGGCGCTGGAGCGCGACGTCGAGCTCTTCACCACCCTCCTCGGGGAGGTCCTCCGGGAGCACAGCCGCAAACGGGTGCTGGTGATCGTGGAGCGGCTGCGCGAGGGCTTCCGCCAGCTTCGGGAGCGGGACGATCCGGACCTGCGTGCCAAGCTCATGAGGCGCATCGAGGGGCTGGATCCCCAGACACTCTCCGAGGTCATCCGTGCCTTCACCATCTACTTCGGGCTGGTGAGCACGGCCGAGGAGCTGAACGCCTATCTCGACCGCATGGACCGCATCAGCTCCGGTGAGCGGCTCTGGGTGGGCTCCTTGGACGACACGGTCCGGCAGTTCCACGCGGACGGGGTCTCCCCCGAGAATTTCCAGAGCCTGCTGGAGCACCTGGTCTATTTGCCCGTCTTCACCGCCCACCCCACCGAGGCCAAGCGGCGCACCATTCTCGAGACCTTTCGCCGGATCTTCCTGGTGGGGCAGGACCTGCACCGGCGCAAGCTCAACGAGGAGGAGCTGGAGGAGCGGCTCCAGGCCATCGTCACCCAGATCCAGATCCTCTGGAAGACGGACGACGTGCGTCTGCACAAGCCCCAGGTGAGCGATGAGGTCAGCCAGGGGCTTTACTTCTTCCGGGAGTCCCTGTTCGACGCGGTCCCCGAGGTCTACCGGTACCTGGAGCGGGCGGTTCGGCGCGTCTACGGCCCACACAGCGGCATCCGGGTCCCGAGCTTCATCCGGTTCGGCTCCTGGATCGGCGGGGACCGGGACGGCAATCCCTTCGTCAAGCCGGAGACCACGGAGCTGGCGGTGCGCATGCACCATGAGCTGGTGCTGCAGGAGTATCTGGGCCGGATCGAAGATCTGGGGCGGATGCTGAGCTACTCCCTGGCCCTGTGCGAGCCTTCCCCCGCCTTCATGGACAGCCTGGAGAGCGACGAGGACTACTGGCTCGGCACCATGGGCGAGAGCCTGCGCCGCTATGTCGACGAGCCTTACCGGCGCAAGCTGGCCATCATGGCCCACCGCCTGGAGGCCAACCTGGCCCGGGTGCACTCGCGCATCGCCGGGCGCCATCAGGAGGATCTGCTGGAGGGCTACACGAGCGATCGGGACTTCCTCGCCGACCTCTATCTGATCCGCGACTCCCTGATCCACCATGGGGACGCCAATTCCGCCGGCGGCTCCCTCCAGGACCTGATCCGCTTGGCCGAGGGCTTCGGCTTTCACCTCGTGCACATGGACATCCGCCAGGAGTCCACCCGCCATACCCAGGCGGTCACCGAGCTCTTCGCTCGCCAGCCCGGGGCCCCCTATTACGCGGCTTTCGATGAGGCCGAGCGGCTCGCCGCCCTCGCCGAGGCCATCGCCCACCCGCACCCCTTCGTGATCGACAAGGCCACCCTGACCCCCGAGACGCGCGAGACCCTGGAGGTCTTCGAGGTCATGGCCCGTCTGCGCGCGGAGATCGGCCCCGAGTGCTTCGGCCAGTACGTCATCTCCATGACCCACGCTGCCAGCCACGTGATGGAGGTAATGCTATTGGCCCGGCTCGCCGGGCTCGCGGGCAAGGACCGCTCCGGGTGGTTCTGCGATATCCAGGTCTCGCCCCTGTTCGAGACCATCGAGGACCTGAGCCACATCGACTTGGTCATGAGCACCCTGTTCGATGACCCCACATACAGCGACCTCCTCAAGGCCTCGGGCAACCAGCAGGAGGTGATGCTCGGGTACTCGGACTCCTGCAAGGACGGCGGCATCCTGGCATCGGGCTGGAACCTCTACGAGGCCCAGAAGAAGGTCATCGCCCTGGCGGACGACCGCCATGTGGCCTGCCGGCTGTTCCATGGCCGGGGCGGCACCGTGGGACGCGGGGGCGGACCCACCCACGAGGCGATCCTGGCCCAGCCCCCGGATACGGTCCACGGTCAGATCAAGTTCACCGAGCAGGGGGAGGTGCTGTCCTACCGCTACGCCAACCCGGAGACCGCCCGCTACGAGCTGATCATGGGGGTCAGCGGGCTCATCAAGGCGAGCCGCTGCCTGATCGAGCCGCCGAGGGAAGACCGCAAGGACTACCTGGGTGTCATGGACGATCTGGCCCGCTACGGGGAGGAGGCCTATCACAAGCTCGTCCGGGAGACCGACGGTTTCCTGGATTACTTCTACGAGTGCACACCCCTCGACGCCATCGCGCTGCTCAACATCGGCTCCCGGCCGTCCCACCGCAAGAAGGGTGACCGGGCCCTGTCCTCCATCCGCGCCATTCCCTGGGTCTTCGGCTGGGCCCAGTCGCGCCACACCCTTCCCGCCTGGTTCGGCATCGGCAAGGCCCTCGAGCGCTGGCGCGGAAACGACCTGGAGCGTCTCGCCAAGCTGCAGCGCATGTACCAGGAGTGGCCCTATTTCCGCGCCCTGCTCTCCAACACCCAGATGTCGCTCTTCAAGGCGGAGATGCACATTGCCCGGGAATATACCCGACTGGCCCAGGACCAGGAGCGGGCCCAGGCCGTCTTCGCGGTGATCGAGGCGGAGTATGAGCGGACCCTGACCCAGGTCCTTCAGGTGGCGGGTCTGCGGGGCCTCATGGAGGAGACGCCGGCGCTGGCCCACTCCTTGGTACGCCGCAACCTCTACCTGGACCCCCTGAATCACATCCAGGTGCAGGTGCTGGACCGCTACCGCGGCGAGACCGACGAGTCCGCCCGCGCGGACTGGCTCGACCCCCTGCTGCGCAGCATCAACGCCATCGCCGCCGGCATGCGCAACACCGGGTAGGGCGGAACGCCGAAGGCGGTTCCGCCAATTCCCCGCACCGGACGCTCGATGGCATCGGATTTCCCCGATCGCGCCGAGGACAGCGCGCCTACGGGGACGGAACCCGCTGATAGATCTCGTTCATGCGCCGCAGTCGCCCCGGGGTCTCCGGCGGCACCATGTCCCACGAGAAGCGCCAGGACCAGTTGCCGTTGGCGACCCCGGGCAGGTTCATGCGGTGCTCCGCGCCCAGGGCCAGGCAGTCCTGCATTGGGATGATGGCGAGGTCCGAGCGGGACCCGAGCGCCGCCCGCACCAGGGGCCAGGGCATGGCCTCCCAGGAGTTGCCGAGGAGCTCGTAGACATAGCCCTTGGACCCGTCGTCCAGGGACTCGAACCAGCCCAGGGTGGTGTCGTTGTCGTGGGTGCCCGTGTAGACCACCGAGCCCCGCTCGTGGCGGAAGGGGACATAGGGGTTCTCCGCCTCCCCAGAGAAGGCGAACTGCAGGACCTTCATCCCCGGCAGTCCTAGGCGCTTGCGCAGGGCCACGACCTCCGGGGTGAGGATGCCCAGGTCCTCCGCCACCAGGGGCAGGGCGCCGAAGACCTCGCGGAGCCGCTCGAACAGGGCATCCCCCGGGGCCTTGACCCAGGTTCCCGTGACCGCCGTGGACTCCTCGGCCGGGATCTGCCAGTACGACTCGAAGCCCCGGAAGTGGTCGATCCGTACGAGATCGAAGAGCCGCATCTGGGTGCGGATGCGCTCGATCCAGAACTGAAAGTCGTTGCGCTCCATGTGCCGCCAGTCGTACAGGGGATTACCCCAGCGCTGGCCGGTGGCGGAGAAGTAGTCCGGGGGCACCCCGGCCACATGACGCACGTGGCCGTCGGTATCGAGGTCGAAGTCCTGGGGATCCGCCCAGACCTCGGCGCTGTCATGGGCGACGAAGATGGGCAGATCACCGAACAGCTTCACGCCCCGAGCATTGGCATAGTCGCGCAGCGCCTGCCACTGGGTGAAGAACAGGTGCTGCTCGAAGCGCAGGTAGTCGAGCTCCCCGGAGAGCTGATCCCGCGCCTCCCGCAGGGCCTTGGGCTCCCGGTCCCGTAGCCGGACGGGCCACAGCCACCAGGGCCGTTCCTGCTCCTCGCGGAGGGCGCGGAACAGCACGTAATCCTCGAGCCAATAGGCGTTGTCGGCGATAAAGGCCGCCAGGGTCTCGCGCTCGGTGTCCCGCGCGCGGGCGTGGAAGCCGGCCCAGGCGTGTCGCAGCGCGTGCTCCTTGGCCGCGTCGGGCTCGTCGACGGCGTAGTCGGGCGCTTCAGCGAGCCACCCCTTCTCCAACAGCGGTTGCAGGGCGATCAGCCGGGGGTTCCCCGCGTGCACCGAGCTCGTCTGGTACGGGGAGCGCTCCACCAGCGTGGGCCCCACGGGAAGCATCTGCCAGACCGAGAAGCCGCAGTCGACGAGGAAATTCACGAAGTAGTAGGCGTCGGCCCCCAGGTCCCCGCAGGCGCCTTCGCCAGGCAAGGAGGTCAGGTGCAGCAGGATACCCCCGCGTCGCCGATCGAGGCAGGTCGCCGGGGCCGCATTCGAGGGGGCCGTTGGTGTGGCCATGGTGCTTGCCTATCTGTGACGTTTGGTCTGATCGGCCGCTCGTCGGGTCGAGGTCGGCCCCAGAAGAATGGAATCGGCTGTCGGCAGGTCACACGTGATCCCGAAAGGCCCGGGGGCCGCGGGACACCGATCTGCCGAGGGGCCCGCGACGCCGAGAAGCGGCGCCTCTCAGCGGACCTGGTTGGTGGTCTGGTTCAGCATCTCGGGCGTGACCAGTGTGACGCCGCCCTCCGTCACCAAATAGCCGGCCGCCCGATCCGCCCGAGGATCATAGCCGATGACGGTCCCTTCCTGGATCTCGCAGAAGCGGTCGATCACCGCCCGGCGGATGCGGCAGTAGCGCCCGATGTCCACGTCCGGGAGCACCACCGAATCCTCCACCAGGGCGAAGGAGTTGACGCGTACGTTGGAGAACAGCAGAGAGTGGCGCACCTTGGCCCCGGAGATGACGCAGCCTCCCGAGACCATGGAGTCGACCGCCATGCCGCGCCGATCGTCGTCGTCGAAGACGAACTTGGCGGGTGGGAGCTGCTCCTGGTAGGTCCAGATCGGCCAGTTCTTGTCGTAGAGGTTCAGCGGGGGAGTGACCCCGATCAGCTCCAGATTGGCCTCCCAAAAGGCGTCCACCGTGCCGACGTCGCGCCAATATGCCTGCTCGCCGCTGCGGGGATCCCGGAAGTTGTGGGCCATGATCCGGTAGCGTCCGATCACCGCCGGGATCATGTCCTTGCCGAAGTCGTGGCTGGAGCTCGGGGTGTCCGCGTCCCTGATGAGCTGCTCGTACAGGAAGTCCCGGTTGAAGACATAGATGCCCATGGAGGCGAGGCAACGGTCCGGACGCCCGGGCACCGTCTCCGGGTCCTTGGGCTTCTCCTGGAAGCGCACCACCTGGCCGTCGGCGTCCACTGACATCACCCCGAACTCCTGGGCCCGCTCCGGGGTC
>Ga0316580_10000096_pt1 | contig 15650 bp, 13 predicted proteins | sample S0NA_2_FD_204519 | JGI IMG/M metagenome (GOLD analysis project Ga0316580, IMG submission 204519) | Rhizosphere microbial communities from salt marsh grasses in Alabama, United States - S0-2_160517rDrB | ecosystem: Host-associated > Plants > Roots > Rhizosphere | place: USA: Alabama | collected... | reverse complement strand
CCTATGCCCGAATCTCCGGTGACCCTCGCGCGTCCCGGCCCCGTGGTGCTCGCCCTTGGCTTTCGCCCCTTCTTCCTGGGGACCGGGGTCCTGGCCGTCGTGGCGATGCCGCTGTGGCTCGCGGTGCTTCGTGGCTGGCTGCCCGGGGATTCCTATTACGGCGCAACCACCTGGCATGCGCACGCCATGCTGTTCGGCTACGGGACCGCGGTGATCGCCGGCTTCCTGTTGACCGCCACCCGCAACTGGACGGGCATGGCCACGGCCTCCGGGTGGGAGCTGGGGGCCTTGGCGGGGCTCTGGCTCGCCGGGCGGATCGCCCCGTGGCTGCCCGTGCCGGGACCGTTGATCGCGGCCCTGGATGTGGCCTTCCCCCTCCTGCTCGCCCTGTCCCTGCTCAAGCCACTCTGGCATGGGCCCAATCGCGCGAACCGGGTATTCCTAGGTCTGCTGGCGGGCATGAGCGCCGCATCCCTGCTCGTGCATCTCCAGACCCTCGGCCTCACGGGGGGCACGGCCCTGGTCGGGGATCGGCTCATGCTCGGTCTGATCCTGGTGACCCTGCTAATCGTCTCTGGGCGCATCCTGCCCTTCTTCACGCGCTCGGCGGTCCCGGGGGCGGCGCCCAGGGTCAGGCCCTGGGTCGAGTGGCTGACCTTTGGGCTCGCGGGTCTCTGGGTCCTGGCCGACGTGGCCTGGCCCGGGAGCCTCCTGGCTGGCGTGCTGGCCCTTGGGCTCGCGGCAGTGCAGGTGCTGCGCCTCGTGGGCTGGCACCATCCCGGGGTGTGGGCCAATGCCATGCTGTGGGTGCTCTACAGCGGCTATCTGTGGCTGATCCTCGGGGTTCTCCTGAATGGTCTGGCGCACCTCGGCCTCGTCGCGCCTTTTCCCGCCCTGCACGCCCTCACGGTGGGGACCATCGGGGTCTTTACCCTCGGCATGATGTCGCGCATCACACTGGGCCACACGGGACGCGTCATGCGCGTGCCCCCGGCCATGACGGCGGCGTTCTGGACACTCAACCTGGCGGCCCTGGCCCGCGTCTTCGGGCCTCTTCTGGGGCCTTCGAGCTACGCCGAGTGGCTGTGGGTCTCGGGGGTGCTCTGGACGCTCGCCTTCGGCCTCTTCCTCTGGGTCCATGCGCCCATGTTGATCCTTCCCCGCGCCGACGGGCGACCCGGCTAGGGCCGCCGACCGATGGCGCGGCGGGTACGAGCCGGGGATGTCCCGCCGCCTTCCCGAGGGGATGCCGATCGAACGCCGCGATGGCCGTGGATCCGCTCCCGATGGTCCGCTCGTCGTTGCTCAATCGGCCGTCTTGATGGAGATCAATGTCCTCGAGCGCTCGCGACGGCAGCGTTAGCGCGATAACAACAACCGGTCGTGGGCCCCCGGCCCACAGACACCCCACAGGAGCCCGATCATGCACCGACTCTCCCCCTGGTCCGTCGGCCTGGCCGCACTGACCCTCAGCCTTGCCGTCCAGGGCGAGGGCATCCGCTCGCCGACGATGCTTGCCTATACCTGCGCCGGCTGTCACGGCACCAATGGGGCCAGCGCGGGGGAGTACATGCCGAGCATCGCGGGCTTCGACAAGGGCTACCTGGTCACCGTGCTCGACGACTACCGCACGGGCCTGCGTCCGTCCACCATCATGGGACGCATCATGCGCGGCTACTCGGACCAGGAGATCGCCGCCATCGCCAGCTTCTTCGCGGAGCAGCCCTGGGTCTCGACGGACCGCACCGTCGACGCGAGTCAGGCCCACCGCGGCCAGGAGATCCACGACACCCAGTGCGAGACCTGCCACGGCGACGGGGGCCGGGAGCAGGAGGACGAGTCACCGCGCCTCGCGGGACAGTGGTCCGAGTACACGCGCTATGCACTGGAGAACTGTCGCGCCCAGGGCAAGCGCTGCGACCCGCGCAAGATGGGCGAGCGGGTCATGAAGCTGAGCGACGAGGACCTCGCGGCCCTCGCGCAGTACTACGAGAGCCAGAAGTAAGGGGGGGAACATGTCCGGCACCACACGCAGAAGCTTTCTCAGGCGCTCCGCCGGGGCGGCCGCGGCCGCGTCCCTCCTGGGGCTTCCGTCGATCCTGGCGGCCGCGCCACCCAAGGCCCGGGTGGTGATCGTCGGTGGCGGTTACGGGGGCACCATCGCGGCCAAGTATATCCGGATGATGGACCCCGGAATCCGGGTCACGCTCATCGAGAAGAACGGCGCCTACGTGTCCTGCCCGCTGAGCAACGAGGTCCTCTCGGGTGAGCGCGACCTCGATAGCCTCACGTTCGATTATCGGGGACTGAGCCGCCGCGGTATCGCCGTCGTTCAGGACGAGGTCGTCGAGATCGACCCCGCCCAGTCCTTCGTGCGCGGCAAGAGCAGCGGCCGCTACAACTATGACAAGCTGGTGGTGGCCCCGGGCATCGCCTTCCGCTTCGACGCCATCGAGGGGATGAGCGAGGCGCTGGCTGACGAGACGATCCCCCACGCCTGGAAGGCGGGCCCCCAGACCCTGCTGCTGCGCAGGCAGCTGGAGGCCATGCCGGATGGCGGGGTCTGCGCCATCGTCGCGCCCCCGAACCCCTTCCGCTGCCCCCCTGGGCCCTATGAGCGGGCCGCCCAGATCGCGCACTACTTCAAGCAGCACAAGCCCAGGTCGAAGGTGCTGATCCTCGACGCCAAGGACGCCTTCTCCAAACAGGGCCTGTTCCAGGCGGGCTGGAAGGCGCATTACGGGGACATGATCGAGTGGGTCTCCGGGGCCGCCGGCGGCGTCATCGAATCCATCGATCCCAAGGGCATGACCCTCTCGGGACCGGTGGAGGAGTTCAAGGCCGACGTCATCAACCTGATCCCCCACCAGAAGGCCAGTGTCCTCGCGCAGGAGGCCGGTCTGACCAACGAGACGGGGTGGTGTCCGGTCAATCAGCAGACCTTCGAGTCCAGCCTCCATCCCAACGTCCATGTCATCGGCGACGCCGCCATCGCCGGGGCCATGCCCAAGTCCGGCTACGCCGCCAACTCCCAGGGCAAGGTCTGCGCGGCGGCCGTGGTCGCCGCGGTCAATGGAGGGGAGGCCCCGGCACCGTCCTATGTGAACACCTGCTACAGCATCATCGCCCCGGATCACGGTATCTCGGTGGCCGGTGTCTACCAGCTCCAGGACGGCAAGATCGTCGAGGTGGCCGGCGCGGGCGGCTTGTCACCCGCGGATGCGGATGCCCGCACCCGGGCCATCGAGGTGCAGTTCGCCCTCGGCTGGTTCCGCAACATCACCTCAGACATGTTCACTTAGCCCCTCCGTCCTGCGATGGGGGTGCGGGGCGCCTGGCGCCCCTCGCGCCCCGACCGGTGACGCGCGTCGGTCAGCCGTTCGGCTGCGAGCCGCGCGTGCCCGGGGCAGGGCGGCGAGATCACCCGGCCTCCGCCCTTCCCAACCACCATCGAGGCGGACTACAGTTGCGGAGGCGTTGAGTGATCGACGCTTCCCGCGGCGTACGGACGTGCCGGCGTCTTTCGACCGCTTCGGTCGCCGAAAGACGGCGCCCTCCGAGAGGCGCGTCCCTCGGAGTGCGAGCTGAAGAATGCCAGGATGGCGCGTCTCGGCGCTGGTGGGCTCAGCTCGGGCATGAACATTCTCGCGGTCGTTTCTGTCTTCACCGGTGCTGGTCTGGGTGCCCTCCTGCGTTGGGGTTTGGGGGCCCGGCTCAATCCCGTGTTCCCTCCGGTTCCAATGGGAACCCTGGTCGCGAACCTGCTGGGCGGATTGCTGATCGGTCTGGCGGTGGCCTGGTTCAGCCGCAATCCGGGGGTGCCTCCCGAGCTCAGACTCTTTCTGATCACGGGGTTCCTGGGCGGGCTGACCACCTTCTCGACCTTCTCCGCGGAGGTGGTCACCACCCTGGGGAGGGGCGAGTATGGTTGGGGCCTTGCCATCGCCGCGGCGCACCTGGTCGGGTCCCTCGCCCTCGCGGGCGTCGGGCTCGCCCTTGCCGATTTGATCTTGGCACGCGCCTGAGGCAGAGATGACCGGCTGTTTCCTCAAGTTTTACATGATGGAGAACCGTCGCCACCATCATCGGCTGGCCTACGAGTGGCTGCTGGAGGAGGCCAAGCGGCTGGGGTTACCCGGGGGGGCGGCCTTCCGCTCCATCGCCGGATACGGTCGCCACCGCCAGCTTCACGAGCAGCGCTTCTTCGAGCTGGCGGCGTATGTGCCGGTGGAGGTGGGCTTCGTGGTGAGCCAGGAGGAGGCCGATCGGTTCGTCGAGCATGTCACCAAGGAGGGCCTCAGCCTCTTCTATATCCGGCTGCCGGTGGAATTCGGGTACACGGAGGGGAATTCCCGATGACAGGCGTATGTCCCTTTGGTAGAAGGGGACTTTGGGGAGATGCCGATCACATGCCTCCCTGGCATTCGATCAGCTTGCATCCCGAGACGCGCGGGTCATCCGTGCGATAGCGCGCCGAGCGGCGGTCCAGGGGCCGATGCGCCAAAACCGATGTCGATGTCCAACACGAGCACCACCAAGCAGCGGGATCCGCTCCTCGACCTCTGGCGGGGTTTGGCCCTGGTGGATATGGCCTGGGTGCACCTGGTCGCCTATCCGATCGGGGTCGCCTCCGTGCTGGCGCTCTGGATTGGCGAGTACACCCGCTTTGCCGCCGGTGCCTTCGTGCTCATCTCGGGTCTCTCGGTGGCGCGGGTCTTCGGACCCCGGCTCGCCGGGGATCCGGCACAGGTGCGCGAGTCCCGCCGTCGTCTGTTCCGTCGGGCCCTCATGCTGGCGGTCCTGGATCGTCTGGTGGCGGTCGCCTTTGGCCTGATCGAGCGGTCCCTCTCGGTACCGCCTGCTATCACTCCCAGCTATCCCGACCTATTCGACCTGCTGACGTTCGCCACCCCCGGCGTGACGGGGGGTCTGCTGTCACTCTACGCGGTCCTCCTGGCGGCGACCCCGGGTCTCGATTGGATCCTCCGTCGTCGCGGTGCGCTCGGGGCGCTTGCCGTCAGCGCGGGCCTCTACGCCCTGGCCCACGGCGGATTCCTGGGGTCCCCCGGGGCCAACTGGCCCTTCCCGGTGGCCTACTGGCAGCCCCTGTTCGTCGTGGGCTACGTGGTGTCGGACCGTCTCGCCGCCCTGCGTAACGCGTCGGGGCGGATCGCGGTGTGGTGGCTGATTCTCGTCTCCACCGCGTTTGCCGCCGTATTCCTGTTGCGCAACGGGGCCTCCATTGGTCAGGTCGCGTTTTCCGCGTTGCCCGCCCTCGCGTTCGTGAAGGTGCCGCTCAGCCCCTGGGAGCTCGCGTGGTACCTGGCCTCCAGCGCCTTCGTTCTCACCTGGTCCGCGTGGGTCTGGGAGCGCGCCGCTTGGGCCCGTCGGCTCCTCGGTTGGCTGACCCTGCTGGGGCGCCAGAGCCTCCTGGTCTACGTGGCCCATCTGTTCGTCCAGCTGGTCCTGATCGAGGTCCTCACGCTGCTGGAGCCTTCCACCACGGCGCGTGCCTTGATGCTGCCCCTGATGGCCTTGGTCCTGGTGGCAGTGGCGGCCGCGGGGAATCGCGCGAGATACGGCCGTGGGCCGCGCCCGTCGCTGCCATTGCGTTTGCTGCCTCCCCCCGCCTTCCTGGGTGGGTCTGTCATGGTCGGCACCTTCGCCGCGGTGATGACGCTGCAGCTACTGTTCGGCACGCCCGCCGCCTGGAACCTGGCCCCGGAGGCGGCGGAGGTCGAGGTGGCGACGATGACCGACGAGGAGGCGGGCATCGTGCCAGCCGTTGAGGGCGATCCTTACTTCAGTCCGATCCCGTGGCTGATGGAGCTGGGGGACGATGGGTACCCTGTTCCCTTCGTTGCCCCGGACGCCGTTGAAGCGGAGCACATCGAATCCGGCACGTAGGGCGGCGTCGATGCGCTGGAATCCGCCAAACGACAGCCCTGGCGGCTGCCGCGGCGGTGCAGCTCCGACTCGATGCCATTCAGGACCGCCCATTTCCTGCTGCACCATTGGGGTGCGAGCAAGACCTCAGGGGAGGCGGTGCCCGTGAGGCGATGGTAGAGAACCTCAGTCGGAGTGCGCTCGATCAGATCGGCACAGGCGTCGACATAGTCCTTGATCCCCCAGGGCCGGTAGCCGCCCCTGCGCCAGTCCTGGGCCAGGCGGGTGTGTCGCACCACATGCAGTGGGTGCAGCTTGAGGCCCTCCACCCCCAGGGCCAGAACCGTCTCCAGGCTGTCCAGGGCGCGCTCGGGCCCCTCGCCGGGCAGACCCAGGATCAGGTGGGTGCAGACCGGAAGGTCATGGCGGTGGGCGGCCTCCACCGCTTGACGGTACTCGGCGAGGCCGTGCCCGCGGTTGACCCGCGCCAGGGTCTGGTCGTGGGCGGACTGGAGGCCGAGCTCCAGCCAGACCTCGAGCCCCCTGGCGCGGTAGCTCGCAAGCAGTCCCAGGACCGACTCGTCCACGCAGTCCGGCCGCGTGCCGATCGACAGCCCGATGACCCCGGGACAGGCCAGCGCGCGATCGTAGCGATGGCGCAGCGCCGCCAGATCGTCGTAGGTGTTGGAATAGGCCTGGAAATAGGCGAGAAAGCGTCGCGCCCCGGTGCGCCTTGCCAGCACCGCCCGACCCGCGGCAATCTGGGCCTCGATGGGCGGCGGGGCCTTGCCCTGGGGGTTGAACGAGGCGTTGTTGCAGAAGGTGCAGCCGCCGCGACCCTTGGTCCCGTCCCTGTTGGGACAGGTGAAGCCGGCATGGATGGCGAGCTTGTGGACCCGCTCGCCATAGCGGCGCAGCAGGTACTGGCCGAAGGTATTGACTCGGTCGCTGAGGGTCCGTGATCGGGCCCCGAGCGGGCTGGGCGCTATCACAGGCGCAACTTAAGCGCTCGGGGTCTCGGCTTGGTTGATCGAGGTCAAGGCCCGGTCGGACGTTGTCGAGCGCTATGATGCGGACAGGTGCGCGACCGCTGCGGAGCGGGCACTCCCGGAAATCGGAGGATCGGCTCCCCGTGACCAAATCCAAGACGCCGCCAGGGGTCCAGTCCGGCCCCCGCATTCGCCAGGAGAAGCGCACCATCGATGCCATGCTCGGCATCTACTGTCGTGATCTGCATGGACCGCCAAAGGAAGCCGGAGTCGGTCTCTGCGCCTCCTGCGCCCGACTCCAGGACTACGCCCACCGCCGACTCGACACCTGTCCCTTCCAAGAGGAGAAGCCGGTCTGCAACCGTTGCGAGGTCCACTGCTACAGCGAGAGCATGCGCGAGCAGGTGCGGGAGGCCATGCGCTACGCGGGTCCCCGGATGCCGCTGCGCCACCCCTGGCTGGCCTTCCTGCACCTGCTCGACAAGCTGCGTGCGGTGCCGAGCCTCGCCAGCCGACGCCGGCGGGCGAAGTCACCGGTTCGATAGGGAGGTGCCGATTCACCGCGCTCCCCGTGCAGGCCGAGATCGAGCGGCGCGTGGGCGCAGCCGCTCACGGGCTGGTCAGGTGGGCACGCGATCGGCATCGTCTTGGACGAGCCGGCGAAGGACCGGCGCATGCCAGCGCTTGACGAGCGAGCGCATTCAAATGGATGCTTTAGCCGTCAGCCCCGTGAAGTCGGCGGGTTAGGCGAGCGTTGACCTGGAACCGATGGTTAGGGAACCTGAGATGTCCGGGTCGAATGTAGATCGATACACCGACACCCGCGCCCGGTCACAGGCGGTCGATAGCTTCCATGATTCGGTTGAACCCCATACCCCCGGGGGCGCTTGTCCCTCGCGTCGGCTTGATCTCCATGGCCCTTTTGATCGGCGCCTGCGGTGACCCCGGGACTGGCCCCGTGGGGGTCAAATGGGATCGGGTCTCCTGCGAGCGCTGCCGCATGGTCCTGAACGACCGGCACTATTCCGCCCAGGTGCGGGTGCGGGAGCCGGACGGTCGTTCCAACGTCTACTTCTTCGATGACCTCGGTTGCGCCTTCATCTGGCTGGGCGACAAATCCGCCGAGGCCGACTCGGCCACCGAGATCTGGGTCAATGACTGGCGCACCGGCGACTGGCTCGATGCCCGCGCCGCCGCCTATGTCCCGAATCAGTCGACCCCGATGGAGTACGGACTGGGCGCCCAGTCCGACGCCTCCCCAGGCACCCTGACCTTCGAGCAGGCCCGCGGCCACGTCTTCGACGTGGAGCGTCGGTACAACGTGCACGGGGTCCACGGAGTCCACGGAAGTCACGGGATCTACCAGGGCCATCCGGAGCCGTTCGCCGAGCCCGTGCGTGCTGTCGAATGAAGCGCCGCGGGATCGCCGCCCACCGTCTGGCGGGTCCTGTCCCGTCTCCGGCTCCCCATCCCGTTCCCCTAGGCCTTTTCGATTGCCGGTATTTACTGAGGCTCACCATGCGCTTTTTGCTGTCCCTTTTGTTGGCTCTCTCCCTCTCCGCCGTGAGGGCGGAGGTGCTGCCGTCCTGGAACGATGGCCCAGCGAAGCAGGCCATCACCACCTTCGTCACGGATGTCACCAACGTCTCGGGTCCGGACTTCGTCCCGCCCGCCCAGCGCATCGCCGTCTTCGACAATGACGGCACCCTGTGGGTGGAGCAGCCCATGTACACCCAGCTCGCCTTCGTCCTGGACCGGGTGAAGGCCCTTGCCCCGGACCACCCCGAGTGGAAGGACCAGCAGCCCTTCAAGGCTGCCCTGGAGGGGGACATGAAGGCCCTGGGGGAGGCGGGCAACGAGGGCCTCATGCAGCTGCTGATGGCCACGCACGCGGGGATGACCAGCGACGAGTTCGAGATGATCGCGGCGGACTGGGTCGGCGCCGCCCGCCACCCGCGCTTCGAGCGGCCCTACACCGAGCTCGTCTACCAGCCCATGCTGGAGCTGCTCGATTTCCTGCGCGCGAACCACTTCATGACCTTCATCGTCTCCGGTGGGGGAGTCGATTTCATGCGGCCCTGGACGCAGCGGGTCTACGGCATTCCGCCGGAGCAGGTGGTCGGCTCCCAGATCGAGCAGCGCTTCGAGCTGCGGGACGGCAAGCCGGTTCTGGTCCGGGAGCCCAAGATCGCCTTCATCGACGACAAGGGCGGCAAGCCGGTGGGTATCCAGCGGCACATCGGGAGGCGGCCCATCCTCGCCTTCGGCAACTCCGACGGGGACCTGCAGATGTTGCAGTGGACGACGGGCGGTCCCGGGCGACGGCTCGGACTCATCCTTCACCACACGGATGGGGAGCGGGAGTACGCCTACGACCGTAAGAGCCACTTCGGCAAGCTCGACCAGGCACTTGACCTCGCCCCCGAGAACGGTTGGGTCATCGTGTCCATGAAGGACGCCTGGGCCCAGATTTTTCCGCCGGCACGCTAGGGCGGGCACAGGGCCTGGGCTACTATTGCGCACCGCCTGGCCTCGGAACCCAGCGCCCCGGCAGGTGGACACCATTGAGAGGACAATTATGAAAACCCCAAGGCACCGACTTGGCCGTTATCTGGCCACACTCTTGGCCGCCGCCTCGCTCGGTATGGCGGCGCCCGTCTCGTTGGCCGAGGAGCAGGCCGCACCGGCGGCCGTGGCCGCCGAGACCGAGGTCTTCCCCCAAGAGCAGCTCGAGCAGCTGGTCGCCCCCATCGCGCTCTATCCGGACGCCCTGATCGCCCAGATCCTCATGGCCAGCACCTACCCGCTGGACGTGGTCCAGGCCAATCGCTGGCTGGGCGACCACGAGGGGATCGAAGGGGACGCGCTTCAGACGGCCGTCGACCAGGAGGCATGGGACGACAGCGTCAAGGCCCTTGTCTTCTTCCCCAGCGTGCTCGGATTCATGAGCGATAACCTGGACTGGACTCAGGACCTGGGGGACGCGGTCCTGGCTCAAGAGGGTGAGCTCACGGACACCATCCAGCGTCTTCGCGGCGAGGCCGACAAGGTCGGGGCGCTCGAGACCAACGAGCAGCAGCGGGTCGAGAAGGCCGGAGACACCATCGTCATCCAGCCCGCCCAGCCCGAGGTGGTCTATGTGCCCAGCTACGACCCGGCGAAGGTCTACGGGGACACCAGTCCGCCCCCCAAGCAGTACTACCCGGATGCCTATGCCGATTCCAGCGCCAGCTACGATGCCGGCTACGCGGCGGGCCGTGCCGCGGGGGAGTCCGCTACGTCCTATGTGCCTGGCGGCACCGTGGTCCCGGCCGAGAGTGTCTATCCCAGTACCACGACGGCTGTGAGCGGGAGCGGCGACAACACCAGCGAGTGGGTGAGCTTCGGGGTCGGAGCCCTCGCCGGGGGGCTGCTCACCGCCGCGATCATGTGGGATGACGACGACGACTGGAACGACCGAATCTACTACGGAGGGCCCGGCTACTACGGTGCGCCGAGCTACTGGAGCCAACCCAGCTACTGGAACAACAACGGCTGGCGCCAGCCCAGCAACGTCTACGTGGACCGCACCCGCAATATCGACATCGACCGCACCATTCAGCGGGGCGATGTCACGATCAACAAGGGGATCGTGGGTAACGAGATCAAGAAGTGGGAGCACAACCCCGAGCGGCGAGGCGGGGTCCGCTATCGGGACGCGTCCACGGAGAACAAGTTCGCGGCCAGGCGTCAGGAGCGCACCATCGACCGCGACGCGGCCCGGGGGCGCATCAAGGCGGGGGATCGCGACCTCAAGGCCCCGGACCTGGGGGCCGTGCGGCGGGAAGGGGCCGCGAGCGGTGGTCTGTCGAAGCTGGCCGACGACCGGGGCGGAGGAAAGATTGGCGAGCGCAGGGAGCGGGGCGATGCCGGGGGCAGGGTTGCGGATCTGAAGGACCGGGGCGGTGATCGTCAGCTCAAGGCCCCGGCGCTGGATCAGGTGAGGCGTGAAGGGGCTGCCAGCGGCAAGCTCGGCGACCTCAAGGGTCAGGCGGGGGCGGGGGGCAAGGGCGCCGACCTCAGGGATCGCGCGTCCGCCGCCGGCGGTGCCCGCCCGCAGGTCCAGGCGAAGGCCCAGGCCAGGGCACCCGAGGTGCGCGCGAAGGCTCAAGCCAAGGCCCCAGCGGCGAAGGCGAAGGCCAAGCCCAGGGTCCAGTCGGCGGCCACGACCAAGCGACCGGTCAACAAGTCGGCCAAGCGCCCGTCGACCTCTCAGGTCAAGCGCCCCACGAAGGCCGCATCCCGGCCCCAGGCGCAGCGCCCGGCGGCGAAGCGCGCAACGGCGCCCAAGTCCAGTGCATTCAAGGCAAACAAGTCCAGCACGGCGCGGGCCGCGAGCAATCGTGGGGGGGCCAGTCGGGCCAAAGCGTCAAAGCGCGGCGGAGGCGCGGCGCGGGGAGGCGGCGGGCGCCGGCGCGGCTGATGTGTCGCCGTTGGCCAGCCCTCGAATGCAACGCGAGGCCCGCCCGGGGCCCTGTGGCCGGGCGAGCCCGATCCAAGACACGCCGACCAGTGAATCTAAATCCATGACCAAGACCTACACGTTACTTGCCGGACTGATCACGGGATTCCTGCTCTGCGGCGCGCCAGGCGCCGAGGAATCGGCCCCTGCGTCCCACCAGCCCCCATCGGAATCTTCGGGCGGGGCAGCCGCCGGGCAGCCGCCGGAGGCGGTCGCGGACGCCCCGGTCGATGTCGCCGAAGGCGGAAACGGGCCGGCGGAGCCGGAGGTGCCCCCCCTGCGTTTCGAGAGTCCCGACGCCGCCGCCATGGCCCTGATCGAGGCGGCCGCGGAGGAGGGTCCGGAGGCGCTCCTCGCGGTGCTCGGCTCCGACCTCGAAGCGCTCGTCTCTGGTGACCCGGTGGCGGACGCCACGGACCGCCAGCGTTTCGTGGAGCTGGCCCAGGAGGCGGCAAGCATCGAGGACGAGACCGAGGACAGCGCCATCCTGGTGGTCGGCCCCGAGGACTGGCCCTTCCCGATCCCGCTCGCCAAGGACGACGAGGGCTGGTACTTCGATACCCAGGCCGGCCTCGAGGAGATCCTGGATCGCCGTATCGGACTCAACGAGCTGCATGCCATCGCCACCGCCCGGGCCTTCGTGGATGCGCAACGGGAGTACGCCGCGTCAGACCCGGAGGGAGATGGTAGCCACGCCTTCGCGGCGCGGTTGTGGAGCACGGAGGGTAAGCGGGACGGACTCTATTGGCCCACCCAGGAGGGCGAGCCCGAGAGTCCCATGGGTCCCCTGGTGGCGGAGGCGGTGGAAGAGGGCTATCAGGTCCGAGAAGAGGGGGAGGGACCCCGTCCCTACCATGGCTATTACTTCAAAATCCTTACCGCCCAGGGACCGAGCGCGCCGGGGGGGGCCAAGAGCTACCTCAAGGATGGTCACCTGACCGAAGGTGTCGCATTGCTCGCTTGGCCCGCCACCTACGACAACTCCGGGATCATGAGCTTCCAGGTCAATCAGCGGGGCATGGTCTACGAGGCGGACCTGGGCGAAGACACCGAGACCGCCGCGGCGGCCATTACCGCCTACGATCCGGGGGAGGGGTGGGAACCGGTGGTGGATTGACGTCGGAGCACGCGCCGGGGGACTTTGGGCCCGAGAGGGGGCGGGGATGCCCCTCTGGAGCCCCGGCGCGGGGGCCTAAGCCCCTCCCGGGTGCCCCCCCTGCTCGGCGGATGTCGCGAAGTGCTGGCGCAGGGCGGTCCACTCCATGAGCCTGCGCTGGACCTGACCGTTGACGCTCGCCTCGGGATAGATCCCCATGGCGTCCGGGCTTCCGGCCGGGATGCCGGTGAGGATTTCCAGGGCCTCGTCGGCGTGGCGGACCGCGTAGACATGGAAGAGTCCGGAGGCGGCCGCGTCCACGAGATCCGGGCGCAGCATCAGGTCCTTCTGGTTGGTCTCGGGGATGACGACCCCCTGGGAGCCGTCCAGACCCCGGGCCCGGCAGATGTCGAAGAAGCCTTCGACCTTTTCGTTGACCCCGCCGATGGCCTGCACCTGGCCATGTTGGTTGACAGAGCCGGTGACCGCGATGCCCTGGTGGATGGGCACGTCGCCGATGGCCGAGAGGAGGGCGCAGAGCTCGGCCACCGAGGCGCTGTCCCCTTCCACGTGGCCGTAGGTCTGCTCGAAGACCAGGCTGGCCGAGAGCGACAGGGGCTGATGGCGGGCATAGCGGTTGGCGAGATACGAGGAGAGGATCAGCACCCCCTTGGAGTGGATGTCACCCCCTTGGCTGGACTCCCGCTCGATGTCCACCACGTCCCCGGAGCCCAGCCGGGCGGTGGCGCTGATCCGCGTGGGGGCCCCGAAGCTGTAGTCCCCGAGCTGCAGCACCGAGAGCCCGTTGACCTGCCCGAGCTGCACGCCCTTGGTCTCGATCATCAGGGTGCCGCGCAGGATCGCCTCGTGGAGGCGCTCCCGGAGCTGGCTCAGGCGCCGCTCCTGGGCCTCCAGGGCGGCGGTCACCTGTTGGGCGCCGATCGTGTCGAGACCCGCGCGGGCGGCCTGGTCGTCCGCCTCGCGGATCAGGTCCACAAGACGGCCGATGTGCAGGGAGACCCGCTCCCCATCCTCGGCCCGGCGGGCCCCGGCCTCCAGGATTCGAGCGACCGCGTCCCGATCGATGGGGCGTAGCCGCTCGCGCTGCTGCAGGGTGGCCACCAGGCGGGCATAGAGGAGATCGCTCTCCGGGGAGCGGTGAAGGTCCTCGTTGAAGTCCGCCGCCGCCTTGAAGAGCAGCCCGAACTCGGGGTCGTAGGCCTTGAGCAGGTAGTAGAGGAAGCGGTCCCCGATCAGGGCGACCTTGAGGTGGATCGGGATGGGCTCCGGCTCCAGGGAGGTGGTCACCGCGAGGCTCAGCAGCCGCTCCAGTGACTCGATGCGCACCTCGCGTGCATTGAGCGCGCGTTTGAGCCCCTCCCAGGCGAAGGGGCTCATCAGGACCTTGGCGGCGTCCAGCAGCAGATAGCCCCCGTTGGCCTGATGCAGCGCGCCGGGCTTGATCAGGGTGAAGTCCGTGAGCAGGGTGCCCATGCGTGCCACGTGCTCGATACGCCCGACCAGATTCTGGTAGCTCGGGTTGTCCTCGTGGAGGATGGGGGCCCCGACGGTGTCGGTGTTGTCGACCAGGAGGTTGACCCTGTAGCGGGTGAAGCGCCCGTCGCCGGGCTCGGGCGGGGAGTCATTGGAGGGCTTGAAGAGCTCCGTGTTCTCGATGACGTCCTCGCGCACGGCCCCGAGGTAGTCGAGGACTTCGGGCAGGTCCGCGTAGCGCTGCTCCAGGTCCTTCAGGAGCTCGGTGACGGTGACCCGGGTGACCTCCTGCTCCAGCTCCCGGAAGCGCTGGTGCATCTCCCGTTGCCACAGCGGCACCTTGGCGAGGATGGCGCCCAGCTCCTCCTTGATCTGCTCCATTGCCCGCTGGTACTTGTTCTGCTCCTCCTCGGGAAGCTCGCCGAAGTCCTGGGGGCTGATCATGTGCCCGTCCCGCAGGGGGGCCAGGCTGTAGCCCGTGGGGGTGTGGATCAGGGCGATATCCTGCTCCACCGCCTTCTTGCCCAGCTCCTGGGCGGCGCTCTCCTCCCGCTGCTTGAAGGCGTCGGTGATCTCCTGGGCCCGACGGCGGTATTCGTCGTTCTGCAGGGCGGTGGCCAGGGCGTTGAGCAGGTCCTCCACCAGACGCTCCATGTCGTGGCGCAGCCCGCGTCCGCGACCGGCGGGGAGCTCCAGGGCATTGGGCCTGTGGGGGTGGGCGAAGTCCGCCACGTAGCACCAGTCCGACGGGGGCACCTGGGACCGGGCCCGCGCCTGCAGGGCCTCGCGCACGGCGGTGTGGCGGCCGAGGCCCGTGGAGCCCATGACGTAGAGGTTGTAGCCCTCGTGATCGATACCGGTGGCAAAGGCGATGGCCTCCAGGGCCCGCTCCTGGCCGAAGGTCACCGGGACGGGCTCGAGCTCCGCGGTGGTCTCGAAGCGCAGGGCGGCGACGTCGCAGCCGTGGCGAAGCCGCTCCGGATCCAGGGGCGGGTGAAGTCGGGCGGTGCGCGCGCTGTCACTCATCGATCGAGGGCCTTAAGCGGCGTCGTTGGGGTCAGGCCACGACCCGTCGCCAGTAGGTCGAACGCCAGTAGTACAGCACGGTCGTGTCGGGCCAGGGATAGGAATCACCGTAGGCGGTGCCCCGGCGGGGCACCTCGATGTTGTCCCGGGCCGGATCGATAGGGCGCCAGCCCTGCTCCCGGTGCTCGCCGGCCAAGGGGGCGCGCGTTTGGCCCTCGTTGCGGCGCTCCGAGGCCCCGTAGTCGGCGTAGTTGCGCTGGGCCTCGGCCAGGGAGACCCGGTTGCTGCTGCCAGGCATGAGGGGGAATCGGAGCTGGGAAAGGTCGTCCTCCCAGCCGCAGATGGGACAGGTCTGATGAAAGCCGGGCTCCAGGTCGTGGACCAGGTGGCCGCAGCAGGGGCAGGGAAACTTCTCGGGACCGATCATGGTTGGGATCTGAAAGCGCGGGGCGGAGGCTCATTCAGAAGCGCATGAGGTCACTATAAACCGAAACCCGGGGTCGGTTCCGCCATGAGCCGGAAGAAGCGCCGCCCGTTGGACGGCGGCGCCAAGACTGTGACCCTGCCGCCAGACGCCGGCCGAGCGCCGTATCAGCCGCGGCCCGAGCGCCGCCTCTTTCTGGTGCCCTGCCGGGGGGGGCTCCCCTCCGGCTTGGCC
>Ga0316580_10000095_pt1 | contig 15656 bp, 9 predicted proteins | sample S0NA_2_FD_204519 | JGI IMG/M metagenome (GOLD analysis project Ga0316580, IMG submission 204519) | Rhizosphere microbial communities from salt marsh grasses in Alabama, United States - S0-2_160517rDrB | ecosystem: Host-associated > Plants > Roots > Rhizosphere | place: USA: Alabama | collected... | reverse complement strand
CAAACCAACCAGCCCCAACTGCTAAGCCTACTCAAACTCCTTCTGCAACAACGGTCCCGGCAACGGCCGTTCCGACCCGAATTGTCCCTACAGCTACATCGGTCACGGCAGTCTCGCCCACAGTAGCCGGCACAAGAGATTCATCCTTTGTTGTAGTCCCTACCAGTGAGGGAACCCCTGAGACGACGGCCACGTTCAGCGCTGAAATGATCTATTTTGAAGGAGAACTGATCGCTTTCCCTGAAAACAACGGGGCGTTCCCGCAAGCCGGTCCGTGCGGCCTGCCCCCCACCTTTACGACGCAAGAGGCAGTGACTGTTTACGCAGGACCGGGTACCGCCTATCCCTTGACCGGTTTGATTGGCGAAGATGAGGTACGGCCGATCGTTGGACGGGCAGCTTTTTTGAACTGGTGGCTGCTCCAACTGGACGGAAACGGCCGTGCCGGTTGGATCAGTGATGATTTGGGCGCTGTCCATGGCTTCATCGAACAAGTCCCGATCATTAATGCGCCCGATTTGGGCGGTGCAGCGCCAACGCCGGGCAGCAGTCTTTGGCAGCCCACTCCTCCCGCCGTTTGTGATGAACCGGAACCGGTTACCGGCGCAGCGGTAGGCGAAGAGGCTGCGAACCTCGATATCACTCCCCCATCAGGAAAACCGGACAGCTTAAAAAATCTTTACGATAACCTGATGGAAGAGAAAGCATCAGCCGCAATCAGTGATCAAGTATCAACCGCCGGATCGGAGAAAAGAACAGACAATTTGGTGGCGGAGCTTGCCGAGTCGGCCCAGCCTTTAGAAGTTTCCAGCGCTTCGGCTTCTTCGCAGCAGTTACCAAATTTGCTGCCCATCGCCGGATTGGTGCTACTTGTGGCGGCAATTATCGTCGGTGTGTTCGCCCGCAGAAGTGGTCCCCCCAGCGATCTCAAGGAGTAAACCACTAGCCGCCCGCTTCAATCAGTAGTTCAAGAGGCAGGAGAAAGCGGTCAGAGCCGTCTGTAAGCCTTACCCGTTCGCCGTTTTGAGGATCATAGAGACCGACTTCAATAACGGCCGTTCCCGCATAAGTCAAATCGCGAAATGTGATCTCGTGGCGATCGAGGATGTATTCTCCGGCGACCCATCCCGAAAGCGGACGCTGACCCTGCGCCGGCACGCCGTCATGCTGGCCGATTAGACGGCCGTCAACCGTCAGGACATGAGTAAAGATAACATAGTCTCCTTCACCCCCATCGCGCGAAGATTCCCATAAGAGAGTCAGCGGGATCGTTTCGGCCGTTGAATACACGCGCTCCTCCAGGGAATATCCGGCAAGGCGGACAACATCTCCGAACTGCACATCCAGGTCTTGATCCATCTCCGGCGGGGAAAAGACATGTTCTTGAGCCTCGACAGAAATATCGCCCAGCAGTACGGTCTGGTCGCCAAGTTCCAAAACAACCTCCATCGTGCCGGAGCTGCCGGGAGGGACTACCAACCGGCGCGTTTCCAGCACCTCTTCGCCGACCTCCCACATCGAAGTCGGGTAACGGCCGCCGGACGGCGCAGAATCATTGACTGCCAGCTCCTCCCCGTTCTGAACGAGGGCCAGCCGCGGCTGCAGGTCGGGAAGTTTGGTCTTAGCCTGCCACAAAAGCTGCACGTGCAAAATGCCCCCGGGAGTGAGTTCTTGAGCGGAAAAAGCCACTCCTTCGAGGCTAAGACCTGGATCAAAAATGACCGGTTCTGCCAACAAGGAATCAGGTAGGGCGCTCGCTTCACGTGTCGAAGACGGCCGTGCCCGGGTGGTTCGTACACCTGGAATAAAGTAGGTCTGTCCCTCTGGCGCGCCTTGCTGGTCAAGGAGGTCGATCGGTCGAATCTGATCCTGATCCTCTTCGTAAACTTCTACGGCAAGGGAATATTCAAGCGGCGGCAAAGCGGGCGGCAGCGGCAGCAGGTGATAGGTGCTGAGGGTATCTGTGAGGCGCCATTGATCGCTGGGTCTTCCCGCCCGATCGAGCAGGCGGTCGTCCGCGGCAGCAAGGACGGAGCCGTCTTCGTCCAGCAGGCGCAGAGCCACACTAAGCGGCGGCAATGCCGCGTCTCCATCCACCTGCCATTGGAAGGCGACAGCCAGGTTATCTCCCGCGGCTGCCCCCTGCTCAACCCAGGCGCCGCTCAATCCCAAAGGGCCAAACTGCGCGGAAATTGGTTCAAACTGCGGTTCACTAACCGGCTGATCCAAATCGTAAATTTGGAGCATTAAATCCCCAAACTCCACAACTTCACTTAAGGACCCGCTGCTGTTCAGGGCGAAGGGCAGGACGTTTTGCCAGTCGCGCGTACCCTGCTTGTAGTCCAGGAGAAAGACATGGGGGGATCCGGCCGTTAGCCGGCTCAGGTTCTGCCAGTAATCCCCCCCGCTTTCGAGGCCCGGCATAGCCACCTGCGTTGATCCTTGGTATTCGAAAGGCAGCGACCAGTCGGTATCGGGGACCAGGATGAGGTCCTCCGCGCCGGCGGTCTCTTCCAGGAATTGGGCAACGCCGCGGATATCGTCCTTAGCGACATCGTCGTCAAAGTAATAGAGGGCTAATCCCCAGAGGGAGAACGCAGTGAGCATTACCAGCAGGAGTAAAGCCGTAGCGCGGGTGGTGACACTGCGCAGGGCAGATTTCGCCCGTGGTGTATTGGGCAGAATGAGATAGGCGGCCAATAAGATCAGGCCTGGGGCATACATGGCTACGTAGCGCGGATGCGAAAAGGAACGAACCAGCCAGACAAGGAGGGCTGAGCTCAAGGGAATCAGCCAGTTAGCGAGTAAAACGGCCGTTGGACGGCGCGTGCGGCGATCGACAAGACGTAAAAGCAGCAGCAGTAACAGAAGCAGACCTGTCACCGCGGCGGCGAGTTCGATCCCCGGTTTGGATAAGGCTCCGGCCAGTCCTGTGAGGTGAAAAGTCCAGACTTGAGCCAATAAAAAAGGAAATGGCACAGCTTCGGTGACAAATGTGCCGGAGTTCGCCTCCCCGCTAATTGCCCGCCAGTTGCTTATAGCGGCTATGAACCAGGGCAGGCTGGCCAGGAAAACGAGAAACTGAACAAGCAGCAAGCGCCATAATTCTGGCCATCGCCGGCCGCGAATGAAGGAGAGCCCGGCCCACGATGTGACGTAAACCCCGGCAAACAGGGAGACATAGTGCAGGTGCAGGGCGATCCAGCTGACGACGCCCAGCACCACCCAATAAATAAATTCTTTGCCGGAAGCCGGCGAATCGGAGCGAATCAGTTCACGCGTGAGGGCCAGGAGGGCAAGGTAAGCAAGGGGCAGGAGGCTGTAAACCCGAATTTCCTGCGCGTAAATGACTGAGACAGCCGATATGGCAGCCAGGAAAGCGGCGACTATACCCGTGCAGCGATCGAACCAGCGAGTAGAGATGGCGTAAGCAGCCGGAACTAGCAGCCATCCGGCCAAGGCGGATAAATAGCGCGCTGAAAAAACGGTGACCCCGCTCAAAGCCAGCCAAACCTTTAAAAGGATGAAATAAAGCGGTGGATGGATATTATCCAAGCGGTCGCTTACGATTCCCGCCAGGTTGGAGGTCGCCAAATGGAGACTGATTCCTTCATCCCACCAGATGCTCTGCTTGTCCAGCAGAAAAATACGGAAAGCGAAAGCCAATAATAAGAGGAAGAATAAAGCCATCCGCAGAGCAGTGGTCCCTGGCTGGTAGACAGACCGCCGTGAGCCGGCCGGTAGTGTGGAACTGCTTGGCGAGGGGGTGACGTTCGACATACCGTTCAGACCGGCCTATTCCGAAACAACCACGACGAGGGGCAGCTGGACCTGGTCGCCGGGAATGCTCGCTCCTGAGCGATCAAAAGCCGGCAGCCTCAGACCGTCGCCTGCCGTATAAAGACCGACCATCAGTTGGTAATTCCCGCTTTCGAGGTCGGAGGGTAAGGCCAGCGTATGTTCATCGACGATCACCTGGCCTGCGCTCCAAAGATTGCTCGGCAAACCGCCCGGCCATTGATCGGATTGGGCCTTGATTTCACCGGCTTCATCCACCAGATGCACAAAAGCGGTGACCGGTTCGGCCGTTTGTAGTTCGCTCTGCCAGTACAGCGAGAGGGTGATCGATTCGCCAGGCTCGGCCGTGATCTCCGCCGGTGAGAGGCCACGCAAAACGATTCCCGGCTCGTAGCGGATTTCCAGGGGCACGGCAATGTCATCGGGCAGGGTAAAGGAACGGTCAACCGCGTCAACGCGAACCTCACCAATTCGCGCTGGCGAACCGTCCAGCATTTGGCCGCTGCTGTCTAAAAGTGCGGCCGTTAAACCATAGCTGCCGGAAGGTAGGTCCGCGGGAACCGGATATTTGTATTTTTGGCGCAGCACCGCACCCGGCGTCCACACGGCCGTGTCGAAACTGCTGAACGGTAAAATAACGGGATAGCTGCCTTCCAACCCTAACGCCAGCTGCAAGCCGTCGGGAAGCGCGCCATCAGTCTGCCAGATCAACTCCAGGGAGACGTCACCTCCGGTCTGCACGGCCGGTGTGAGACCGGCTACGCCCAAGAGGCGCAAATCCCCATTCAGCCAGGAAACCCCGGCGAGCGGTTCCATCTCTATCGCGCCAGGTTCGTAACTGCGCAGGGGAAGATCGAGCTGCACAGCCCCGGCATCAAAAATCACCCCGCCGCTTTGACCGGCCATCGAAACAGGCAGCTGCCCACCGGTTTTTTGATCGACCAGGGAAAGGGCTGCCGAGTAACTGCCCGGGGGCATCGCAGAGGGTAAAGCAAGGCGGTAGGTCACCTGCGGCGTCTCGGTATCATTCCAGTTTTGCGGATAAAAATACACATCATTGAGCAGGTCCGTTTCCAGTTTTTGCCAGATATTACCCGCTTCATCAAGGAGCTGAATCTTCAAAGATAATAAGGGATCTGTTTCCTGCTTCTGCCAGCGCGCCGTGAATAACAGATCTTCTTGATTCTGGTTGAGGCGAATGTCCTGGCCCAGAAGGGCCATCTGCCCGCCGAAGATAATCGGATCGGGCAGCGGCAGCGCGTCTATTTCAAAGGGTTGGGCGTTGGGATTATCGTAAATCCAAGCCTGGGGCAGCAGGCCAAAATGAATTGTGTGGCTCAACTGCAAGTCGCGGTCAGCCTGGGCGACAACCTCGGGTTCAACCTGTTTGGTATTGGCCGTGAGGATGACATGATCCGCTTCTTGCCAGGTAGAGGTTTCCGCGAACAGGGTTGTGCCGGAGAAGTATGGTGCCAGGGAGGGGGCGATGCCGGAAACGGCAGTTTCTTCTTGCGCATCAGGTTGTTCCGCCAACCAGGCTCCGGCGGCGCTCACGCTCTCTCCCCAGCCCAGAGGCATCACATACTGCGCCGTATACGGACCGCCAATGAGGGGATTGTAAGCCGAGAGCAGGTAGGGAAAACTCGCCGCCAGCATCAGGACCTGGGCGACGATCAGGATGCCTATCAGGCCTTTAATAAACCGCGATCCTTCTTCCCGGCGGCCGGCCAGGGCTACGGCGGCCAGGATGGCCAGGGCGGGTATGATCGGCAGGAGATAGCGGTCGAATTTCTTGGCCGCAAAGGTGATCGCCGCGCCGAAGAGCAGGACCCAAAAGATCAGCAGGAGAATGAGATACAGCTCATTGCCGCGCATGCATGGTTTTCTAATGAGATAAACCAGCAGCAGGACTAAACCGCCGATAATCAGGGGCGATAAACGCCATAAGAGGGCAGTCGGATAAAAAATGAGCCCATGATCGAAGGCGACTTCGCCCAGGAAAAAGGTTGGACGCAGCGCCTCTTCGATGTGGCGGCCGGCATTGCCGCCGGTAGTGGAGAGGACCTGCCCCGGTGCCGCCCATAAGGCTGGAAAGAGCAGGAAAAGAAGTAATAAAAAGCCAGCGAGCCAGATTAAGCCCCAGCCGATCACCCGCGCAAATCGACGGCCGAATGAAACATCCCTCTCTCGCCACAGCAGGCTTAAGATGCCCAACGCGGCAGTGGGAAGGAGTACCAATCCCGGCGACTTGCTGAGAACCGCCAGGGCCGCCGCGCTTCCGGAGAGGAAAAGCCGGAGGGTGCGGCGACGGCCGTTTTGCTCCTTTTGTCCCAACCCAATACCCAAAGCAAGGGTTAAAAGGGAGAGGATAGACCAGGTCATTAACAGCGCGTCTACGTGGAAGAGGCTGGAAAGACCGGCGATAAAAGGGTCCAGAGCCAAAATCAAGGCGGCGACAAGGGCGACACGGTCGTTCAAAAGCTCTCGCACCAGCCAGAATACGGCGACGATGCCCAGGCTGTTAACCAGGGCGACAGCCGTGCGGCCAGAATCCAAAAAGACGGCCAGATGGCGGTAGGCGGCCATGTTATCCGGCGTCAGATAAGCGAGATGCGTAATCCAGTTGTAAGCTTCTTGGGCAGCCGGTTGAAAGGCCAGCTGCAAACTGAGAGCCGCGGATCCCAACCAGGTTGTGGTAACGCCGGGATGGCCGGCGACCAGCGTATTCGCCCAATCTCCCGCCCGCACAGCCTCACGAAATAATATAGTTCGGTAGACCCAGATCAGTTCATCCGGGGTCACATATCGGTTTAGTGCCAGCAGGCGAAGCCCCAGCGCGACGGCAAAGAGAAGGATGGATATTAATAGTGGATGAGCCGCAAGGCGATCGGCCCAAGACGCTTCAGACCCTTGATTCATATAATCCCAATGATATCCCATGCAAATTCCCTATCAAATCATGAATGGTGGGGACTAGAAAGGTCTTAAGGTTTCAACCCTTGAATATGGAACTAAAGCAAGTATAATCATGCAAAATTCCCCGGTTCATAAGGAACACGGGATTTCATTTAGGATAAATTAGTAAATATGAACGACACCTCTAGTGGCAGCAACAGCCACCCCATGGATTTCTTACTTGACGAGGAATTAAATTTCCCGGTTGCCGGAGAAGTACGCAGCGGCACCGTCGTATCCCATAACAACAATGAGATTTTAGTAGACATCGGCGCGAAATCCGAGGGCGTGATTGATAGTAAAGAAGTCTCTACATTTGATGATGAGACATTGGCAAGATTAGAAGTTGGCAACGAAATTTATGTTTATGTTGTCAACCCTGAAGACAGCAAGGGCAATATTGTCCTTTCATACAGCAAAGCCGCTGAGGTAGAAGACTGGGAACGTGCTGCAAAGAGTTTGGAAAACCAGGACGTTATTAAGTGTAAAGTATTGGGCTTTAATCGCGGCGGCGCCCTCGTAGGCTACGGCCTGCTGCGCGGTTTCGTGCCCAATTCACAATTAAGCCGCGATCGCCAGATAAGCCGGAATGATCAAACAGAGAAGCAGCGGGCCCTTCAAAATATGATCGGCGAGACGCTCAAGGTCAAGGTCATCGAAGTAGACCGCGAACGCAACCGCCTGATCCTCTCCGAAAACGCGGCCGGTAAAGAAATCCGCGAAGCCCGTAAAGCGGAACTGCTTGAGGATATGGAAGAAGGCACCGTTCTCAAAGGACAGGTTGTCAACCTGGCCGACTTCGGCGCTTTTGTTGATATCGGCGGTATTGAGGGACTGGTTCATCTTTCGGAGATGAGTTGGAAGCGCATCAGCAAACCCAGCGATCTTCTGAAAGTAGGTGATGAAGTAGAAGTAGTCGTCCTGAATGTCGACGAAGACCGCCAGCGTATCGCCTTGAGCATGAAACGTTTACAACCTGACCCCTGGTCGCTAATTGATGACACTTATGAAGTAGGCCAACTCATCGAAGTCACCATTACAAGACTCACCAAATTTGGCGCGTTTGCCCGATTGCAGGATGACTACCAACTTGAAGGGCTCATCCACATTTCTGAAATGTCAGAAGGTCGTGTGGAAAATGCCCAGGAAATAGTCAAGCCGAATGATACGGTCATGGTTCGCATCATCCGAATCGATCCGGATCAACGTCAATTGGGACTTAGCTTAAAACAGGTTTCGTCTGACAGGTATATTGAGAACGACCTTGCGATGCTGGATTCTCTCTCATAAAGTAACCTATCCGACCTTGGATAGAACCTATCTTGCCGGATAGGTTCTATCCGGCAAGATAGGCCTTATCCGGCGAACTTATTAAATCTTGCCTGAAAACTCTCGCCTTTACCTGCAGCCTGTTGTTTAATGACAACTAGAGCAGGGCATTAATTTCCTGCACCGAATTTTCGACTCTTACGTACTAGTTATCTGGAGGGCATAACCGCCCTCTAATATGATGAGGTGGGCGCAGTAATATCTTTCGTGCATCTCAAGGGTTAACAATAAAAACCGAGGAATAAACGGTGAACTCTAAAAACTGGGAACGATTCACACAACGAGCACGTAGAGTGCTCAGTCTGGCACAGGAAGAGGCAGAACGTCTCAACCATAGTTATATTGGAAGTGAGCACGTGCTGATCGGCCTCCTGCAGGAAGAAGGCGGTGTTGCCGGTCGGGTTCTGAGAGAACTCGGGCTTGATGCCGTTCGTGTTCAAGCAATGGTCGAGAGAATGTCTGGCGGTCCGGGCACCCGGACGCCCTTCACAAAGACGGAATTATCCCCCAGCACCAAACGCATTCTAGAATTAGCGGTAGAAGAAGCACGCCGCATGGGGCAGCATTATATCAGCACGGAACATCTCCTATTGGGTCTGGCGCGGCAGAATGAAGGGCTGGCAATGGATGTCTTACGCAAGTTCGGTATCAGCGCCGAGCAAATCCGGCGGCAGACCCGGCGCATGCTGAAAGAAAGCCCGGTCGCTTCAACCGAGACCCCCCAACAATCTTCACGCAAAAAACCCGCTTCTAAGGAAAAGAGCAAAACGCCGATGGTCGACCAACTGGCGACTGATTTAACCGCCCTGGCCCAAGACATGGCCCTTGATCCCGTTATCGGCCGTAATACGGAAATCGAACGCGTGATCCAGATTTTGGCGCGGCGTACAAAAAACAATCCGGCCCTGATTGGCGAGCCGGGCGTCGGTAAGACGGCGATCATCGAAGGGCTGGCCCAGCGCATTGTTGAAGGGGAGGTCCCCGATACACTGCATGGCAAGCGCGTTTTGCAGCTTGACGTGGGCAGTCTGGTCGCCGGCACCATGTATCGCGGCCAGTTTGAAGAACGCTTGAAACGGGTGATTGAAGAACTCAAGTCGAGTGATTCCATTCTCTTCATCGATGAGGTGCACATGCTGGTCGGCGCTGGTTCGGCGGGCAGTTCCGTAGACGCGGCGAATATTCTCAAACCTTCGTTGGCGCGTGGCGAACTGCAAACCATCGGTGCGACGACGCTCGAAGAGTACCGTAAGTACATCGAAAGCGACGCCGCCCTGGAACGCCGTTTCCAGCCGGTATATGTCGACGAGCCGACGCCTGACGAGGCCGTGGAAATTTTGCGCGGTATCAAAGGCGCTTATGAACAACACCACAATCTCTTCATCACCGAAGAGGCTATTGAAGCGGCGGTTAATCTATCCGTTCGCTATGTCACCGACCGTTATCTGCCGGATAAGGCAATTGACTTGATAGACGAAGGCGCTTCACGCGTGCGGATGTACCGCATCCCCCACTCCCAAGATGTGCGGGAAACCTATGAACGGCTGCGGGAACTGCGCCAGGAACGCGGCGAAGCTCTCGACCAGGGGCAGTACCAGTACGCCACGGAGTTGAAAGAACGTGAGGAAGAAATCCAACATGAACTCGATCTACTCCGTGCGGGCAGCGGCGATTCACCGGAAGAGAACAGCCTAACGGCCGAAGATGTGGCTGAAGTGCTCTCCATGTGGACCGGTATTCCGATTTACCAGTTTACTGAGGAAGAATCGACACGCCTGCTGCGTATGGAAGAGGAAATGAGGAACCATATCGTCGGTCAAGACGAAGCGATCACGGCCATCTCCAAAGCAGTACGGCGCGCGCGTGCAGGTTTGAAAGATCCGCGACGGCCGATTGGCTCCTTCATCTTCTTAGGCCCGACCGGGGTCGGTAAGACGGAATTGACCAAGGTCTTAGCGCGATTTTTGTTCGGCAGCGAAGACGCTTTGGTCCAGCTGGATATGTCGGAGTTCATGGAGCGGCACAGCGTGGCCCGATTGGTAGGATCACCTCCCGGCTATGTAGGCTATGAAGATGCCGGTCAGTTAACCGAGGCTGTAAGGCGGCGCCCCTACTCCATCGTCGTTTTTGACGAAATTGAGAAGGCGCATCCGGAAGCGTTCAATATCCTGCTGCAGATCATGGAAGAAGGCCACCTGTCCGACGCCAAAGGTCAGAAAGTCGATTTCCGCAACGCGATGATCATCATGACCTCCAACGTCGGCGCGGATGTCATCAAGCGCGGGCCTAACTTAGGGTTTGCCTTCCAGCGTGACGAGTCCGTGCAGGCTGATGCGGAATATAAAGAGATGCACAAGACGTTGATGGAACAGATGAAACGGACCTTCCGGCCGGAATTCCTGAACCGCGTCGACAAAGTTGTTGTCTTCCGCCAGCTGCAAAAAGCGGACATTCGCCAGATCGTGGACATCATCCTCAAGGAAGTGAACGACCGCCTTGTCGAGCATGAACTGGTTTTGGAAGCGACCAACGCGGCGCGGGATTGGCTTGGCGAGCATGGTTATGACGCCGAATTCGGCGCAAGGCCGCTGCGCCGCCTGATCCAGACGGAAATCGAAGACCAGCTCTCTGATTCCGTTCTCGCCGGCGAGTTCAAGGACGGCGAAGACGTCATCATCGATGTCGATGAGGAAGGCAAACTCATCCTGCGCCACCGTAAAAACGGTGATGAAACGGGTGAAGTGGAAGAGGCGGTTACTTCAGTCTAGGCCTTTTTTGCAGATTAAAGCTGAATTTTAAGAGCGATGTTTTGGAATAAAGACCTCGCTCTTTTTTTATGCTATAGAGAATTCGTCTTTCTCGTTTCCAGGCGTCCACGCAGCGCCAGCAGAGCCCAGATGATCAGGGCCGTGAAAGCCCAGGCGGCCAGCTGCATGGGGATTGTGCCGGCCAGGAAGTTGTCGCTGTCGGTGATGTAGAAATAGCCGTTCGTGCCGATCAAGAAGTGCATGAGCGGCAGGAAGAGATAGGTCATGCAGGCGGCGGCGACGGCTAGGGATTGGAAATCACCTACCAAAACGCCGCGCCAATAGCGACCGGCCGTCAACAGCAGCAGCCACCCCACCCCCATCACGATGAATACCAGACTTAGTACAGTGCGCCAGTCCAGCCCGTTGGCTAACCAACGGCCGATATCGTCTAACTGGGCCAGAGTCATCAAAATGAAGGCCAGACCCCACCCATCCGCGGCCAACCAGAGCAGATCCCCTGGTTTTCTGGCAGCCAGGTCGCCGGGAATCAAGGCCAGGGCAAGACCGACCAGGGCGGCTGTGGTAACCATTGCCGCGTAAGACCAGGGCAAGACCGGTGTATTGGCCCTCATCGTGATCAGCGGGATAAAGAGAATCAAGAAGGGCGCACAAACCAGCCATACGTTCTGCAAGGGCGGCGGCCTATAACCCGCGCGTACCCTTCCAAGAAGCCAGTTGACCCCTGTATAAATGACCAGGATAAAGCCGCCGGCGACGAGGGAAGCCATCCAATAGCGGCTGGAAGTCACCCGGCTGAAGGGCGAAGTGTCCGGAACAACCTCCCCCATATCATGGTTGTAAAGGAAAACGATGTAACGGTCAGCGACGGCAAACCAGTAATAAATCAATCCTAGAATAATCGCGTCCACAGGCAGCCCAAAGAGCAGGCTCCGGCGCAGCATATTTTTGTTTCTCATTGGAGTTCCTGTAAGCGCCATTATTGATCTCCCACCATTCAATACCGCTTTTGGCTTTATGAGCTAGATTATGGATAATGCCGGTATCATCGGAATTATCCAAGATTAAATGCCGAAACGCGATCCCCATACAACGGCCGTATTCCAGGCCCTGTTCGTGACCTTTCTATGGTCCACCTCTGTCGTTCTGATTAAGGTCGGACTGAAGGATATCCCCGCTCTCACATTTGCCGGCATGCGTTATTTTCTGGCCTTTCTTATCTTGCTCCCAATATTTACATTCTCCGGCCGCATCAAAGGGGTCAAAAAATGGGGGCGTCGTGAGTGGCTCTTACTAATCGTGCTGGGTATTCTCTATTACACGATTACCCAGGGCACCATGTTTCTGGCCTTGGATTATTTACCGGCCGTCAACGTCAGTCTGCTGCTCAACGGCACGGCAATTGTCGTGGCCATCTTAAGTATACTCCTGCTGCATGAAAATCCAAGCAGCATGCAGTACATCGGTATGTTTATTTTCTTCGCCGGGGTCGCCGTTTTCTTCTTTCCCTTTAAATTTCCCGCCGGTCAGCTGTTGGGCTATCTTATCGCCGGAATTCACCTGCTGGCTACTTCCTTATCCAGCATCCTCGGCCGTTATGTTAACCGTCAACGCAGTATCGATCCGCTCACCGTGACCACGATCAGCATGGGCATCGGCGCCTCCCTGCTGCTGGGAATCGGTCTGGCTGTTGAACCGGCGCCTAAAATGAATCTCACCAACTGGTTTATTGTCCTCTTATTGGCGATGGTCAATACGGCCGTAGCGTTCACAATCTGGAACAAGACGCTGCAAACGCTCTCGGCAACAGAATCAACGGTCATCAACAACACCATGCTTTTCCAGATCGCCATCCTGGCCTGGATATTCCTCGACGAGGCCCTGACACTGGTGCAGATCGCTGGGCTTTTGGTGGCTTTCTGCGGCGCGCTGATCGTCCAGCTGCAGCCGGGAAAAAAGCATATGGCTGACAGCTGACGGCTGTACACTCTTTTAACACGAATATGTAGGAAGCGTATAATAAAAATCAGCCAGAGATTGACGGGCTTCATGCGATACGATATGCTTTATCCATATTTAGTTTGCACCGGTTGAGAAGAAATCTGGTGCCGCCTGTTTGGGGCGGTTTTTTTTGTCAGATTCCGGGCAAACGAAGGAGTAAGAGTCAAGGCAGATGGACGAGAATACTGAAATTGGGACTGTCAAATGGTTTGACACGAGAAAAGGCTATGGCTTTATAAAGCGCGAAAATGGTCAAGACATTTTTGTGCATTATTCAGCCATTCTCGAACCCGGGGGAACTTTAGATGATGGCGATCGTGTAGCCTTCGTGGTCGGCCCAGGTCGGAAAGGAGAGGCGGCTCATGAAGTCCGCCGGGTAGAGGAATAATTCCTGAAAGCCAGGCACCGGCAGATGCCTGGCTTTTTTAATTATTAGCGATTGATAGAAGGTTGAAAAATATGAGTGAAAAAGAACCCAAGGTCACCGACGACATGGTCGTCTCAATGGCCTATGTACTGGAAGTAGATGGTGAGGAGATCGACCGTGCAGATGAAGACGATCCCATGTTGTTTTTGCAAGGTCATGGAAACATCATTCCAGGATTAGAGAGTGAGTTATACGATATGGGTGTCGGCGATAGCAAAGAAGTCACGGTCCAACCGGCGGACGCCTATGGGGAACTAGACCCTGAAAACAGGGACCAAATTCCGCGTGATATTCTCCCTCCTGACTACGAACCGATGATTGGCGATCCTTTGGAACTGCGCGACACAGAGACAGGGGAGGTATTCCAGGTTTACGTGGCTGATTTGGACGATGAGAATGTAATCGTTGATTTTAACCATCCATTAGCCGGGGAAACGCTCAATTTCCAGGTCAAGATCGTCGATCTACGCCCTGCTCAATCAGAAGAGCTGGCGCATGGTCATGTTCATACCCATGGTCATCACCATTAATTAATTTTCTTGTCTGACCTAACCCCGCGGCTGCCATAAGCAGGAATGGGAATAGGTCAACATCTGAAAACCAAATTTTTCCGCAAGCCCCCGACATGATTTGGGGGCTTCGATCGTTATCAGGCTGTAACCGCGGCGTATCGCTTCCTGGTGACGAACGGCAAGGAGGGCGCGGTAAATTCCCCGGCCGCGATAGGCAGGCAGTACGGTTCCACCCCACAAAGAAGCGAATTGGCTGCGCGCCGGGAATTGTATCCAACCAACTCCGGCCAATTCATGCCCGACATAGGCTGTATAAATCGAACTGAAATACGGTCGATCGCGCAAATCGTCGCCCAACAGGCGTTCCAGGTAGTTAAAATCCACGCCATATACGCGGTACAGGAGAGAGGTCAGCTCTTGGAGCTGAGCCGCATCAGTCAGGCGTTGAACATCTAAATGGGGCGGCCTGAGGAGGCGCGGCTGAGCGTCACGCACATTAAGCACCATGACGATATCCCGCCCACGCGGTTTGAATCCCTGGATGACGAGGCGCGCGCGCAAATCGGGCGGTGAGTCGTGTTCATAAACCTTCCATTCAAAAGGCTGCTGCTGGGCGCGGAAATGGGAAATCTGCTCGCTGATCACCGAGTCGGCATTTTCATCGGCAAATCTACTGTAGAGGATAAAGTTGCCGCTCTCATGGTTTGGCGATCCGGTGAAACGGACAACCCCACCGCCAATCTCCTTTGTCAGGCCAGGATATTCGATATCAATACGCTGCTCACGATCATAGAGCGCCAGAATTACACTGCGGTCCATCGACTTTATTCCTTTAAGCTAACAACAGGGCGATACTTATGTCGTCTTATTATGTCAAATATTCGGGTGTTTGGCAAGAGCAATTTGAGATCTAATTTCCCCGGAAATTCGTTAGAGGATCGATTTCCAAACAAGAGATGATTAAATTTCCGGGGAAATACCGATAATCAGGGGATGGCGATGGAGCCGAGGCGCAGCGCATTGTCCAGCGTGTCCTCGCCGCTGACCGGCAGTCGTCGGCCGGTCTCTCGCAAGTAAAGACCCACCCATATTTCGTACTCTCCAGGAGGCAAATCGGCCGTATCCGCAAAGGTGACCGGATCACGAATGATATCGCCCTGCTGCCACTTTGATGTCGGTACCAAACCGGACAGCGGTTGGCGGTCAACCTGAGCGACGATGCCGCCTGTTTCGTCTCGCAGATGAACAAAAACATCGTAATCATCGCTTACCGGGGCGAGGCTCTGCCAGTAGAGCACCAGTTCACCGAGCCCGGCCGGCGCAAGGTCATGGCCGAGCAGTTGAATGGCCTCACCGAAGATGGCCGTTTCCTCATGCTGAGGTTCGGCCGTGGCGAGATAAGGCCAGGTGGTCTCGTAGACATAGGCATCCTGCTGGAAAATGATCGTCTGCGTATCTGTTCGCACGTGATGCAGCGGCAGGGCGATGTCGGGATTGGAAGCGATATTCCAGCGCCACAAGGGAAAGGCGGCCATGTAATCCGGCTGCGCCCCGGAAAGAATGCGCGTCAGCACCTGGTCACGGGGCAGTCCTTCGGCCGCGCTCAATGCCGGCCATACTTCAGGAGAGACCAGACCGTTCATATCCACGATCTGGCGTCCGGAAAGGAAGGTAATGGCTCCTATATCGTCCACGGCGATTAAAGCATCCTGGGGCGTATTTTCGGCCAGCCAGCGGCCTAGAGCGACATCGATATCCTGGACTTCGCGTGTGTTCATACCCAACATCGCCGCCCAATAAGAAAAATGCCAAAATCCGCCGAACAGGAGCAGGCAAAGCAGTCCTCCCTGGGCAAATAAGCGCCAG
>Ga0316580_10000094_pt1 | contig 15675 bp, 12 predicted proteins | sample S0NA_2_FD_204519 | JGI IMG/M metagenome (GOLD analysis project Ga0316580, IMG submission 204519) | Rhizosphere microbial communities from salt marsh grasses in Alabama, United States - S0-2_160517rDrB | ecosystem: Host-associated > Plants > Roots > Rhizosphere | place: USA: Alabama | collected... | reverse complement strand
CCTTGGCCGCGGCCGTTTCCGGATAATCGGGAATGATCAAATATTCGGTGTCAGCAGCAGTGGCTGGAACAAAACCCAGCTTGTCCATTTCCTCATACAGGGTATCCAATGACTGTGCTTCAGCGATATCCCGTTTTATCCCGGTATTCACTCCCTGTATGTCCGAGAGATCAAATTCCAACTGCTGTACATGACGGCCGACCGCGGCCACTTTAATAGTTTGACTCAGGTAAATAACACCAACCAATGCCAGAATTAGAAGAATAATTCCCCAACTCATAGCGGCTTGGGCTTCGGTAAGTTTCCCAATCCTGCGCATAAGCTCGCGCGTCTGCCGGGCGGATTTATTTACAGTTGTTGTATGCTGGTGTTCGTGGACCATCTTTAACCAAATCCATTGTTGTCGCTGCTTCTTGTCCCTCGTAAAAGATTTAAAGGTCAATGGTTTCAACAGCTAAAGTTTTTCAATAACCCGTAAACGGGCGCTGCGGCTTCGAGGATTTGCTGATACCTCATCGGCCGAAGCCTTTACTGCTCGGCGGGTGATTAACCGCACCTTTGCACGAACGTTACAATTACAGATAGGCTGTTCCGGAGGGCAGATGCAATCTTTACTAAGATCTCGGAAAGTATGTTTGACGATCCGGTCTTCTAAAGAATGAAAACTTATGATTGCTAAACGCCCGCCGGGTTCCAATACATCGATTGCTGCTTCTATGCCTCTTTCTAACTCTACCAGTTCATCATTAACTGCGATCCGAAGTGCCTGAAAAACCTGAGTCGCCGGATGGATACGACCTCTTTGCCCTATTTCTGCCTTAATCAAATCAGCTAGAGCCGCCGTTGTGTGTAGCGGCCTGTTAGCCACAATTGCCTGGGCAATCCGTTCAGAGCGATTTACTTCTCCGTAACGTTTAAAAATCGCCACCAGCTCATCTTTTGTTAAGTAATTAACCAGATCCGCTGCCGTGGCCTCTGACGATGAGTCGAATCGCATATCCAGAGGACCTTCTTTTAAAAATGAGAATCCTCGCGATCCATCTGCTAATTGTCTTGAGGAAAGGCCCAGGTCAAGCAAAACGCCTTTCACAGCAGTAAAACCGTTTTCCCTTGCCAGTTTATCCATCATCGCGTAGCTGGTATTTAGGTAGACTACGCGCTCACCAAATCTTTCTAAGCGGCGACGAGTAAACTGAATTGCCTCCAAATCGCGATCAAAGACCAAAACGCGCCCATCAGGCGCGGATGCCTCCAAAATTCCGGTTGTGTGCCCTCCTGCACCTAATGTGCCGTCAATATATTGACCGCCTGGCAGCGGCACCAGTAAATCCAGTACTTCAGTGTATAAAACGGGAATATGAGTGCTCTGATCCATCAAACGTGTGTTGATTTAGCAACATGCTATACTTATGGACCTTACGAGTGCTATCAGATTCCCAAATCCTGCCAGCGCTCAAAGTCGTCATTGTTTTCAATATCATCGCGAACCGGATTCCAGGAATCAGCATTCCAAATTTCGGCGTAGTTATACATACCTATGATCACAGCTTCATCACCCAAATTGGCGAATTCACGGAGCGTTGCCGGTATGAGTATCCTACCTTGGCGATCAGGAACCAGGTCTGTCGCACCTGAAAAAACGCGGCGACTAAATGCACGGGCGCTGCGGTCTGAAATTGGTATTTTGGCGATCTTTTGCGCCAGCTCTTCCCACTCGGTCAAGGTGAATACCAACAAGTTCCTATCCAGGCCACGCGTAACAACCAACCCCGCAGCCAGATCGCCACGAAATTTGGCCGGGATAGTCAGGCGTCCCTTTTCATCAATGGTATGTGTGTATTCACCTAAAAACATAACTCACCGGAAGGAGCGGATAGGGAATTAGAACATTTGTTCTTGATGACCCATTTTAGCATAAAAATTGAGGGCGCGAGCACTACAATGCCCCACCTTGCACCACTTTCCGCCACAACTGGCCATAGTATACACCAAAGACTAGTCATAACAAAAGCCGGATTTCAATTTTTTAAGGTCGAATCCATGTGTTTAGCGGGCATCCATGCGTGATTCGCTGTGGTACAATGGGTTGGAACCATTTATTTTTTGCATAAAATAAATCATGGGTACTCGCAAATAAATATGGATACAGAAATTCTTTCAATCGCAATTTTGCTGATCCCGGTGGCTATCATATTGGGTTCCTGGTTATGGTCTCGATCACATCAGAACACACAGCGTGAGTTAACGGCCGAAACTTTAGAGCAAAAGACCCTCGAGAGTTACATCGACCGCGTTGCGGACTTGGTCCTAAACTGTAATCTCACCACAAGCAATGAAGATGATGAGATCAGGACCGTCACACGTGCGTTAACGGCCAATACATTGCGCAACGTCAATGCTGAACGCAAGGGTTTCATCGTCCATTATTTATATGATTCCTCCTTATTGAAAGTAGGAGCACCAGTTATTAACCTGCGTATGTTAGATCTTGCGGGGGCCAACCTGTCCCGGTTCAATTTGTCCGAAGTGGGTCTTCAAGGGGCACAATTAACTAAGGCGAATCTTAATGAGGCTGACATCAGCCAATCAGATCTGCGTGCCGCAGAGCTACCAGGGGCGACCCTGGTTAAAGCAAATCTAAAAGGCACTTATTTGCGAGGCGCAAATCTCCAAAAAGCAAATTTCACAAACGCTGAGTTGGCCGGCGCAACTTTTTCTAAAGCAGATCTGAAAGGCGCAAATCTCCAGGGAGCCAACCTTGAGAATGCAAACTTTAATGACAGTGATCTTAGTGGTGCGAATTTAAAAGGCGCGAATCTGCGCGGGGCAAAACTTCGTAGTGCCATACTTGTGAAAGCTAATTTGGAAAGCGCGAATTTGAATATGGCAAACCTGCATCACGCGGATTTGAATGAGGCCATACTCGAACACAGCACTTTAAATGGCGCGAATCTCAGTAATGCTAAGGCGGATAATATCAAGAGCCAAAAGGCATCTTACAGCGGTGCTGTGATGAATGATATCTCGATGGCTGGTGCAGATTTGCGGACGGCTGACTTGAGCATGGCTAATTTACGCGGAGCGAGTCTAAATGCAGCCAATTTGCAAGGCAGTCAACTACGAGATGCGATCCTCGGCCGGGCGAATTTAAGTGGGGCGGTTTTGAAGGGAGCAAAACTAAACCGAGCGAACCTCAGTCTGGCCAATTTGCGCGGGGCTAACTTGAGTAAAGCCGTCTTGGAAGATGCAGGGTTGAGTGGTGCGGATTTGCGCAACACCGTTTTGCGGGGAGCAAACTGTCGTGGATCTGTTCTTCGAGGAGCAATCCTTGGTGGTGCGGATTTAAGCAATTCAGATTTAAGTATGGTCAATCTGCGTTGGGGAAATCTGACCAATGCACGTTTACGGGGCGCCGATCTTAGTAAAGCTGATTTAAGTGAAGCCGAAGTGACTAAAGAACAATTAGCAATGGCGAAATCATTAGAAAAGGCCATTATGCCGGACGTTGTTTCCCCAGCCCAACCCCCGTTAATTGTGGGAACTCCCTCACGAGAACAACCATCGGAGTTCAGCAAACCCCAGGAGACCGATAAAACCTCAGCCAAAGAAGAACAGTTAACGTAACCAGGATTTGTTCTTTGGAAATTATTTGCTAATTCCAGTCAAGCCCACTTCTCATCTGCCAGTATTGCTGCGGTTTTTCTCTGAGAGCGGCTAACAATTCATCAAGCCAATCCCCTGCCTTGACATCGAATGCCTTCACATTGGACACGATGTGCTCAACCTGAGCAGCGCCGCTTAATACCACATCAACCCACGGCTGGGCTAAAACGGCCGCTAATGCCAGTGCGTCAATAGTTGTATCAAGCGCTTGCGCACTGCTTTCTAACAGCGCACGTTGTTTCTCAAAAGCGGGATCCAGGTTCCTGTCCGTGAGCCGGCCGTTCGCCACAGCTTCCTTAATAACAACGCCCATCCCTGCCTCATGAGCCTGGCTTAAAGTGTCGCCGGCCTCCTGCGCTAATAAATTCCAGGTCGCCTGAACTGCCGAAAAAAGAGGCTGGCCGCCATACTCGATTTCCATCGCTCGCAGCAATATTTCCGATTGCGCCGGTCCGCTCATAGACATACCAATTGCCAACCCGCTATCACGAAGCTCGGCCAACCTGGAAAGAACCTGGTCGTTCTCCAAAACCCCGCTCTCAAGCGTGGCCGAATGAATCTGATAGAGATCTAGCTGTGCGCCTAGCAAGCTTCGGCTTTCAAGAATTTGGCGATTTAATACAGCCAATGAGTGCTCCTTAATTTCGTGATGCTCGGCTGTTACATTCCAATCGGCCGTATAGGTATATCCCCATTTCGATCCCACAGTAACGGATTGCGGATCGATATCGCGAAAGGTCAGCCATGAGGCCAGGAAGTTCTCCGCTCTGCCATAGGACCGGGCCGCATCAAAATATCGGATACCCAAATCCCAGGCCGCATCCAGGACTTCGTGAGCATGCTCTTCCATTGCCTTAATTTCATAATTGCTTTCAAGATCATCAGCATGACCCAAATTTATGTAGCCGGGTCGCCCCAGGGCAGCCAGACCCAAACCCATGCGCGTGACCGGTAATTGGCTCCGGCCGAGTTCTATTGTTTCCATATTAATATCCTTTATGTATCGAAGTGAAGAGGAAATAACCCAGCGGCATAGACGAGCTCCTCAACGATATTCATTAGCGTGCTATGGCCTTTTGTAGTTTAGCTGATGCCCATTTTCGGACCAACTTACCTTAAAATACCGATCACGAAAGGGCCAGGTAATCTTTACCATGCAAGCGGTGATCAATTTTTTGCCAGATTATTTCCAGATGCTCTTCATGCTGAACATAGTCAAGGCCATTCGTATCAATTGTCAAAACGGGGCTGAGAGAGAATTCCGCGGACCAAGATTCATAAAATCCATTTAACCGCTCCAGGTAACTATCCGTTATTCCTTTCTCGTAAGCACGTCCTCGTGAAGAAATTCGACGACGTAAGGTCGAGACTGATGCACTAAGGTAAATAACAAGGTCTGGTGGCCGAAGCAAAAGCGAAAGTGTTTGATACAGGTCTTGGTAGCATGTCCAGTCCCGCTCACTCATATCTCCCTGCTCAAAGAGATTACGCGCAAAAATCTCAGCATCTTCATAAACACTGCGATCCTGGATAATCGATTGTGGCTGCTGCAGTAAATAATAGTGCTGCTGTAAACGCCTTGAAAGAAAAAACACCTGCGACTGAAATGCCCAGCGGCGCATATCCTTGTAAAAGTCAGCCAGATAAGGATTTTCAGTTACAGCCTCATAAACGGGCTCCCATCCATTACGCTCTGCTAACAGTCTCACTAAAGTAGATTTACCGACACCGATGTTACCAGCAATCGTAATAAAGTATTTCGTCATAACTTCGCTTTCCTTGATCTTTGGCTCATTAGGTGAAAAGAATACTCCGCCAGGATACGCAGTAGTTCATGACGAATTATAAGAATAAATCCGGCATATGTCATTGGCTCCCCCAGGTGAATTGTCCTATTGGGGCAAGCGGAATAAATTATCTTGTATTTGGTATTTATTAATAATTTGAGAAATTTTCTCCCATTCAACAAAAACAGAGATATTATATTATTAGGTTTCAGAAAGTTATTGCCTGCTTTGATACAAGGCCAACCCAATTGGACTTTTTCCGGGAGAACATCATGCGCGTATCTATTGATAGAAATCTTTGCAACACGAGCCTTCCCTTTTGTCAACGCTGTTCAGCGGCATTTATCCGTAACCCAGGAGGCGAAGATCGCCTGTGCATAATGGATATCGAAGATGACGGCAAAGACACGCTGACACTGCACATGCTCACCGACGGCCGTGAACTAGAGATTGAGCTGAATGATAAATTACAAGACTTAGCCGGCGTCGAAGGATGGGAAGCACTCGCCGATTTTGATCCTACGCTTTTCAGAAGTGGCGCGAATCAACGCTGGGCGGAAATTCGCCATCTTCCAGCCGATCACGCCATCCATTGAAAGAAAATATTCCTTATTTTCTCATTCAATGAATGACTAAAGTTTTAATAACCCAACTGCATATCCAACGTTATCTGAAATCCGAAATATCAGGTAACTTGGCCTCCTATTCCCCTGGATCTAAGAACCACACCTGCATGGCGAATGCAGCGTTTTCAATCAGACCTCCCAGAATTTTATAAACAGGCAGCCTAATAATCGCATCATGTAGAGCTTTAGGGCATACCTGTTATAATCCACCCGTAGAATGCAAGAACCGCCAAATAAAAACCGCCGGCAGGTCTGGCTAGGTATTTTGCTTAGCCTTATCTCATTAGCAGCCATCTTCTTCTTCATCAAACCGCAAGAAATTCTATTCGCTTTGCAAACGGTTCGATATGGCTATCTCATTTTTACCGGACTGGGGATCATAACCTTTCTCGTTATAAGAGCGATTCGTTGGCGCTACATGTTGGATAACGACGCCCCATGGAGAACTGTCTTCCATATTCAAAATATCGGTTACCTGTTGTCCGCGGTATTACCGCTGCGCATCGGTGATGTTGCCAGGGCTGTTCTGATAGGGAGCGTTCCTCCTATCACAATCGCCCGGGGTATTTCCACGATGGTCGTGGAGCGCATTTTGGATATGCTGTTTATCATTGCCCTGCTGCCATTCGCCCTTTCCGGTGTTGAGCATATGCCGGATTGGATGCGTGCCGGAGCTCAAGGAATGGGCCTGATTGCCATTGTCGGCATCATTGTGCTCATCATCGCCGCAAAGCAGCGCGAAAGAGCTGTCCGATTCGTAGAACGCATACTGGACTTCATCCCTTTTCTCAATACGGCCGCTTGGACCGCGCGAGCTGATAGTTTTCTGGCCGGCTTAGATAGTCTTACAAACTTTAAGGATGCTGCCTGGCTCATCATGTTAACAGTTGCTACCTGGCTGCCGATCATTCTTGCTTATTACGCCATGTTACGGGCCGTCAATCTGCAACCCAGCCTCATTATGGCCTCCTTCGTCGTTTGTGCCGCAGCCCTGAGCGTCGCCCTGCCTTCTTCCCCTGGACAAATTGGTGTCTTTCATGCCGGAGTCATTGCTGCTTTACAGGTTTGGGGACAACCCGAAGCGCAAGCAGCAAGTTTTGCTTTTCTCTATCATGCTTTGAATATGGCGATCATGATCGGTTTCGGCATTGTTGGCATATTCGCAACCGGTTCAACCTTCAAGCAGGTCGTTGCTTCAACTCAAGAATTCATGAATAGAGAAAAGGTTGAAAAACCAGTGAGTCATTGAAATTGGGAAAGTGTATAAAGGGATGCTAGCTATTAAAATCAACCCTTCCGTCATACATGGAAAAGAATAACCTTAATGAAAGTTCTTGAAATACTAACTTATTATCGCCCCTGGGTAAGTGGGCTGACAATATACGTTGAACGTCTTAGCAAAGCGCTTGTTGAAAAAGGGCATGATGTCACTGTATTAACCTCCCAATATGATCCGGAGCTGCCTCGTTTCGATGTAATCGATGGTGTTAAAGTCGTGCGCATTCCCGTCGTCATGCGTGTCAGTAAGGGCGTAATCATGCCCGGATTCGGACCAATGGCCTGGAAATTGGCTCCGCGTTCAGATGTCATTCATCTCCACCTTCCGCAATTTGACGCTCCTGGAGTCGCCTTACGAGGGCGTTTATTACATAAACCGGTGGTGCTCACTTATCATTGCGATCTGCAATTACCGTCGGGGACATTTAACAACTTGGTTAACCGCGTGGTACTGAATTTAAATGAAATCGCTGGAAAGCTGGCTGATACTGTCGTTACTTATACACGTGATTACGGAGTCAATTCCCCTTTCCTTTCACAATTCGTTGACGATAAGTTGGTTATTATTCCTCCTCCGGTAATGTTGGATCAGGCTGATGATGATGCCCTACAGTCTTTCCAGGCTAAATACAGGACTGGCGGCCAGCAGATAATAGGTGTTTCCGCGCGTTTAGCAGCAGAAAAAGGAATAGAGGTTCTGCTCAAGGCTCTACCCATCATACTGAAGGAATTTCCCAATGCGCGTGTTCTACACGCCGGCCCGTATCAGGATATCATTGGTGAGGAAGCTTATGCCGCCCGGTTAGCCCCTCTCTTCAAGAAATTCAGCGATAACTATACTTTGTTAGGTACATTACACGGAGAAGAATTGGCTGCGTTTTATGCCAGCCTTGATGTTCTTTGCATTCCCAGCCTGAACAGCACCGAGAGCTTCGGCCTCGTGCAGATTGAAGCAATGCGCAATGGTGTACCGGTGGCCGCGTGCAATTTGCCGGGCGTACGCCAACCGGTTACGATGACGGGGATGGGTGAGGTATCAGCGGTCGGCGATCACGAAGCGCTTGCAAAAGCGATCATCGACATTTTGCGAGATCGCCAGAAATATGTTCGGGATGTAGAACTCATTTCAACAAGTTTCGATCCGCAGCAAACTGCGGACGATTATGTATCGCTGTTTGAAAACCTCCTTCATCATCGGCAGGGCAAATTAACGGCCGAGCCACAGGTATATAACCGTTTACGCGCGATGCGAGATAAAATGGCCGGAGAAAAGTCGGGATAACAGCCAGTGACCGATTCTGATACCCCAACACTCAGCGAAAACAGTGACGATCTTCTCTGGCGTCAGCTGAAAACAATTCCCGCATTCCGCGCGTTACTACGCTCGGTCGAAGCGCGTTTTTATTCCGCCGTGTATTTTCCCCAGCCAATTCTTGATGTCGGCTGCGGAGATGGACATTTTGCAGAAGTTACCTTCAAAGAACGAATCACAGTAGGGATTGATCCCTGGTGGGGTCCACTAAGAAAAGCGCAGGCCGGCCAGAAGTATCTCCTTCCTTTGCAAGCGATGGGGGATTATCTACCTTATGCCGATCACACATTTGCCAGCGCTTTTAGTAATTCAGTCCTCGAACATATTCCAGATGTCCAACCTGTTTTAAACGAGGTAAGCCGCGTCTTGCAGCCCGGTGCTCCTTTTGTCATCACAGTTCCCAGTCATTATTTCACAGAGTTTCTCGGCGGCGCAGGAATATTCAACAATCTTGGTCTGGACGGCTTAGCCGAGACCTATCGCTCAGCATTCAATCGCATATCTCGCCACGCACATACCGATCCACCAGAAATATGGGGAGAACGCCTGACTCTAGCCGGTTTCACCATCGAACGCTGGCAGTACTATTTTTCTAAAGAAGCTTTACGTACGCTCGAAGTTGGGCACGCCCAAGGCCTGCCCTCGGCCGTTCTGCACGCGCTCACCGGCCATTGGATTCTTGGACCATGGGAAAGCAACCTGAGACGGACTGAACAGTGGGTACGGCCGTATTACGAGGAAGAGTTCCCCCAAGAAGGCGCTTACCTTTATTTCCTCGCACGTAAAAAATCAGACGGTGCACTGGATCCGGTTTTACCGCCACCCCAATCTTATTCGCTTATTGAACTTCAGGAACCGGCATCGACCACATCAGACATTACTGAAACCCAGGAAGAAGTACCAACAATAGCGGACTCCAGCTCGATTGAGCAGTCCGCCGAACCAGAACCAGCTTCAACCGCTATAGAACAAGAGGTAGAACCCTCCAGCCGAAGACCGCATTATTTGATACCCGGATTATTAGTGGCGCTAACGCTCGCTTTTGCTTTCTTAGGCCAATCAGCGTTTCGCGCCGATCCCCAAGCCCCTGCTGAGGGTGTCCGCTGGTTTGTCTTTAGCGCAGGCGCTTTGCTGCTACTTCTTTGGTTCAAGCGTTCAGCTGAAAAAACAGAACGGCGAAGCTGGCACTGGCCTGATATTTCGGCCGTTCCCATACAGCGCTGGTTTTATTTCCCTGCACTCCTGTTGGCCTTTTTCGCTTATCGTCTGGCTTCCTCAAGCGACCATTCAAACCCCATTACAGCCGTTGTCATTTGGATAACCGCCATCGTCCTGGCATTCTATTCATTGAGTCAGATTGAACACGTCGACAGGGAGCCACTTTCACTGAATCAGAAGGAAGCGCGACTATTTACATTTAAAGCTAGTGTGCTCTTATTCTTGGTCGCCCTGGTAATCCGGGTCTATGATTTGGCCAATCATCCATTCATCTTAAACGGGACAGAAGCCAGCATAGGTCTTGAGGCGCTTAATGTCCTTAGCGGTTTGCAAACAAACCCTTTTGGAACAGGTTGGTTAACCAACCCTACCCTACCTTTCTTTATGCTGGCAGTTCCAATTAAGTTACTCGGACCAACGGCCGAATCAATTCGCCTGTTATCGGCCGTTATCGGAGCAATCACAGTCCCCACCCTCTTCATCATGGGTCAGCGTTTGTTCAATCGATCCGCGGGTCTTGTCGCGGCGATTCTGCTGGCATGTTCACACTTTCATGTACACTACAGTCGATCCGGTCTAACAAATGCCTGGGACGCACTCCTAACGCTTCTAGCCCTCGGTCTGATCGCTGTCGCCTGGCAGCAATATCCAGTGCGAAATAGGCAAACCTGGCTGGTAGCCGGACTTGCCGTCGGTTTTACCACTTATCTCTATACCAGCTCCCATCTACTACCGCTTATGTTACTCGGACTATCGCTTGTCCTGATCATGCTAGATCTCAACATGGTTAAAAAGCAGTGGCGCCAGGGTCTGGCGATGGCCGCCCTGGCATTAGTCATTGCCCTGCCACAGATGCTGCATTACCAGGCTACTCCCGGCGTCTTTATGGAGCGGGCAAACGCGCTGGGCATATTGGACAATCAGAGCGGCTGGCTCAGTCAAGAGGCGGCACGGGTTGGCGCAAGCCAGCTCCAGGTTTTTATCGACCAGTTCTGGCAGGCAGCCCTGGCCTTTAACGCCACAGTCGATAGCGGCATATCATATGGGCCGCTTGTACCACTCCTCAATTTTCTTTTCGGGCTGCTGGCCGCGCTAGGCCTCATACTGGCATTTTTTAGACTGCGTCAAATTCGTTACAGCATTCTTGTTGTCTGGGTATCTGTTACCGTGATCTTTGCCGGCGCTCTCTTAGAATTCCCGCCTAACAGCCACCGCTATATCATTGCCATGCCCGCCGTTAGCCTATTAGCGGCGGTGGTCTTAAATGAATTGACAAGCAGTTTTTCCGGCCAGATGGCCAATCGAAACGCCCCAACCCTTTCCGTTAAACCGTCAGCAGCCCAATTATTTGTTATGCTTATTATCACATTCGCCATTGCGATTCCTGATCTGATTTTTTATTTTGGGACGTATCGACACGAGCATAATTTCGGCGATCGCAACACAGAAATTGCGGATGGCGTCGCTAAATATTTGAACAATTTGGATGGCCAATGGATCGCCCAGTTTTATGGTCCGCCCGCCATGTACGTCGACTTTCCCACAATACTCTTCCTGGCCCAAAATTTTAAAGAAGGTCAAAATTTGTTTAATGTGCCCGAAGATGGTGGCCCCTTAACCGGCCAAGAAATGAACAATCAAAGTTTTATCTTCCTTCCTGAAAGGCAAAATGAGATTGAACAACTTCGCACCTTATTTCCATCAGGCCAGGAACGTTTCTTCTCCGGATACTACGCCGACCCACTTTTTTACGTATATGAAGTTAGCGGCAGCAGTTAGCACAAAGAGAAATTCACCATCTTTCAAACAACCAGATAGTAGTAACCCGGCTCGTTGTGTGTTACCTTATGAGATATGACCGAAAAAGAGGTTCACCTTAGCAAAAATCAAGGAGAGCAAAAACCACAACCGGATATCACGGTAGAGGTGGTTTCCTCCCCTCTCTGGGGACTGAGCACAAAGATTGTCGTCATTGTTTCCGCACTTGTGCTTCTCGGCTTTATGGTCTGGCGATTCCAGGGTTTGATAGTTATGACTATTCTGGCCGCTGTGATCGCCTACATTCTCAATCCACTCGTCGTTTTCGTAAATGAGCGCACAAATATCTCACGCGGATGGGTAATCCTGGCCATTTATCTAGTATTGGCAGTTGCGCTCAGCACGCTGTTCGTTTCACTGGGGGTTGCTGCTTACGATCAGGCAACCGATTTCATTAATCTCGTTCCAAATTTGATAGACCAAATCATTTCACTTTTCGAAACTATCAATATGCAGAGCGAGCCCATCGTCATCGTGGATCGTATTTTGATTGAGCCCATTAATTTACCATGGGAAAGCATTACTAATCAGCTTCTCGGCTTGATTCAACCAACTTTGACTACCAGCGGCGGATTTGTCGGCCAGCTGGCATCCACGACAGTCCGTACCATCGGCAACTTCATCTTTATCTTTGTGATCTCGGTCTATCTCATTTTTGAGGCGCCTAATATCGGTCGTTACCTTCAAGAATTGGCCGCCCAACCAGGTTATCAAACCGATATGGAACGGATGGCAAAGGAGTTCAGCCGGATTTGGAGCGCTTATCTTCGCGGGCAGGTTGTTCTAGGAGTTATCATCTTTTTCGTCGTTTGGATGGGTTTATCGGTTCTCGGTGTTCGCAATGCTTTAACGTTGGGGCTCATCGCCGGACTGCTCGAATTTGTACCTACAATCGGGCCGATAATCAGCACAGTTATAGCGATGACTGTCGCATTCTTCCAACCATCAAATCCCTGGGATTTAATGGGCTGGCAGTTCGCCCTGGTAGTTCTCATCTTCATGATCCTCGTGCAGCAAGTAGAAAATAATGCCCTGGTCCCACGCATTGTCGGTAATGCGCTGGATCTACACCCGCTCATCGTCATTATTGGTGTATTTATGGGTGCGTCCGTAGCCGGGATATTAGGCGCTATCTTGGCCGCCCCTCTCCTGGCCTCTCTTAAACTGGTGGCTGTTTACGCCTGGCGAAAACTGTTCGACCAGCCGCCTTTTCCCGAATACGATCCCATATTGCAACCAGAAACGGCCGACCTGGAAGAGATCGAAGAACTAAGCGCCGATTCTCCACAGCCGTCGGGTCCGATCTCTTAATTACTCCTTCTTGACAGAAATCCCTGCCCGTTCAATAATAGCCTCAACTGGTCAGACCACTTACCAGTTGAGGCTATTTATGAACAATTGGTCAGCCCCACAACGCCCTAATATTTATGCCGAGCAGTTACTGCTCTCAGCCATTCTCGATGGGACTTATCCACCAGACTCCTCTCTGCCGGGCGAACGCACTCTAGCCGCGGAAATGGGCGTTACACGCCCCACCCTACGAGAGGCAATCCAGCGCCTTTCCCGTGATGGTTGGCTAACCGTCCAACAAGGAAAATCTACGATCGTCAATGATTATTGGCGGGAAGGTGGGTTGAATGTATTGAATACGCTGATCCAACATGGCCGCTATTTACCGGCCGGTTTTGTTACTCACCTCTTAGAGGTCCGCTTACAGCTTGCACCTGCTTATACCTATGCGGCAATCAATAACGACCCGCAGACAATCGCTGAATTCCTCGACGGGCGTCTATCACTTACTGATGATGTCTACAGCTATGCTGATTTCGATTGGCGCCTGCACCACCAGTTAACCTACTCCTCAGGCAATCCAATTTACACCTTGATTCTGAACGGCTTTGGCGATTTTTATGAAAAATTGGCCCGAATTTACTTCGCTCCCACAGAAGCGCGCGCCCGATCGCTAGCCTTTTATTCGGCATTACGGCAAGCCGCACTTGAGGAGGACGCACAATCTGCTGAAAGGATCAGCTACGAAACAATGCTGGCAAGCATTGAGCTTTGGATGGATATCAGGGGGCAGTTCGATCCTCTGGAGCGGATCGAAGACAGCGGTATTATTCGTGAGGCTTGATCATGCGGCGATGGAATGGTTGGGGTGACAACACGGTTCAATACCCGTTAGCAGCCAATGCAGCCAGCTTTCTGGAAAAGAAAATCGGCAAAGGCGTTCCTCCAAAGGACGCCCAGTTGGCAGATGTCCTGGCTGGGATGCCGCATTCCAGGCTTGCTGACAATCCATTAATTTCTAAAGAACCCGAACAGCGGCTGCGCCATGCCCGTGGACAAAGCTTACCCGATTGGATCGCTTTACGAAGCGGGACAATCAGCACCTTCCCTGATGGCGTTGCTTTTCCTGAAAGTCAATCTGATATTGCCGATTTGATCCAATTTGCCATCCAGACCGGTGCACGGTTAATACCTTACGGCGGGGGAACGAGCGTGGTCGGGCATATCAATCCACTCAGCAGCGACGAACCTGTTGTGACCGTCGATATGCGGCACATGAATCGGATGACTGCTTTCCATGAAAAAAGCCTGTTAGCTACTTTTAACGCCGGTGTTTCAGGCCCAGATTTAGAAGCCCAACTGAGGGCGCTCGGCTGTACGCTGGGGCATTACCCGCAGTCATTTGAATACTCAACATTAGGTGGCTGGATCGCTACCCATTCAAAAGGGCAGCAGGCTCTTTTTTACGGCCGTATTGAAGATCTTTTCGCGGGGGGAACCCTGCTCAGCCCGGCGGGAACGTTAAATATCCCCGCCCATCCATCATCGGCTGCAGGTCCTGATCTACGCCACCTAGTGCTGGGAAGCGAAGGTCGTTTGGGCTTTATCACCCAGGCAGTCGTCCGAGCGTCTCCCTTACCTGCTAAAGAAGAATTTCATGGTCTGTTCTTCCCCGATTTTTCAGCCGGACAGGCAGCGGTTCGTGAGATGGTTCAGGCGGGACTGCCTCTATCTATGCTGCGCCTCAGTACCGTGGAAGAAACAGAAACGACCCTCGTCCTGGCCGGACATGAACGCGCTATCGGCCTTGTGGAGCAGTACCTAAGTGTACGTGGAATCTCCAAAGACAAATCCATGCTTCTGGCCGGATTTTCAGGTACGGAGCGCCTGGTCACAACAACGCGTAAAGAAGTGCAGGCCCTGGCCAAAAAGCATGGCGGCGTTCACGTCGGCAAGCAGTTTGGAAAGCAGTGGCGCAAGAGCCGCTTCCGTTCGCCATATTTGCGGAATACGCTTTGGGAAAAAGGCTATGCGGTCGACACGTTGGAAACGGCCGTACCCTGGCACTTGCTAGATAAAACGCTCTCCAGTATTGAGGATGCCATTAATAAAGCTATCGACCCATTCGATGAGCGCGTGCATCTTTTCTCCCACATATCGCACCTTTATAAAAGCGGGGCGAGTGTCTACGTGACTTATATTTTTCGTCTGTTAGAAGACTCACAAGAAACCCTGCTACGATGGGAGAAGATGAAAGCCGCAGCCAGTGAGGCAATCGTGGCCCAGGGAGCTACGATCAGCCACCAACATGGTATCGGCCTCGATCACCAACCTTATATGACGGCCGAAAAAGGATCTTTGGGCATCGACCTGATAACTGACAGTATTCGCCGATTGGATCCCCGCGGCATCATGAATCCCGGCAAACTAATCAACACAGCACGGTAAAGCAGTAGTCTGAGAATTGGGACCTCCCATTTACAAAAGGGAAACCTATGTGGAACCAGAATTGGCGTGATGATATCTGGAAAACAATCCAACAACTCTGGGACATTATTATCATTGGCGGGGGTATCACCGGCGCGGGTATCTTACGCGAAGTGACGCGTCTCGGCTTAAAATCTCTGCTGGTCGAGCAGGCGGATTTCGCCTGGGGCACTTCCAGCCGGTCTTCAAAACTCGT
>Ga0316580_10000093_pt1 | contig 15686 bp, 18 predicted proteins | sample S0NA_2_FD_204519 | JGI IMG/M metagenome (GOLD analysis project Ga0316580, IMG submission 204519) | Rhizosphere microbial communities from salt marsh grasses in Alabama, United States - S0-2_160517rDrB | ecosystem: Host-associated > Plants > Roots > Rhizosphere | place: USA: Alabama | collected... | reverse complement strand
CCCCACTCGCGGCCGCGCGGGTTCGCCGCCACGTCGCCACCGGCGACGAGCGCTGCGAGCTGGATCCCCCAGCAGCTTCCCCAACTGACGGCGCCCGAGCGTGCCAACTCCTCGGCGAAGGCGATCTGGGAGGCCACCCGAGGATCGTCGGTGTGATAGACGGTGAGGTCCGAACCGGTCCAGATGAAGGCATCGAAGTCGTCGACCGTCGTGCCGGGCGGGAGTGCGAAGTCGGGGTCGGCGACGTAGACGATCTCGGTGGTGGCGTTGGGCGCCTCTCGCCGCAGGAAGTCGGCGAAGAGGTCGTGCGGGTGGCCGACGTCGGAGCGATCGAAGTTCTCACGACTCGCCGCCGGGTAGCAGTTGACGATGCAGAGTCGGAGCGGGGCGGTCGTCGTCGGCGTGTGGGTCATCGGGGTCCTCGCTGTGGGAAGTCGGTGATGATGCCGGCGACGCCGATCTCGACGAGCCGCTGCATCTCCTCAGGGTCGTTGACAGTGTACGGGTTGAGCTTGATGCCCCTGGCGACCTGGGTTGCCAGCTCTGCCGCCGACACCCGGGTGACCCTCGGGTTGTAGGCGGCGAAGAACGGGTCGTCGAAGGAGATCGGGTCGTCCGGGAACAGGCCGAGGATGGCTTGCACCTCGAACTCAGGCCGCCTGTGCTTCACCGCCTTCAGCCACATGTGGTTGGCGGATGAGAACAGCAGATGGTCGGGTCCGATCCCGACCTCGTCGGCGAGGTCGAGCACCGCGGCAACGACGTCGAAGGTGCTCTTCGGCTCCGGCTGTGCCTTGAGCTCGAGGTTGAGGGCCCAGTCGAGCGCGAGCGTGAGCTCATAGGCCTCCCGCAGCGTGGGGACCTTCTCTCCCCGATAGGTGGCGATCTCCTCGGTGCCGACCGCACCGGAGGCGACCTGACCGAACGGGTCGTCTCTCGCGAACCAGGATCCGGCGTCGAGGGCACGGATCTCCGCGAGGGTGTAGGTGGAGAACGGGGCGGGGATTCGTTTGGGGAACACCGAGGCGACATCGGTGGTCCGCATCATGGCGTCGTCGTGCATCAGCACGAGGTGGTCGTCGGCCGTGACGGCGACGTCGGTCTCCCACAGGTCGGCGCCGACGGCGTGGGCCTTCCGTGCGGCCGCGAGCGTGTTCTCGGGTGCGAGGCTGCGGGCGCCCCGGTGGGCGATGATCGTGGCCATGGGGCAGTATCGACCGTCTCGGTGCGATATCGGGGCCGCTTCTGCGGCGCAGAGCGGGACGCTCAGTCGGGATCCCTGCCGGAGTCGTCGCGCTCTGCCCGGATCTGCTCGGATTGCATCTCCTCGACCACGTACTCGAGCTCCGGCTTGAAGACCCGGCCGAATGCCGCTGCAGGGACACCGCCCCCGTTCGGCCGGGGGTTGTGTCTGTTGTAGACCCACCCTCGGCGCGCCGCCCAGCGCGTGCTCGCGAGGATGCCGAACATGATCCCCGCGACCACGACTCCGAGGACGAAATACGCGACCACGCCACCAGCCTATCCGGCCGGACGGTGCCGGCGGGGAGTGGCTCGGTGTGCCATGCTCCGGCTATGGCCGAGCTCGACTCACCGGTCCCATTGTGTGATCCCACCCGACCGGGCCGTCTGAACCGCGACGCGGTGGGCTGGTCGCGGACGCCCCTGCACGCCTGCGGGATCCGGGGTCGGTGGCCGCGCAAGAAGCGCTGGAACTACTGGGCGGCGACGAACGAGACACACCTGTTCTCGATGACGGTCTCGAACGTCGACTACCTCGGCCTCGCGTTCGCCTATCTCGTGGACTTCGAGGCGGGGACGGTGACCGAGGCGACGATTCCATCCCTCTTCGGGCGCGGCTGTCCCCTGCCGGACTTCGTCGGCGGGGACGTGGTCTTCGACAACGGCACGGTGAGGCTGTCCATGCGGCACCCGGGCGGTAGTCGTGAGCCCGGTCGGGTGCGACTCCTCGCCGATTGGCCCGGGTTCGGCGACTCGCACCTGACCGCCGACCTCACCGTCTCGTACCCCGTCGGTCACGACACGCTGAACGTCGTCATCCCCTGGAGCGACAAGCAGTTCCAGTTCACCGGAAAGCACAACACGCTGCCGGTCACCGGGCGGGTCACCGTGGGGGACGAGACCGTCGCGTTCGGGACCCCACAGTCGTTTGCGACCCTCGACTTCGGGCGCGGTGTCTGGCCCGCGCAGTCCTCTTGGAACTGGGGATCGGCCTCCGGGGTCTCCGGCGGGCGAGTGCTCGGGATCCAGCTCGGCGGGAAATGGACCGACGGGACCGGCCAGACGGAGAACGCCGTCACCGTCGACGGTGCCCTGCACAAGATCGACGAAGATCTCGTTTGGGACTACGACCCTTCCGAGTGGATGAGGCCGTGGCGCATCTCGACGCCTGCGTCTCCAGACGTCGACGTGGTCTTCACTCCCCGCATCGAGCGCGTGGCGATCACGAACGCGATCCTGCTGAAGTCAGAGGTCCATCAACTCTTCGGCACCTACGCGGGGACCGTGCTCGATGCTGGCGGCGCCTCGGTGGGTTTCGACGGCCTCATCGGCTGGGCCGAGGAGCACCACGCCCGTTGGTGATCGCGGCACGCCCAAAGTGCGATCCATGGGCCCGCCGCTTCGGTGGTTCGGGCCCGGCCGCGGCGCTCACTCTGGCGAAGAGCCAGCTACGCCGTTCCCTGCGTCGAAGCGGCGCGACTCCGGATGGAAGGCGCGGATGGTCGGATACGCGAGGTCGATGCCGGACTGTGCCGCGAAGTCACGGAGGATCCCTTCCCACACCCGCTCTTCGACGGCACGTCGCTCGCGAGCGGCGACGAGGACCCGACCGGTCAGCAAGACCCCGGAGTCCCGCACGGTGAGGTACACGGTCGGCGTCAGGGTCCCGATCTTGATCTGGTACTCGCGTGCGGTCTCGCGAAGCCGCTGCATCGCCTCGGCATCGACGTCGGCCGACGCCGCCGTCACATTGCGTCGGACGATCGCTTTGGCCTGCTCCCAGTCGGACTCGAAGGTGATGAGCACCGGTATCTCATGCCAGACGTACTCGAATCCCTCGGTGTAGTTCGCCACGGCGTTCGTGAAGACGGTGCCGTTCGGGATGTGGACGAGGCGCCCGGTCGACTGGTCCGCGTCGACCCAGTCACCGATCTCCATCAGTGAGAAGCGGAAGAGCCGGATGTCGACGACGTCCCCGGAGATGTCGGCCACGCTGATCCGGTCACTGAGCCGGAACGGATGCCGGGCGAGGATGTAGACCCATCCCGCCATGTTCTTGAGCAGGTCGGAGAGAGCGATGGCGATTCCGGCCGACAGCAACCCGAAGTACGTCGCGAGGGATCCGAACGCGTCGAGCCAGATCCACGCCAGCGTGACCCCGCCGATGGTCGTCGCGATATACGTGACCGTCCTTCGTGCCGAGAACCAGACGCCGGGCTCTTCGACGAAGCGATGGACGGCTCGGAGCACGAGCGCCCGAACGACGACGAGGCCGACGACGACTGCGCCCGATTGGATGAGCTTGATCGTCGTCTCCGACATGCGCGCCTCCCGCGATCGGATGCTCCACAGCACCGTCCGGTGGATCACAGCCTACGGCGTATCGGCCCGGTGTCGGATCTGAGCGCGCGAGCACCGGGGCCTGCGCACCGGCTGCGAGGAGTCTGTGGCGCCTCCGGCTACGCGGCCGTGCGCCGTTCGGCGGCGTAGGTGATTGCGTGGACGATCAGGCCGACGCCCCAGGGGATCGTCACCCAGTAGGCGTATTCGACGCCGCCCCCCATGGCGATGTCCTGCAGCCAGATGAATGCGTTCACCGCGAGGAAGATCCCGCCGTGCCAGATCAGTTCGGACGACGCTCGATCCAGTCGGGATGCCGGACGGGCCCGACTCCGCCCGATGACGAACATCGTGATCGCAGCGACGAGGAGCGCCGCTCCGCCGACGAGCAGGGCGTACCTGGTCGGTGTCGCGATCTCGCCGACCTCCCACGACCAGTCGCCTCCGAGCCCGATCGAGCTCGTGTCGCTCGCGAAGAGCGTGAACAGCCCCATGAGCACGCCGATGACTCCGATGATGCCCAGCGTCCACTCGGCGAGGTGCCATCCCGGGCCACCGCCCATGCGTTCCGCGCCGCCTCCGTGCGCGGGCTGCGCAACGGTCACAACACACCTCCTTGTGACGATCCCCCTCCCGTCAACACAACACCGCGGGGGTCCGGGTGTCAAGGTCATGCCGAGGCACAGGGGGAAGGCGGTGCCGGGCAGGCTCAGGAGGAGCCATCGGCCGCGAGCGGTGCCGAGTCCCCACGGCGGGCTCCTCGCACCGCCTGGGCGGAGAGCGATCCCGTTCTGGAGGGCCGCCCCTACCTGCGGTCGGCTGCGATGAACCGGGCGATGTGACGGGCAACCGTGCTGCGCGCCTGCGCCGGGTCGGGTCCGGACGTGCAGAGGATGCGCCCGAGCCTCGCAGGTGCGCCGGTCAGGATGTCGGCGTGGCCGAGCGTCGGCACGACCACGTACTCCACGCCGGGAGGGGCGCATGCGGCAAATGCAGCATGATTGCGGCCGGGAGGCGCGCACCGCGCACCGGTGCCGGCGCCGATGATGAGCGTCGGAGCGTCGAAGCCGGCGACGGTGCTCGTCGCCCGGGGTTCGGGCCTCCGGGAGCCCGATCCGTCGACCGGGTCCACGACGACGATGCCGTCACACCCAGCGCCCGCGGCGGCGAGTCGATCGGCGGCGAGCCATGCCACCTGTCCGCCTCGGGAGTGGCCGCCGATCCACAGCGCGTCGGGTTGGTGAGCGGAACGGATCTCACCGACCAACGCGACGGCGCGTGCTGCTTCGTCCCGGGGTGTGGGTCGACCGCGAAGCGCCAGGATGCCGGGCCGATGAAGGCGCGGCGCGACGACGGTGATCGCATCGCCGGCCATCTCGGTCAGGAAGTCGCGGTAGGAGCGCGCGCTGGCGAGGAACCCGGGGACGAACACGAGCACATGGCGCCAGTCCTTCCCGATGATGAGCAGTTCGTCGACCGGGCGCCCTCGTGGAGCGGGTGAGGGGAATCGAACCCCCGTATTCAGCTTGGGAAGCTGATGTTCTGCCATTGAACTACACCCGCAGGCGACCGCAGTGTACCGCCGCCGGCGGGCTGCCGGGGAGAGAACACCGGCGCAGCCGTCGCGATGGGCGGGTCACGAAGCGTGGACGAGTTCGACGATGGGCTGCATCGCTGCGACGGCATCGACGGTGTATGGGTACACGTTGCAGCGGACTTCCCCGAAGCCGAGGTCTGCCAAGCCGAGGATGTACGCGGCGATCTCCGCCGATGATCCTGCGATCGGCTTCGTCACCTCGGCGCCCTCGGGAGAGAAGCCCTCCGGCACGACCGTGTAGAGGTCGAAGGTTCGCTCGAGCGTTTCGGGATCCCGTCCCTCATCCCGACACGCATCATCGAGCGCAGCGAGGGTCGGGCCGATGCGCTCGCGAATCTCGTCGAGGGTCTCGTCGTATCCCCACCAATTCCACGCGTCCGCATGGCGCGCCGCGAGGCGGAGCATCTTGGGCCCGCGTCCGGCGATGTTGATCGGGGGCCCGTGCGGCCGGGGGCCTCGGAGCACCAACTCGGCGTCGCGCGCCGAGTAGAACTCGCCGGTGAAGTCGGCCTTCCCGGTCCTCAGGAGCGTCGCGATGATCTCGACGGCCTCGGCGAAGCGCGAGAAGCGTCGGTCCGTCGGGAAGCCGAATGCCTCGTAGTCCGAGTCGGCGGTGTTGCCCGCACCGATGCCGAGGACGTAGCGGCCCCCGGAGATCTCGTCCAGGGTCTCGGCGATCTTGGCCATCAGCGCGGGAGACCGGTAGGGCGCATTCACGACCGACTGGCCGAGGTGCATCGTCTCGGTCGTCGCGGCCAAGGCGGCGGCGATCGACACGGATTCCCACGCGCCGCTCGTGGCGGTCTCGCCACGGAAGAGGAGGGCATCCTCGAAGACGAACATGTCGAAGCCGACGTTCTCCGCGGTCCGGGCCCGCTCGCTGATCGACGCCCACGTCGGCGCCGGTCGGGGGCCGTTCGGTCGCCCGGTGAGCTCGTTGATGAGGCCGATTCGCATTCGCCCACCCTAGGCCGCTGATGTCGCCGTCCCGGAGCCGGTGAGCGAACCGCTCAGAGGGAGAGCACGCTCCAGACCGTCATGACGACCCCGACGGAGAAGAGCCAGTAGGCCCGGGCCCCTCTGAACTCTCCGTCCTCCCCGCGAGGCTTGCGCCCTCGCCAGTTCTGGAGGATCGCCAGCCCGTTGCCGATGACCAGCGCAGCGCCGACGGCCAGGACGAGCAGTGCGACCGTCTGGTCGAGCGCCAGGACGTCGGCGATCTCTGCTTCGTCCACGGACGGAACCGTAGTGCGACGAGGCACTGCTACGCGTCGCGCCCGATACCCTGACCGGCGATCCCCTCTTCGTTCAGGAGTCGACGCGATGGGCCGAGGCCCCGACATTCGTACGCAGAGCGGCGGGCTCCAGGCAGCTCGCCGATTCGCGCTGCCCTGGGTCCTCTGGGTCTTCGGCCTCTCGACGTCGCTGCTCCTCGTGGGCCTCTGGGGGCGTGCCGTCGTGGTGGATGACGCCACCGTCGCGCGCTCGACCGAGGCCGCCCTCTCGGCGGAGCTCGTGACCGACCGAGTCCACGACTGGATCAGTGAAGGCCTCGCCGCCTCGACCGGGATCACCGAGACCGAGGCCGACGATGTGCTCGGGCGTGTTTGGGATCAACCCGGTGCGACGGCGGCGGTCGACCGCCTCACGGCGGGGCTCGTCACGGCGCTCATCACTCCCCCCGGGGAGGATGTGACGATCGACGTCGGTGCTGCGCTCGAGCCGCTCGTCCCCGACGTCGTCACTGCGATGGAGGCACAAGGCGTCGACGTCCCGGCCGGCGAAGTGGAGCAAGCCGTCGAAGCGCTCGATCCGGTGAAGCTCGACGCAGGAGAGGCCGTCTCCGTCGGCGTCGTGACCGACCAGGCACGGTCGGTGCTCACGCTCGGCGTGCTCATCGCAGCTGCGATGCTGGTGCTCTCGGCCGTGGGGGCCGTCGCGCTCTCGGAGGACCGCTGGCCGATGGTCCGATCACTCCTCACCCGCATTGCGTTCTCGGCGCTGTCGTTCGCCGTCCTGTTCCGCGTCGGGGGCTGGGTTCTCGATCCCGACGGGGGACGGTCGCCGCTCCGCCGAAGCGGCGCCATCCTCGTGTCGAGCAACCTCGGCGTCTTCCTGGGAATCGGAATCGGCGCCTCCGTTCTCGCCTTCACGATCTGGTTCGTTCGGCGTCCGATCCGACGACGGCGCTCCATCCCCACCCCGGTTGGTGAGGACACGTCGGACGAGGACACCTCGACGCAGGAGCTCGTCACGGTTTGAGCCCGCCGATCTCGGGGTCTCCACGCACCGCTTCGACGGGGCGTCACACGACCGGGTCGTCGGGCCGGACGGATGGCTCGGGTGTCCGCGGGAAGGCGTTGCGCGCACCGGGGCGGTCCCCGGCGCGCTCATCGTGCTCGAGGTCGATGGGGGTGCGTACGTGTATCACAGTGACGCCGACGAGGACCCGTTCCTCTGCAGGAACCCAACCAATCCGCTTGCGGTCGAAGAATCGCAGGACGAGTGGACGGCGCCGCTCTGCGCGGCTCAACCGGTGGGGGCGAAGAGATCGATCAGGTTGCCGTCGGGGTCGGCGACCGTCGCATAGCGCTGACCCCAGAACGCATCGAACGGGGCCCGTTTCCCGGTGTGCCCGGCCGCGATGAGCTCCGCATAGGTGGTGTCGACGTGGCCCGGATCATTGCAGAGAAACGCGAGGCCGATGCGCCCCGGCCCGCTCGGCCGCTCGAATTGCCCGTCGAACGATGCGATGAGGTCCTCGGTGTCGAGCATGAGCCGCGAGCCGCCGGGGAGCGGCGCCTCGACGTGAGCTTCGTGCTCGGCGCCGTGCGCGAACTCGAGCCCGAGCAGGCGATAGAACGCAACGGCCCTCGCCATGTCGGAGACCGTGATGCCGATCGCGTCGAACCGGGGTCCCACGGCTCAATTGTGTCACATCCCGGTGACAGGATGCGCGGATGGGCAGCGACGGCGGAGCCAGGTTCTTGCACGCCGACCTCGACGCGTTCTACGCGTCGGTCGTGCTGCTCAAACGACGCGACCTCGTCGGGAAGCCGATGGCCGTCGGCGGAGGGGTCGTGCTCTCCGCGACCTACGAAGCGCGAGCGATGGGCGTGCACGGTGGGATGGGGATCGGCGAGGCTCGTCGCCGGTGCCCAAGCCTCGTCGTCACCCGAGGTGACTTCGCGGAGTACGTCGCCTACAGCGATCGCGTTTTCGACGTCTTCCGTGAATTCACGCCGCACGTCGAGCCGATCTCGATCGATGAGGCATTCCTCGACATCGAGGGTGCGACGCACCTGTTCGGGGGAGCACGGCAGATCGCCGGCCTCCTCAGGGACCGGGTGAGGGCTGAGACCGGGCTCGCCGTGTCGGTCGGCGGTGCGAGGACGAAGTTCCTCGCGAAGATCGCGAGCCGTGCGGCCAAGCCGGACGGGATCGCGATCGTCGAGCCCGGGGACGAGCTCGGATTCCTCCACCCCCTGCCGCTCGATGCGCTCTGGGGTGTGGGGCCGGCGACCCTGAGCGCCCTGCGGGAGATCGGCATCGTCCGCGTCGGCGATCTCGCCGACACGCCGATCCCCCTGCTTGCGTCCCGGATCGGGAGGGCCCGCGCCTATCACCTGCGCGCGCTCGCGCACAACCAGGACCCGCGTAGCGTCGTGACGTCCCGGAAGGCTCGTTCCGTCGGCGCCCAGCGGGCGCTCGGCCGGGATGTGCGAGACCGCGACGTCCTGCGCGCCGTGCTCGCTCGCCTGGCGTCGCGCGTCGGCGCGCGGCTCCGGAAGAAGGGCGCGGCCGGGCGCACCTTGACGGTCCGCGCCAGGTTCCAAGACTTCTCATCGATCACCCGCGCGACGACGCTGCGGACTCCGAGCGCAGCGAGCGCCGTCCTCTATCGCACGGCACTGAGCCTCGTGGATGCGATCACCGAGGAGTTCCCCGACCGCGGGGTCAGCCTGCTCGGCATCGCGATGTCGAACCTCGTGCCGTCTTCTCCGCTCCAGCTCGAGCTCCCACTCTTCGACGGGAGCTTCAGCGGCGGATCCACGCGCGAGCTCGAGCTGCAGGCCCTCGACGCGGCCGTCGACCGGCTGCGGGCGCGGTTCGGCAGGGACTCGGTCGGGCCGGGCTCCGACCTCCTCGGCGCGCGGTCCGTCTTCGGCGAAGGGCTTTCGGACATCATGACCCGGGATTGACCCGGGTGCGGCCGCTACGCTCCCGCCGATGGCCGCAGAGTCCAAGAAGCTGGTCTTCCTCGCCCTCGCCGCGAACGTCGGCATCGCGATCACCAAATTCACCGCTGCGGCGATCTCCGGCAGCTCTGCCATGCTGTCGGAAGGCATCCACTCGCTCGCCGACTCCGGGAACCAGCTGTTCCTACTGCGCGGGCACGCGGCGTCGCGGTTCGAGCCGAGCGTCCTGCACCCCTACGGACGCGGCAAGGAGCTCTACTTCTGGTCCTTCATGGTCGCCGTGTTCCTCTTCGTCGGCGGCGCCGTGCTCTCGATCGTCTCAGGGGTCGACAAGATCCGGCATCCCCACGGGCACGGCGAAGGGTTCTGGCTGTCGATGGGTGTGCTCGTCATCGCGGCGTTCTTCGAGGGGCTCGTCGCTTTCCGACCGGCGCTCGAGCAGTTCAATCGGCAGCGGGCCGGCCGCATCCTCGCGAAGACGGTCCGCGAGTCGAAAGATCCGTCGCTCCTCGTCGTCCTGTTCGAGGACAGCGCCGCCATCGTGGGCCTCGCCATCGCCGCATCCGGCCTCATTGCCGCCGAGCTCACCGGCAACGGTGTGTGGGACGGCGTCGCCTCGGTGCTCATCGGCGTCCTCCTCGCCGGTGTCGCGTGGGTGCTGGCTGTGGAGATGAAATCGCTGCTCATCGGCGAGTCCGCGACGCGAGAGGAGCGTTCGAAGATCAGAGCCGCCGCGCTCTCGGTCGGGGAGGTGAGGACGGTCGACCGCCTGCTCACCATGCAGCTCGCGCCCGAGGAGATCCTCGTGACGATGGACGTCGAGTTCGACGACGGGATCACGAGCGAAGCCATCGAACGCGCGATCGTCGCGATCGAACGGAGGATCGTCGTTGCGGTCCCCGAGGCGACGCGGATCTTCATCGAGCCGGTGGAGCGATGAGGGCCTCGGCACCGGCCTCATCGGGCAATCTCGGTCCCGGTTACGACGTTCTCGGCCTCGCCCTCGACCTGCGGTGCACGGTCGAGGCGACAGCCGCCGACCGGATGACCGTCGACGACGGGGACGGGCCGAGCCCCCTCGAGCCCGGCGACATGCTCTACGACGTCGTCGACGCGGCGGTGGGCCTGCCGATGGCGCTCCGAGTTCGCAGCGACGTGCCGCGAGCGCGGGGCCTCGGATCGTCGTCCGCGGTCACGACCGCCGCTGCCGCGGCGGCGGCACGTGCCGTTGGTCGGGAGCCGGATCGGCGCGAGGTCTACGAGATCGTCGCAACCGTCGAAGGGCACGGCGACAACGCGGCCCCCGCCGTGTGGGGCGGGCTCCAAGCCGTCGGCGTGGACGGGCCGCGACGCCTCGAGATCTCCGACCGCCTGATCCCGGTCGTCGGCATCCCCGATGCCCGGCTCTCGACGAAGCAAGCTCGCCGGGTCGTCCCGACCGAGGTAACGCTCGCCGCCGCAGTCCGCAACGTCGCGCGCGCCGTCCTGCTCGTCGAGGGACTGCGCACCGCAGACCCCGACGCCCTCGGTGCTGCAGCGGGGGATGAGTTCCACGAGTCGGCACGCGGACCGCTGTCACCGATCACGGGTGAGCTCATGAGCGCTGCACGGAGCGCCGGAGCCCTCCACGTCTCGTGGTCCGGGGCGGGGCCGACGGCGATCGCGCTGGCGACCGCAGAGACACGCGATGACGTCGTCGCTGCTCTCGATCGAGTGCTGCGCGGGCGGGGTTTCGCGAGGGCCCTCCGGGTCGACCTCGAAGGGCTGCGATAGCGTCGGACTTCAGACGGCCGCGGCGTTCGACTCGACGACCGACGCGACGAATGCGCCGAAGAGCCGATGCGAGTGCTCGTCGGCGTTGTCGCCGAGGAACTCGGGATGCCACTGCACGGCGAGCAGCGGCCACGCGGGATCCTCGTGCTCGATGCCTTCGATGATGCCGTCCTGCGCCCATGCGACCGCACGGAGCCCGGGAGCGAGGTCTTTGACCGCCTGATGGTGGATCGAATTCACGCACAGCTCGGTCGCTCCGACCGCTGCGGCGATCCTGGATCCTGCGTCGACCTTGATCGATTGATGGCAGTGGTAGACCGCGCCGCCTCTGACGGCGTGGTCGTGGAACCCGGCGTAGGACGGGATGTCCTGGATGAGCGTTCCTCCGAAGGCGACGTTGACGACTTGGAGGCCCCGGCAGATGGCGAGGATGGGCATCCGGCGCCGCCGCGCCTCGTGAACGATCGCGATCTCGAACTCGTCGCGGGCCGCGTTCGTCTTGCGGATCTCATCGTGCGGCGCTTCCCCGTAGCGGAGCGGCTCGATGTCGCCGCCGCCGGTGAAGACGATCCCGTCGAGGCGGTCGAGCACCGCCGGAACGTCGTCGTTCGGGACGGGTGGGAGGATCACCGGGAGGCCGCCGGCACGGAGCACCGAGTCCGTGTAGGTGTGGCCGATGACGTGCGATGCGAGCTCACCGGACGCGCTGATCGCCGTCTTCGGTTGGGACGTGACTCCGATGACCGGGCGCATCGGTGCAGTGTACCGCCGGCGCGAGACTCCCTCTCTGACCGTCCTCGAGTGACACCTGTTTGCGTAGGCTCCTATCCTCCGCGAACCTTGAGGGTCCCGGCCGTCGTCCAACGCCGCCGGACACGGCCATCACACAGTCGAGTAGAAGGTCTCCTGCATGGGTTCGCTGATCAAGAAGCGTCGCAAGAAGATGAGCAAGCACAAGTATCGCAAGCGTCTGAAGGCGAATCGCCACAAGACCAAGAAGTGACTGCTCATCACCGCCCACGACGATCGTGGGCGGTGTCGTTTGCGGATCAGTCTTCGGGCAGCTGGAACCGGGCTCTCGATCGCGGGGTACTCCGTGCCCCGCATCCGGGATGTGGGGGGCGGTGACGGACGGCCTCTGCCGCAGACGGGCTACCGGATACCAGGGCGTCGGTGTCTCGCTCAGACGTCCTTCAGGAACTGCTCGATCTCGTCGACGAGCTCGCCCGTGCGAGTCGGGTCCATGTTCCGCTCGTCCTCGTCGACCTCGCGCACGTACTCCGTGAGATCCTCGGACTCGGCGACGGCCTCATTGACCTGGATGATGAACGCCGCTTCGAGGCGCCGAAGCTCGTCGCTGTCGCCGTCGAAGCCGACGATCTGGCCGGCTTTGCGGAGGAGCGCGCGCATCGCCATCGGGTTCGGATTCGCCGACAGGTAGTGCGGCGTCGCCGCCCACACGCTCGTCGCGGGGATCCCGGCCTCCTTGCACGCTTCGCCGAGGACGGCGACGATCCCCGTTGGCCCCTGGTAGTCGGTCGGCGACAGTTCGTTGCCGATCAGGTGATCCGGGTTCGACGACACCCCCGAGAGCGGGACCGGCGTGGAGTGGGTGACCGCCCCGATGTAGGCGCCGAGCATGGTCGCCGACTCCACGTTGTAGTCGGAGAGGACGGCGGCGACCGTGCGTGCGAACGTCTTCCAACGGAACGAAGGCTCCTGGCCGATCACCACGACGAGGTCCGATTCGTGCTCAGGGCGCTCGATCGCGTAGAAGCGGGTGTCGGGCCACGTCATCTTGTCGACGAAACCGTCGAGGACCGAAACGAGGGGGCGATGCTCCTGGAAGTCGAAGAACTCCTCGGAGTCGATGACGGCGAAGGCGCGCTTGATTCCTCTGCGATTCAGAAGGTGGCGGAGTGCTCCCGATGCGGCGTCGCAGGCGTCGTTCCACCCCTCGAAGGCCAGCACCGCGTGGGGCCGGCGAAGCAGGGGCTTGCCGAGATGACGTACCGGGTCCACGACCGGAAGGCTATGGGGGTCGATGGCGTAGCGACCGTCCCGATCATCGTTAGAGCCGAACGGCCCCACGACAGCGACCTCCGGCCCTAGAGCGGACCCGGCGCCGTTCGTAGCCTGAGTGGAGTCGCTCAGGATGGAGATGTGAACGATCCAATCGTCTTCGACAGGTCGGGCGTCGACGCGCTCATCGTCGAGCTCCGCGAACGTGGATACGAGGTGGTCGGGCCGACGATTCGCGGCCGGACGATCATGTACGACACGATCACGTCAACCGACGACCTCCCCGTCGGCATGCGTGACCGGCAAGAAGCCGGGACCTACCGCCTCGAACCGCGAGCCGACGACGCGCTCTTCGGCTACGTCGTCGGGCCGCAGTCCCTCAAGAAGTACCTGACGCCACCCGGGACCGCCTTCTGGAAGGGCGTGCGCACCGGCGACGGGTTCGTGACGATCGAGCCGGAGAAGCCCCCGCGGTACGCCTTCTTCGGGGCGCGACCCTGTGAGATCGCCGCGATGGAGATCCAGGACGACGTCTACCTGCCCATCAGGGACGCCGTCTACACGAACCGGCGTGCGCGGTCCTTCACCGTCGCCGTCAACTGCACGGAGCCGGCACCGACCTGCTTCTGTGCGTCGCTCGGCACCGGGCCCGATGTCTCCGAAGGGTTCGACATCGTCCTCACCGAGGTGCTCGATCGGGATCATCACTTCTTCGTTGCCGAGAGCGGCTCCGACGAAGGGGCCGAAGTGCTCGGATCCCTCGAAGCGCGCGGTGCCGCCGACGAGGAGCTCGTCGCGTCGCGCCGGCTCGTGGTCCGCGCTGCGGAGCAGATGCGCCGCCGGCTCGACACCGACGGGCTCAAGGACCTGTTCTACGCGAACGCCGCGAACCCGTACTGGCAGGAGATCGGGAAGCGCTGCCTCACGTGCACGAACTGCACGATGGTCTGCCCGACCTGCTTCTGCTCGACCGTTGAGGACCGCCAGGCGCTCGACGGATCGAGCGCAGAGCGGGTGCGGACGTGGGATTCCTGCTTCACCCTCGACTTCTCGTACATCCACGGCGGCCCCGTCCGTTCATCGCCGGGGGCTCGCTACCGCCAGTGGATCACCCACAAGCTCGCCTCGTGGCAGGACCAATTCGGATCGGTGGGCTGTGTCGGGTGCGGGCGGTGCATCACCTGGTGCCCCGTCGGGATCGACATCACCGCCGAAGCGGCGGCGATTCGGGAGCGAGACGTCCGCACGGTCGGTGTCGAGGTTGCCAGCGCAATGGAGGAAGTCGGATGAGTGAAGTGTTCGAATTGCTCGCAGGCCATCCGTTCTTCCGAGGGATGACCGACGAGCAGGTACGCGTCGTGGCGGAGACGGGAACTCCGGTCGCCTTCCCGGAAGGGACGACCATCTTCCGCGAGGGAGGCCACGCGGACAGCTGCTACCTGATCCTCGACGGCGACGTCGCCCTCGAGATGGACACGCCCGGCCACGGGGCGCAAGTGATGATGACCCTCCACCGGGGTGACCTGCTTGGTTGGTCGTGGCTCTACCCGCCGTTCCGGTGGTCGTACGACGCGCACGTCCACAGCGACACGAAGGCGGTTCGCTTCGACGCCCTCAAGCTCAAGTCGGTCTCCGAGGCCGACCCCGTTCTCGGCTACGCGTTGATGAAGCGTTTCACGCAGACGCTCGTCAACCGGATGCAAGCAATCAGGATCCAGTTGCTCGATGTCTACTCAACTCCTCGCTGAACCGGTCGCCTGCCTGATGGCCCCGATCCCCTGTCGGGTCCGCTCGGTGGCACGCGAACTGGATGACACCTTCACGCTCGAACTCGCCCCTCCCTTCGAGGGCTGGTCCTTCGACCCGGGGCAGTTCACGATGCTCTACGCCTTCGGGGTCGGAGAAGTGCCGATCTCGATCAGCGGCGATCCGGGGGACCGGAGTCGTCTCGTGCAGACGATCCGGGCCGTCGGCCCGGTGACGGACGCGTTGACGTCGGTTGCGCCCGGCGACATGATCGGCGTTCGCGGGCCGTACGGCACGACCTGGCCGGTGGACGTCGCAGAGGGACGAGACGTGGTGATCGTCACCGGCGGTATCGGGCTGGCACCGCTGCGGCCGGCCATCCTTCACATCCTCGAACACCGTGACCGGTACGGGAACGTGACGCTCCTCTATGGGGCGCGCTCGCCGAGCGAGCTGCTGTTCGCCGACGAGCTCCAGGAGTGGCGGGGCCGCTTCGACCTGGAAGTGCTCATCACGGTCGACCACGGCGACCGTGCGTGGCGCGGGCCGGTCGGCGTCGTGACGTCGCTCATCGGGCGCGCCGACTTCGATCCACAGTCCGCGATCGCCCTGATCTGCGGTCCGGAGATCATGATGCGGTTCACCCGCCAAGAGCTCGAGCGGACGGGAATGACGCCCGACCGCCTCTACGTGTCGATGGAGCGGAACATGAAGTGTGGGATCGGGCTCTGCGGCCACTGTCAGCTCGGTCGGTTCTTCGTCTGCAA
>Ga0316580_10000091_pt1 | contig 15831 bp, 9 predicted proteins | sample S0NA_2_FD_204519 | JGI IMG/M metagenome (GOLD analysis project Ga0316580, IMG submission 204519) | Rhizosphere microbial communities from salt marsh grasses in Alabama, United States - S0-2_160517rDrB | ecosystem: Host-associated > Plants > Roots > Rhizosphere | place: USA: Alabama | collected... | reverse complement strand
CTCGTATTCCGTATCGCGCGCATAAGCCGCAAATTCTTGTAACATTGTTTCAGCTTGATGAATCATTGTGGAAGCTCCTTCTTGGTTCTTAAACGATTAACATCGCCGCAGGTTAGGGCTGCGAGCTGTTTGCTAAATTCTTTGCTCAGTCAAAATCCACCGTCTGCAAATAACGCGGGGGCTGCCTTACCTGTGTCGCCTGCTCAAATGCGTAAGCCAGGCGAATCAGCCTCCTTTCCTGCCAGGCGCCGGCGATAAACGAAATATTCACCGGCAGCCCAAATACATAACCTGCGGGCATGCTGATGCTGGGATAACCGGCCACGGCCGCCGGTGACCAGCTACTGCTTTCATGATGGTCGCCGTTTACCCAATCGGTCAGCCAAGCCGGCTCGCCGCTCAAGGTTACCAGGGCATCTAGATGATGCCTGGACAATGTCGCGTCAATGCCTTCATCGCGAGCGAAACGCCGGCATTCGGCCAGTGCTTTTTGGTAAGAATCGTCTGTTAATGGTCCCTTTTTTTGCGCAGCGAGAAAATGCTCCTGTCCAAAATAAGGCATCATTACTTCCTGATTCGCCTCGTTAAAAGCGATCACATCAGCCAGGGAATGAACTTTGGCCTCAGGTTCTAGCTGCCTCAGATAAGCATTCAAACCCGCTTTGAACTCATAGTAACATACTTCCTGTTCCGCCTCCTTCCATAGACCGTCACTCTTAATATTCGCATCATCGATCACGATGGCGCCTAAATCACGCAAAATGTTCAGGCTGTCCTCCATGATCCCATCCGCATGGGGATCGACGCTACAGAAGTTACGCACCACGCCAATCCGCGCCTCTCGCAGCCCATCTGCATCCAGCTCAAAACCCGCCGTTCCATATTCCTTACTTGCTAACGTCGCTTCATCTCGAGGATCCACACCGATCATGGCTTCCAGAACCACGGCCGTATCAGCTACCGTCCGCGCCATTGGCCCCGCCGTATCCTGGCTGTGCGAAATAGGGATGATGCCCGAACGGCTTACCAAGCCTACTGTCGGCTTCAAGCCGACGATGCCATTCATATGTGCCGGGCAGATGATCGAACCGTCCGTCTCCGTACCAATCGCAGCCACACATAAATCGGCGGCTACGGCCACGCCGGACCCTGAACTGGACCCACAAGGATTGCGATCCAGAGCATAAGGATTATGGGTTTGACCCCCCTGGCTGCTCCAACCGCTGCTGGAACGCGTGGAGCGAAAATTAGCCCACTCGCTGAGATTCGTTTTACCTAAAATGACAGCTCCGGCATCGCGCAAGCGTTTGACGAGAAACGCGTCTTGTGCGGCGATGTGCCCTTCAAGAGCGAGCGAACCGGCCGTTGTGGTCATGCTGTCGGCCGTATCGATATTGCCTTTGAGCATCAGTGGTAAACCATGAAGCGGCCCGCGCGGCCCTTTTTCCTTTCGCTCTACATCCAGCGCCGCGGCTATCGCTACCGCCTCTGGATTCAACTCCAACACCGAATTCAACGCCGGGTCGATCTGTTCAATCCGTTCCAGGTAATATTCCGCCAGGCCTACGGCCGTTATCTCCCCGCGCGCCATCGCTTCTTGCCATTCTTTTATCGTCCGCTCACTCATCACATCACCTTTTAGTCCTGGATTCCTTCTTTATCAAACAATGTTTATAACCAATAACAAAGCCAATCCTCCTATTGAACCAGCCCCTCCGCAACATGGCAACCCTATACATTCACTCTATTTTCTGTTTTAAGTTTTCTGTTTTCAGTTTTCTATTTTCTGTTTACAATCCCCTTTATGATTAAATTTCCTATCCTCGACGGTCACAACGACACACTAACCCATATTTTTCGACAAGAACGCGGCCAGGGCCGCTCTTTTTATGAACGCAGCGATATCGGCCAGCTAGACCTGCCGCGCGCCATGCAGGGTGGTCTGGCCGGGGGCGTCTGCGCCATCTACACCCCGCCGCCGCCCACGGATGGTGACAGCGATTTCGACGACAAAATGAACCCACGAAACGGCGGCTATGAAGTCCCTTATGCCGCTGCCGTAGACTATGACTACGCGCGCGACTTTACGCTGCAGCTCTTCGATTTCGTGGAACAACTAGAGGCTGAAGGAAACGGCCGTGTTGCTATCACGCGTGATTACATTGATCTGGTAGACAATCTAAAAAACCATGTCTTCAGCATCGTCCTGGGCATTGAGGGAGCAGCGGCTATCAGCCCTGACTTAAGCAACCTGCAAGAATACTATGACCGCGGCCTGCGCGTGATCAATCCGGTATGGAGCCGCCCCAACGCTTTCGGCTACGGTGTTCCCTTCTGCTACCCCAGCTCACCGGATACCGGCCCCGGCCTGACATCCGCAGGTAAGGCATTGGTCAAAGCCTGCAATGAGATGGGCATTCTGATCGATCTGGCCCATCTCAATGAAAAAGGATTCTGGCAGGTCGCAGAACTTTCCAATGCACCGCTGGTCACCAGCCACACGGCCGCACACGCCATTTGTCCCATATCACGCAATATCACCGATGAGCAGATCAAGGCTATCGGCCAAAGCGAGGGCCTGATCGGTATCTACTATATGCCCGGCGGGCTGCGTCCCGACGGCAAAAATGAAAGAGACACGCCTCTGGCAGCCATCGTGAAGCATATCGACCACATCGTCGATCTCATTGGCATTGACTATGTCGCTCTAGGCTCAGACTTCGACGGCGCCACCATGCCCTATGGCCTGAACGATGTCTCCGCCCTACCCAACCTGCTGCAGGTTCTGAAAAATGCCGGCTATGACGATGAGGACCTGGCCAAGATTACATATGAGAACTGGGTGCGCGTCTTCCGCAACACCTGGCAAGGGCAATAAGCATACCGTCGCATAACAGGAAATTTACCCTTACAACCACACGGCCGTCTGTCCCCTCCGGCGAAAAAAACAGATTGAACAATAGCCGCGATTTAAGATATCATTAGCGCCATTGCCTTATAAAAGCGGTCACGGAGTGGAAATTTCCACTCCGCAGTCCGCTGCCAGCGCATTAGCGTACGGAGAGCCAAATGGCCCAGCAAAAATCACGCAACTTTCTATTCATGCTCTTTGCTATGCTGTATTTTGTGCAGGGCGTGATTACGTCCTATCAGCTTAACTTTCTCAAGCCGCACATGTCCAGCGAAGGCATCGAACCCGATCGCCTGGCTATCCTGGCCACGTTGGCTCTCTTACCTTTTATCATTAAGTTTTTATACGGCCTGATCAGCGACCGCTTTAACTTTTTCGGCTATGGCCACCGCGTGCCCTATATGGTCATCGGCGTGCTGGTCTGTTCCCTGTCCTTCTTTGTCGCCTATTTTGTCGATCCCGGCGAGAGTTTCGGCCTTGTCGCCGGGTTGATCCTGGTCGCCGTATTCGGCATGGCCTTGTTTGACACAACGGCCGATGCCTACGCCATCGAAATAATGCCTCCCGAAGATCATGGCCGCGTGCAGAGCTTCATGACCGGCGGGCGGGCCACCGGTCTGATCATCCTCTCCTTTATCTTCGGTATCCTGGCCGCACGTTTTGGTTTTGCAGTCATCTTCCTCGTTATTTCCGTCATTCTACTGCTGCCTCTGGTCATGCTCTTCCAGGTCAAAGAACCGGAACAGCGATCGGCGCATCTGCGATTTGACTGGAGCGCCTTTCGCGTGATGCTGCATCCCAACTATCTGCTCTGGGCCTTTTTCCTCATCCTGGCCTGGTTCTCCTTTCAGGGTATTGACGGGCTGGTCACTTTCTATATGAGCAGCGACCTGGGCGCCAGCGAGACAATGCTGGGCAATTACGGCACTATAAAGGGCATCGGCATGGTTCTCGGCGCTGTAGGGTTGAGCCTCATCGCCAGCAAGATCAACTTAAAGGCGGCCGCCTTTACCACGCTCGTCCTGGTCACTATCGGAGGCTTAATGCTCAGCTTCTCTTCTAATTTGAACTCGCTGCTCGTCCTCGCTCTTCCCTGGGGCATCGTTGTCGGTCTGCAGTGGTCCGCCTACGCGGCGCTGACCATGGGCATCACCGATTTACGCATCGCCGGATCCATGTTTGCCCTTTTTCAAATGATGTCCAACATCGGCATCGCCAGCGGTGAAGGCATAGCTACCAGCCTTTCCGATAACATGGGCTTCACCGGTGTTTTTCGCCTTTTAGCCTTATTCAATATCCTCCTTATCCCCTTGATAATTTTCATCTTGCGCCGCTTTTCCAGCGAACCCGACATCGCAGCTGAGACGTCCGACGAGCTCTTTGACGAAGTTGCTATCACACATGAAGACGATCTCGATTACTAGGATAGACATTTATTTCAACGATCGAACTATATAGCCGCCATTAACAATTCGAATGGCCGCCGTTTCAATTGAGCTAAAATGAAAATTTACAAACAACCCGCAGAACTATTGAAGAATCTCATTCGTTTCGACACCACAAACCCGCCAGGCAACGAAGCGGCGTGTATTGGCTACTTAGCCGGCCTCCTGGAAGAAGCGGGTATCGAAACAAAGCTGGTAGCCAAAGACGAAAAACGGCCGAATCTGATCGCCCGCTTACCGGGAGACGGCTCGGCACCCGGCTTGCTTTTGCAGGGACACGTCGACGTTGTGACCACGGCCAACCAGCAGTGGACACACCCCCCTTTCGCCGGCATCGAAGCAGATAGCTTCATCTGGGGCCGCGGCGCCGTGGATATGAAGTCGGCGGTAACGATGATGGTTTGCGCCATGCTGCGCATGAAGGCGGAGAACATCACACCTGCCGGCGATATAACTCTCTGTATCCTAGTCGACGAAGAAGCAGGCGGGAACTTTGGCGCGTGTTTTCTGGTCGAAGAGCACCCTTATCTGTTTGACGGCATCAAGTACGATATTGGTGAATTCGGCGGATTCACCATGTACATCGGTGGACAAAAGTTTTACCCCATTCAATTGGCTGAGAAATTGCAGTGCCAGATGCGCCTGACCATGCGCGGGCCGGGCGGACATGGTTCCATGCCCATCACAGACGGGGCCATGGCCCGCCTGGGACAGGTGCTGCACGACCTGACCAGCCGACAGCCGCCGGTACATATCACGCCGGTCACGAAAATGATGATCGAGGGACTGGCCGACCATACGGGCGGCTCAACCAGCCTGATCCTGCGCCAACTGCTGCGCCCGCGCCTGGCCGAAATTTTACTGAGCAATACAGGCGAGCGCCTGAAACCGTTCTTCCCCCTTTTACGCAATACGGTCAGCCCCACTATCGTACGCGGCGGCGAAAAAATCAACGTCATTCCCAGCGAGATCACGCTCGACCTCGACGGCCGTATGCTGCCCGGTTTCACGCCGGAAATCATGGTCAAAGAGGTAAAGGCCATCGTCGGCCCGGATATCAAGGTCGAGGTCCTCGAGTACGATCCACCAGACGACGGCCGTCTCGATATGGCGCTGTTCAGCATGTTGGCCGGCGTTTTGCGCACACTCGATCCCGATGGCGTGCCCCTACCTTACATGCTGCCCGCCGTCTCCGACGCGCGTTTCTTCGCTCGCCTGGGTATCCAGCACTATGGTTTCACGCCCCTGAACCTACCGCCCGATTTCAACTTCATGGCCACCGTTCACGCTGTCGATGAACGTGTTCCGGTGGAGGCGCTACAGTTCGGCGCTGAAGCGATGTTCATAGCCTTACAGCGCTACGGCCATTAGGAACAATTTCGGATTTGGGATTGCGGATTTGCGAATTCCGCTTGCCTGATCGCGGCCACGCTCCTATCATCTTCCTATGGGCGATCCCTTACCCGTAGGCAAGCTGCCCGCCAATCTTTTACGCTCCATCCTGGCCCAGGCGCCACAGGCGGACCCGCGCCTGCTGCTCGGACCGCGCGTGGGCTTTGACTGCGCCGTGCTGGATTTTGGCGAGCGTCTGCTGGTTCTCAAATCCGACCCCATCACTTTCGCCACGAGGTCCATCGGCTGGTACCTGGTACAGGTAAACAGCAACGACATCGCTACCACCGGAGCCTCTCCGCGCTGGCTGCTAGTCACCGCCCTATTACCGGAGAGATCGACGACGGCCGGACTAATTGAGGAGATCGCCAGCCAGGTCTTTGAGGCATGTGAAACTCTGGGCATCAGCGTAATCGGCGGGCATACGGAGATCACGCATGGGCTTGATAGGCCTATTCTTGCAGGCACGCTCATCGGAGAAGTGAATCGTGGAAAACTGATTACACCGCGAGGTATGAGCGTCGGTGATCGGGTGCTGTTGGCCAAGGGAGTACCCATTGAAGCCACATCCATCCTAGCTAACGAGTTTCCTGATCGTCTTACCGGGGTGCTAAGCCAAGAGGAATTGCTCCAAGCACGGAATTACTTACACGATCCCGGCATCAGTATCCTGCGCGACGCACAAATCGCCCGGGCTGCCGGCCGGGTTACAGCAATGCATGATCCCACCGAAGGCGGTTTGCTTACCGCGTTGTGGGAACTGGCCGAAGCGGGGAATAAGAGGCTTGAAATAGATTTAAAAGCAGTGCCTATTCCCCCACTCTCAAAGCGCATCTGTGATGCATTCGAACTTAATCCCCTGGCTATCATTGCCTCTGGCGCCCTGCTGCTCACCTGTTCAGCGGACGATGCCCCATCCATCATTACCGCCCTGGATGAAAGCGGTATTCCCTGCGCAACGATCGGCCGTGTGGAAGAAGGACCATTCGCCGCGCTGAATATGGACACAGGGGGACTTCTGCCGCGGCCTGACCAGGATGAGATCGGCCGTGTTTATAAAACCTACTCAGCTGACTAGAGATTCAACAAGATCTTTGGGCCGGAAGCGCAGGGCAAAACCAAATTAGGGGAGATGATCTCGAATTTTGCCATTATGCCTTATAATGAAGCAAGTCATTGATGCCGGATTTGTTGAACAGAATCGGTTTTACGGCCGAACGTTGACGGATAATAAAATATAGTATAAATTATCAAGTATAGTTACAAGGGGTTTTGTAACCATTGGTATCCAGTAGTGTTATTGCAATTAACCAGGTTAAGAAAGAAAAGGTTGCAAATAGTTAGCAATCATTTCCAATATTGAAAATTCCTTGTTGCAGTTTAAGCCAGATAAAATTAACTACATCGCAGCTTCATTTTATCGTCCCCAATCCGTTTTTTTTCTGGCACCCGCAGCCGAGTCGGGTCTATAAATTCGTTTCGCAGGTCGTGTCGTTAAGGAGTGGGAATGACACAGTTAACTAATAAGGATGGCATTGATCCTTCAATCATCAAGCGAGCTGTACAAGATGTAGTTGCAAAGAACTGGTTCAACCTATCTTTCGTCAGTCTAAATATCCGGCAGTGGCTGGTATTGTTTGCGATGGGTCTGGTAGTCATCGCGATTGAAGTGCGCAGCCATGCCAATATGTGGCTGGAACATAACAGCGGCCAGACAATTTGGACAGATGCGGAACTGATCTGGGAAATTATCCTCTTTGGCCTCGTGATTCCTATTCTGGGCGGTATTTTTCTCGGATACATCGACCGTAGAACAGAAGAAAGAGATCGGATTGCTAAAGAACTTGGGTTACGTCAGAAACTGGTGCGTCAAATCAGTCAGGCGAGACATCTGGATGAGATCATTGAACTCATTGTTAAAATGCCGGGCATGCTCGTCACGGCCGACCGCACCTGGATGCTGGCACAACAATCCGGGGAGAAAGATCTCGTACAAATAGCTAATTGGGAGCGCATTGAAGAGAAACTATTGCCACCATCTGAACCGGTATTTCCGGCCGTTTGTGAAAGCTGTATCGAATTCACATCATTGAATCGAACCAAACTTCTGACCTGTCCGCTCTCTGGCCCGGATCGCAACGATTTGTATTACACTAGACATTGTTTCCAACTCGCATCCGATGCTGCACACAGAAGCGTCCTGCTATTTGATGTACCAATTGATCACTCCCTAACAACCGATCAAATGAAGTTGTTAAACGATCTGGGCCCCGAGATATCACTGGCCCTCGAGAACGCTAATCTCACCCTAAATGAGCAGCGTCAGGTTGATGTCGCCCGGAATGAGCGGCTGAGGATAGCGCGCGATCTTCACGATACCCTGGGCCAAAACGTCAGCTATCTCCGTCTGCAGCTTGAACAATTAAACTCCTCGCGGCTGGCCTCCAACAGCGATGAATTTCAGGTATTACTAGCCAATATGGCGCTGGTGGCTGATGAAGCCTATGAGCAAGTTCGAGACACGCTGGAAGAATTGAGAACGACGGAGGATCAAGACCTGCAAGAATCTATCCGCTCGTTTGCCTCCCAGACCGGCGAGAGGGCAAACTTCGCAGTTGTTGTTCACGCCAGTGGAGAGGTTGGATACCTATCACGACGACAAAATCGTCAAATAATGTATATTCTACGCGAGATCTTAAACAATGTTGAAAAACATGCCGGTGCTCAAAATGTAGACATCCACTTACAGTGGAACGATGGTGAGTTTAGATTAAGTGTACGTGACGATGGTAAAGGCTTTGATCCGCAAGAATCCAGGCATGGAGATAGGTATGGGCTGGTCATTATGAAAGAAAGATCGCGTACGATCAACGCTGACTTGATCATCAATGCGATCCCTGGCAAGGGCACGGAGGTTATACTTATCTTGCCTCTATCACCTAACGCATCCAGCATACTAAAAAGCTAATGAAACCAATTCGTGTCGTTATTGTAGACGATCATGTTATGTTACGGGATGGTATTGTTAGCATTCTGCAAAAAGAGCCGGATTTTGAGGTCGTTGGCGAAGCTGGTTCAGTAGCCGATGCTCTTGAGAAGGTACAATCCAGCACACCGGACCTTGTCTTGATGGACTATGGCTTACCTGATGGGACAGGTTTAGAGGCAACCAAAAAAATCCTGGCTATAAATGGTGAGATCAAAGTCGTCTTGTTGACGGTTCACGAAGAGGACGATCTTCTTTTTGGAGCTGTCCGCAGTGGGGCGAAGGGCTACCTGCTTAAGAATATTTCAGCACAGGAGCTGCTGGCCAGATTACGCGGCCTGTCAAAGGGAGAACCGGCGATGGAACCCGCCGAAACAAGCCGAATTCTGTCAGAGTTCGCCAGGACGGCCGCATCTCCGCAGCCCGAACAAGAAAAAAAGAATCCCTTGACCGATCGTGAACTAGAAGTCCTACGCCTGATCGTCAAGGGTTTTTCCAATCGAGAGATTGGGGCTAAATATCATATTTCTGTATATACCGTAAAGAATCACGTGCACCATATCCTCGACAAGCTGCAGGTCAGCAATCGCCATGAAGCGGCAGAAGCGGCTATCAAGAGAGGCTTAATCGACGGCAGAAATCGCTGAGAAATCACCCACCCACGTTTCACTCCGGTAAAAGGGACTATCCACGGTTAGTCCTTTTTTTGTTTAACCAAAAATGCTCATTATCTGCCTGCTCAGAGGCAAAATCACCCCCTCAAACTAAAAAGCGATTTCAAATATGAACACCTAATCCAGGCCTAGATTAGGCCTGATCCTGGTCACTTATAGTTCCAGGACTATTGAAGGGCTATACAAGAACTAGACTGGGCATCTCCAAAGTTAAACCTGAATCTAGTCCCATTTTAGCTCTAAGGAGGGATTTACCATCAACTGTATGCTCAGCTATCCTGTTTACATATTTATGTGACAGTTTTACAGCAACCAATAGCCTGTACTACACAGAAAAGGTGACAGCATGGCCCAGCGAAAAAAGATATTGATCTTTGAAAGCAAGGGTTTATTAATTGCCTCTATCTTGAGCCTTCTAGCAGAACGAGCAGATTACGAGGTGTTCAGCGGAGCCTTTACCGCTCCTGACCCCTTATTACAGTTCAACGGCTATACACCGGACGTACTCATCATAGAAAAATCGCAGCTTATGGAGAACGTTTCCAAGGTCCAGGAATTGTTCGAGCGGTTTCCAAGGCTGCGCCTATTCGTGCTTGGGTTGGATGACAACAAACTAATCATCTTTGAAAAGCAAATCGTACATGTGGAGCAATTTAGTGATTTCCTTGAAATACTTTGAAGCGCACAAGGTCTAAAAACAATTCTTGTGCCGGTTTGGGAACTATGTTCAGGAGGTGTGCCTATGGTAATGATTGCGGCAAGTCCAAAATCGTCACTGCGACAAGATTAACCATTACATATAGTCAACTGAGGAGACAAATTATGAACTACCGGAAAATTATCAATTATTCACTCATGGTTTGCCTATTGGCGGCCGTTCTCCTGCTCGTTGCGGGAAGCAGCAGCCAGGCAAACGCAAAACCGAAAGATCCGCCAAATAATACAGTGGGCTGCCGTGGTAACAACGGCCAAGGCAAAGGCCAGGGCAAATGCCCCAAAGAAGAATATGATAACCGCCAGACCTCAGCAGCCCAGGCATATCAGCAGGGCAGACTAAATCCATTAATGGTCGAGGCACAGGCAGCAGCACCCCTAATCGACGGTGCGCCACACTATTTCAGCCACCCGAATTATGCCAACAGCCCGTTGCCGGAAGTCTGGGGCGACCTTACCTATTTCGGCAACCCGTTGGTCGATCGCGGGTATTCTAGCGACAACGCATCTAATGTCTTTGTGGTCGTACCGGCCGCTCTGCCGGATGGCATGATACAAAGCTTCCAAACCTGGAACCAGGTAGCAGCAGGAGGATCTCCAGCTTCAGCAGGGCTTAATTTCCACGCTTATGTCCTACGGCCCACCGGTTTTGCTGACGAGTACACGGTCATCTTCGACAGTGGGCAGCTCACTGTGCCAGCTCTTACGGATCCTGCTGTTAGCGAATTTGCCACATTTGGGGTAGCAAACTTGGCCGTGCAAGCCGGCGATATGCTGGCCTTCTATGGGCGAGGCATCCCCCTTGACATTGGGGCAGGGAGTGATATGGTCTACTATCCATCGCCAGCGGGTCCGCTACAAGGTAGCACCATCACTGTTGGTGTTGCTCCTGATTTTCCTACCTTGGCACAGGCACGCACCTACTCCTTTGGCGCACAGGTTATCGACATTACAGCTGGGGGCACAGACTTGTACTCTATCAACGGCGGTATGCGGAAGTTTGTTGATACGCTGCCAGGCCTCGACGCAGCGAACAATCTGGGCCAGCAAATTCCAGTCGCTGTTCCCGACACAACCACCTATCCCGGCACAGATTACTATATCATCGAGCTGGGGGAATACACAGAGCAGATGCACTCCGATCTGCCACCAACGACATTGCGCGGCTACCGGCAGGCTGGTGGTGAATATCACTACCTAGGCCCGGCGATCGTCGCCCAAAAGGACAGGCCGGTGCGCATCCTCTTCCGCAACCTCCTGCCCACTGGTGAGGGTGGTAACCTATTCATTCCCGTCGACTCCACCGTGATGGGTTCCGGCCCTACACCAGAAGGCCACATGTTGTTAATGAATGAAACCTTCCCGTTTGATGACCCGCAGAATCCACCATGCAGCGGGCCAAACAAAGATTCTCTCGTTGCGCAAGGGCTCTGCTTCTCCGACAGCCGGGCCATTGTCCACCTGCACGGCGGCATTACGCCCTGGATCAGCGACGGCACGCCGCACCAGTGGATAACGCCTGCCGGTGAATCCACCGACTATCCGCAGGGCACCAGTGTTCGGCCCGTGCCGGATATGAATGACGGCGGTAATCCCACCGACGGCGAAATGACCTTCTATTATACCAACCAGCAAAGCGCGCGGTTGATGTTCTATCACGACCATGCCTGGGGCATCACGCGCCTCAACGTTTACGCCGGCATGGCCGCCCCCTACATCATCCAGGATGCGACCGAGCAGGCGCTGGTTGATGCAGGCACCATCCCCGGGCCGAACGAAACCATCCCATTAGTCGTCCAGGATAAAACCTTCGTACCCAATGATGCACAGCTCGCCCTGCAGGATGAGTCCTGGGATACCGCACGCTGGGGCGGCGAGGGCAGCCTGTGGGTGCCGCACGTCTACTCTCCGGCCCAAAATCCGGGCGCTGCTTCCGGCGTCAATGAATACGGCCGTTGGGCTTACGGCCCCTGGTTCTGGCCGCCCACAAACAGCATCGATCACGGACCTATTGACAATCCCTACTTCGATCCAGCTTGTGATCCGGACACCGGTACTTGGTGCGAGCCATCGCTGATACCTGGCACGCCCTACAATTCCATGGGTATGGAATCCTTTAACGATACACCCATCGTCAATGGAACAGCCTATCCAACAATTACCCTGGAACCAAAGGCTTATCGCTTCCGCATCTTGAACGCGGCCAATGACCGCTTCTTTAACCTGTCGCTCTACCAAGCGATCGATGCCAATGGGGTTCTTTGCGATGCCAATAACCCGAACCCAGCCCCCGAATCAACCGGGGTAGCCTGCACCGAAGTGTACCTGAACCCTGATGAAGTGGCTGCGGCTCTGGCCGATCCGGCGGGCATCTTCCCCACGCCGGTTATAGGCACGGAAGGGCCAAACTGGATCGACATCGCTACGGAGGGTGGATTCTTACCCGCACCGGTCGTCGTTCAGGCCCACCCGACCACCTGGGTCACCGACCCGACCCTCTTCAACGCCGGCAACGTCGACCAACATTCCTTACTGATCGCTCCGGCCGAGCGACATGACGCCATTGTCGACTTCTCGCAGTTTGCCGGCCAGACGCTGATACTGTACAACGACGCCCCGGCAGCCTTCCCGGCACGCGACCCGCGTTACGATTACTACACCGGTAATCCGGATCTGCGGGACACCGGCGGCGCACCTTCGACACTGCCCGGCTATGGTCCGAATACGCGTACCGTGATGCAGATCAGAGTTGCTGACGCACCGGCCGACGCGCCGTTCGACCTCGCCGCGCTTCAAAACGCGTTCAAGGCCACCAGCCTTGGAGGGCAAGGCATCTTTGAAAATGGTCAAAATCCGATTATTGTTGGTCAAGGCGAGTACAACTCAGCCTACGGCACAACTTTTCCGACCAACGGTGCTCTGAATGGGACAGTGCAGATTTACGATACCTCGCTAACTTTCAATACCCTGTCCGGAAACCAGCTCACGTTCAACCTCAAACCGAAGATGATTCAGGATGAGATGGGTGAGGCCTTCGAAATGGAGTATGGGCGCATGAGCGGCTTCCTGGGCGTGGAAACTCCCAACGCCCAGGCAGGCTTGCAAAATATGATTCTGCACGGGTATACCTACCCGCCAGATGAGATCATCGACGGCCTCGAACTGCCGCCCGGTGTGGAAGTACAACCCATTGCCACAACCGACGACGGTACCCAGATTTGGAAGTTCACCCATAACGGGGTGGATACACACCCGATTCATTTCCATCTGTACGACGTGCAGCTCATAAACCGCGTCGGCTGGGACGGCATCGTCCGCAAGCCTGACGCAACTGAGCTGGGATGGAAAGACACGGTTCGTATCAGCCCCTTGGAAGACACGATTGTCGCCATCCGGCCGATCATCCCTGGACTTCCCGCAGAATGGGGCGGACTGCCGAACAGCATTCGTTTGCTCGACCCGTCGATGCCCGAAGGCATGTATCTGGATGGTGCAAACACGACGCAGCGCGAAGCGATGGGGCTGCCGATCATGGCATTCAATCCTGATGGTGAACCGGTGGATATCGTCAACCACTATGTTAACTTTGGCTGGGAGTACGTCTACCACTGCCATATCCTCAGTCATGAGGAGATGGATATGATGCATGCCCAGGTTGTTGGCGTCGAGCCCACGGCGCCGATCGATCTGATCGCCACAAAGGTCGGAAATGGAGGCAACCGGCGTTACGAACTCAGTTGGACAGACACCTCAAAGAACGAGACGGGCTTCGTCATTGAGCGGTCCACCACAGCAGGTGGCCCGTGGGAGTACGTGGCAACGGTTGACTGGGGGCTCAGTCCTGGTGGCCCCGATTTCGCTAACGGACCTGGAACAGGAACGAGAACCTACACTGATGCGATCGGTAATCCTGACCGCGACTACTTCTATAACGTTTACGCCATCAACGTGGTTGGGGACACCTGGGATTACTCGGATCCGGCTTTCAATAACATCCCACCGGGTGGTGGATGGCCGACATTGACCCTGGATTCGCGTGGAGGTGAAGGACCGGTCGATACCATTGAGGCTCCGACCGATCTGGTAGCAAATGCAGTGGTGAAGAACAAAAAATCAGCCACTGTCACGTTGAACTGGACGGACAACGCCACAAGCGAGACCGGATTCTTGGTACAGCGCGCTTACGACGCAGGCTTCACGAGCGGAGTCATGAACGCGACGGTCGGACCTGATGTTGAATCCTTTAGTGAGACGGTGGCACGCGGCGTTACCTTCTACTATAGGGTGCACGCATTCTCCGATACAACGCAGTCGACCTGGTCAAACACTACAACGGTGACGACGCCATAGCCCGATACTTCTGACTCCTTCATGTTGAGGGGAAAGGTATATTCTTTTCCCCTCAACCGGAAGCCCATGTTTAGGACGAACGTTTTACTAATAAAGAATATTTTGATTTGAACAGGGTCCCGTAATCCGCATGCGGATTACGGGACCCATCTTGCTCAGGAAGGGGATAAGATATGTTTCAAAAGCAGGCTGCATTCATCGCTCAGGTAATCTTGCTATTTACCCTGGCTGGGAGTACATACGCCTTTGTGCAGGTAGTTTCCGGTTGGGAGCAGACGAACAGTAACGGTTTTGGCGATGCGCAGGTGTTTGAAGTCAGTGCATTGGAAGCATTCGACAGCTATCTCTACGCCGGAACCTACAACCCGATCGATCCCGGTCCGCAGTTGGATGGCGCACAAATACTCCGCTCCTCGGACGGCAGTACGTGGACGGCCGTCACTGATCCCGGCTTCGGCAATGACCACGACACCGCGCCACCGGCCATTCTCGACCTGACAGTCTTCAAAGGGTATCTCTATGCAGCCACTGGCCGCGGTAATGCCGCCCAGATATGGCGTTCTCAAAACGGCGTGAACTGGGCCAGAGTCGTCAACGCCGGGTTTGGCGATCCTGATATCAAAGCATTCACCACGCTCACCGTATACAACCAGGCGCTCTATGTCGGGACCACAAAACAAGACAGCGGCGCCCAAATCTGGCGCACTTTGACCGGCGATGGATCCTTAAGCAGCTGGACACAGGTTGCGCCGGCATCGCCAATGGGCGATACGGCCGCCGTCACCGGGATGGCCGTTTTCGATGACGGCTCCGCTGCCGGCCTATACGCGGCAGTCGCCTATGCGACCAATCTACCCGCCCAAATCTGGCGCAGCTACGGCGGTGCCTGGGAGACAGTCGTCAATGACGGCTTCGGGGACAGCAACACCACGGCAACCGGTGGTATGGCCGTCTTTGGCGGAGAACTCTATGTCGGCACCGGAAATACGGACAGCGGCGCGCAGCTCTGGCGTTCCGGCGATGGCCAAACCTGGGCAGCGGTGTCCCTTGCTTTCAGCGATGGGAACAACGAAAAGGTGGAACAAGTATTTGTCTTCCAAAATCAACTTTATATCGGTATGACCAACGCGGCCACAGGCATTGAAATCTGGCGAACTACCGACGGCACAATCTGGGAGCAGACTAATCTCGACGGCTTCGGCGACAACAAAAACACGACAACAAACGGCAGTAATGCCACGACAGCTTTTCTGGGCCAACTCTACGTGGGGACGTCGAATGCAACCGATGGCGGTGAACTGTGGCGGATGCTCGATATGTACGGCGTCGACCTTTCACCCGACCAGGCTAAACAGGGTC
>Ga0316580_10000090_pt1 | contig 15907 bp, 12 predicted proteins | sample S0NA_2_FD_204519 | JGI IMG/M metagenome (GOLD analysis project Ga0316580, IMG submission 204519) | Rhizosphere microbial communities from salt marsh grasses in Alabama, United States - S0-2_160517rDrB | ecosystem: Host-associated > Plants > Roots > Rhizosphere | place: USA: Alabama | collected... | reverse complement strand
AAGCTCCTGCCCGGCGGCATCCGCACCGCCGACGGTGCCTGCCTTGTGCTCGGCCAGCGCCTCCTCGGCGGCCTTGGCCGCCTGCTGAGCAGCCTCGAGCTGCTGGCGCAGGGTTTCGATCTCGGCCGCACCGGCCTCGGACTGCTCGTCGGTCTTGGCATCGCCCTGGACCGCCATCAGGCGCTGTTCGGCGGCGGCGAGCTTTGCGGTTGCCTCTTGCTCGGCGGCGGCCAGCTGCTCGCGTGCGGTCGCGAGGTCGTTTCCGGCCTTGTCCAGGGCCTCTTGCAGCCCCGCGACCTCGTCGGCATGGGCGCGCTCGAGGTCCTCGATCTCGGATCGGTGCTTATCGGCGAGATCATCGGCCTGGGCCTTCAGCGCCGCATCGTGCTGGGCCAGGACCGCGTTGTGCTCCGCCTCGAGCTTGTCGAGGGCATCCTTGACGCCCGGCATGTCGCATGGCGTCTCCATCTGTTCATCATTGCTCGCCGTCTCCGGGCCGCTCGCGGCCGCCGTGGCGGTCGCGGCCGATTCAGCCGGCTGATCCGCCTCCGCCGCGGTGACCGCTGCTTCCTCGTCCAGGATGCCCGCCTGCTTGGCTGCCCGGACCAGCTCGGCATCCATCGGCGTGATCCGCGCGAGCTCGATGCGCTCGTTGATGTGTTGCTGCAGGCGCTCGACCTGCTCGCGATGTTCGGCCGCGGATGCGGCGATCGCATCGTTGAGGCCCGCGAGCTTGGTCTCGAGCCGGACGATGGTCTCCTTCGCGGCGTCGTAATTGCGGTCGAGCTCGGCACAGGAGTCCTCGGTCTGGGCCTTGGCGGCCTCGACGTCGGCTGCCTGAAGCTGGGCCGTCTGCAGCGCGCGGGTATGGGCCAGACGCAGCCTGTCCATCTCCTCCTCATGACTGGCCTTGACCGCTGCCAAGGCCTCTTCCTGGAGCTGCTTCTGGCGCTCGAGCTGCTGGCCGAGATTGTCGCCAGCCTGGCGGGCCTGTTCGAGCCATTTCTTGAGCTGCGCAACCTCGTCGGCATGGCTCTGCTTCAGCGCTTCCATATCATCGTTTATGTCGTCGCCCCGCTCCTTGATCGACGCCAGCTCGGCACTCTGGTCGGACAGTTGGCTATTGGCCTTGGCCAACTGGGCGGTGCGGGCACGGAGCTCGTCCCTCAGCTTGTCGTCGTAGTGCTCGTAAAGCCAGACCGTGCCGATCAGGGAGATCAGCAGGAAGACCATGATCGGCTTCCAGATGGTCAGACCGGCGCTGGGTTCGGACATCGCGGGCTCCTCGATTGGGGGTAATCGTCAAACGATACTCGGCGCGTTGGGGCGGTTGACCCGCCGCGCCCAGCTGGGTTCGGTATCCACGGCAGCGGCAACCCTATCGCTTGAGCAGGGGCCGATGTTTGCGCCTGGCCCCGGGGCCTGGGGCGAGCGGAACCTTTGGCGAGATGCCGCCAGGTCGATCGATTGGATGCCGTTCGCGAGCCCGCCGGCTGCAGGGCACGCGGGTTCAGGCCGCTTGGGCGGGTATGCGATGGCTCGTTCCGACAACGGCGTTGTGCTCGTCACAATAGACCAAGGTTGGCTCGAAGCGCTCGGCCTCCTGCTCGGTCATGGTCGCGTAGCAGCAGATGATGATGCGGTCGTTAGGGCGAGCCTTGTGGGCCGCGGCGCCGTTGATGGAAATGACCCGCGAGCCGACCTCGGCACGAATGGCATAGGTGGTAAATCGCTCGCCGTTGGTGATGTTGTAGATGTGCAGCTGCTCGTATTCGCGGATGCCCGCGAGCCGCATCAGCTCCTCATCGATCGCGCAGGAGCCCTCGTAGTCGAGCTCCGCGTGGGTCACACAGGCGCGGTGCAGCTTGCATTTCAGCAGGGTCAATTGCATGGGACATCCACCTTTGGGGACAACGCGGCGTCAGGGCCGCCGCCGAGCCGTCGCTCGGCATCGCAGATCGAATGCGCCGCGGGGAGCGGTCTCAACCGCCGGGTAACGGGTCTGGTGCACCTGCGACGGGCAGACTCGCAGCGCCTAGCGCCGATGTTGCAGCGCAATAAACCAATATTTTGGCAGTCTGCCCGACGCCTTGGCAAGGCGTCGGTTCAGGTCTTGGCCCGACTGGCCTCGCGCTCAAGCCGCGCCGAGACTCAGGCGCAGGTTGTCGATAAGCCTGGCCTTGCCGAGAAATGCCGCTGCCAAGATCACCAGCTCACGATCAGCTGGTCCTGCCGGCGCGAGATCCTCGGCCCGGCGAACGCTGATGTAGTCCGGCCGAAACCCGACCGCTGCAAGCTCGCGGGCCGCGTCCCATTCGGCATCGGCAATCTTGTCGCCGCCTCGTAGCGCCGCGGCAACACGCTGCAGCACCCGGTTCAGGGCGGGCGCGGTCTCGCGCTCCATCGGCGTCAGGTAGGCATTGCGCGATGACATGGCCAGGCCATCGGGCTCACGCACGATGGGCACCGAGACGATCTCGATGGGCATGTCCAGGTCGGCAACCAGGCGGCGGATCACCAGCAGTTGCTGAAAATCCTTCTCGCCGAAGACCGCCAAGTCCGGCTGGACCATGTTGAACAGCTTGGTGACCACGGTCGCGACACCCTGGAAAAACCCGGGCCGGCTCGCACCGCAGAGCAGATCGGACAGACCTGGCACCTCGACCCGGGTCTGCTGGTCGCGGCCGTTCGGGTAGACTTGCCGCTCATCGGGCGCAAACAGACAGTGGGCGCCGATGGCCTCGAGCGCGCCCCGGTCGTGCTCCAGGGTCCGCGGGTAACGGTCGAAGTCTTCGCTGGGGGCGAACTGTAACGGGTTCACGAACAGGCTGACGACGACGCGGTCGGCCAGCCGCATTGCCTGCTCGACCAGTGACAGGTGGCCGTCGTGGAGATTGCCCATCGTCGGCACCAAGCCGATGCGCCGCTCGTTGCGGCGCCACTTGGCAATACGTTCGCGAAGCCGGGGGATGTCGTGGATCAGGTGCATGCTGGCCGTTGGCGCTGCGGTGGACCATCCGGTAAGCATAGACCATTCGGCGACCGGGGGAGCCAAGCGACCTGACCCACCGCTAAACGGAAGACGCCTCGGCCTGGGCGGACCCCGACGGTCAATCCAATCCCAGGCGGCGCATCAGCCCATCCGTGCTCAAGCCGCGCTCCGTGTTCAGATGAACGCATCGACTCCGCTCATCCGGTCCCAGCGGCTCGCGCCGGGCAATCTGCGCCTCCAGGATGTCTGGCCGGGCCTCAGAGGCGTCGGTGCGACTGGCAAACCGAACACGAATACGCTCCCGCAGGACCCGCAGCGGCGCGTCCAAGGCCAATATCGTGAAGCTGCAACCGATCCGGTCAGCCAGCGCCCGCGCGGCATCGCGCTGCTGTCGGCGCAGGAAGGTGGCGTCCAACATGACGCTGTAGCCCGAGGCGAGCACCGCGCCTGCCAGCGTCAGGAGACGGTCGTATGTCCGACGCGTCGCATCGATCGAGTAGATACCCGCGTTCGGGGCGGCGGCGGTCCGGATCTCGAGTGGCAGATGAAACAGCCGCTTGCGCTCGATATCGGAGCGCAGCTGGATCAGCGGGAGGTGCTCGCGCAGCCGGTGACCGAGCTCCGTCTTGCCGGAGCCGGACAGCCCGTGGGTGATGAACATACGCGGCCGCAGGGGCTGGGTCGTGCGTTTTGCCAACTCCAAGTAGCGGTGGAGCTCGGCGCAATCGTGCAGGCGATCGGCCCCGGGCTGCTGCATACGGATGGCGATGACCTTGGCGCGGACCATGGCCCGGTAGACCTGGTAGAACCGGAGCACCTCCAGCCCTTCGTAGTCCCCGGTGATCTCCATGTAACGATTGATCAGTCGACGCGCCAGGCCCTCCTTGCCGATCTCGCGCAGATCCATGACCAGGAACGCCAGCTCACTCATGGTATCGATCCAGCGCAGGGTCGGGCTGAACTCGATGGCATCGAAGATCATCGGCTCTCCGTCCTGCAGGGCGATATTGCCTCGATGCATGTCCCCGTGACACTCGCGCACAAACCCGTCGCGGCGCCGCTGCGCCAGCTTCGGACGCAGCACCTCGAACCGCGCGCGGGTCCAGTGCCGTAAGCGGACGACGCTGTTGCGCGTGCCAGGCTCGATCTCGGCACCCAAGACGTGGTCGAAGTTGTCCAACATCGGCGCCAACACCGCATCAGGGGTGCCGCAGGGGCTGTCCCCCGGCACGCTCGGGATCTCGGCATGGAATCTGGCGACCCGCTCCGCGATGCGGTCGATGGTTGCCGCATCGAGCGGTCGATTCGTCAGCAGGGCCGACTGCGGAAACCGCCGCATCTGCACCGCGTATTCGAGTACCGGTCCTGTACCGCCAAATCTCGGTTGCTCGACGCTGCCGCGCACGGCGATCACGCCCAGGTAGAGGGTTGGCGCCAGACGCCGGTTGATGCGGACCTCCTCACGGCAGAAGAGGCGGCGCCGGGCAAGGGTCGAGAAATCGAGGAAGCCCAGATTCACGGGCTTCTTGAGCTTGTACGCAGAGTCACCGGCCAGCAAGACCCAGGAGATGTGGGTCTCGATGAGCTCGACCTGGTCGACCGGGTGAGGGTAGGCGGCGGGGTCTAGCAGCCCGTCGACCATCGAGGCACAGCGCTCCAGATCGGTTACCGCGTTCACCGCTGGCGACAAGAACGAGGGCTGAGACCATCGCGAGTCCGCGTACAGCGATTCGCCGAGGACTTGCAGGGCTGTTTTTGCTCGACTATCATTAGGCAATAACTGACTGAACAAGCTCAAGAAAACGAGGGTAATCCATGTCCATCGAGCGTATCGTCTTTGCCGTTGCTGGGCTATTCGTGCTGGTGTCGGTCGTGCTCGGCTATTACGTCAGCCCCTGGTTCCTAGCCTTCACGGCCTTCGTCGGCGCCAATCTGCTCCAGTCCGCCTTCACCGGATTCTGCCCGCTGGCGACGATCCTCAAGCGCCTCGGCAAACAGCCCGGCCCGGCCTTTTAATCCCAAGTCTAGCGCGATCGGCAGGATGCCGAAGATCATGGAAAGCCTGCCTCTGCGCAGGCTTTTCCTTGTTGTACGCCCCCATCCGGGTGGATAAGCGAAGCAAATCCACCAACGGCGACTGTTCCTGATGGGAGCGACTCTGAGGTTCAGAGTAGAAGATGGCGGCTGGAAAGCCACCCCGATCCGGGCGCCCAGCGCCCGGCTCAGGATGACGACACGCCCTTGACGGTAAGAGCGCCAGGCTCGTCCTCCAAGGCGTCTCGCGAAAGCAGGTCGCCGATGAGGTCTTGGTAGTCGCGAATCCGGGCCTGATCCGCGTTGAGCGCGGCGCGCAGGGCCTCGATCCGCAGGGGCAGCGCATCCGACTCCGCGCGCTGGTTCCGCAGCCGTTGACGCAGCGTCTCCAGCTGGCGGCGGTCGTCGGCGATCTGCTCCTCCAGTCGCCGGTGCTCGCGCTGGGCGGCGCGCCGTGCGCCAGCGGAGCCGCTCATGCGCATCTGCTGAAGCAGGCCCTGGCGCTGCACCTGGCCGCTGGCTTCCGCCGCCTCGGCCCTTGCGGATGCATCGATTTGCTCGCTTAGGGCCGTGGCGCGATTGACCCGTTCCGCCGACTCGGCCTGAAGATCGGTGATCGACTGCTCCAGGGCGGCGACCTCATCGTCGACCCCGTGCCGGGCGATGACGGCCTCGCGGTACTGCTCCTGAGTCTTGTGGACCTGCTCGCGCAGCGCCGTCAGGGCCTCGCCGAGTGCCGCCAGGCGGTCCCTTCGCTCGGCGCGGCGTTGCAGCATCTGCTCGCGGGCCATGGCCTGCTGGTGGGCCCGTTCGTCGGCCAGCTCGCGCTGCTGCAGCTCGGCAAGCTGAAGCTGCATCCGGTGCTCGTCTTGGCGTTCGCGCAGGCGCTGCTCCTCGCGCTGGTGCTCGCGCTCGAGGCGCTCGCGCTCGCGGCGGCGATCGGACTCGTCGGCAAGCTCGCCGCGCAGGTGCTCCATCCGCAGCGCTAGCTCCTGATCCAGGGCGGTCAGCTCGCGTTGGTGCCGATGCTCGAGATGGGCCAAGCGGGCCTCGGCCCCCCGCTGCTGCTGCTCGATCAGGGCCAGCTCCGCGGCCAGATCGGTATCCGCGACCCGCTTGCGTGCCATTGCCGCGGCGCGCGCCTGCTGCTCGCGGTAGAAGCCGCTTGGATCGGTGTCGAAGCGCTCCCAAAGTCGCGCCATTTCCGGAGGACTCAGACGCCGATCAGGGTCGTCTTGGCCATCGAAGCCGGGGATGTGGGCCAGACCGCCGGCGCGGTATTTGCGGTATTGAAGCTGGAGGGCCTCGCTGAAGTAGTTCCGCACCGCCGGCGGCTCGAACAGCTTGAGCGCGATCAGCGAGAAGAACAGGATCGCCAAGGCCGCCTGGGCAAAGCCGTCGACGGTCTCGAAGTGCGGCACCCCGGCCTCGTCCGGACTCTCACGGAGCGCGGCCAGGCCCTTCGAGCGTGCGGCAAAGGTCAGGCGCGGCGGCGACGGCGGCGGCTGCTCGGCCTCGATCGCCTCGGCGGCGGCATCCAACCGGGCCTGCTGCTCGGCGCGTAGCGCCGCCAGCTCGTCGCTGAGCCGGGCGAGCCTTGCCTCCTGGTCGACGATGGCGGCCTGCACGCTATCGAGGCGCTGGTTCATCTCCTGCTGCTTCGCCTCGAGCAAGGCGTCGAGCTCGTTGGCGCGCGCCTCCCACTTGCGGGCCTCCGGGCCATAGCCCTCGGGTCGATCATTGCGGCCCTGGACCTCGTCACCGAAACGCTTGCGAGCGGCGGCCGCCTCTTGGCGCAGAACCTCGATCTCGGGCGCGAACTCGGCCTCGATCGCGCCGCGGCGATTCTTCTCCAGGCTGAGAGATTCGGTGAGCCGAGCGATGCGCATCTCCAACACCTCGGCGCGGGTCTGGTACTCGGCCCGCAGCTGTTCGGCGCGCTGCTGGATCTGCGCCTGCAGTGTCGCCTCGCGGGCAACGAAGTACTGCTCCACGTTGGCCCGGTGCCAGCGCTCGATGTCGTCGGCGCGGATCACCTTGGCCAGGAACGGCGCCGTGACATAGAGCGACACGGCGACGATGGCCACCCGCGCGAGCAGGCCGACGGTCCAGCGCAGCAGCGCACTGCCGCCCTGCCGGCCGAGCTCCCCCGGGCGGCGGATCAGCGCGGGACGCTCCGACATGATCAGCGACGCATCGACGATCCAGACCACCGCGAGCATCAGCACGAACATGAACGCGGCCGCGACCGGCTTCAGCCAGGGTGTGGCATGAGGCACGATGGAGGCACCGACGATGCCCCAGACCACGGCCTCGATCCCGGCCATCAGGAAGATCAGCGTCCAGGCAAAACCGAGCCAGACCGCCACCGCGGGCGTCAGCATGCTGCGGCCGTAGGGCCTCAGCGTCAGGTAGTCACGCAGCCGGGGGCGGGGACCGTCACCGAGGTCGGACTGGTCGGATGGCGCGGACCGAAGCCACGCGTGCAGTCGGCGCCAGGCTAATGCGATGGGCTTGCGCTTGGCGGCGTCAGCCCCGGATGACTCGATCGAGGTCACCTTGGAATCGGGATCAGTCCCCGTGGAAGGCCTCGTCGACCTCATGGCCGGGAACATGGGCCTCGTCGTCTTCGGGATGAACCCGCATCAGGCGCGCGACGGGCTGGCCGTCGCGGGCGATCAGGACCGACTCACCGCGCGTCACCCGCTCGAGCAGCTCGTCGAGGTGGGCCGCGGCGTAGTCTGTGGTGACGGTGGTCATGGCGAAGGCTCTCCGGCAATGGATTCGGTGGGCTAGGCGACGCGTCGGCCGCGGGTCGTGATACTACCGCAACTGCAAGGCCGACTGCGGTCGCAAGCCGTCGAGTCCGAAAATCGCCGGATGTCTCATCCCGGTCTATCCGTCGACCGGACCGAGCTGGCACACTAGCGGCCGTGCGCCGGGGCGACGGCCCTTATCCCGCTGGCAGCCCGCCCCGGCCCAGACAGCCCGTTCCGGGATGGAGTCCGGACACACTAGCAGACCTAAACCACTGGAGATCCGGAGACCCATGTCCGATACCGTCAAATACCTGCTCGACGAGCAGCACATGCCCAAGGCCTGGTACAACATCAACGTCGACATGCCGGAGCCGATGGCACCGGTACTGCATCCGGGCACAAAGCAGCCGATCACGCCGGACGATCTAGCGGCGATCTTCCCGCGGGCCGTCATCGAGCAGGAGATGAGCATGGAGCGCTGGATCGATATCCCGGAGCCTGTCCAGGAGGTCTATCGCCAGTGGCGGCCGTCGCCGCTGTTTCGTGCGCGGCGGCTGGAGAAGGCGCTCGATACACCGGCACGCATCTACTACAAATACGAGGGCGTCAGCCCCGCCGGCAGCCACAAGCCCAACACCGCCATCCCCCAGGCGTTCTACAACAAGCAAGAGGGCGTCAAGCGCATCACCACCGAGACCGGCGCAGGACAGTGGGGCTCGTCGCTGGCCCTGGCCGGCTCCTTCTTCGGGCTGGAGATCGTCGTCTTCATGGTCCGCGTCAGCTACGACGGCAAGCCCTACCGCAAGGCCTACATGGAGGCCTTCGGCGCCGAGTGCATCGCCAGCCCGAGCGACCGCACCCAGTCCGGCCGCGCAATCCTCGCCGAGCACCCGGACAGCACCGGCAGCCTCGGTATCGCCATCAGCGAGGCGGTCGAGCTGGCCGTGCAGCGCGATGACACCCGCTATGCGCTCGGCAGCGTGCTGAACCACGTCCTGCTGCACCAGACCGTCACCGGCCTGGAGTCGCTGGAGCAGATGGCCATGGCCGACGACTACCCGGACATGGTCATCGGCTGCACGGGCGGCGGCAGCAACTTCGCCGGACTCGCCTTCCCATTCATGTATGAGCGGATCCGGGACGACAAGTCGACCGAGTTCATCGCCGTCGAGCCCGCCGCCTGCCCGACCCTGACCAAGGGTGCCTTCGCCTACGACTTCGGCGACACGGCCCACCTGACGCCGCTGGTCAAGATGTACACGCTGGGCTCCGGCTTCGTTCCGCCCGGCTTCCACGCCGGCGGGCTGCGCTACCATGGGATGGCCCCGCAGATCAGCCACCTGGCCAAGCTCGGGCTGATCGCACCGCGCGCCTACGACCAGCTGGAGTGCTTCGCCGCCGGCGTCCAGTTCGCCAAGGCCGAGGGCATCCTGCCGGCACCGGAGGCCAACCACGCCGTGCGTGCCGCGATCGACGAGGCCGAGAAATGCCGCGAATCGGGTGAATCCAAGGCGATTCTGTTCAATCTCTGCGGCCACGGACACTTCGACATGCAGGCCTACATGGACTATAGCGCCGGCAAGCTGAAGGACCTGGACTACGGCGAGGCCGAGCTGGCCATGGCTCTGGCCGGGCTGCCATCGGCGCCCTGAGACCTGGCCGGGGAGGCGGGCGACACCAACCGCCCCCGTCCATCCCCGGCTCACGGCCGATGAAGATCATCGACAAGCGCCTGTTCGACCGCCTCTGCGAAGCCGCCGACGACGACCCGCGGCGGCGGGTGCACGAGCTGCTACACCAATCCCACGACGACCCGGTCCAGCGGATGGTCATGGCCATGCAGCCCGGTACTTATGTTCGCCCCCACCGGCACCCCGACCCCGCGAAATGGGAGCTGCTTCTGGTCCTGCGCGGCGCCGCCGCCGTGCTCCACTTCGATGACCAGGGACGGGTCACCCACCGCGTCGAGGCCGGCGCCCACCGCGGCGCCAAGGGTCTCGAGACAGCAGCAGGCACCTGGCACGCGCTGGTCTGCCTGAGCGCGGATACCGTGCTGTTCGAATGCAAGCCCGGCCCCTTCGATCCGACCCGCGACTATGACTTTGCCGCCTGGGCACCGTCCGAGGGCGCCGACAACGCCGGGGACTGCGTTCGCTGGATGTTGCGGGCCGAGGTCGGGCAGCGGTTCGACCGATCCGGGCGCGGCGAGATCCAATGACCTACCGCGGTCGACCAGTCCACCGGGGCCACCGCTGCTCCTGACGCCCAGTGTGGCAGACCCTGACCGCCTAGGAACCCACCGGAGCCCGCTTCAATGACCGACAAGACCAGATCGGCCCGCCAGGTACTGACGATGGTGGTCCTCGCCGTCAGCCTGAACGCCATCCTCCCGTGCGGTGCGCTGGCCGGGGAGCCAGCGGAATCCAGCAGCAAAACCGCTGAAATTACCGCATCGACCCCGCCCCCAGCACGCTTCGTCGTCCGCGGCAGCGCGATCATCGATCAGACCACCGGCAAGCCGACCCTCTTCCGCGGCATCGGCTACTCGCCCTACTTGCCCGGCGAGACGCCGCTATATGGCGCACCGCCCGGCGATGACGACCGCTACCAGGACCACTTCGCCCGCATCGGCGAGCTGGGCGTCAATTATCTGCACGTCTTTCCGCTACTGATGCCGGCCGGCTTTTTCGCCGAGCTGGACAAGACCGACCTGGTCTACGGCCAGGACATCTGGGTGCACCCCAACGAAGAGGACTTCCTCGACGAGGGCTTCCTCGCACGCACCCTCGATCAGATCAAGGCGGTCATCGACCACACCTATGCCGTCGGCAGGCCCGACCGCCTGGTGCTCTTCTCGGTCGGCGACGAGCTGTCGGCCCAGTCGGTCACCGCGACCGACGCGCGCCATCCCGAGGTGCGCGAATACGACGGCAAGCATGTAAAGGTGACCGGCCGCACCGCCACCGAGGTCGCGCTGGCGCGGCTGATCGATCGCGCCATCGACTACGAGCTGACGCGTTACGGCCAGCGCCATCTCTATTGCCACACCAGCTGGACCCACATCGGCCCGGTCGCAAGCCGGCCGGACCTCGAGGTCCCGCCAAGCAGCGCCCTGATGCCCGACATCGGCGACCTGATCTGCCTGAACATTTACACCTACGCACGGGGCGTGACCACGTCACCGCCGGGGTCGGTCACCGGGACCCCCTACCAGGGTTATCTCGAAGACCTCGCGGCGATGACGTCGAAGCCGATCCTGATAACGCAGGTCGGCCTGTCCACATCACCCATCAACCCCAAGCCCTGGGTGCCGGGCTGGGGCGGACACCGCGTCGACGACGTGCCCGAGACGCTCCGCGCCGTCTGGCAAGACCTGCAAACGGCCAAGGGCAAGGAGAAGCTCGCCGGACTGGTATTCTTCGAGCTGCACGACGAGTGGTGGAAGAGCGGCGAATACCCGGAGGACAGCAGCCATCACGAAGCCAACGATCCCGAGGAATGGTTCGGCCTCTACCAAATCGGCGACGACAAACGCCTGACGCCGAAGGACGAGATCCCGAAGGCCGTGCGGAGCCTGTTTACCGAGCCCTGACCGTCCGATCTGGCCGGCCGAACCCCACTGAACCGACCCTTGATGATTCGCGCCCGTTCCACAACGCCGTCGCTTGGGACCAGCAGCCACTATTTGACCGCCCTGCGGAGCTTCGGCGGAATCGACCGAGAAGCGGTAGATACAAGTCAGAGAGCTACCCACCCGTTCTCTACGTATCCGTGCTCGTCCTCCAGCTTAGCAACAACCCTAGGCGACGACCCGGCAAACGATGATACTGCTCGGACCGGAGACAAAGGCACTGTTGGTTGCCGAGGTCGATCGAAATGCGGCCGGGACCATCTATCGTTGGGTCGAGGCGCTGGAGATTGCGGATTGAGTCCACGTCGTTGGCCGCCGCTGCCGAGCAGCCTTACGCATCGTTGCGGGTGCCGCGGAACGGTCCGCTCAGCGGACCGTACGACGCTTCTAGCCTTTGTCGGGCACAACGAATGACGATCGAGGCCCCCATGGTGATAGCCCGTGGGCAAGCGCGCACATGGGCCCAGCAGAAAAATCATCCCGCCTGCGCCCAGAGTGGATGTAGCGGCGCCTTGGCCAGGCAGAGCGCCACGGGTTGCGCGTCGCGTTTGGCGCCGCTTGGTCACTCAATCTCGTCCTCTTACTGATGAAGCGAGGTAGGACACATGCCTGAGTTTCTTCCTGAGTTCGAGCGGTTCGGCACCTTCGACATCCAGAGTCACCCGTTCGTCGATCAGCGGCTTCTGGCCGAAGGGGACTCCTGGTTCACGATTGGCGGCCTTCCGCCTCGGAATCTTCTGCAGGCGTTGCGGTTCCGAAAATCGACGCTGATCGTCAGCGCCGCGCTGCCTGGAGACACGATGAGGAACATGTCCCAGCTGGCAAACAACCATGCCTATCGGACCGCTCTCTCGGATCCGAGCATGCAGTGGGACGCGATACTGTTGAGTAGCGGCGGTAATGACTTGGCCGACTTCGCTGCTGCCCTGTTCCGACCCAAGGAGTTCCGGCGGCTGGACCATCCCGACGATTACGAGGCCTACATCGTCGGCCGACGGGTCGATCTGCTGCTGGGGCGCATAAAGGACGGCTATAAGCGCATGGCGCGGATGCGGGATCGAAGCCCGGGCTCCAGCCACGCACCCATTGTGACCCACACCTACGACTACGTCACGCCGCGCGACGCGTCCGCACTGGGTCGCGGACCCTGGTTTTTTCCGGTCTTCGTCGATGAAGATGTACCCGCGGCGCACTGGCAGCCGGTCGCCAAGCTCGTGTTGGACAAGCTGGCGGAGGCCATATTGTCGCTGGAGCACGAGATCGGCAATTTCCATGTCGTCGACACGCGCGGCACCCTCACACCGGCCGATCTCGGCAGCACGGGGAACAGTAGAGACTGGCTCAACGAGATTCACCCGAACGCCCGCGGCTACGCCAAGCTAGCGAAGGTCGTCGAAGCCAAGCTTTCGAGCCTCGGCGTCGGTTGAGCCGCGCACCTCGATCGCCGTCGGGGCTGCGTCGGCCAGCCGAGCGCGTAGCAAGGCCATCATGGACTGACCACATCAGGGCTGAAGGTCCTGACCATGCACGGCTCCCCAGCAGTTCGCCTTTGGGCCTCGTGTGGTCACCGTCGATCGTGCCCAGCACGTCGCCCGGTATTCGAATTGGCCTATCACAGCCGAACGGCTACCGCATAACGTCCGCTTGGAACGGGATCGCGGCCGTGCGCCTGTTGACGGTAAGGAAGCGGGTGTTGCCGATCAGCTGGAGCTCGGATGGCGGGGCAGCCGGCCCCGTCACCAGTTAGAATGCGGCGGAGTCATCGATCAACCGGAGTTGCCCATGATCCTGAAGGCGATCATCGACGAGCAGGTCTATACACTCAACGTCCCCGACCAGCTCATGACGAGCGCGCGGCCGTTTTTCGATCAGCTCGACCGTGACATGGACAAGGGCTGGCAGATGAGCCGGGAGTGGGTCGATCAGCCGGATCGGCTGCAGCGCTGCCAGATCGTCGCCGACAAGCTGCTATCGGCGCTGGAAAAGGAGAACGAGCGGCTGGGGATGTTGATGGCCGGCTACATCCTGAGCCGTCTGCCCGGTGTCGAATCGGTCGAGCTGGACATCCAGGGCGAGATCCACAACAACCAGTTCCATCTGCGCACCGAGCCGGTGTCGGATCAGCCGGCAGGGGAGGAGGCTTCGATGCCGGTGGCCGGCGAGGTCCCGGCGGGGGCACCGATGAGCAAGCTGCAGGCGATGGCGCAGGCCGGGCAGGACGTGACCAAGGTGTTCAAGGTCGGCAAGGCCTGGCGGTTCTCGGTCTACGACCACACCAGCGGGAGCTGGCGCGAGTCGCCGCTGATCGCGACCGAGGCGGAGGCGGAGCGGCTGCGACAGGAGGCCTTCAAGGCGCGCTATGAGGCGCTGCAGCGCGGGCGCTGATCCCCGCCTGCTGGGCTGCGGCTCATTTTCCGATGCATTCGTCCTCGAGCCGTAATGGGCGTCGCGGCGTGTTATCCGCCCGAGCCCGTTAGCCGCCGCTGAACGCGGGCCTTGCGCGGTGACCGCTTACCTGATCAAGCGACTGGCGATGTTGCCGCTGGTGCTGCTCGGCGTGGCGCTAGTGGTATTCCTGATCATGAGCCTGGTACCGGGTGACCCGGCGCTGGCGATCCTGGGACCCTACGCGACGCCGGAGCGGCTCGCCGCACTGCGGGCCGAGCTTGGGCTGGACCAGCCCCTGCCGGTCCGCTTCGCGCGGTGGCTCGGCTCGCTGCTGCGCGGGGAGCTGGGCCACTCGGTGAGCCTGGAGCGCCCCGTGCTGGACGTGGTGCTGGAGCGACTGGGGCCGACGCTGCTGCTGGCGGCGGCGGCGCTGGCGCTGGGGACGCTGGCGGGCCTCGGCGCGGGAATGTTGGCGGCACTGCGACACAATCGGCCGGTGGACCGGCTGGTAACCCTGGGTGTGGTGCTCGGCATCTCACTGCCATCGTTCTGGCTCGGACTCCTGCTGATCCTGGTCTTCGCGATCTGGCTGGGCTGGCTGCCGGCGAGCGGCATGGTCGCGGTCTGGGGCGACGGCGGGGTCCTCGATGTGGCCCGGCATCTGGTCCTCCCGGCGGTGAGCCTCGCGCTCGTGGCCGCCGGCGTCATCGGGCGGCTGACCCGCGGGGCGGCCATCGATGTGCTCGGCGCGGACCATTTGCGGCTCGCCCGGGGGCGCGGGGTCCGGGAGCGGCGGGTGCTGATGGTCCATGGGCTCAAGGGCGTGCTCGCCCGGATGGTGCCGGTGATCGGCCTGCAGGCCGGCTTCGTGCTCGGCGGAGCGGTCTACATCGAGACCATCTTCCAATGGCCGGGCCTCGGCCGGCTGCTGGTCGATGCGATCGCCGCCCGTGACCTGCTGCTGGTCCAGGGCGGTGTGCTGGTGCTGGCCTCGGCCTACGTGCTGGTCAATCTGGCGGCGGACCTAGTCCAGCACCAGCTCGATCGTCGAACGCTGGGCCAATGAACCGCAAACGAGCAAGCGCTCGATGACGCCCCGCGGCCTGCTCCAGCAGCGGGGTGCCATCGCCGGGCTGGTGCTGGTCGCGATGGTGGTGCTGCCGGCGCTGGCCGCCCCGCTGCTCCCGCTGTCGGACCCTGCACTCACCGCACCGGCATCGCGGATGCTCCCGATGGGCACGCCGGGCCACGTGCTGGGCACGGACCAGCTCGGCCGAGACCTGCTCTCGCGACTGGTCTGGGGGGCGAGGTCGAGCGTCGCCGTCGCGCTGCTGGCCACCGCGCTTGCGGCGTTGGTCGGCGCGATGATCGGCATACTGGCCGGGTTTTTCGGCCGTCTCGTCGATCAGCTGTTGATGCGGGGCATCGACGTGCTGATGGCCTTCCCGTACCTGCTACTCGCGCTGGCGATCGTGGCCGCCCTCGGCCCCGGCCTCGCCAATGCCATGCTGGCCATCGCCGTGGCCAACGTGCCGTTCTTCGCCCGGGCGGTGCGCGGCGCGGTGCTCGAGATCCGCCACCAGGACTACATCGACGCCGCCCGGCTGGCAGGGCACGGCTGGGCATGGATCATCGTGGTCGAGGTCCTGCCGAACCTCGTGCCGACGATCCTGATCCTGATGACGACGACGCTGGGCTGGATGGTCCTGGAGACCGCCGGGCTGAGCTTCCTCGGACTCGGCGCCCAGCCGCCCCAGGCCGACCTCGGCAGCATGCTCGGCGACGGCCGCGAGCTATTGGTGACCTATCCGCGGGTCGCGGTGCTGCCGGGGCTGGTGATCCTGGTGCTGGTGGTCGGGATCAATCTGTTCGGCGATGCGTTGCGCGACCGGCTCGACCCGCGCCTCGGTCCAAGCCGGCGACGGGAGAAGTCACCGATGCTCGCCTTCACACCGGCCGCTGAATCCGTCCCCGGAGTGCTCGCCGTGCGCGAGCTGCGGATCCGCGTCCCGAGCAACGGCGGCGGGGCGACGGTCGTCGACGGCGTCGACTTCGGCATCGCCCGCGGCGAACGCGTCGCGCTCGTCGGCGAATCCGGGTCGG
>Ga0316580_10000088_pt1 | contig 16047 bp, 15 predicted proteins | sample S0NA_2_FD_204519 | JGI IMG/M metagenome (GOLD analysis project Ga0316580, IMG submission 204519) | Rhizosphere microbial communities from salt marsh grasses in Alabama, United States - S0-2_160517rDrB | ecosystem: Host-associated > Plants > Roots > Rhizosphere | place: USA: Alabama | collected... | reverse complement strand
GCTCAAGGCTTGAAACCCTCAACCAGAGAAAACATGCCTTTGGTCTGAATCAGATTGATCCGCGTAAACCCAACCGCTGTCAAGCCGGATTTAATTTCATCAAATGTGTATGTGCAACCCTCCTCGGTGCCGGCCAGCATGTTCACTGCAAATAGAGCACCTTCGAGCGGCTGCGTGTGATCTGCCGACATGACATGGTCGCGCACCACGATCCGGCCGCCGGAATCGAGGGAGTGGTAGATTTTCCCATACAGCGCCTCGTTTTGTACGGGACTGTTTTGATGGATGATGGCCGACAGAAGAGCGAGGTCGTGTCCCGGCGGCAGCTCGTCCTTGTAAAAATCTCCGGCCGTCAGCGTGACGCGGCCGACCATACCGGCGGCCTGCACGCGATCGCGCGCCATCTCAATCACCGGCGGAAGATCGAACAGAGTCGCCTGCATTGCCGGTGACGCCGCTAAAAAAGCCAATGTATAAGTGCCGGAGCCGCCGCCCACATCCAGCAGTCTGTGGGCCCGGCCCGGATTGACGGCAGCGACAACCGCTGGCGCGGCTTTGGAAGCAACCACGTGCATGGCGCCAATAAAAGCCTTGCAGTTGTCCTTGCTCAGGGTGCCTCTGTTTAAACTCGGCGTGGTCTTGCCCTGCACAATGTCCGTGATTTGAGACCAGTTCTGCCAAACCGTTCCCATGTGAAGAACCATGGGCAGAATCGATTCAGGCGCATCGGCCGACAGCAGGGGTGCGGCTGACGGCTCGGTCCGGTACCTTCCGTCTGTTTTAACCAGGAGCCCCAGGGCGCTCAGCGCGTCGAGCAGAATCGAGATACCGCGCAGCTTGGTCTTGGTGTCGGCGGCGATTTCCTCTGCCGTCAGGGGTTTTGACGTAAGCAGGGTAAAAAGATCCAGTTCCGCTGCGCTGAGAAGTACGCGGCTGGCCATAAAGTCGCGCGCCAATCCTAAAACTGAATCTTCGGTGTGTTTAGCGCTCATGATGCACCTCCTAAGTCTAACCGATCCGTCAGGGTATTACATCGGTCTCATTGTCTAAAGGGTTCGGGCGTGCGGCATTGCCACTTGCGATATGCCAGAAACCCTGTTTTGTATCAACATGCAAGGAAAACCCTCACTGAGGTCCGAATACCGGCATTTATTTACTCTCGTACCGGCCAATCGCGCAACATCCGGTCCGCCCGGCGGTAACTCTCCTTGCTGCCGATATCGAGCCTCTTCTCATTGAGCCTGATAGCCGCCACCGGTTCTCTGCGGCACAGGTAATCGATGAAGTGACCCGGCGCATCCACCGAACCGTCGGCACCCAGAAAATCCTCCAGCACCTGCCGTGCGCTCGGCCGCAGAAAATAGAGTGGCGGGCAGAACCAGCCGGGTAGTGGATTGTCCGGTTTTTCGAGCAGCCCCAACACCCGGTCACCTTCACCGAAAACAGGTACGCCGGTATTTTTCAGTATTTCCGGATCTTTCTCTGGCAAGGCGACGATACAGTGTCGGTGGCCGCGAAGAAAACGCCGCCACAGGTCGGCGATACGAAATAGGTAAATATTGTCTCCGGCGGAGACCAGGTAGGCACCGGATCGGCCGGCTTTACCGAAAACCAGTTGAAGGTCGGCGCAGGCTCCAAGCCGATTCTCATTGGCCGTGGCACCGTCATTGTAAATTGTCAAGGTGATGTCTTGCGGTACCAGACATGTCTGCCTGTTTCGGCGCCAGTGGATAAAGTGCTCGTAGAACCTTGCGTTGGTAACGATGTGAATGCTCTCGATTCCGGGCAGCCCGACGATTTGGCCCAACAGGTGATCGATTGCCGGCCGGCCGGCGACAGGCAGCAACGGTTTGGGAAAACCACGGGTGAGAGGGTACAGGCGTGTTGCAAAACCGGCACAGAGCAAAATCGCCATCACTTGGATTGCCCTCCATCGCAGTGAATTGTATATTTCAATATTGTATAGTAAAGGTTGAATTTTTACATATTTGTATATTTATCTCGCCGCGACGCTTTTGTGTATAACAAGTTTGAGTAATCATCTCAACAGGCTATCTCAATTGTCCCATTGGTTTTTCAATTGGCACGAACCCTGCTTTATTGACCCTGGATAAAAAATGGACTTACTATTGCGAAAAAACGAAGAGCTCTCCGCCATTTTGGAGGCCAGCCGCGTACTGACAGCCTCTTTCGACCTTGAGAAAAACCTTGTGGCGGCCATGGGCATCCTGTCTTCGCATCTGGAGATGCAGCGCGGATGTGTTTTCCTCCTCGACCCGATTTCGAGGGAACTTCGGATCGTAGCAGCCCACGGTCTGTCCCGCAAGGCCATTCGCCGGGGGAAATACCGCATCGGTGAAGGAATCGTCGGCCAGGTGATCGAATCCGGCGAACCGATGTTTATTCCCAACATAGGGGACGAACCCAAGTTTTTGAACAAGACGGACTCACGGCCGCAGAAGGGAGGGGTTTCATTTCTGTGCATACCGATCGCCTTGGACGGCGAGATCCTGGGTGTCATCAGTGTCGACCGGATTTACATGGCCGAACATGGCAACGTTGATGATGACCTGCGTGTGCTCCGCATCATATCCTCTCTCATCGCCCAGTTCGTTAAGCTTTGGGAACACTTCATCAAAACCGAAAACGAGTGCGGCGCGTTGAGGTCTCAATTGGCTGAAAAATTCAGCCTTCCAAATATCGTAGGAGAATCACCACCTTTTCAACAGGTTCTGAAGAGCGTTAAAAAAGTGGCCGCCACCGACACCACGGTCATTTTATTCGGTGAAAGCGGCACCGGCAAGGAACTCATCGCTCAAACACTTCACTACCAGAGTCACCGGGCCGCAGGCCAGTTCGTACCCGTCAACCTGGCAGCTTTGCCCGAAAATCTGATCGAAGTCGAACTGTTCGGTGTCGAAAAGGGGGCTTACACCGGCGCTACCGCACGGCGTATAGGTCGCTTCGAACATGCCGACAAGGGCACACTGTTCCTGGACGAAATTGGCGAACTGCCCCTGTCGCTGCAGGTCAAACTTCTGCGGGTACTCCAGGAAAAAACCTTCGAACGCATCGGCTCCTCTCAACCGATTCATGTCGACACCCGGGTCGTTTCCGCCACCAATCGCAACCTGTTGAACGAGGTTAGAAGAGGACATTTCAGGGAAGATCTCTACTGGCGGTTGAACGTCGTTCCGATCATACTGCCGCCACTGCGGGAGAGAGTCGTGGACATACCGCTTCTACTGAATCATTACCTCGAAAAGTTTAACCGGATATACGGCCGTAAGGTCCGCATTGAGGAAAGGGCACTTGATGTTCTTTCGACTTACGCCTGGCCCGGCAACGTCCGCGAGCTAGCCAACACGGTTGAACGGCTCGTGATCATGACCGAAGCCAGCACTTTGACCCCGACCGATTTGCCGGCGACCATCTTCAACATCGCAGACATGATGACGCCCATTGCTCACGAAAACCCGGTTGATGTGAACGGGTTGAACGGTGAGGTCGCGGTGCTCGAACGGCGGCGCATCATTCAGGCTTTGAAGAAAAGCGACTTCGTCCAGCAAAAAGCCGCCAGGACTTTGGGTATCAGCCCCCGCCAACTCGGCTACCGTATAAAGAAGTACAACATCGACCTGCGAAGCCTATAACTCGAGGCGCTTAGAGGCCATTTCCCGGTGCCTCGCCGCTGCATTAAACAAACACTCTTCCTTACCGAGCGCCTTCGTGTATTATCATGTCCCCAATTCACTCTCCCCGACCTCCCTTTGGCAAAGGGAGGAGAAATGTCACCTTATTTACTTAAGGGCCGCGTCAAAAAAATAATGCCGCCTCTTGCTTGTCTTGTGGCCCGTCTACTGCCTTTCATCCACCGGCACACTTCTACCGCCGGTCGACATTATTGTCGCCATCTACAAAAGTGTCGTACACATATCGTCAACCGCCGAGCCGACGCCTCCAATCCGTCAGTGACCTAATATTTTATTTTCCCCTATGGTTCCAAAAGCTTTCACAATCCTTCGGCCCGGCTTCCGCTTTATGGCACATTTGTTGATATTGAGACGTCGGACCGTATTGCGATCTGTAACCATCCCGAAAGGAGTATGAAGAAAAATGCGAAAGATAGCCATTTACGGTAAAGGCGGCATCGGCAAGTCGACCACCACGCAGAACACCGTGGCCGGACTGGCTGAAATGGGCAAAAAAATCATGGTCGTCGGCTGCGACCCCAAGGCGGACTCGACCCGTCTACTCCTGAACGGCCTCGCCCAGCGGACCGTTTTGGACACCCTCAGGGAAGAAGGTGAAGACGTCGAGCTGGAAGACGTGCGCAAAAAAGGGTACGGCGGCACCATGTGCACCGAGTCCGGCGGCCCTGAACCGGGTGTCGGCTGTGCCGGTCGCGGCATCATCACTTCCATCAATCTGCTCGAGCAGCTGGGTGCCTACGCCGACAGTGAAAGCCTGGATTACGTCTTTTACGATGTACTGGGAGATGTCGTTTGCGGCGGTTTCGCCATGCCGATACGGGAAGGCAAAGCTCAGGAGATCTACATCGTTGTTTCCGGTGAGATGATGGCGATGTATGCGGCCAACAACATCTGCAAGGGAATCGTCAAATTCGCCGAAGCTGGCGGTGTCCGGCTGGGCGGTTTGATCTGCAACAGCCGCAAGGTGGACAACGAACTAGAGATGATCGAGGCGCTGGCTGCCAAGCTGGGCACCCAGATGATCCATTTCGTACCGCGTGACAACATGGTCCAGCGCGCCGAAATCAATCGCAAGACCGTCATCGAATTTGACGCCACTCACGTGCAAGCGGATGAATATCGCACCCTGGCAAGGAAAATCGACGCCAATGAAATGCGCATCATCCCCACGCCGCTGGCGATCGACGAACTGGAAAAGCTGCTCATCGATTATGGTATCGCTGCTTAGTACCGCCTACAAACGGCACCTTTTAGCAAGGAGAAAATGAAAATGATTATGATCCGTTCCATCGTTCGTCCCGAAAAGGTTGACAATGTGCTGGCGGCCCTCATGGAAGCCGGATTCCCCGGCGTGACCAAAATGTCCGTGGTGGGACGCGGCAAACAGCGCGGCATTAAAATCGGCGAGATCACTTACGACGAAATTCCGAAGGAAATGCTGCTCACCGTGGTCAAAGACAACGACAAGGAGTTTGCCATCCGTACCATTATCAAGGCCGCCCGCACCGGAGAAAAGGGCGCCTTCGGCGACGGCAGGATCTTCGTCGTACCGGTTGTAGAAACATACACCATCAGCTCCGGCATCAAAGAGACAACCGACGGCAAGACGGAAGAGGTAAAAATATGAAAGAGCTGATCGCCATCGTGCGCATGAACATGATGAACAAAACCAAGCGGGCACTGGCCGATGCCGGACTGGGATCCATTACCGCCCGGGATGCCCTGGGACGTGGAAAGGGCATCGTCGACCTGCAACTGCTAAAAGGAGCCGAACGCGGCTATGAAGAAGCCATCTCCCAACTGGGTCAGAGCCAACGACTCATCCCCAAACGCGCCTTGCTGATGGTCGTCAATGACGATCTGGTGGAAAAAGCAGCCAAGACCATCATCAGGACCAACCGCACCGGCAAATCGGGGGATGGAATGATTTTTGTGCTTCCCTGCCACGAGGCCGTGCGGGTGCGCACCGGTGAACGGGGAGATGATACGCTGGATGACGGCTGATACCCTCCGGAGACAATAACCAGAGATATCATCAATTCGATACGAGACAGGAGAACCTACCATGGCAATGGCCGCAGACGATAATCCGACCAAAGAAATTATACTGGACAACCAGGACCCTGAAAAAGTCAAAGCCAGGCTGCTGGCTAAATACCCGCCCAAGGTGGCCCGCAAACGCGCCAAGCAGATCGTGGTCAACAGGATCGATCCGGACGGCAAGGTGCCGGTGATCAGCTCCAATGTGCGCACCGTTCCCGGTCTCATAGGACAGCGCGGATGCTGTTATGCCGGCTGCAAAGGCGTTGTCCTGGGCCCCACGCGGGACATCGTCAACATCACTCACGGCCCTATCGGCTGCGGCTTTTACAGTTGGCTGACCCGCCGCAACCAGACCGATCCGGACAGCAGCGCCGACGGTCACAACTTCATGCCCTATTGCTTCTCCACGGACATGCAGGACGAAGAGATCATCTTCGGCGGCGAGAAGAAGCTCAAGCAGGCCATCCAGGAAGCCTACGACAATTTCAAACCCAAGGCCATCGCCGTATTCTCCACCTGTCCGGTGGGCCTCATCGGCGACGACGTCCACGCCGTCTGCCGTGAGATGAAGACCAAACTGGGCATCAATATTTTCGGCTTCTCCTGCGAAGGGTACAAAGGCGTCAGCCAGAGCGCGGGCCACCACATCGCCAATAACGGCATCTTCAAGCACGTGGTGGGTCTGGACGACACCATCAAGGAGGGCAAGTACCGCATCAATCTGTTGGGTGAGTACAACATCGGTGGCGACGCTTTTGAAATAGAGCGGCTGTTCGAGCGCTGCGGCGTCACCCTGGTGGCCACATACAGCGGCAACTCCAGCATCGATGCCTTCGCCAACTCCCACACGGCTGACCTGAATCTGATCATGTGCCACCGCTCCATCAACTACGTGGCCGAGATGATGCAGACCAAATTCGGCGTGCCATGGATCAAGGTCAATTTCATCGGTGCGGCCGCCACGGCCAAGTCCCTGCGCAAGATTGCCCAATACTTTGACGAGAAAGAACTTACGGACAAAGTGGAAGCGGTCATCGCCGCAGAGATGCCGGCCGTCGAGGCCGCCTGCACCGCGGTGCGCCCCCGCACTGAAGGCAAGCGGGCCATGCTGTTTGTCGGCGGCTCCCGCGCCCATCACTACCAGGAGTTGTTTGCCGAATTGGGCATGATGACGCTTTCGGCCGGTTATGAGTTCGGCCACCGCGACGATTACGAGGGCCGCAAGGTGCTGCCGGACATCAAGGTGGATGCGGACAGCCGCAACATCGAAGAGCTTGACATCACACCGGACCCGGAACGCTTCAATCCGCGCATCAGTGGCGCCAAAAAGGAGGAATTGGAGGCGAAGGGGCTGCGGTTCGGCGAATACAACGGCATGATGCCCGATATGTCGGAAGGCTCGATGGTGATCGACGACCTGTGCCAGTATGAAACCGACCAGCTCGTCAAAATATTCAAACCCGACATCTTTTGTGCCGGCATCAAGGAAAAATACGCCGTTCAAAAACACGGCATCCCCTTGAAGCAGCTGCACAGCTACGACTATGGAGGGCCCTACGCCGGTTTCAAGGGCGCCGTCAACTTTTACAATGAGATCGACCGAATGGTCAGCAGCCGGGTATGGCGCTACATACGCGCGCCCTGGCAGAAGCACCCCGAGTTGTCCGCCACCTATGCATGGGAGTAGTGAATGGAAACATCGAACGGTGCCTGTCGTTATTCTCTATCCCGGTGAATACAGGAGACTAAAATCACATGTTACTGAGACATACCCCCACCGCAATTAAAGAACGCAGCGCCCTGACCGTCAATCCGGCCAAAACCTGCCAGCCGATCGGGGCCATGTACGCCGCCCTGGGTGTCCACGGCTGCCTGCCCCACAGTCATGGTTCCCAGGGCTGCTACGCCTATCACCGCAGCGCTCTCACCCGCCATTTCAAGGAACCCGTGCCGGCGGCCACCAGCGCCTTCACCGAAGGCGCGTCGGTGTTCGGAGGCCAGGCCAACTTGGTGCAGGCCATCGACAACATCTTTTCGGTGTACGCCCCCCAGGTGATCGCCGTTCATACCACCTGCCTGTCGGAAACCATTGGTGACGACGTTCCGCAGATCGTCGCCAAAGCCAAGGCGGACGGCAAGGTCCCGGAGGGAAAATTCGTCTTTCATGCCAATACGCCCAGCTACGTGGGATCCCATATCACCGGGTTTGCCAGCATGACCAAGGCCATGGTGGATTACTTTGCCGAATCAAACGGACACAAAGAAAAAACGATCAACTTGATTCCCGGGTACGTGGAGCCGTCGGATATGAGTGAAATCAGGCGCATCGCCGACATCATGGGTATTGCGACCATCATGTTCCCGGACACCTCCAAGGTGCTCAACGGTCCATTGACCGGCAAATACAAGATGTTCCCCGAAGGCGGCGTCACCATCGACGAGCTGAAGAAAAGCGGCCGCAGCATGGGCACCATCGCCCTCGGCCGGATCGCCTCCTTGCCGGCGGCCCGGGCTTTGGACGCCAAATGCAAGGTGCCCTGCGAAATCCTGGGTCTGCCGATGGGGCTGCACGGCACCGATGCTTTCGTGGACACCCTGCGCCGCATTGCCGGCGTGTGCGTTCCAGACGCGCTGAACCTAGAGCGCGGCCAACTGGTGGATATTATTTCCGACTGGCACCAGTACCTGTACGGCAAGCGGGTGGCCATCGTCGGTGACCCGGACCAGGTTCTGGCCTTGACTCGCTTCCTGGTCTCGATAGACATGCAGCCGGTGCACATCGTCACCGGCAGCAAGGCCGGAAAAAAGTATGAGAAATCCTTGCGGGAAGCCGTATCCGAAAGTCCCGCAGCGGCCAATATCAAGGTTCCCGGCGACATGCTGCTCTTCCATCAGTGGATCAAGAACGACCCGGTGGATCTGATCATCGGCAACACCTACGCCAAATACATTGCCAAAGATGAAGACATCCCGCTGGTGCGCCACGGTTTCCCCATCTACGACCGCATGGGTCACAGCTACTTCTCCACCATGGGCTACCGCGGCGCCATGCGCCTTTTGGAGAAACTCCTGGATGCTATCCTGGACCGCAAGGACCGCGATGCCGACGATATCACCATGGAACTGGTCATGTAGGTCGGATGACTAAAGACAGACGTATGATGTCCGATGACAACAGATGAACTTCGTACCTCGGACATCCGTCTTCAGGCCTCTGTAAACGGAAAACAGGAAAAAAAACATGCCTTCGATCCCTATTCTGAAAGAACGTCGGTCCCAGATCCACCGCAAGGGCAGCGAACCTTTCGATATGACGTGCGGCAAGCACAGCCTGGCCGGTTCGGTAAGCCAGAGGGCCTGCGTATTCTGCGGTTCCCGCGTGGTGCTCTATCCGATCGCCGATGCCCTGCACCTGATCCACGGGCCCATCGGCTGCGCGGCATATACCTGGGATATCCGCGGAGCCCTCTCTTCCGGGCCCGAGCTGCACCGGATGAGCTTCTCCACCGACCTTCGCGAGAGAGATGTCATTTTCGGCGGGGAGAAAAAGCTGGACACCGCGCTGGGCGAACTGATCGACACCTACAAGCCCAAGGCCGCTTTTGTCTACTCCACCTGCATCGTCGGCATCATCGGCGACGATGTGGCCGCCGTCTGCCGAAAACTGGAGAAGGAGAAAGGAATTCCGGTGCTGCCCGTCCATTCGGAAGGGTTCAAGGGTACCAAGAAAGACGGTTACAAAGCCGCCTGCGACGCCCTGTTCAAGCTGGTAGGCACCGGCAGTACGGCGGACATCTCACCTGTGAGCATCAATATCCTGGGGGAGTTCAACATCGGCGGGGAAGCCTGGCTGATCAGGAAATACTACGAGCAGATGGGGGTAGAGGTGGTTTCCATCATGACCGGCGATGGCCGTGTGGACCAGGTGCGCCGCAGCCACGGCGCCGCCCTCAACGTGGTGCAGTGCTCCGGGGCACTGACCTTTCTGGCCGAGACGATGGAAGAGAGATATGGCATTCCTTACATTCGCGCCTCCTATTTCGGCATCGACGACATGGCCAAGGCACTTTACGACGTGGCCGGTCATTTCAGCGCCTATCCGAACATCATGTCCCGTACCCGCGACATCGTGCGCAGCGAGGTAGAGGCGATCATGCCCGAACTCAACCGCATAAAGGCCGATCTTTCCGGCAAGCGGGCGGCCATTTACGTGGGTGGTGCCTTCAAGGCGTTTTCCCTGATCAAGGCCCTGCGCTACCTGGGAATGGAAGTGGTCCTGGTGGGCTCCCAGACCGGTAACCAGAGCGATTACGCCACGTTGCGGGAGATGTGCGCTGACGGCACCATCATCTTGGATGATGCCAATCCCCTGGAACTGTCCAAGTATATCATCGAAAAGCAGGCCGACCTGTTCATCGGCGGCGTCAAGGAACGCCCCATCGCCTTCAAGATGGGCATCGGATTCTGTGACCATAACCACGAACGCAAGATCCCACTGGCCGGATTTGCCGGCATGCTCCAATTCGCCCGCGAGGTGCACACCTCGGTGACCAGTCCGGTGTGGCAGTTTGTCCCCGCCCGCTCGGCGGCATGCTGAACAGGAGAGGATATTACCAATGAAATCCGCCCTTCGAACAGAAAATTTCAGCGCCACTCAAAATGCCTGCAACCTGTGCGCACCCCTTGGTGCAGCCCTCGTATTCAAGGGTATTGCCAATGCCGTACCCCTGTTGCATGGGTCCCAGGGCTGCTCCACTTATATCCGGAGATATATGATCAGCCACTTCAAGGAACCACTGGACATCGCCTGTTCCAATTTTGCCGAGGATACGGCCATCTTCGGTGGGGGTGCCAACCTGAAACTGGCCATCGACAACATTCGCCGCCAGTACGGCCCCGATCTGATCGGGGTGGCCACCACCTGCCTGTCGGAGACCATCGGCGACGACGTGCCCATGTTTATCAAAGCTTATCAGAATGGATGTCGCGATGAAGCCTTGCCGGCACTGGTGCACGTCTCCACACCCAGCTATCAGGGAACCCACATGCAGGGATTCCACGGTGCCGTGCGCGCCCTGGTTGCCGCCCTGGCCGAGTCCACAGAACCCGGCGAGCGCCCGTCGGTGAACCTGTTCCCCGGCATGGTGTCGCCGGCTGACCTGCGCCACCTGAAAAGGATCCTACAGGCTTTCCACCTGGACGGCGTCATGGTGCCCGACTACAGTGACACCCTTAACGGCCCCTTGTGGACCGAATACCGGAGCCTTCCGGAAGGCGGCACCGGCATAAAAGCGCTGCACCGTACAGGAGACGCAGCAGCCAGCATCGAGTGTGGTCTGATGCTGGCCGGAGAAAAAGAGACCGCCGGCACCTGGTTGCAGGAGTCTTTCGGCGTGCCGGTCCACCGCATAGGACTTCCCATCGGTATCCGCCAAACCGATCAATTCTTCGAATTGCTTTCCAAGATCAGCGGCCGTCCGGTTCCTGAAGAGTTTACCACTCAGCGCGGCCGTCTGCTGGATGCCTTGGTGGACGGCCACAAACACCTCAACGGGGTGCGCGCCGCCCTGTTCGGCGAAGAAGACCTGGTGGCCGGATTGGCCGCTTTCTGTGGTGAAATCGGCATCATTCCAGTTCTTTGCGCCACCGGCGGAGGCAATGGCCGTTTTGCGCAAACGGTTAAGCGCGTGGTGCCGGAGCACTGCCATTCCCAGATGCAGATCTTGGAAGACGCGGATTTCGTCACGATCGAAAAGGCCCTCTTGAATCTCGATGTGGAATTGCTGATCGGCCACAGCAAGGGCTACACCATGTCCCGACGGATGAAACGGCCCCTGATCCGGGTGGGATTCCCCGTACACGACCGTGTTGACGGCAGTCGGCTTCACCACCTGGGTTACCGCGGAGCTCAGCAATTGTTCGATAGAATTGCCAACACATTGATTGCTGTGAAACAGAATCGATCCGATATCGGCTACACATATATGTAGTGTCGGTCAGGAAGCGGTAATCGTCAGCCGGAGATCCCGAACCGGAGGCCAAGAGCCAGGAATCGAGAACCCGAAACCGAACCAGGAACCAGGAATTATGAATTTAGACAACCATCCCTGCTTTAACCCCGGCGCCTGCAAGTCCTACGGACGGGTCCACCTACCGGTGGCCCCCCGATGCAACATTCAATGCAAGTTCTGCAACCGCAAATTCGACTGTGTCAACGAAACGCGTCCCGGGGTTACCAGCGCCGTGCTCTCGCCGGGCCAGGCCATGGTGTACCTGGAGGAGGTGTTTGCCCAAAAGGGCACCATCTCCGTGGTGGGCATCGCCGGTCCGGGAGATCCTTTTGCCAATCCCGAGGAAACCCTGGAGACCCTGTCTCGCGTCCGGTCGCGGTATCCGGAAGCTATCCTGTGCGTGGCCACCAACGGTCTCAACTTGACCCCTTTTCTCGATCAGCTGAAACGGCTGGAAGTGAGTCACGTCACCGTGACGGTCAATGCCGTGGATCCAGACATCGGAGCGAAAATCTATTCCTGGATGCGGGTGGGCAAGCGGGTGATGCGTTCCGAAGAGGGGGCAATCGTCCTTTTGGAGCGGCAGTTGGAGGCGATCAAAGGACTTAAGGAACGGAACATCGTGGTCAAGGCCAACAGCATCATCCTGCCCGGTATCAACGAGGACCATATCGAGGCCGTGGCATGCCGCATGGCCGAGGTGGGCGTAGACCTGTTCAACAGTATGCCTTACTACCCCAATGCCGGCTCCGAATTTGAGCATCTGGCCGAACCGGACAAGACGACCGTCGAAAAGGTGCGCAAGAAAGCAGGGTTGCATGTCAAACAGATGCAGCATTGCACGCGCTGCCGCGCCGATGCCGTCGGTTTGCTGGGAGAGTCCCCTGACGAAGCCTTGATGAACACACTCACCGCCTGCCGGCGGTTGGATGTGAAAACGCCCCGACTCGGCCGGGTGTCGCCGCGTCCCTGCGTAGCAGTGGCCAGTATGGAAGGGGTCCTGGTGAACCAGCACCTGGGCGAAGCGGAAAAACTGTTAGTTTATGGCGAAAAAGAGGGCCGGGTCCAACTGCTGGAAGCCCGTGCCACCCCGGAAAAAGGCGGCGGAATCCACCGCTGGCAGGCCATGGCCGAAGTATTGTCGGACTGCAGCACCCTGCTGGTCAGCGGGGTGGGGCGCAACCCACAGAAGGTGCTTTCGGCGGCCGGTATCGCGGTGCTGGAAATCGAAGGGCTCATCGATGAAGCCGTGCGGGCCGTTTTCGCCGGCGAAAACCTCAACCATATGACCAAACGCACCCTCACCGCCTGCGGGGAATCGTGCAGTGGCAACGGCATGGGATGCGGATAGAACGGCGAATTAGAAAATTTAAGGATTCGGAAATTGAAGGATTGAAATAATCAAGAAGAGGAGTGCTGCAAATGGAAAAACCCGAACATCATATTTTTGTCTGTGCCAGTTTCCGAGCCGAAGGCGACCCCAAAGGGGTTTGTCACAAAAAAGGATCGGTGGCGCTTTTGCCTTACATTGAAAACGAGATCCTCGACCGCGGTCTCGACGCCCAGATCACAAGCACCGGCTGCATGAAGGCTTGCGACCACGGCCCGGTGATGGTCATCCAGCCCAAAGGAATCTGGTACGGCAATGTGGAAAGTGAAGAAGCCGTAGATGAAATTCTGGATGCCCTTGAGGATAGAGAAGTTGTCGAAAATCGCCTGATCTCATAGCGAACGTCCAACCCTCAGGACAGCGGAAAACGAATTATGTAAGGAAGAATACCATGCAAATTCAATCCCTCACCGGTTGGCAGAACCACATCCAGGCGGGGCGCAAATATCTGAATACAGCCAATAAGGGACAGTCCCGCCCAACCGTGTTCAACAACGAATTGATTTTCCAGCTGACCGCCTTGGCTATCGAAAAACTCATCGTCGGGGTTTGCCAGTATCATCGACAGATGCCCCTCGATCATAGCCTGTCCGGTCTGGTCGAAGCCCTGGCGCCGGTTTGCCGCCTCGACGATAAACTGGCCGACAGGATCAAATGGATTGAACAAATCGATGACATGTGTGCCCTGACGCCCGTTAACCGCAACGCACCCAGCGCCATGGAAATCCAGGGAATATTGGACGTCGGCCGCCAAGTGGCCGGCTTTGCCGAACAGCACGTTCCCTTCCTTGAGCCCGAGTGCGAAGGTTGCGGAAATCCGGCGTTTCGCGTGCGAGGAGGTCTATGCCAAGCAGCTTTAGGCCACCGATGAAATTGTCGACTGAATGGAGAATGCCATGGACGCAAAGGCGCTGATGATCCGTCCTGCGGAGCGGGAAGATCTGGATGCCATGGTTTCGCTGCTGCAGGCGTTGTTTTCCATAGAAAAGGATTTTACCCCCGATCCGGACCGCCAGCGAAGGGGGCTGCTGCTTTTTCTGGACGGCTGCGGAAAGCATCGCTCTATTCTGGTAGGGGAAATGGAAGATTGTGTTATCGCCATGGCAACTGTCCAGATCCTGATCTCCACGGCCGAAGGTGGATACGTGGGACTGGTGGAAGACGTCATCGTCCGGGAAGATTGCCGCTGCCGAGGGGTTGGCCTGGAACTGATGACCGCCCTCACATCCTGGGCGGCACAACGCGGCCTGACACGCTTGCAGCTTTTGGCGGACCAACACAACCAGCCGGCCCTGGATTTCTACCGCAAAATGGGCTGGCACCTCACACGGCTGGTCTGTCTGCGTAAGGCCGACATGAGGACAGATACCAATTGAGCAATACGGAATTGATCGGGTCGTGAAGCTGTCATCAAGTTTTCGATGTTTTCATTTGCAGTCCATCTTAACCTGAAGAGTCGCCAAACAATGCAAGCCGACTCAACAAAGAGGCCAGTCATCTTGGTCGATACCACCTTGCGCGACGGGGAACAGGCGCCCGGAGTGGTCTTCAGCTTAAGGGAAAAGATCACCATCCTTCGTCTGTTGGACAGTGCGGGCGTGGATGAGCTGGAGGTGGGCATTCCGGCCATGGGGCATGCGACTTGCGAGGAGATTCGTGAACTGGTGGCCATTGAACCCGACTGCCTGCTGACCAGCTGGTGCCGGGCGCTTGAAAAGGACATCGACCTGGCGGCCGCATGCGGCACCGGCGGGGTGCACATCAGCTTTCCGGTATCTCCGATTCTTTTGAGGACCATGGGAAAAACGCAAGCGTGGGTCTTGTCACAACTCACCGGCCTGGTGCCACAGGCCCTGAGCTGGTTTCAGCTGGTGTCCGTGGGCGCCCAGGATGCCTTTCGGTCGGATCCGGAATTTCTCGACACTTTTGTCCGCTCGGCATCAGCGTGCGGGGTCCACCGGGTGCGCATCGCCGATACCGTGGGATTGGCCACGCCCTCTCAGGTGTCCGAAATGGTCCGAAACTTGGCTGGCCGGGCGAAGCAAACGCGCTTTGAGTTCCACGGCCACAATGATCTTGGTATGGCCACTGCCAACAGTATTACAGCCGTGGAGGCCGGCGCAGGTGCAGTGAGCGCCACGGTCAACGGCCTGGGAGAGCGGGCGGGAAATGCACCGCTGGAAGAAGTCGCCGCGGCATTAAACAGGCTTTCAGGCATGCGCTGTGCCGCCGATTTCAGAAAGCTGCAGGCCCTGTGCCGTTATGTGGCCAAAGCCGCCAACCGACCCATCCCGATAGCCAAACCGATAACAGGCGCGGTGGTCTTCAGCCATGAATCCGGCATCCACTGTGCCGGATTGCTCAGAGACACCGTGACTTATCAACCATTTGCCCCTGAAGCCGTCGGCCGGCGTCGGTGCGATTTTGTCATCGGCGCCCATTCCGGGACAAAGGTCATCAGCCACGTCCTATCAAGCCGGGGCATCAGCCTTGCGACTGCCGATGCCGCTAATTTGCGGACTCTAATTCTTGAGACCGCCCGCGAAAAAAAAAGATCCTTGACATCGATAGAAGTGGTCGATCTCTATCATCGTAGCATGCAGCAAGTCTGAACGATTAAACCCATAAGCCGATATGGTAAGTGTTGTCGACATGTTATCGGGAGACTGTGTGTGTAGCTTATTTTTTGACGATCTGCGTTTCGATTTGACCGGCCAAATTCAAAGCGGAATTCATGGCGTCGTTGACCTTGAACAGCATCACTTTCAGTGTTTTCAATGATGCCGGTGTCGCCATGATTTTTTCCTTGCCGGCAAGCAAATTCTGAAGCCCCGTGGCGCGTTCGGCCAAACCGTTAAGGTTCGAAGCAAAGGCGCCGATTTCATCGGCC
>Ga0316580_10000087_pt1 | contig 16273 bp, 15 predicted proteins | sample S0NA_2_FD_204519 | JGI IMG/M metagenome (GOLD analysis project Ga0316580, IMG submission 204519) | Rhizosphere microbial communities from salt marsh grasses in Alabama, United States - S0-2_160517rDrB | ecosystem: Host-associated > Plants > Roots > Rhizosphere | place: USA: Alabama | collected... | reverse complement strand
AATTGATGGTCCGGTGCCAATGATCCGCCAAGGTATCTTTAAAAAAGGTCCGGATAACACGATAATCTTCGATCAGCTTCTCGATGGCGTTTTCACCGAGCCAGGGCCGGGCACCATGAGCGGACTTGCCCTCGGTGATCAGCTTGAGCCGCAGAATCCCCTTTTCCTTGACGACGATTTTGTCGACACTCCCGCCGTCCAAGGCGATGCAAAAATCGGCTTTTACCAGTGGCAGCACTTTCTTGGCGCCGTTGACCCCACCGATTTCCTCGTCAGTCGTGATCAGAATGCCGAAAGGCAGGTCCTGCTGACCACCGCCTCGGTTACGGCACCGCTGCAAGTGTTCCTTGAGGAGTACCAGCGAAAGGGCGGCCGCATACTTGTCATCGATACTGCCACGACCGAAGAGTTTGCCATCCTGCCGACGGGGCTCGAACAACGCCTCTGCACCCTCAACCACATCGATATGGGTCATCAGGATTACGGCAAACTGTCCGCTTCGCGGCACGGCCAGAAGGGATGGGTAATTCCGAAAGCTCAACCGCTGGTAATCGATGGCGTGGGTATTGAAAAACTCTTCTATGTAACCGGCGCATCGCTGAATCTCAGAGGGATTGCTATGGGTGGATTTGAACCGTATCAGGTCTTCTGTCAGGTGGATGGTTTCTTCCATTTGAACGAACTCCAAATCGTTAAAAAAATGAGATAGTGTGGCCAGAAACGAGGATTTTCTTCATACTTAGCAGCAGAATTCGAGTACGGCAAGAACATTTAGCCATCGATGATGGGGGCCGTCCATTCTGAAGAAAAATTTGAGATTGGCAGGTCGATCTGCTATGATAATAAATAATTGAGTGGAGAAGAACATGATAAACGTTCAACTATTTAAACCTGTTTTTTTGATCATTTATCTTCTTCTATGGATTGCGCTGGTGTCGATGGGTATCGCAAGGGCAGTCGACCCGTCTGAGACGCTGGTCACCGCCGCCGAAATGGGCCTGTTGGATGATGTACGGCAAATGCTCGACTCGGGTGCCGATCCCGACGGTCGGAATTCATCCGGTTGGACGGCCCTGATGCAAGCGTCCATGAATGGTCATACGGAGATCGTTGAGTTGCTGATCGCCCACGGTGCCGATGTCAACACCAGAGGGGATGCCGGATGGGAGGCATTGATGCTGGCTGCCCAATTCGGCCACAAAGACATCGTTCGCATTTTACTGCGGCAAAAAGCCGAGGTGAACGCTGTCAGCAGGAACGGTTCGACGGCACTGATGTTTGCCGCGGGTAATGGCCATTATGACATTTTGCAGGATCTCCTTCAAACGGGTGCCGATATCTCTATGAAAGACTATATGGGCCGAACCGCGCTCATGTTTGCAGTCATTGACGGCCATGACCGGATTGCCCGTCAACTGATAAAAAGCCGATCCGATGTCAATGTGGTTGACAAGGAAGGCAACACACCCCTCATGCTGGCCGTCAAGGGCGGCCACGAAAACGTCGTTCGCTCTCTACTGGCTGCCTGTGCCGACCTCAAGCTGACGGATGGCAACGGGAAAACCGTGTTTCAATTGGCCGAGGAGAAACAGGCTCACCACATCATCGAATTGTTGCATTCGCCGCCGCCGTGCCATTAAGCGCTTGGCCGCACCGCTTGGTGGAGCCGCGTTTCTATCGTTTTTCATAGAGAACTACTGCCGTCTGAGGGCCGGTTCAAGCATCGGACACTCGCCCTGGTTGCTTCATGCTTCACAACCGTAAAGGATTTGACCGAATGCCGAAAGGCAGAGACCCCATTTCTGACGAGACCAGAATAACGGCGCGCCTGATCGATCTGATCTGTGACATGACCATTTCCCAGCAGCTTGAGTTGCTGGGCCATCTGGATCGTCGGAAGTACAAGAGAGGTCGCGCTGATCGCCGGCGCGATCGTACGATTTTGGTCGACTATGAAATCAATAATCTCCTGCGCCAGGATTTTATCCGCGACATCAGTAACGTCGGTGTGTTTATCGAAACCCCCACTTCCCCTCCCGTCGGCGAAAAAATTCGGCTTTCATTTTCCCTTACGGATGCCAAAAAACCGATTAGACTTACCGGCCGGATCGTTCGATCCACCGCTAAGGGTTTTGCCGTCGCCTTTCAACCCGAGAACGGCAGTAAATAATTTGTCGGCCTCCGATTGCCGCAATTATTCACTTCGAATATCTTCATCATTTTGACTTTTTTTAAAATGGATATAATTTACAGGCTGACCGTAACTACCGGAAGTGTACACGATATTTCAAAAAAACCATACGAATTCAACTCAGCCAGCAGGTATCGGCAAGTGAAATGTGACGCCGTCTCCGATTATTTATTCATAAATGGTGAACTGCACCCTTCTAGTGACGCGACCATTTTCGGTCGGATCGGCGGCAACAGCGTTTACGAGGTCATCAAGCTGATCGAGGGCGTTCCACTGTTTTTCGACGATCACCTGGCCCGCATGCAAAGATCGGCGACACTGCTTGGTGCCAGTATTGAAAAACCGTCCGCGCAAGTGCGGGCTGAAATCAATAAATTAGTGAAAAAAAACGGTTGCGCCGACATCAACGTTAAATTGGTGTGGTATCCGGAAAAAGGACGGTCAATTTTTCTGACCTATTTCGTCCGCCAGGACTTCCCGGATGATGGGGCATACCGACGGGGTGCCCATATCATTCTTTTCGATGGTGAACGTCGAAACCCGCAGATAAAAGCCGTCAAGACGTCCTACCGCGACCGCGTCAGGGCTGTCCGCGAAGCCGCAGGCGCATACGAGGCCTTACTGGTGGACGACCAGGGATTTATTTCCGAAGGCACCCGGTCAAACCTGTTTTTTCTGATCGACCATCAGCTCTGCACACCGCCTTCCGACGCCGTCCTTCTGGGGGTGACCCGCCAGCATGTCATGGCCCTTTGCAGGGTGCTGGCCATCGATGTTCAGGAAAAGAGGCTGCACAAGGATGATCTCAGCCGGATTGAGGCCGCGTTTATTACCGGTACGACGATCGACGTTCTGCCGATCGGATCGATTGGCCCGTTGCAGTTCGCCTCGGTCGGGCATCCGGTAATCCAGACCATCACACGGGCATTCACCGAAGAGGTGTCCGCCTGCATCGCAGCCGAAAAAAAAAGTTCCTCCCGCGAGGCCGCCGCTAAAAATTAAATGGCCCCAGACAGTGGATTAGACCCCTATCGGAAGGAGAGTGGCATGAAAAACGCAATGAAATGGGCACTGATTGCAGTCGGCGGGGTGGTGACCCTGATCATCCTGATTCTGCTCGTTTTGCCTTTTTTTGTCGACGCTGAAAAATACAAGCCGTTGCTTGAGAACAAAGTGACGGAAATGACCGGGCGACCCTTTTCGGTCGGTGGAGACGTCAATCTTTCTTTCTTTCCGTTTGTCGGCGTCTCATTTTCCGATCTTCACTTGGGCAATCCGCCGGGCTTCGAAGCAACGGATTTCATTTCCATCAAATCCTTCGAAGTGCGGGTCAAACTGCTGCCGCTTCTTTCACGTGATGTTCGAGTCAAGCGCTTCGTTGTCAAAGAACCGCAAATCGTGCTGATCAAAAGCAAACAAGGTCGCGGAAACTGGGAGTTTACCGCTAAGAACACTGGAAAATCGGCACCGGGACCCGCTCAGAAGCCCACTTCGGAAGAACCCCTCGAAGGTTTGCCGATCCGCTCTCTGACGGTCGGCGATTTTTCCGTCACCAAGGGCTCGGTTGCCTGGATTGACAGAACCACCGGTGCGCGCGAGACCATCGACCAACTCGATTTGGTGCTCGCGGATCTCTCCTTCGATCGCCCCATCGGGTTGACGGTGTCCGCCCGCATGGACGACAAACCGGTTGCGGTAAACGGAACTGTTGGTCCGATCGGTCGGGATCCGGGCAAGGCCACCATTCCGCTGAATCTGGACGTAAAAGCCCTGTCTGATCTGGCGTTGACACTGAAGGGCACTGTGGTGTCACCGGCTGACAATCCCCGCGCCGAGCTGACGATCGCTATCTCCGAGTTTTCCCCCCGTAAACTTCTGGATCAATTGGGTCAGTCCAAGGTGATCGATACCGCCGATTCGGGGGTTTTGAGCAAGATGTCGATGCAGGCCGCTATCGTGGCCGGGACCGATAAAATTTCGGTCTCGAAGGGCGAGATGGTGCTCGATGACATCAGGATCAATTTTAACGCCCGCCTTGCGGAATTTTCGCGCCCCGACATCGCCTTCGAAGCCGACCTGGATCGGATCAACCTCGATCACTACCTGCCGTCCAAAACCGATAAAAAGTCCGCTGTCGCAGCGGGGTCTGCCCAGGAGGGCCAAACGACGACGCATGCTCCAAAAACGGGTGGAACGGACGGTAAACAGAAAACCGATTACACGTCACTGCGCCGGTTGGTGCTGGACGGAAAAGTCAAAGCCGGCGAAGTGATTGTCAGCAAAGCCAAGCTCAACAATCTTCTCATGACGATCCGCGGCAGGGACGGTGTCTTGCGTGTCGAACCGCTGCAGAGCGATTTTTACGGCGGCAACCTCTATCTGAACGGCAGCATGAACGTCAATCAGAACGTTCCGCGCAGCACAATCAAACTCCAGCTCAAAAATGTTCAGGCCGGTCCGCTCTTGAATGACCTCGGCGAGAGGGATTTTCTGGAAGGCACCGCCAATGCCGCCGGCAATCTTTCCTTCAGCGGGGACGACGCCGAAACCGCCAAAAAAACCCTGAACGGCAAAGGCGATCTCCGCTTCTCAAACGGGGCCATCAAAGGAATAGACCTGGTCGCCATGATTCAAAATGTCAGGGCGGCCTTCGACGAGGGGCAAGCCACTACAACCGGATCCCAAACGGACTTCACCGAATTGTCGGTACCGTTTACAATCAACAATGGTGTCGTCGAAACGAGTCAAACCAATCTGCAGTCGCATGTTTTGGATGTTCTGGTCGTTGGAAAAGCCGACCTGGTGAGCGAAAATTTGGACTTCCGCGTTGACCCCAAGGTGGTCCGAAAGCTCGGAAGACAGGATAAAAAAAAGGATTATTCAAACGTGACGGTACCGGTTCTGGTCAGCGGCACCTTCTCTTCTCCGAAATTTTCACCGGATCTCGAATCGATGGCAAAGCAGCAAATCCAGGAACAACTGCTCGAATCCGATAAAGTACAAAAATACATCGAAAAGAAAGGGCTTAAGAAATATGAGGAGCCCGCCAAGAACCTTTTGAAAAATTTATTCAAGTAAAGAAGAGCAGGGCCGCAAAGTGTCCTGCTCTCGAAACTGAAAAATACTGTGATCAAACTATCGCATAGACGCCCCTATCAACATTCTTGACTTTGCCCTGCTTCTTTAGTTTAAAAACGGCATTCGATACCTGGCGCTGAGCGAGACCGGTCTTTTCTAGAATGGCAACATGAGAAATGCCGTCACCGGCGCTTCTGATAACCTCGAGAACAGAGTCCACAATGGAAGAGGACCTTTTCGCCGCTGGCGAGGTTTTCTGAGTCGTAGATTTCTTGGCTGCTTTCGCCTGGACCACTTTTTTTACGCGCTTGGTTTTAGCGTTGGTCTTGGCTTGTGGTTTGGTGTCCTTTCCGACCTGTCTTGCAATCGCATTGATTTCTTTACTCATGCTTTTCAGATCGGCAGCAATGTTTTTTAACAACTTTACCGTTTCAGCCATTTTTCCTCCAATAAGATAAGTTTTCGAAGGCACATCGATCGTACCGCTTGAATTGACTCCATAAATATAAACCGGCAAAATTGCAACAGTTTTTATGGAAGGAAACGATAGGCTTTAAGATAAAAGGTTTGGGCAAGGATAGAGGGAGAAGGCAGTCCCGTAAACACGCCGGTGACCGATACCGCTATCCGAAACCGTTATTTTAAAACCGGTGACGTTGTTTTACCGCCGATAGTATATAAAGCTCCGGTTGATCGATAAACGCTTTAACGGCTAAGCCATACGGTCGAAGCAATTTTTTTGTTTCAGATTTCGAAGGAAAGTCGTCCAACGGATAGGGAGAGGCTTGTCTGAGCGATTCAATAAAGGCCTTTCCCATCGGGTGGCTGATGATCATGCGACCGGCGGGTGTCATCATGCGACTGATATTTTTCAGGGCGCCTGCCTTATCGGCGATATTCGGATAGCAGGCATTGAGGAAAACGACATCAAGGATTTCGTCGGGTAAGGCGAGTTCCCTGACATCTTTCTGAATGGTTTTGACATCGGGGTAATTCTCTTTTAGCTGCCGCAACATCGCTTCGGCAAGATCGCAGGCATAGATGCAGCCAGGTTTGTACTGACGAATTACGGGAATCAAAATGCCGGTTCCCGTTCCCACATCCAGTACCGAATCGCCTGCCGCGATTTCGGCCGCCGCCACGATTTTCTCGAGCCGTTCGGGGACGCCTGGTTCCAGGGGAGGGTCGAACAAATGGTAAAGCCTGTTGAAATGGTTTCGCTGGATGCGATTGATCCGGTCGATTTCCTTTTGCGTCGGCGTTTTAAAAAACCCCACCATTTTACCTTAAGATATCAAATGTGTTAAGTTGGTAGAGAAGTTATCTGTAGAGATGTCATCCCGAATGTGGATAAGCGACGATCCAGGGTTCTATGCGGTTCACTTCAAGCCAAAGGATGCATTTAAAAATTACCCGCTCTCATCGGCTACTTTCTTCCTCAGTATCGCAAGCATTTCGGCCGGTGTCTGCCGGCTCAAGATGTCATTGAACTGCGTCCGGTAGTTGCTCACCAGGCTGACGCCTTCGATGACAAGATCATATACCTTCCAGTCACCATCCCTTCGGATCAGCCGATAAGTGATCGGAATCTTTTTGTCACTGGAAACGACATTGCTGTCGACTTCAGCTTTGGTATCCGACAGCATTGTTTGTCTGTCGAACACGACTTTTTCGTCGGTGTACCTCAACAACTGGCCCATGTAGTTTTTCTCCAGCAGTCGGCGGTAGAGATTGACGAATTCGCTGCGCTGGCCGTCATCTAATTTAAGCCAGTTTCGACCGAGTGTCATTCTCGAAAGATAAACATAATCGAAGGTTTCATCGGCCGCCTTTTCGAGCTTCTTGACCTTGACATCCTCTTCGAGTCCCTTGTCACCGAGAATCTCGACGATTCGATCGATCCGGGTTTCGATGATCTTCAGCGGTTCGTCGGCAAGGGCGTTTGTCGCAGCATAGATGAATATAGCGGATATAACAGCAACTGCTTTTTTGATCATACGTCACCTCTTCGGGAAGTATCCCTTCACTTATTGACATCACCGAATGCATATTTGCCGATCAGTTCGCTCAGATCAGTCGGAGACTGGGTCTCGGTGATGGTATCGCCGGGTTTTAACAGTTCGCCGGCACCGCCGGGAGCGATGTCCATGTAGCGATCTCCGATCAGGCCTTCGGTTTTTATGGCGGCAAGGGCGTCGTCATAGATTTTTATGCCCTTGTTGATCCGCATCTCCACGATTACGGCCTGTTCGTCCTGGACCATCTCGAAATTCGCGACACGGCCGATCTCGAGGCCCAGCATATTGACCGGATTGCCCTCCTTCAAACCGGTGACCCGGTTGAAGCGTGCATTCAGAGCATAGGTGTCGTCTCCCAGGATACCGACATTGCCGAGCTTTAACGTCATGTAACCGATGCAGATCAACCCGGCAACAACAAAGATGCCCACCACCGTTTCCTTCGAGTATTTTTTCATTTCAGGTTCCCTTCTCTTTCGCAAGAAAGCCGCGCTATCGGTCTGAGATCGAACCGGGCGAATTCGATGATCGATTCGAGCTCCACCTGGGGTTGGCCGCGGGCCAGTCCTCCCAAAACCGTGAATTCGAAACACTCCTTTCGCGATTCCGCTTTACGCATCACGGCCGACAGTTTTTCGAGGCCATGTTCCTGTAAATCCCGAATAAAATTTTTCATGATGTGCTCGGCCTCCTCGCGGTTGGAAAACGGCAGCAGCGAGGCAAATTCATCGATGGCCTGACGTGTGGAAAAGGCACCCACCAAGCCGAAGTGCTTATCGATGAATTTCCCCATGGTGCGAATGATCTGCTGTGAGGTTCTGTGACCCAACTGGTCGGCAATCGTGTCCATATCCGCCAGTTTAAACAGCACCACGACATAAGTGCCGTCCGTATCGCGCTTGACCAAATCGGTCTGGTAGCGAATCTTGAATTGGCGTTTTGAGTAGAGTCCGGTCAGCTCTTCTTGAAGCTTTTCGAGGCTGTGGATCAGTTCGGTCATGAAGGGATGGTCGAAAGTTTCAAAGTTTTCAGGACTGCCTTGAAAGACGATTTTTTTGTCATGCAGAGCCAAGACGCGGTTGGAGATAAAAAAGACGTCCGGTATATCGTGGCTTATCAGGACCGCCGTGAAGCCGAACTTTTTTTGATACTGTGCCACCATACTCAAAATGGCGTTTCTGCGAATCGGGTCCTGACCGGTGGTCGGCTCGTCGAAAAGGACAATCTGCGGTTCGGTGACCAGCGCCCTTGCCAATGCCGTCCGTTTTTGCATGCCTCCCGATAATTCGGCCGGGTATTTACGCGCCACGTCGGTCAGTTCGGTTTGCTCGATACGCGCCATTACTTTATTTGCGATCTCTTTGTTTTTCATCGAAGTCGTCCTGCGCAGCGGCAGAGCAATGTTGTCGAAGACCGTCATGGAGTCGAAAAGCGCGTTGTTCTGAAACATGTAGCTGAACCGCGCGAGCGTGGCATTCCATTCTTTCTTGCTCATCCGGTCGATGGGTGTTCCGCGGTAGAGGATCCGGCCGGAGTCGGGCTTTAACAAGCCGACAATGTGCTTCAGAGTAACGCTCTTCCCGCTCCCGCTCAGACCGATCAGGGTACTCACTTCGCCTTCGAAGATCTTGAAACTCACTCGATCGAGGATCGTCCGCCCATCAAAGCTTTTGGTGACATCCACGAATTCGATCAGGGGTTCTTTTTTCATCGACTGGCTCCTAAAGTATAAATGAGGTCACGACGTAGTCGGCGACAAGAATCATCACACACGAGAGTACGACCGCTGAAGTGGTAGACAGGCTCACGCCTTTGGCGCCGTGGCCGTCGGAGCGCATATGAGTGAAGAAGCCCTGGAAACAGCAGATGGTAATGACCAGAATCGAAAACACGAGCGCTTTGATAAAACCGCCGCGGATGTCTTCTAACAGCGTGCTGGACACCACGCGGTAGAAATAGGAGCCCGAATTGACGCCCAGCAGCAGGCATCCGCTGAACCAGCCGCCCATGATGCCGACCAGGTCGAAAAACGCCGTCAATATGGGAAAACTGATCAACCCGGCCGCAATCCGTGGGCTGACCAAATACCCGAGAGGATCGACGCGCATGGCCTGCAAGGCATCGATCTGCTCGGATATTCGCTGAATGCCGATTTCGGCTGTCATTGCCGAGCCGGCCCGGGCCGTGATCATAATAGCGGTCAGAACGGGTCCCAACTCGCGGATCAGCGAGAGGCTAACGGCCGTGCCCAGCGCTCCGGCCGAACCGAATTTAATGAGCACGTAATAGAGCTGCAGCCCCATCACCATTCCCGTGAACAAGCCGACTAGCATGACGATGGTGGCGGACCGGGCACCGATAAAATAAATCTGGTGCAGGATTTCCGGAATCTGCTTGATTCGAAATATCATCATGAAAGAGCGCAGAAAAAAAATGGTAATGGCCCCCAGACTGCTGTTCAGCCGAATGGCGATGCGGCCGAAGGGATCGAAGATGGTCGGTTTATGCGAGGCTCCCTTTTTCAAGGAAGTGTTTTCAGAGGGAGTCTCTTCAATGACGTCTTTACCCATGATCATTTCCTGCCGGTTGCTGAGAATCCGTTCAAGAAGTCGTCGCCATGAGACACCTGGCAACCGAAGCAGCCGAAGCCTTGAATGGCTATAAGAGAACCGCTCACAGGGTTGCAAAGTCCGGTGCGCTGCAAACCGCCTAATTGTTAGCATTTCCAGAGCGCCACAGAGGCAAGGCATAGGGTTCGCAGACGACTTTTGTACTTCAAGTGCCCGACAACAAAGCAGATGCGGTTCCCGGTGAGCACTTACGCTAAAAGATAACCTGCATCCTCAAAATTACAATACGTCAGAATTTCGTTCCGTCGGGATGAGAATCTGCGCCTGAACGCATCGTTCGGTCAATTAACCAACCGGCACTGCCGGCGACTGTTCATCTTCGATCGGGGAATGCTTGACAAGCTTAAGGCCGGAACTATGCTTTAAGTACGATTGACACATAGACGGCGCCCTTCGGCCTTGCGATTCGCCGGTCAACTCAATCCCGTCGAATGGGCCGTTCCATTTTAAAACGGGAAAAAAAGAGGGCTTGTTTCAGGGTCACGGTAAGAAATAATTCCACAAGATTGCGCCGGATTTGGGTTCGTCTACCCGGCACATCCAGTGGCGCATATCGGGATACGTGTCGGTGGATGTAACGCAGTAGACGGGCCAAAAGACAAGCAAGATGTGGAATTATTTTTTTCCGGGGCCCTTAGCTCATGTCAATCCAAAAAAAATACCGAAAGGAGAATCGAAAATGAAAGCATTGTGCATGGTCGTTGCAGGTCTATTGCTAAGTGTGGGATCCGTCTGGGCTGCGGACATGACCGTGACGATCAATTCCCTCGACGAAAGTGGCGTGGGGCCGTCCATCGGAATGATCACGGTCTCTTCGAGTCCCTATGGAACGATTTTTACACCGGATGTCAATGGCCTGACACCCGGCCTGCATGGTTTTCACGTTCACGAAAACCCAAGCTGCGCGGCGGCCGAGAAGGATGGGGCATCAGTTCCCGGACTGGCGGCAGGCGGACATTACGACCCCTCCGGAACCGGCCGGCACGAAGGGCCCTATGGCAAGGGGCATTTAGGTGACCTTCCGCCTTTGTACGCCGACCAGGATGGGCACGTTACCCTGCCGGTGCTGGCACCGCGCATCAAAGTCTCCGATCTCAAGGGGCGGTCACTCATGATTCACGCCGGTGGAGACAATTACTCGGACAGCCCGCAGAAGCTCGGCGGCGGGGGCGCCCGGGTGGCCTGCGGCGTCATCAAATAGACCGATGAAGAAGTAAATTGACCGAATGCGTGCAGGCTATTGGCGTGTGGTCCAGGCGCGCGTTGAAAATCGCATGATTATCGTCCGGCGTCTTTGAGGATGTCGGCAATGACATCCAAGGCTCGTCCCACCAGTTTTTGTTCCGCTTGGGATCCCATGTGGCCGAGCCGGAAAACTTTACCGGCCAGTTGACCGTAGCTGCCGCCCACCACAAGTCCCCGTTTACGCGCTGCGGTATCGAAGTCGGGCCATGACATTGCCGCCGGCAGGTACACGGCTGTGACCGTGGGCGACGGAACGGCGCCAGACGCGGGAAAGAGTGTCAGCCCGAAATCTTCGAGCCGGCGACGGCAGTCCTCTGCCACCTCGGCATGGCGTTCGAAGACCGCTTCCAGCCCTTCGGCGAGGATCATCTCTTCCCCGGCGTGAAGAGCCGCCAGGCCGTGCCAGTTCGGCGTATAGGGGAAATAACGCGTCTTTTGAACATGACGAAAGGGTTTCAACGCATCGTATCCTGTATAGTTCACCTGTTCGACAATCTCCCAGGCCTTCTCACTAACTGACAGGAAAGCCATGTCCGGTGGCGCGCTCAAGCACTTCTGAGCTCCCCCCAGGCACAGGTCGATATGCCAATCATCTGATAGAACCGGCACGCCGCCGATGCTGGAAACGGCATCGACATAGAACAGCGGCACTCCAAGCTCTTCCTTCAAAAGACCGAGATCAACGATCGGGTTGAGAGTGCCGGAAGGCGTTTCGCAGTGCACAGCCGTCATCATTTTTGGTTTGAACGACACGATCGCCTGTTCAATGTCGCGTGTATCGGTTATTGTTTGATCGTCTGGCAGGCTCACTTTACGAACCTCAGCCCCGATTTCGGCCGCCATATCGGCAATGCCATGGCCGAACAAGCCGGTGGCGACGGACAGCACGCGATCACCGGGGGCCAAACAGCTCTTGAGAGCACTCCAGAGTACCACCATGCCCTCGCCGGACTGGATCACCACCGTGTCGGCAGTCGCCATTATCCTTTGCAGACCGGCGACCGCGCGATCATAGAGGTCGAAAAACTCGGGTTCCAGATCACCTGAGCCATAATCGGCCGTCAGGGCTTCTACCACGGCCCGAGGCAGGCTGACCGGCCCGGGAACCATAGGTATGGGATAGGTTTCCATCGACTTCACCTCCAGTTGAAAAAATACGCATAAGTTTGTATACGACTTTGCAGAACAGACTGCAAACAGGGAATTTATGTTGACGCTGTGTATAAAGGAACGAAGATGAGGATTCCGTCTCGAGAAAACTGTTACCGGCTCATACGCGAGATGCGCATGATGGAGCATATCGTGCGGCATTCCCTTCAAGTCTGCCGCGTGGCAGAGTTACTGGTGCAGCAGCTGCGCGAAAAGGGACGGACACTCAACCGGGACCTTGTTCGGGCGGCGGCCCTGCTGCACGACATTACCAAGACACGCAGCCTGACAACCGGAGAGCAACATTCCGAAAGCGGCTGTAAGCTGCTGGCGGATCGCGGATATGCAGAAGTGGGGGACATTGTCCGGCAACATGTCAAGCTGGACATCTACTTCGACAGTGACGCGCCGTCGGAAGCCGAAATCGTCAACTACGCCGACAAACGGGTTCTGCACGACCGCATCGTCAGTCTGGATGAGAGAATGGCCTATATACTCGAACGCTACGGTGCCACGCCAGAATATCGCGCCCGTCTTCGCTGGCTGTGGAAAATCTCGAATCGGCAGGAAAAAAGAATTTTCGCGGAATTGCCCTTTCCTCCTGGCGCCATAGAAAAATACATGCAAAAAGTCGATCTAACCGCCGAAATACAAAAAGTCCTTGGACCGCTCGAGCCATTCGTAGGGCTACAGTAACGAATAATTCCACGAGACGGCACCGGATATGGGCTCATCAGCCCGGCACATCCAGCGGCACGTTTTGCGAGATTCGTTGCGGTGGAAGGTAACACGGTAAACGGACCAGGTAAACGGAACAAAAGACAGGCAAAATGTGGAAAAGAACCATTTATGGGCGGAAACTATTTAACCCGCTGCACTTTCTCAATCACGACCGGTTCGGACGGAACATCCCGGTACACACCGGAGGTGACCGTCTTGACGCCTGAAATCGCATCGACGACCGCCATCCCCTCGGTCACCCGTCCGAAGACGGCATAGCCCCAACCCTGGGGTGTTTTGGCTCGATAGTTCAGGAAATCGTTGTCGGCAGTGTTGATGAAAAACTGGCTCGTGGCGCTGTGCGGATCCCCGGTACGCGCCATGGCGACGGAGCCGCGCGTGTTTTTCAAGTTGTTGTCGGCTTCGTTGGAAATCGGTTTTTCAGTGGGTTTTTTCTTCAAGTCTGCCGTTAAACCACCGCCCTGGATCATGAATTTCGGGATCACGCGGTGAAAAACGGTGCCATCGTAAAAGCCGGCATCCACATATGATAGAAAGTTCTTTACGGTGGCGGGTGCTTTTTGCGGAAAAAGTTCGATCACGATGCGGCCTTTGGAGGTTACCAATGCGACCAGGGGATTGGCAGCGGCTTGATCTGCCGCGGCAGCCGACTGCCAGACGACCAACATGATCAGGACCGACCAAGACACGTTTTTCATTTCATTGCCTCCGATACATTAAATTTGATAATTCCATCGAGATTCATCGATACAAAAACGGTCATGACGGTTCATCCTGGACCACATTTTCTCTCTATAATTAGGGTAAGAACCTTAAATGATGAATCAACGATCTGTCAACCGGTTTAGAACGCAGCCGGATCGATCAGTTTACTTGACCCCCGGCAGATTGGCTGTTATTAATATGTGCTATCTATATTGGCGAATAGGGACACTTCGTCGGCGCCGGATGTCGGAATAAGCGTTTGACATCACGTGCAACCGGTAGGAACAGTGGTTCGACAAGCCGGATGAACCGCCGTTCGAGGGTGGTGTAACGCAAGAGTCGGTTCATGGTAGACATTTCTAAAGAGAGCTCCGATCCTAACTCCGGCAACCGCTTTTCCATGTCGGATGTAACGACTGACGCAGGAAACAGCCAGCGAGCCGACCCATCGCCCCCTCCCGAGCTGCCGGAGCGCTACGTCGTCAAGGATATTGGGGGCAAGAAAATGTTGACCTGCCTCGAGGCCCCCAATCTGACCGTCCTGATTCAGGCCGGCTTTACGGTGTCGGCTGCCACCGCGCGCAAGGCGCCTCCAGGGACTATCTATCTGGACGGTGTCGCCCTGAGCGAACCGTTTCTGGATCACGAAAAAAAAATCTACAATCTCGATCATCACGAAGGGTGTGTACGGACATTCACCCTTGCAACTTGCGAACAGGCCCTTGTCATGATCCTGAAAGGGCTGGATCTGCGCGAACGGGAGTGGCAGATCTACGCCAACGAGCCCGACCTGGACACGATACTGGCGATTTGGCTGATGATTAACCACCAGCGCATCAGTCGCAAGGAACCGATGCATTTGCGATTTCTATATGCGCTGGTCCGTCTCGAAGGCGTCATCGACGCTCTGGGATTAGATTTGAAGGAATTCAGCGCCCTGCCGCCCGAGCATCTCCGCAGAACCCAGCGCGTAATTGACTTCCTACGCAAAGATGAAATCCAGCTTAAAAAAGACGGACTGTGGGAGGAAGTCGATTTCCTTGAGTATTCCGCAACAATCCTGCACAAGATTGACCGCATTATCTACAAATCGAGCGAATTTACAGACTTCAAGGGTATTAAGGAACTGGCCCGGGTCGACCTCGCCGGCGACCGACTCGTGGTGGTGGTGGATTCGGACACCGGCATTTACGAACTCGAGCCGCACCTCAATAACCTCTACGGCACTCGATTAGGACTGGTCGTGCTGCAAAGAAGCCCCGGCACATACACCCTGCGCCGAATGGATTTGTTCATGCCGGGCGACCTCGAACCGGTTTACGAACGGCTAAATTTTATCGACCCGGTCGTCAAATGCCGCTCCCAAAACAACCGCTGGGGAGGCTCGTCCGACATTGGTGGGTCGCCGAGGGCAACCGGTACGAGTCTCGCTCCCCGGGAAATTGCTCAAGCCTGCCGCGACGCACTGCAAAAACCGAGTATACGGCTGCAGGCCGCCGGATTGTTGAAGGCCGCTCTGCTATTGATAGCCATCCTGGCGCCAGCTGAAGTTTTGCGTTTGTTCTGGCATCCGGACGCCTGGTTTGCGAAAATCCTTTTCGGCCTGACCCTTTACCCCGCCTTCGACGCCGCGCTCCTTACAATCGTCCTGACCGCCGTGTTTCTGGCGATCCTGTCTTATCGAAAGTCATGGCAGTACGGGTTGTGCCTCCCGCTGGGGGCGTCCTGGTGGCTAATACTTCCTGCTGCCGTCCTTTGCGGTTTTTTGGGCGGTATATGGCAGCCCGACATCTCAACCTGGGACGTGCCTCTGTTCAAAAAAATACTGTTTTTAATCATCACCCTTCCGCTGGCTTCGGAACTGCTGTTCCGCAGTCTGGTTCATGGGCTGCTGGCCCGCTCGGCCCGCATTCAGAATTGCAGCAGCCATTGGTTTCTGTCATGGCCGACAGTCGGGTCCGCTTTCATGTATGCCGTTTTCATCGGGTTCCGGCTGCTGCTCTCTCCCGGTTCCCTTGCAGACATTTTCACGGCCTGGACCGCCGCAAACATTTTGAGTGCATTTGCTTTCGGTATCGCAGTCGGTGTGGTCAGAGAACGCTCACAGAGCATTCTTCCCGCTTTTTTATTTCATCTGATTACCGCAGCGGCAGTAGCGGCCGCCAGCGGCGTTCTGCCCTAATGTAAAACAGGGGCTACGGCCGGGCGGGGTACGGTTTGCCAAACTACGCAGGACGCTGTTCCATATTAATTGATCCGATGGCGGAACAACCATGCAGCAACGGTCAGGCTGACGAAACCGATGATCGCCATCGGCCAGTATTGGTCGACCAACAAATAAAACGGGGTGTTTTCCAGAAAGACGCCCCGGATCACCACCATGAAATATCGCAGCGGATCGAGCAGGGTGATTTTTTGCACCACCACCGGCATATTGGCGATCGGGGTGGTAAAACCGGATAAGATGATGGCCGGCACCATGAACAGAAACGCCCCCATCAGGCCCTGCTGCTGGG
>Ga0316580_10000086_pt1 | contig 16285 bp, 15 predicted proteins | sample S0NA_2_FD_204519 | JGI IMG/M metagenome (GOLD analysis project Ga0316580, IMG submission 204519) | Rhizosphere microbial communities from salt marsh grasses in Alabama, United States - S0-2_160517rDrB | ecosystem: Host-associated > Plants > Roots > Rhizosphere | place: USA: Alabama | collected... | reverse complement strand
CGAGGAGCTCGATCGGGTCACCGGCGCGGAGCCTGCCGCGGTAGATGCGGGCGAAGACATGCCGGCGTCCGTCCCAGAGCTGCACCTTGAACGCCAGCGCCACCAGGGGGCCGTCTCCCCCCATCACGACCTCCTCGGTGTCCCCGTCCGGGCGCCGGCCCAGGGCCGCCGGCCTGTCCAGGGGCGCCGGGAGGAAGTCCACGATGCCATCGAGCAGTGGCTGGACACCGATATTGCGCAAGGCGCTGCCCCCAAAGCAGGGAAAGAGCCGTCCCGCGAGGGTGCCCCGTCGGATGGCCGCCCTCAGGCTCGCGGGCTCGGGGGTCCCGCCGCCCAGCACCTGGTCCGCGAGGGACTCGTCCCACTCCGCCGCCGCCAGGGCGAGTGCCTCCCGGTCGTCCGCGAGCTGGCCCCATAGATTCGGGGGGCAGGGCTCGACCTCCAGCCGTTCGCCTTGCTCGCCCAGGAAACGAATCAGGGTTCCGTCGATCAAATGAACGACGCCGTCGCCTGGGGCCTCGTCCGCGGGCAATGGCACGGTGATCGCCACGGGCTCGGCCCCCAAACGGCGCCTGATGGCGGCGAGGGCGCGTCGGAACTCGGCGCCCGGGCGGTCCATCTTGTTGATAAAAAAGAGGGCGGGAAGGTTGAAGTGAGCACGCTGACGCCACACGGTCTCGGTCTGGGGCTCGACCCCGCGGACCGCATCCAGCACCAGGACGCAGCCGTCCTGGATGCGCATGGCGCGCTCCACCTCGATGGAGAAGTCGACGTGGCCCGGTGTATCCACGACCTGGATCTGGTGATCGCGCCAGGGAGCTTTGGTGACCGCGGAGGTGATGGTGATGCCGTGACGCTGCTCCTCCGCGAGATAATCCATATGGGCGGCCCCATCATGGACCTCGCCGATCTTGTAGGACGCCCCGGTGTAGAACAGGATGCGCTCGGTCAGGGTGGTCTTGCCGGCATCCACGTGGGCCGCGACCCCGATGGTGCGGACATGCGACAATGGATCCGACTTTTTCATTGACTTTCAAACAACACGGGTAACTGCGATGAGGGTAGTTGAGAAGACCGTTCCGGGCGCTGGGCAGGGCCCGCGCCGGCTGACCGGGGTGACCTGCGCGTTGTCCCTGGTGGTTGCCCTGGGGCTCGGGGTCCCGGGCGCGACCCGGGCAGAGACCTTCCGGCTGGCCCAACCGGGCGATAGCGTGATCGGCTCGCCCTTCTATGTAAAGACGCGGCAGAAGGACACCCTGCTGGATTTCGCGCGCCAGAATAATCAGGGCTACGAGGACATGAACAGCGCCAACCCCAAGGTCGACATGTGGCTGCCGGGCGAGGGCTCCGAGGCGCTGATCCCCAGCTTCTGGGTGCTCCCCAACGCCAGCCGCACCGGCATCGTGCTGAATCGGGCGGAGAAGCGGCTCTATTTTTACCCGCCAGACGATCCGGTTCGGGTCGACACCTACGCGATCAGTGTCGGTAAGGATGGCTGGGAGACGCCGCTCGGCACCTACTCCATCATCGAGAAGAAGAAGGACCCGACCTGGAACCCCCCGGAGTCCATTCGCCAGGCCCACGCGGAATATGGCGACATTCTACCCCCGGTGGTCCCGGCGGGACCGGACAACCCACTCGGTCAGTATGCCATGCGTCTGAGCAATCCCAGCTATCTAATCCACGGTACGAACAAGCCCTGGGGCATGGGGATGCCGGTGAGCTCCGGCTGCATCCGGATGCAGCCCGAGGGGATCGAGGACCTCTTCGGGAAAGTGGAGACAGGCACCCAGGTGACCATCGTGGATCAGCCCTACAAGCTCGGGTGGCTGGGGGACGACCTCTATCTTGAGGTCCACATCGACAAGGAGGAGAAGCGTCGCTCGCCTCGCTCCGTCATCCCGGAGTCGGTGGCGAATGCGGAGGGGCTGCAGATCGATTGGAAGGCGGTGGAGCGGGCCGTGACCGAGAACACCGGCCTCCCACAGCTCGTGGGAAGCCGGCGCAGCTCAGCCGAGAGGCTTCACTTGGACATGATCTTCTGATACATGCGGTCCAGACGCTCGGTGTTGGCGTCGCAGCAAGCCTGGGCGCTCTTGGCGGCGTCCATGGCCTGCTGGGCCATGTCACGGGCGGTCTGGTCGGTGGTGCAGCCGCCGAGCAGGGATGCGCTCAGCAGTGCGGCCGCGGAGAGGGAAGCGAGCTTGACGATCTTGGTCATTGGAAAATCTCCGTAGGTTGAGCCGTTAGGCTCTATTTTTATAACACACTGTTGGGGTTTTTCCGAATCTCAAAACAGCCGCCAAATGCCCCAATGACGGAGCTGCTGCCGCAATTGAGCGGAATCCGAGGACCCGCGATGGCCAAAGACCACGCCATCGTACCGATCGAGTCAGGTCCACGTAGAAAGAGTGCGTCAAACGGGGCCGGACATCAAGTCCACCGAGTCAAAAAAGCCCTGGCGTTGCTTCTCCGCAACAAACCCGCTGTGTGCGAGGCATGCAAGCCACGGTCAGCGAGAGCCGGGACCTGACGACGTCCAGGGCCTGTTGCATCGATCTGGGCCCGGCCCCAGGTCGCGACTCGGCGCGATGGTTCAACCTAGCCTGAAACCCACCCATGCAGCGTTACTACGGCCGCGGTTTACACGACCCCTCAGCCGGCGATGGCCAGGGCCAGAGTCCCTTCCGCTGCGACGGTTACGTGGACCAGGGGACCCTCCGCGACGCGAATGGCCATGGGACGCGGCTCTCGGACCTCCCCCCGTTTCTTCGCGCCCTATTGGTCACCGATGGTACCGTGACCAAGATCCTGGAGGCCTATTTCTGGGAGCCCATCGTCGTGGACACCCTGGAGCAGCGCTTCGAGGTTGCCGAGGCCCCGGTTCCTTGGATCACCCTTGCGGCGGGGGACCGCTGCCTGATCCGGGATGCCCGGTTGCGGGGTCTGCGCAGTGGACGGGCCTACGCGGAGGCCTTTTCGGTGATCCGCACGGAGCTGATTCCGGAGAGTTTCCGCCGTCGTCTGATCGATCGCGAGATCGGCATCGGGGTCCTGATACGCGATAGCGGTCTGGAGAGCTACCGCGAGGTCCTGGACATGGGTCTCGACTCCGATCAGTTCGGCAAGACGGCCGTCTTCCGCACCTACCGCATCGTCATCGACGGCCACCCGGTGATTCTCATCTCCGAGTACTTTCCCCTGGAGATCTACCTGGCAGCCTGAGATCGTGCCTTGGTGGGGGCGGCCGGCTGCCGCTCGACCCCCGCGGGCCGCCACCGACCCCGAAGGCCACGATGCCGGACGTTTCCCCGTGCCTCCGGGGCGGGCCCCGGGGCCTTGAGGGACGCAGATCGGGCCGAACCCTCGGCGTGCCAGCGACCTGGCGGTCGAATCCGTTGCCTAGCCCCGGGGCTCCACCAGGGACTGGCGGTAGCGATTGCAGCGGTCGAGAAGCTCCCGGGTGCTCTTGGGCATGGGCACGCGGGCGCGAACGATGTGGGTGACCAGGTCCGTGCCCTCGCGCAGGAGCCGGGTCCCGTCCAGGGCCTCCTGGATGGAGGCGGTATCCGGTATCGTCGGAAGCCGGGGTTGGATGTTGCACAGCCGCTCTCGGGCAACGACGAAGCGGGGCCAGACCTCGAAGATCTGGGGATCGGTCCGGAGGATCTGGCACTTGCGCTTGGCGGCCTCCACCAGCTCGTCTACCCGTGGTCCGACGTCGGTAATCTGCGTGCTGATCGAGAAGGCGTCCCTGAGACCGGCACCGATGCGCTCGATGTCGCGCATGGCCATGGCGATCTTGACGTAACGGCTCTCGTAGAATGCGTCGATCGAGATCGAGAAGGCCTTGAAGGGCTCGCCCCAAAGCTCGTCGATCCCCTCGTCTCCGCCCCGATGACGCACCATCTTGCCGAGATCCAGGGCCTCGATGAGGCACTGCCCGCACTCCCGCATCAGTGTATTGTCGGGGGTGATGGTGACCCCGGCGCTCTGCAGATCCACCAGGCAGGTGAAGATGTCCGTCGCGCGGTTGAACAGTGCCCCCGCCAACATGGCCCCGTTGACCCGCTTGCGCTCGATGTCGGTCTCCGCCTGATAGGCCGCGCGCGCCGCCTCGAGCCGGATACCGGGGATGTTGACGCCATGCTCCACGTGGTTGAAGAGGCGCCGGGTGAGGGCTTGGATCAGGGCCTTGCGGGTTTCGAGCGCATCGGCGGGCGGATCGTAGTGCTTGATCCAGTAGCCGTCGTAGTAGACGCTAACCTCCCCGTCGATTTCGCGTCTCGTGCCGTTGGCGGGGGTCTCGGACATACCTTGTGCTGGGGTTCCGGGTCAGATGGACGAAGTGTATCCGAGGGCGCGGGCGCTGACGCCCCGTTTGGCCGCCATTGAGGCTAGAATCGGCGGATTCGCCAGCGAGGGGGAAGGCCATCATGATGAGCAGAGACCGGTTCACGGCGATCGTGTTGACCCTGATCGTATGGGGACTCTCGGGAGGGGTCTTCGGAGCCCTGTTCGCCGGTCTCTACGAGATTCTGTCGGCCCTGGGGCTCGGCGGTTGGCAGCCGCCGGTTGTCGCTGCGGCTGCGGCGGCCGTGACGACCACTGCCTTCTACAGCGCCATGCCCGTCGCCCTGACGGGGGCGATGGCGGGCGTGCTGGCATCCATCGGTGCCTTGATTCTGTTCGGTAACGATCTGGAGATCACCGTCATGGCCGGGGCCGGGGGGGGCGCCGGCGCGGTCGCGGGGAGCTTCTACGCCTGGATGGCGGGGAGCGGCGGCCGGCCCTTCGCAGAGACCCTGACGGGTCTGCTGGCGGGTCTGATCGCCGGTGGGGTCCTCGCGACGGTGGTGGCACTCACGGGCCACCAGGTCGGAACCCAGGTCCTGGCCGCTGGCGTGGTGGCCTTGGTGGGCAGTCTGTTCCAGGTATCCGAGCGCTGGATGGTGAGTCACGGGGCCGCGCTGCTGCCAGGGGGTCTTTCGGCCGCCCTGGTGGCCGGGATCGTTGCGACCCTGGTGGCGGCGAGTATCTGGTTGATGGCAGGGGCCACCGCGTTTGCCTTAGAGGGGGGCGCTCAGGACATCCTTGCCCAGGTGCGGCACGAGATCGGGCCTGGCTTCCTGGGCGGACTTCTGGGCGGGGCGGTGACCGGACTGACCCTGGAACTGCTCGGTTTCCACCTGGAGGACCATACCTGAGAGCGGCATGCATCCGGACGCCACGGACCCCCCGATATCAGAGAGCCCCGAAGAGCAAGCTTATGATCGAGACCCTATTCTGCATCGCCATCGGTATCCTCATCGGCTGGAATCTGCCCCAACCCGCCTGGGCTAAGGACCTCCAGAATCGGGTGGTGGAGTTCCTTCGCAATCTGACGCGACGCGTTTGACCAGGGGAAGGCTGACCATGACCGACGTCCCGATACGCCCCCCGACGTCCGGCGGCAATCCGGCGAGGACCTCGGCCACCCTCATCCTCGAGGGCGAGGCGCACGAGCTCCCGATTATCGAGGGCAGCGAGGGCGAGCGGGCCATCGACATCCGGAGGCTGCGCGAGCGCACCGGGCACATCACCCTGGACCCGGGTTACGGGAACACCGGCAGCTGCGAGAGCGCGATCACCTACATCGATGGGGAGCAGGGGATCCTGCGGTATCGGGGCATTCCCGTCGAGCAGTTCGCGGACAGTCCCACCTTCACCGAGGTGGCCTGGCTCCTGATCTGCGGCACCTTGCCCACGGAGGCGGAGTACGAGGCCTTCTCGGCGGATCTCACCCGCTTCGCCAACCTGGACGAGGGAATGAAGCACCAGTTCGAGGGCTTCCCCCGCTCGGCTCCCCCCATGGCCATTCTCTCGGCCATGATCAACTCGCTCTCCTGCTTCCACCCGGAACTCCACGAGCTGGAGGGCGCGACCCAGTTCCGGCACGCGGCGGCACGGCTCATCAGTAAGATTCGCACCATCGCGGCCTACGCCTTCCGTCATTCCCGGGGCCTCCCCTACATCTACCCGGACCCGGCCCTGCGTTATGTGCCGAACTTCCTGCACATGATGTTCTCCCAGCCCTACAAGCAGTACATCTGCCCCGAGCTGGTGCGTAAGGCACTCAACCTGATCCTGATCCTGCACGCCGATCACGAGCAGAACTGCTCCACCTCCACGGTGCGCATGGTGGGCTCCAGCGGCGCGAACCTGTTCGCCTCCTGCGCCGCGGGGGTGTGCGCCTTGTGGGGCCCGCTGCACGGCGGGGCCAACGTCGAGGTGCTGACCATGCTCGAGCAGATCCACCAGGGGGATCTGACCCCGGAGGACTATGTCCAACTCGCCAAGGCCAAGGACAGCAAGGTGCGGCTCATGGGGTTCGGCCACCGGGTGTACAAGAGCTTCGACCCCCGCGCCCAGATGCTCGCCAAGATCGCCGAGGAGCTGGTGCCTCAGCTGTGCGGCGACGACCCCCTGCTGGACATCGCCCGCCGTCTGGAGGAGATCGCCCTCTCGGACCCCTACTTCATCGAGCGCAGGCTCTACCCCAACGTGGACTTCTACAGCGGCATCATCCTGAGGGCCATCGGCATCCCCACCAACATGTTCACGGTGATCTTCGCCATCGGCCGTCTGCCCGGCTGGATCGCCCAGTGGTGGGAGCAGAACCAGACCCCCGGCGGGCGAATCGCCCGCCCCCGTCAGGTCTACGTGGGTCCCAGGGAGACCGGCTATATCCGGATGGATCAAAGGGGCTGACCCGTGGCGGACCGACCCGACACCCAGGCCGTCAAGGGTTATCTGCTGGACCTCCAGGACCGCATCTGCACGGCCCTCGAGGCCCTCGACGGGACCGCCGGCTTCCGCGAGGACGCCTGGGAGCGCCCGGGTGGGGGCGGGGGGCGCACGCGGGTTCTGGCCAACGGCGGGGTCTTCGAGCAGGGCGGGATCAACTTCTCCCACGTGTATGGGGAACGCCTCCCGCCCTCGGCCAGCGCCGGTCGGCCGGAGCTGGCGGGGCGGGGCTTCCAGGCCATGGGGGTGTCCCTCGTGGTCCACCCCGAGAACCCCTATGTCCCCACCTCCCACATGAACGTGCGCTTCTTCATCGCCGAGCGGGAAGGAGAAGACCCGGTCTGGTGGTTCGGCGGGGGCTTCGATCTGACCCCCTACTATGGCTTCGACGAGGATGCCCTCCATTGGCACCGGACGGCCCAGGCGGCCTGCGCCCCCTTCGGTGCCGAGGTCTACCCCCGTTACAAGCGCTGGTGCGACGAATACTTCTACCTGAAGCATCGCGCCGAGCCCCGTGGCATCGGGGGGCTCTTCTTCGATGACCTGAGCGCGGAGGGATTCGAGCGGAGCTTCGACCTGATGCGCTCCGTGGGTGACCATTACCTTCCCGCCTATGTGCCCATTTGCGAGCGCCGCCGAGGGACGCTGTACGGGGAGCGCGAGCGGGCGTTCCAGAAGTACAGGCGCGGACGGTACGTGGAGTTCAATCTGGTCTACGACCGCGGGACCCTGTTCGGGCTCCAGTCCGGGGGACGCACCGAGTCCATCCTGATGTCGCTGCCGCCGGAGGTGAGCTGGCGCTACGACTGGCACCCGGATCCCGCGAGCCCCGAGGCGCGGCTCTATGAGCGCTACCTGAGGCCCAGGGACTGGCTGGCCGAGGCCGGATCGGAGGGCTGATCGCCCGGCGGTCGGTCAGAGACCGCGAAAGAATGCCAGGTAGGCCCGGGCCGCCGGCAGGATATGAAAGGGCTCCGCGGCGGCCATGAGCGCGCTGGGGTCCGGACGTTCCCGCAGTCCCCGCGCGAGGGCGGCCGCCAGGGCGGCTGGGTCGCCTACCGGGACCAGGGGGGCCAGGGGCCGATCGCGCCAGAGCATCCGGAGCCCGGCGGAGCAGTCCGTGGCGACCACCGGGGTTCCGACCGCCAGGGACTCCACCACCACGTTCCCCAATCCCTCCCGCACGGAGCTCAGGGCGAGCAACCTGGCGCGCGACAGATAGGGGTAGGGGGCCGGGACGAAGCCCGGCAGGTCGAGCCGGTCGCCGATGCCCAGCCGGCGCCCGAGACGCGTCAGGTGCCCGCGCTCCTTGCCCTCCCCCAGGATCAGGAGCCGAGCCGCCCGGTCGCCCAGCCGGGCGAAGGCCCGAAGCAGGGTGGCGAAGTCCTTCACCTTGCGCAGCCCCCCCACGGCCAGGATGACGGGGGGACGCGCATCCAAGGGCCCCTCCGGCCCGGTCCCGGTGAGCCACGGATGGGCACAGGGGGCCCGTGCCAGTGCCCGGTAGTCGTCCGGGAGAATGGGATTGTCGAGCACCCCGATGGGCACGTCCGCGACATCGAAGACGCGGCGCAGGTCCTCCGCGACGCCCGCGGAGATGGCGGTGATGCCGTCGAGCTGGGCGTAGCAGGCTCGGATGCGCCGCACCTCCCTCCAGGACTTGAGCGGGTTCCAGCGGTGCGCGGCCAGGCGGCCCGAGAGCGGTGTGCCCACCGCCGCCACCAGCCGGGTCTCCGCGGGCCACTGACGCCCGAGATCGGACTTGACCCGTACCGCGGCGAAGTCGTCCGCGAGCTTGCCGGTGAGGAGCACGTCGGGGCGCTGCCGCGTGACGAAGGCCTCCAGGGCAGGCCGGCGTCCCTCGGCGATGGGGAAGATCCGCACCGAGTCGTTGAGATCCTCCAGATAGGGGTGGCGCGTTTGCCCCGTGAGCAGCCAGGTCCGGACCCCGAGCCGGGCCAGCCCCGAGGCCAGGTGGGTGAAATTGCGCTCGACCCCGCCGTCCTCGAAGTCGCTCACCATGAGGGCGACGCGACTAACCTCCATCGCCCCCATGCTTCGTCCCCAGCATCAGCCGCAGATACAGATCCGCGTTGCGCCCGACCTCGTACCGTTGTCCCCCGGAGCGCAGCTGCTCCCGCGGCAGGGGGCCGTCCAGCGTCCGGGCCAGGGCCGCTGCCAGGGCCAGAGGATCCCGGGGCGGGGCCAGCGGTCCGTAGCGTCCCCCATCCAGGATCTCCCGGGGACCCGCCCCGCAGTCGGTGCTGACCACGGGGGTGCCCAGGGCCAGGGCCTCGATCAGCACCGTCGGCAGCGCGTCCCAGACGGACGTCAGGACGACCAAGCTCGCCTGCCGCAGATACGGGTAGGGATTGGGCGCCCACCCGGGCAGGTCGACCGAGTCCCCGAGTCCCAGGGCATCGCGCTCGGACTCGATCTCCCGGCGCAGACTCCCGTCTCCGATGATCAGCAGTCGGCAGTCCCGGCCCTGGCGAAGGATCGCGAAGGCGCGCAGCAGGGTGGGCAGGTCCTTCTCCCGCTCCAGCCTGCCGGCGAAGACCAGCACCGGTGGACCCGCCCCTCGAAACCACGGGTGATCCGCCGTCGCCTCCGCTGCGCGGCGCATCTCGGGGGTCACGATGGGATTCGGGATGGTCGTGATCGGGGCCTGGCTGCCCAGGAGGCGCCGAAGGTCCTCGGCCGTCTCCTGCGAGATAGCGACAATTCCCCGGTTGCGTGGGTACCAGCGCAAGACCTCGGCACGACGTCGTGCACCCTTCCCCCGGGGCAGATGGTCGAGCTTGACCCCCAGGGGACCATGGACCGTCACGTACACGGGCGTATTCGTGGCGGCGAGTCGTGCCGCCTGGAGGGTGAAGACATCCTCTCGGATGCGGTGTGTCAGCACCGCCCTCGGGCGGTTGCGTCGCAGGTAAAGGGCCATGGCGGGAACCCGGGTCAGGGCCGCCATGGCGCCCATGTGAACCACGCGCACCCCCGCGGCCGTGGATTCGGGGACGGGGTTTCGGCGGGCGCTGACCAGGAGGTCCGTGGGGTGACCCCGCTCGGCGAAGGCATTGGCGAGTCGGGCGGCGATCTTGGCGGTGCTGCCGCCGTCGAAGGGGCCGCAATAGATCGAAAGGGTTGGGGTACCTTTCATCGGGCCGGCGCACCCCGTTGGCCGGCGAGCGGATCCAGGTCCGCGAACCGGTAGCTGTAGAGGATTCCGAAGAAAAAGACGAAGAAGAAGCGCAGGTCCAGATGGGGTAGTCGAAAGTCGAACAGGACGAAAAGCAGCGTGAGGAGGCCGCCGGCGAGCAGGAAGGTTCGGAGCGCGGGGTCCGTGGACAGGGCCCACATCCGTCGATAGGCAACGATCATCAGGGCCAGGAACAGCAGGCCCAGAGCCAGCCCTGGCAGTCCGAATCGCACCGCGATCTCGATGGGTACGCTATGTAGGTGGGAGGCCTGGGGGGCATGGGTGAGGTGGACCTCCGACAGGGGGATGACTTGCTTGGGTACCAGATCCCGGGTGGCGCTGGTCCCGGGGCCCCAGCCGAGCAGGGGGCGAGCGGCGAAGAGCTCGAGACCCAGGCCATAGAGGTTCAGCCGAATGGCACTGGAGGAATCGTAGCCCAGACCCCGGGGCGAGGAGATGTCGCCGGCCACGGGGGCCAGGCTCTTGAGGTCGTAATAGATACGCTCTCGGGAGGACCAAAGCACCAGGGTCATCAGCACGAGGAGAAAGAGGGCCCCGGCGAGGATCAGGAAAGGCCGCGGCCGATCCTGTACGGGTCGCCGGGCGCCACCGAGCCAATGGGACAGACCGAGGCCCGCCCCGACCAGGCCCAGGCTGAGGGCGGAGCCCCGGGATTGGGTGACCACGAGGACGGCCAGGGCGAAGGCCAGCCCAAGCAGCCAGACGGCGAGTCCGATGAGGCGCCTCGGTCTGCCGGCCAGGGTGAGCCCCAGGATCCGGTGCCGGAACGAGAGCAGGCCGACCAGCATCACGGAGACGAGGAAGCCCAGTGCCAGGGAGGCGAAGCCGAAGTCGTAGCGCAGCCCGGCCAGGATCTCGTCGATCAGGGACCAGTCGGACTTGCGCAGGACCCCGACCACCAGGCCCAGGGCCGCCGCGACCAGCACGGTCCGAATCAACCGCTCGTCACCCCGCAGCCACCAGGCGGCGACCGGGAACAGAAGGGGCAAGGTCCAGCTCGCGATCGCGTCCCACTGCGCCGCAGCCGTCTCGGGAAACAGGACGACGGCGCGCCAGGCGAGCAGAGTCGTGAGCGCGACCGTTGCGAGCAAGAGCAGGAGGGCCGGGTCTCGGCGCAGCCGGCTCCAGTGACCCGGCAGATCCCAGAGAAACAGCAGGACGAGCAGCCCCAGGGCGGCGTTCGCAAGACCGGTCAGGTTCCAGGCGGAGAAGGCGAACAGGACCAGCAGACCGGCCGCGAGGCGGTCCCGGCTGGGGAGGGTCATCGGGGCTCCCCCGGGCGCGACCATTGGAGCCGGATCAGGCTCCGCAGGAGGCGCCACCAGTGGTGCGCGATCAAGGGACCCAGGCGCAGCGCCCTGCGGTGGGAAGCCAAGGCACTGGCGCGGCTTCCCGCTCGGGCGTAACGCATCCCGAGCTCCGAATAGCGAGACGCGAGTCTGTGGCGGGCGGGCCCGAGATAGGGCGTGAGCCCGGGGTCCACGGCCCAATGGGGGTGGGCCGCGATGCGGGCCAGGGCCGCCTCCTGCACCGAGATCGTCTCTTCCAGCATCGGAATGGGGTTACGCGAGAGGTTCTCGCCGTGCCACCGGTAATCCGTCAGCACCTCCGGGACCGCGGCGATGGGATGCTCCTGGGCCACACGCAGCCAGAGGTCCCAGTCCCCGGCCAAGTGGAAGGCGGCATGAAAGGGCCCCACCCGATCGAGCACGTGGCGGGGCAACAGCACCGAAGAGGCGGTCATCAGGTTGACCGAGAGCAGCCAGCCCAGGGCCTCCGTCTGGCGCTCCGGAACCTCGAGGGGGAGCCGGGTCCCTGGAATCTCGTGTCCCTCGCGGTCGACGCCGCGGGTCGCCGTGTAACAGAGCCCGAACCTGGGGTCGGCATCGAAACGGGCGATCTGTCGCTCGATCTTCCGGGGCCACCAGACATCGTCCTGGTCCAGGAGGCCGATCAGCTCGCTGTCGCTCGCGTCGATGGCCGCGTTGCGGGTGGCCTGGGTATTGCCGTAGTCGACCTGGATCACTCGCACCCTGGAGTCGAAAGAGGCCAGGATGTCAGCGGTGTCGTCGCGGCTGGCGTCATCCGCGACCACCACCTCCAGATCCCCGAAGGTCTGGCTCAGCGCGCTGTCGATGGCGGCGCGAATGAACGCCGCCCCGTTGTGGCTCGGGACGATGGCGGTCACCCGGGGCACGGCGGTAGTCCCATGGCATCCAGATAGGCATCGGTGGCGGCCTCGACACCGTAAGGGCGGGCCGCTTCGCGCAGGGTCTGGGCGGGCAGGGGGTGGTCCAGGGTGGCGATCAGGGCGTCCGCGAGCGCCGCGGGGTCGTCCACGGGGACCAGGCGCCCGTAGCGTCCATCCTGGAGGATCTCCCGGGGGCCGCTCGGGCAATCCGTGGAGACCGCCGGGGTCCCCACCGCGAGGGCCTCGATCAGGACGAAGCCGAGACCCTCCCAGCGGGAGCTGAAGGCGAAGCAATCCGCGTGGGCCATATATGCGTAGGGCGCGGAAACGAAGCCGGGAAGCGCGAAGTCGGCCTGCATCCTCAGCTCGGTCGCGAGCTTGAGCAGACCCTCCCGCGCCCCGCCGCGCCCCAGGATCATCAGGCGGCAAGGGCGTCGCGCGCGTACGGCAGCGAAGGCGTGAAGCAGGGTGTCGAAGCCCTTGCGCCAGCACAGCTCCCCGGCGCTCAGGATCAGGGGTATCGCCGGCTCGCCAAACCACGCGTGATCCGGCCGGGGCAGCTCGGCCGTGAAGAGCGATTCCGGCACCACCGGAGAGGGCACCACACGGATGCGCTCCCGGGGCAGCCCCGTATAGGCCGCCATGTCATCCGCCACACCGGCGCTGGTTACGATCACCTGATCGGCGAAGGGATAGAGCCGGCCCATGGAGGTGCGCTGTATCCACCGCTCCAGGGGTCCGCGCGTCGCGAGGTCGATCGAGATGGTGGTCCCCGAGCTCAGCACCAGCCGCGTGGGGGCCCGCGCCAGAAATCGCGCCAGGAGGGCCGTGCGGTTGACGCGATCCTTGTCGGACAGCAGCACCGCGGGGGCCTCCCGCCGCAGATACCGGACCAGTCCGGGCAGGCAGCCATAGGTGTGGCGTGAGCCCAGGTCGACGACCCGGACTCCTCGTGGGATTTCCCCCAGGTCAGGGCCATGGCCGCGCACCTTCAACAGGTCGACGGCAAAGCCGCGGCGGGCCAGGGCGGGGATGAGATGGCGCGCCGCCCGATCCACCCCGCTGTGGCCGGAGGTGGAGAAGAAGCAGGCGATGCGCGACCCGGCGCGTGGTGAGTCGCGTGTGGCAGATCGCGAGGGCTCTGCCTGGGGGTCCGATCCTCGGCCTTCAGGTGTTGCCACGGCTAGCATACCCACTCCAGCGGATCCTCATTCCGCTCGGGCTTGAGGCCCGGCTGCTCGATGAAGAGGCGGTGCCAGATGGCAAACTGAAGGAGTGTGAAGAGCTCCCGGCCTCCCCCTCGACCGGCCTGACGGGCGCGCACCAGCTCGGTGATCGCCGGCACCCGGAACCACTCGCGGATTCCCCGATTGTTTGCCAGACGGGCCCCCAGGCGCTCTGCCAGCTCGCCGGTCAGCCAGTCCCCGACGGGGACGTGGAAGCCCCGCTTGGGCCGGTCCAGGTGCCCCGGCGGCAGGCCCGCCTCGGCCCAGTGCTTGAGGAGCCACTTGCCCCGATGACCCCGCACCTTGAGGTGGTCCGGGAGCGAAAGGCCAAGCTCGACGATGCGGTGATCGAGGAAGGGCACGCGCCCCTCCAGCCCGAAGGCCATGAGCATGCGGTCCGTCTTGACCAGCAGATTGTCCGGCAGGGCCGTGATCAGGTCCACGTACTGGCGCCGCTGCAGATCCGACCAGGCGGGGGGTGTCTCTCCCCATGCATCGAGGAAGGGCCGCCGGTCGGGCACCCCGACGGACTGCAGGGCCGGTCCGAACAGGCGCTGGGACCAGCGACCGGCCCATTGACCGCGGGTTCGGAAGCCGCCGCTGCCGGGACGGCGCAGGGCCTTGAGCCAGCGCTCGGGGAGGCTGGGGCGGTAACGCCGGTAGCCGGCGAAGACCTCGTCACCCCCCTCGCCGGAGAAGACCACCTTGAGCTCGGCGCCCGCGGTCTCGGCCAGGATCGAGGTGGGCAGATTGGCATAGTCCCGCATCAGCTCGTCGGCGGACCAGATGCTGTGGGGCAGCCGGGCGAAGACCTGGGGCAGGCTCAGTCGAAGCCCGTTGTGGTCGAGGCCGAAATACTGGGCGACGCGCGCCGCCTCATCGAGCTCGTCCCGGCGGGATGCCCCGACATAGCCCACCGAGAAGGTCTTGATCGGGCCCGAGCCCAGGGCGGCGAGCTGGCTCGCCAGGATGGCCGAGTCCGTCCCGCCGGAGAGAAAGAGCCCGAAGGGCACGTCGGACCGCATATGCTCCCGCATCGCCTCCTCCATTAGCCGCCCGAGCTCGGCCTGGGCCTCCTCCAGTCCCCAGGGGCTGGGGGCCACGTCCAGGGGCGACCAATAGCGGCGATGCTGAATCGAGAGATCGCTGCCCAAGACCAGGGCCTCCCCGGGCAGCACCCGCCGGATACCGGCGATGACGGTCTCCCTGCCCGTCGCGAACTGGTTTTGAAGGAACTGGCGTAGGGCGACCGGGTCGACCTCGGGCCTCCGTGGCAGCAGGGGCAGCAGGGCCTTGATCTCCGAGGCGAAGGCGACGCGGTCCGGGAGCGTGAGGTAGAACAGGGGCTTGATCCCCAGGCGGTCCCGTCCGAGGACGAGCCGTCCCGACGCGATGTCGTGCAGGGCGAAGGCGTACATGCCCCGGAGGTCATCGAGGCAAGCGAGACCCCGGGTCGCGTAGGCGTGCAGGATGGTCTCCGAATCAGACTCCGTGAGGAATCGGCGCCCCTGGGCCCGGAGGTCGGCGTTCAGCTCCAGATAGTTGTAGACCTCGCCGTTCGCCACCAGGACGAGGCGTCCGTCCTCGGACACCAGGGGTTGGTGACCCGTCTCGAGGCCGATGATGGAGAGCCGCGTCTGGGCGAGCCCCACGGCACCCGCGATGTGGCTCCCCCGATCATCGGGCCCCCGGTGGGCGAGGGCGGCCCCCATACGCCGAAGCTCCTCGGGATCCGGGCGACCACCGTCGCGCAGGATATACCCCGCGATCCCGCACATCAGTCGGCGAACCTGGCTGGCAGGGGCACGGGGGCAAGAGGCAAACCCTGGGTCATGGGGCCCTTATTGTCGGCCCGAGGGTGCGGATGGACAAGGAAGACTGGAGGTCTGCGCTAGAATTCCCTCGTCAGCCGAAAGTCTGCCCTGACCTCATGCGCGCCACGGCCCTCTTCTTCGGGTTCTTGTTTCTCTGTCTGGCGGCGGCCGCGTTGCTGAGCGTTCCGATCATGGAGACCGGCTGGCTGCCTTACCCACCGGAGCGGGTGATAGGTCGCCTGGCCCAGGTCCTGATCCTACTGGGAATCTGGCCCCTTCTGATTCGGCTCCATCTTGCCAACGGGCGCGACCTCGGTTATGGCGTCCCGCGACTGGCCTTCCTGCGTGCCCTGGCCCTGGGCTGGCTCCTCGGGGTACTGATTCTGATCGGGTTGGTCCTCGCGCTCCTCGGGCTAGCGGTTCGTGTGCCCGACCCGAATCCCGGAGGCTGGTCCTGGATCGTGGGCAAGGCCCTGCAGGCGCTGGTCGCCGGCCTACTGATCGGGGTGCTCGAAGAGACCTTCTTCCGCGGGGCCCTGTTCACCGCGATCCGTCGCCGTGAGGGCGTGGGTCCCGCGATCCTCTGGAGCGCCGGCCTCTACGCGGTGCTCCACCTGATGAAGCCGGGCGCCCTGCCCGCCGGCGTGCCCTTCGACTGGGCCGGGGCCTGGGCCATGTTTGCGGGGGTGTTCGTCGACGTCTTCCAGTGGCGTCATCTCGATACGGTCCTGGCGTTGCTGATGGTCGGTGTCTTCCTGGCCCTGGTGCGGGAGTTCACCGGCCATATCGGCTGGTGCATCGGCCTGCACGCGGGCTGGGTCTTCGTCATCCAGGTGACCCGGCGCCTGACCGATGGGGATCCGGGATCGGACCTCGCATTCCTGGCCGGGGACTACGACGGGATCGTCGGCTGGCTCTCGCTCGCATGGATCGGGGCCCTGACCCTTGGCTACTGGCGCTTGGGCCGACGCCTTGGGACCGGAAGGAGGTGCTGATCAAGTGCCCTCTTGGCATCGAATCAGCTCGCGTCCCGAGACGCGCGGGTCAA
>Ga0316580_10000085_pt1 | contig 16381 bp, 14 predicted proteins | sample S0NA_2_FD_204519 | JGI IMG/M metagenome (GOLD analysis project Ga0316580, IMG submission 204519) | Rhizosphere microbial communities from salt marsh grasses in Alabama, United States - S0-2_160517rDrB | ecosystem: Host-associated > Plants > Roots > Rhizosphere | place: USA: Alabama | collected... | reverse complement strand
GTCAAGGGCTAATAATCATTTGCCTGCAACTGGATCGTCATCATGAAACGAATAGCGATTCTTCATTATAAGGTCGGAGATACCGATGGTGTTTCTCTGGAAATAGAGAAGTGGCAAATCGCGTTGAAGAACCTTGGCTATGAAGTTTATCTCTGCGCCGGGAATTTGGGATCTACCAGGGGAACGCTTATCAAGCAGATGTTCCACCAAACGCCTGAAGCGAAACGCTTATACGCCAATACTTTCATTGCTCTCCAGGGGAGTGAAGAAGCCTATAAAGCTGAACTGAATAAGGTTGCCCGCCAGATCGAAAAAAAGCTCAGCAACTTTATTACGGAAAAGCAAATAGACATTCTGATCCCGCACAATATCTGGTCCGTGGCGATGAATCCGGCCGCAGCCCTGGCCTTAGCCCGCATGGTTGAAAAGTTCAACTTGCCTGTCCTGGCGCAGCACCATGATTTCTATTGGGAACGCATCAATGGCGTGGCGTTAACGTGCAGCACGGCCGTTGAATTGGCAGATAAGTATTTGCCACCGCGGAATCCCTGTATTCGGCACGCTGTGATTAACAGCCTGGCACAGACAAGCCTCAAAGAGCGTAAAGGGATAGAGGCGGTGATTGTTCCCAATGTTTTTGATTTCGAAGGCGCGGATTGGCAAAAAGATGTATTCAATAAGGATTTCCGCAGCCAGATAGGAATAGGGGAAAACGACATTATTGTCTTGCAGGCGACACGATTGGTGCGGCGTAAGGGCGTGGAACTGGCTGTCGATTTTGTCAAAGCCCTGAACGATCCGCAGAGGCGTGCTTTGCTAGAAGAGAAACGACTCTATGACGGCCGTTCGTTTACCAAGGATGACCGCATTGTCCTGGTGCTTGCCGGCTATGCCCACGACGACCCTGGCGGTACCTATGTCACTGCGCTGAAGCAGAAGATTGAAGAAGCGGGTATTGATGCGCTCTTCATTGAAAGCCTGGTTGGCAGAGATCGCTTTGAAGATGATCTCTCGAAGATTTATTCATTTTGGGATCCCTATGTTTTCGCTGATTTCATCACCTATCCCAGCTTATGGGAGGGTTGGGGTAACCAATTGCTAGAGGCTATACGCGCTAAAGTCCCATTCCTCATCTTTGAATACCCAGTATATCGAGCGGATATTAAAGATAAAGGTCTGAGAGCTGTTTCATTGGGTGGCAAGGTTGCGGCTACTGATTTACGGGGGCTTGTCCAGGTAAAACCGAAATTGATCGAGAAAGCTGCCGATGCGGCCGTTCGATTATTGACTGATGGAAAAACGCGACGGGCAATGGTGATGCATAATTTTGAAATTGCGCGCGAACATTATTCGATGACTTCATTGCAGCGCCAGTTAACTGAACTTGTTTGAAATATGTAATTTTGCAAGAACTTAGTGATTCCCTGAAGTAAAGAGGGAATTGAAATGGATCGAGCAGTATGCAAGACCAAATCTTAGACCACCTGCAGTTCTTATATGGCGCTGAACGGGCACGAGATGTTTACCCGTGCCTGGTTAAAATTATCAACACTTACCAGATGTCTCTCGGTTCGCATCCAGGAATGGTATCTTCGCGGTTCAGTGAAGAAGATGCTATTCTGATTACCTATGGCGATATGGTGCGTGCGTCTGGTGAACGGCCGTTGCTGACGCTCAATAATTTCTTGTCCAGGACGATACAGGACTGTATCAATACCATCCATATCTTGCCTTTTTTCCCATATTCATCCGACGATGGCTTTTCGATCATCGATTACCGCCAGGTTGATCCAGCCCTGGGTGATTGGTCAGATATTCAATCCATCGAGAACTTTTTTTCTTTGATGTTTGATGCAGTTGTCAACCATGTATCATCACAGAGCATCTGGTTTGATGAGTTCAGGGCTTGGCAGGAACCTTACAAGGATTACTTTATCGTTGTTCCTGAAGGGGCGCTGCTGAGCCGGGTGTTTCGACCGCGATCACTGCCTCTTTTGACTGAAGTAGAGACGACCGATGGCCCAAAGCAGGTTTGGACGACATTTAGTTCCGACCAAATTGATCTGAACTTCGCTAACCCGGATGTGCTGTTGGAAGTGATCGATACCTTACTTTTCTATGTTGAAAAAGGGGCTAAATTTATCCGTCTAGATGCAATTGCCTATATCTGGAAGGAAAATGACACAAACTGCATTCACCTTCCTCAAACGCACGAAATCATTCAACTGATGCGTTCGGTCCTTGACATCGTTGCTCCACAAGTTTTGATCATCACGGAGACGAATGTGCCGCATGAGGAGAACATTTCCTATTTCGGAAATGGTCATAATGAGGCGCAAATGGTTTACAATTTTTCTTTACCGCCGCTGACCTTACATGCTTTTCACCATGGTAACGCTCAGATCTTAAGCCAGTGGGCATCTGGACTGACCCTTTCTTCTTATGAAGTGAGCTTCTTTAATTTTCTAGCATCCCATGATGGCATTGGCTTAACCCCTGCGCGCGGATTGATTTCCGATGAAGATGTTCAGGATATCGCCAGAAGGGTGGAAGCATTAGGGGGCTTTGTATCCTACCGTAGTAATCCTGATGGCAGCGAAAGTCCTTACGAGCTCAATCTTGGCTATATCGATGCCCTGCGAGAGCCGGGAGTTGAGGAACCGGCGGAACTGGTTGCCAGGCGATTCCTCGCTGCTCAGGCCATTATGCTCGCGCTGCGCGGCGTGCCCGGTATCTATTTCCATAGCTTATTTGGTTCAGGCAGTTGGTATGAAGGCGTTGAAATGAGCGGGCAAAAACGCCGGATTAATCGCCAAAAGCTGCAGCGTGATCAGCTTCTCGATGAGTTGAACGATCCGGCTTCCTTACGTTCTCAGGTCTTTTATCCTTATGCTCACATGCTTCGACAGAGGATGGCTGAACCCGCTTTCCATCCTACCGGTGAACAAGAAATTATTGATGTTCACCCATCAATATTCGCCTTATGGCGCCGTTCTCATTCCGGAGATCAACAGGTATTGTGTTTGCAAAACGTGGCTAATGAAACGATTGACATCGTTGTTGACCTGGGGTATAGCCAGGGTTCGGACTTGAAGTTTATCGACCTTCTTGCCGACCGAGAATTTCGTTCCTCAAAAAACCGGCTCGCGATTCAAATTCCTGCATATGGCGTATTTTGGCTGCGGCCGAAATAGGAGTAAATAACTCAAGTCGTCATCTTGTCATTTCTTCAATTGAGATTGGTCCAATTTTTAAAAATCTTTATTCGTAATCATTTAGCGATTGAAATTGGACCAATCTAGTCACAAGGAATCCATCGCGTATTTGCTACAATAGAATAATGAACACAGATATTGATTCACCACTCATCGTTGCTTTTGTCGCCGACCTGATGTTTACCTCCAAGATACAGAATGTCATTCGCGGGTTGGGTTATCGCATTAATTGGATAGGCCAGGCTGCTGACATCGGAGAGGAGGATATTGGGGGGACAAATAAACCAGGCGAACCGCTCGAGGGAAGCAGCGGCCGGCTTTTTGAACTGGTTACTGCCTGGCAGCCGGCACTCTTAATTTTTGATCTGGCTAACACGGCCGTGCCCTGGAAGCGTTGGATCGCGACCTTGAAATCATCCGCGGCGACACGCCGCATTCCCATTATGGCCTTTGGCCCTCATACAAACGTTGAACTTATGGAGGAGGCGAGGGGAGTTGGTGCCGATGTTGTTCTCGCGCGATCGCGTTTCACGGCCGATTTGCCCGACCTGCTGCAGAAATATACGCGCATTCCACCTTATAAGGCTATCAGCGCAGCTTGTAATGAGCCTATCGCAACTTTGGCCCGCCAAGGTATTGAAAAATTTAACCGCGGGGAATATTATGCCTGCCATGATGACCTGGAAGAAGCGTGGCGCCAAGATGAAAGCGCGGCGCGCGATCTTTACCGGGCTGTTGTGCAGGTTGCCATTGCGTACTACCAGATCGAAAGAAAAAATTATCGCGGCGCGGTCAAGATGCTGCTGCGCGTTCGCCAATGGTTAGCCCCATTGCCCGACCGCTGTCGCGGCATTAATATCGCCCGGCTGCGGGAAGATATCTTCGTCGTTCATGAAACCTTGATGGGACTTGGGCCGGAGCAGTTAGACAAATTCGACAGAGCCCTTTTTCGGCCGATCCTTTTGGAGACGGCCTAGGCCTAACTATATCTATCTTCACTTAACGACAATTTTAAGCGGTTGTGTCAATTGTCTGCCGGCGTTTAATAACGCGCCGGATCCACTTCTCAATTTCCACGGCAATAAATACAACAAGACTGGCTATTAGGGCAACGGCTAGATCAAACGGCGCGAGTGGTTCTGTGCTGAAAAATCTCTGCAAGAAGGGAACGTAGATCAGCGCTAACTGCAGGATAAACGTGATGCTAATCGCGAGGATCATCATGCGATTAGAAAATAGGCCAATTGTAAATACCGATTCCGTATTTGAGCGGATGGCCATCGCATTGCCCATTTGCGCCAGCACGAGCGTTGTAAAGACCATTGTTTGCCAAACGCCATTGGGATCTCTTTGATAATAGACGTAACCAACGCCGGCCGAAACCAAGCCCATCAAAATACCAATCCAAATAATTCTCCAGCCCATTCCACGGCTGAAAATGCTCTCACTGGGTTTCCAAGGAGGGCGTTTCATGATCCCCGGTTCGGAATCCTCTATAGCCAGAGCGAGGCCCGGCAGTCCATCGGTTACCAGGTTGATCCACAAAATTTGCACCGCGATTAGGGGGAGCGGCATGCCAAGGAAAGGCGCAACGAGCATGGTGAACAGTTCACCTATGTTGCTGGATAGTGTGTATTTGATAAATTTGCGAATATTATCGAAGATGGTGCGCCCTTCTTCAATCGCGGCAACGATGGTCGCGAAATTGTCGTCCAGCAGCACCATGTCGGCCGCCTCTTTAGAGACATCGGTGCCCGTGATGCCCATGGCTACACCGATATCAGCTTTCTTCAGAGCCGGTGCATCATTTACGCCATCACCGGTCATGGCGGTTACCTCTCCATTGTTTTGCAGGGAGTCGACGATATTTAATTTGTGCTCCGGCGATACACGCGCATAAACCGAGATATCCTCCACGGCTTTATCCAGATCCTCCTGAGTCATTTGTGCAAGTTCGCGGCCGGTCAATACATTCCCATTACTGGCTATCGTGAGATCTGTGGCGATGCTCTGCGCTGTCAGGGGGTGATCTCCAGTGATCATGATCGGGTGGATTCCTGCTTCTCGGGCTGTGACTACCGCTTCTCTGACTTCCGGACGCGGCGGATCAATCATGCTTTGCAGACCAATGAAGATCATATCGTGCTCAATAGTCTCCTCATTAATTTCTTGCGGTAATTCATCAAGGGCTTTGAAAGCGACGCCTAGGACACGTTGGCCTTGTTGGGCATGTCTTTTATTTGCCTCATTAATGCGCTGTTCCATATCTTCGTCGATGGGCAGAAGTTCCTCGCCTGTCCAAATTTGGGTGCAGACATCGAGAAGACTATCCACGGCGCCTTTTGTGAAGACGATATAGGGAACTTCGCGCCAGCCTTCCTCCAGCAAAGGGCGATCAACCGCAGCTTCATGGATGGTAGTCATGCGCTTGCGTTCCGAGGTAAAGGGGACTTCAGCGACGCGCGGGAGCTGGTCCTCTAAATCCGCTTTGTTGTATCCGAGTTCGGAGGCGGCTTTTACCAACGCGCCTTCGGTGGGATCGCCAATAAAATGCTCGGTGCCATCTTCATCGGTTTCCAGATAGGCGTCATTGCATAAAGCACCTGCTTTTAAGAGCAGGCTCAATGTTCGCTCGAGTGGCGGGTTTGTACGGTCTAGTTCAGCATCAAGGACAAAACCCTTGCTGTCAAGTAAAGTCTCGATTTCCAGGGAATGGCCGACCACATCCAGCACGGTGACGGTCATGCGATTTTGGGTTAGGGTGCCGGTTTTGTCGGAGCAGATAACAGTGACCGAGCCTAATGTCTCTACCGCGGGCAGACGCCTGATTAGGGCATTACGTTTAAGCATACGCTGCGCACCCAATGCCAGGGTTATCGAAACGACAGCCGGCAAACCTTCAGGAACAGCGGCGACGGCCATACTGATTCCTACCAGGAAAAGTTGTTCCAGGGGTTCGCCGCGCAGTAAGCCCAGGAAGACGACCAGGGCAATTATTATCAGCGCGCCAACGGCCAGGACTTTGCCCAAATGAGCCAGACGTTTTTGCAATGGTGTTTGATCTTCCTCTACGCCCTGAATGAGATCGGCAATATTGCCCAATTCCGTATTCATTCCCGTATCGGTAATCACGGCCGTTCCTCGGCCATAGGTAGCCACAGTTCCCATATAGACCATGTTATGGCGGTCGCCGATTGCCAGGTCCTCTTTGGGAATTGCAACCGTCATTTTTTCCACCGGTTCAGATTCTCCGGTGAGAGCAGCTTCTTCGATTTTTAGATTAGCTTCCTCAATAAGACGGCCGTCAGCCGGCACAAGGCCCCCTGTTTCCAGGCTAATAATATCGCCGGGAACCAGATTTAATGCAGAAATCTCATTCGTTTTACCGTCACGCTTTACTTTCACGATTGGCACGGATAGCTGTTTAAGCGCGGCGATTGCCTGTTCTGCCCGATATTCTTGCGAGAATCCAATCACTGCATTGAGCAAAACAATAGCCAAAATGATGATCGCATCTTCAACTTCATGCAGCAGGAGTGATACGACGGCGGCTATGATCAAAACAATCACCATGGGCTCTTTCATCTGATCCCACAGAATGAGCCAGGGACTTTTTGCTCCTTTTTCAACCAGTTCGTTGGGACCGAACTGCTCAAGTCGCCTTGCCGCTTCGCTTGATGTCAAACCATGTTTAGGATCGCTTTCAAGTTTAGTAAGAACTTCATTGGCTGAAAGCTGATACCATTCACTCATCTAATTAACCTCATTTTTAGTATCTATTGAAGAGTATTTCCCCATTTATTCCCTTCCAAAATTTAAGTTTAACACATTCTTGACTGGTTTGCGTGACCCATTGGTCTTCTTTAACTATAATGTTTGAAATCCCGAAAGCGGAGGCATTTTATCTTATGAGTAGTAAGTACATCCCGGACCGGGCAATGTTTATTTATGCCCATCCAGACGATATTGAATTTGGCGTTGCCGGCACGGCTGCAAAATGGATAAAGGCGGGCAGCGAGGTGACTTATGTGCTGTTAACCGATGGCAACGTGGGCAGCCATCAGGACGGTCTGTCACGGGAGGAACTGGCGCAAATACGGCGCAGCGAGCAGACGGCGGCTGCCGATGTTGTCGGCGCGAATTGTGTTTTCCTGGGGTATGATGATGGTTTGCTGCAGCCAACCCTGGAAATTCGTAAAGAACTGGTGCGCCTGATTCGCAAGTATCGCCCCATCGCTGTTGTCTGTGGTGATCCAACACTCTATTTTCCCAGCGATACTTATATTAACCATCCGGATCATCGAGCCGCTGCCCAATTGGCCTTGGATGCAGTTTTTCCGGCTTCGGAGATGGCCATGCTTTATCCGGATTTGGCCGATGAAGGCCTGGCCGGACATAAGGTTAATTTTGTCTACGTGAATCGAGGATCGGAAAACAATGTCTATATCGACATAAGCGATACGATTGACCTGAAGATCGAAGCGCTGCGTCAGCATAAGAGCCAGTTAGGAGATTGGGATCCAGCCGATCGACTCAAGGAATGGAGCTCTGAGATCGGAAAGAAGGTTGGGTTTAATTATGCCGAAGCTTTTCGCCGCATAACCTTGAAACCGGTAGAGGAAGAGGAGTAGCTGCGACCGTCCGCCGGATGGTCAGTTCCATGCAGCGTGCAATGAGGGTTCAGGGACTCAAAAAATGATCGAAATTTTACAACCGGTTTCTGAAGCGGAAACGGAGCGGGTCCTTGAAAAGATAATGGAGGATGCCCTGGAGCCAAACTGCCGGGTCATTATTCACAATGATGATGTGACGCCTTATGAGTTTGTGATTATGATTCTTCTGCGTGTATTCCAGCTGGAATTCATTGAGGCAGAACGGATCACCTATGTTGCTCATACAAGCGGAATAGCTCACGTGATAACTTTACCATGCCCGGAAGCAAATAAGCGGGTAGGAAAAGCTCACTTTGCGGCGAGTCTTGAAGGGTACCCGCTGATGTTTACTATAGAACCTGAGGATTAACCTCGTTTTTAACCACCCAGTAGTATCGAGAAATCGTTTTGGTGACTTATGAACCTAGTTGAACAAATTGAAGTACTTAATCACAAGCTTACCGGCGGTATTTCCCCGGCTATGGCTACTCCCATCAATCGCGAGACCGGACAAGTTGCTTTAGACGTGATCCCCGAACTCGTTGATTTTTTGATAGCGCGAGGAGTAAAGGGATTATTTGTCGGCGGTACAACCGGCGAAGGTATCTTTCTAGATATTGAGCAAAGAAAAAAGCTGCATGAAGCGGCCGTTTCGGCTGTGGCAGGTCGGGTACCTGTGCTGGTGCACGCTGGCGCGCTCACAACAGATACGGCCGTAGAGCTGGCACGCCACGCCGCAGAGATAGGTGCCGATGCCATGGCAGCGGTAACGCCGATTTTTTATGGTATGCATGAGGACGCGTTGGCCGCTTACTTTAAAGCGATCGCTAGATCGGCATCACAGGTACCGCTCTTTGCCTATGACATTCCGCAATTGGCCGTAAACAGTGTTTCGCCGAAATTGGCCGGCCGCATGTTTGAGGAATTGCCTTCCCTTGCCGGCATGAAATGCAGCAACCCGGATGCTCAGGCTATTCGTCGCTTGTTGGATGTGGTTCCTGATGGGCGAATTCTTCTAGCTGGGAACGAGGCGATTGCTCTGGGGTCCCTTGCTCTAGGAGCGGCGGGCATGATCAGTGGGCTGGCTACGGCCGTGCCTGAACCATTAGTCGCTTTAATGGACGCCTTCAATGCTGGGGAGATCGAAGAGGCGCGCCGCCGGCAGCGAACAATAAATCGCCTGCTCGCGACAATTCCCGCCGGCAAGCGTATCGGCGCAATCAAAGCGATCTTAGAAGCAAGGGGTATCCCAGCAGGGCCGCCAATTGCGCCCCTCCCTGAGGTTTCTTTAGACGTTTGGGCCGAGATGGTGGGGATCCTGGAAAATTGAGACTGCTGCTCTTTGATATAGACGGTACCCTGATTCGAGGTGATCAGGCAGGGCGCCGGGCGATGGGGGCTGCCCTCGAACACGTATTTGGTACAAAAGGCTCTTTGGATACCTATCCAATGGGCGGCAAGACGGATATGGGTATTGCCAGCGACGTCCTTCTCCAGGCCGGCCTGAACCAAGAAGAGATCGACGACAAGATGGCTTTTTTTTACGCGATGATGGCCGAGTTTGCGCGCGAGATTTATCCTACAAGGGAAATTTCACGCTGTCCTGGCGTTGGCCCGCTGTTAGTGGAGCTCCGCGATCGCGACGATGTTCTGCTAGGTTTATTGACAGGCAATGCGTATACAACTGCCCCTTTGAAATTATCCGCCGCCGGTATCGATCCCGATCAATTCGTAGTAGCTGCTTTTGGATCTGAAAATCTAGATCGCAATAATTTGCCCGCAATTGCTTTTCAGAGGGCGAATGCTTTGTCGAAAAATCCTATTACAGGTGATCATACGGTGATTATTGGTGATACACCGGCGGATATTCTTTGTGCACGGGCAGGAGGTGCAACGGCCGTGGCTGTTGCCAGCGGTTGGCACACAGCTAATACTTTGTTACAGTACAAACCGGATTACATTTTTACCGATCTAAGTGATACAGAGGCTGTATTACAAGTATTACTTGGGCATAAAGGCGAGTGAATGAGCAGCAAAGAAAAAATTAAGGTTGCCGGTATCAAGCTTCGCACGGATAAACCTACCAACGTGGCAATGGATCAATTGTTTGGCTGGGTAATCTGGCAGTTTCCACAACCGCAAAGGCGAGGCTATCAGGGAGCAGTACGTCCGCCGGAACCCGAGCATGCTTGGATACCCGCCGTCATCGAGATTGATAATAACCGGGTAAGGGTCTATGGCAATGCCGGGGAGATGTACCCTACCCCTGAAAAAGCGGTGGAATTCTTTAATAACGAGGAAAATAAATATTAATCCGGTTTATTTTCCTCCTTGCCAGTATCAGTTTATCGCCCAGATTGTATAGAAATCAAATCACGGTGCCATCAGGAATAATCGCGTTTTTAGGAATTACGATGATGCCGTCGACGGATACCCAGTTTCCTTGATCGGTGTCTTCACGATCGGGCTTATAGCGAATCGTGACATCGTTACCGATGCGCGCATTCTTGTCAATAATGGCGCCACTAATGACGGAGTGCGCGCCGATTCCAATGTTAGGCAAGCCATTTTTTGCGTTCAATAATTTTTGATCATCGGTTTCAAGGAAATCCGCACCCATCATGACCGTTTCTTTGATCTTGGCCTCTTCACCAATTATGCTGCGCAAGCCGACAACGGCATCATTAATGCTTGCGGATTCGATTCGGCAGCCATCAGCCAGAAGGACATTGTGTAGGCGCGCATTGAAGACTTCCGATCCCGGTAAGAAGCGCGCATGCGTGTAAATCGGGCTTTCTGCGTCATAGAAATCAAAGGGGGCGTCGTGGGCCGCCATATCAAGATTTACTCTGTAGAAACGCCGAATTGTCCCGATGTCTTCCCAATAACCCTCAAAGACGTAGCCGAATACGCGGTTGTTATTCCTGATTGCACTGGGTATGAGATCGTGTCCAAAATCATCGCCTTCCTCATCCAATAATTCGTATAAGAAATCTGCATTGAAGACATAGATACCCATCGATGCCATGTAAGGTTTCTCTTCGTTATCCCCGCTCTCAAACCCGGCCAGCGCTTCATCGCTTTTGGGTTTTTCAACGAAATTCGTGATCCGGTTGTCTTCATCCAGTTTCAGAATGCCCAGCCCGGCCACATCCTCGTAAGGAACAGGTTGTACGGCGATCGAGACCTCCGCATCATTGGCAATATGAAAATCTACGAATTTTCTAAAGTCCATTCGGTAGAGATGATCGCCAGCCAGGATGAGGATGTATTTTGTTTCGGCGGTCCGTATTTCCACGATTTGTTTTCGAACAGCATCGGCCGTTCCCTGGTACCAATCACGGCTGTATGGCGTTTGCTCGGCCGCTAAGATTTGAACCCATCCTTTGGTAAACACATCGCGGTTATAGGTATTCCAGATATGCCGGTGCAGCGAGGCCGAATTGTATTGGGTTAGAATGGCGATTTTCTCGATGTCTGCATGAAAGCAGTTGCTCATGGGTATGTCTATTAGCCGGTATTTGCCGGCCAAGGGCACGGCTGGTTTAGCGCGTTCCTTGGTCAATGGATAAAGCCGTTTTCCTTGACCGCCACCCAATATCAGGCCTAAGACATCATTTATGCTCATTATTGATTCCCCTTTTTGATTTACATCGATTGGTTAATGTGCAGATAGGGGTTGTTCTATTAAGAAGAACCCACCAACCATTAATAATACATGCCGATTAGAGTTTCTGCCATTGGCAGGTTTTTTGCCCCATGTTAAGATTTCCGACTGTTGCTGCGCTCATGAACCATTAGGCGAATGTTCTGAGCAAGGTTGTATTGTAAAATGGTGTGAAAATGCCGTCAGGAGTGCGCTTATGAGTCGTGTGATTAACACCGACAATCCATCTAAACGACGAAATGCTAATCAACGAACCATCGCTGAATTGCTGCGCAGGTTAATTGAGAAAAACACCTTGGATGAAGATGTCAAAGATATGGCTTCCATGATCGTGTTTTGTTTGCACGATATTTCCACAGGTGTTGAGCAAACGGTGACTGCCTGGGAAAAAAGAGATTATTGGATGAAGGCTGAACGCTTCCTTCGCGAATGGCAGTGGACCGGCGAAATGGCCGCAAATCTGGATGACGTGATCCGAAATAATGCGTGGGATTTACTGCCGGGATTATTAGCAGAGTTATTTCCTCGTTATTCAGAAATTCAGATAAAAACGATGACCCGCAAACCCGATCTTTGGAAAGGTGCTTATCGAAAGCTCTTGGTGCAGCCTCCTGCGGAGTTGCCCTGGTAATTTTACTTTCTAGCGATGAAGCGGAACTTAGAGAGAGGGCTTACTCCTATGGGCATGCGGAATTTGTTACCAGTTTTAATGACTGCTCTCGTTTTATTCACTACAGCTTGCAGCAGCCAAATCGAGGAAAGATTAAACGAAAACCAAGCTGATCCATTACCAGCCACCTCCTCTGTGACAGATTCGCCTACCTCCACGCTTGAAAATCCTCCATCCGGCACTTCAACGCCCCAAGTTGCAGCTAACCCTGAAATGGACAGCAGCAGTTCGATCCCGGCTTCACAATCAGCACCTGTGGCCACGGAGACAACGCAAACTTGGATTCCTACTGCCACGGTTATGCCTGCTCCCTCACTAACACCTTGCTCATCTCCCGGGCATATAAAAACGGATTATTTTGATAGTCCGCTCGCTGGTAGAATTAGTTATCGCGTCTATTTACCCCCCTGTTATTCAGAGAGCGGACGCGCTTACCCCGTGCTCTATATGCTGCCTGGAAACATTCATACTGATAGCATCTGGGATGACTTGGGACTTGACGAAGCTTTAGAAGCGGGAATTCAAGAAAAGCGCTTCCCACCTATGCTTGTTGTGATGGTATCCGGCGGCTCGCTTGCCAATAATACATCTGGTGGTCCCTATTCCTATGAGAGCTTTTTTATGGATGAATTCGTTCCTTATATAGAAAGCACATATTGTGCTCTGCCTAGAGGAAGAGGAAGGGCAATTGGTGGGATGTCGCGCGGAGGCTATTGGGCGTTAGAGATAGCTTTTAGCCACCCAGATGAGTTCGCAAGTGTTGGTGGTCACAGCGCGGCTCTGGTTGATTTTAACGGAGGACCGGCAAGCAATCCCCTCGATACCGGCTTAAACAATGATCTGGACGATCTGCGTATTTACTTTGATATTGGGAGTGATGATTGGCTGCTTCCCAATCTCCAGAAGCTGCATGAGGATATGTTATCCGCTGGAAGAGCGCATTCCTGGACCTTGAACGAGGGCATGCACAAAGAGACTTATTGGGCCGCTCACATCGAAGACTATCTGGAATGGTATAGTGAACCCTGGCAAAATCCTGAAATTATTTATCCACCCTGTCGCGCAGTTGGGGTAGGATATTCCTCGTCTGATTGAAGCAAAACGCCTGAGATATTATCTGCCTGGGCATCAAACAAGAATGCCTGGGTTATCGTATTAAACAAATTCACCGGTCCAATACCCTGCACGCGAATATAGTTGTCAGTATAGCCGGCCCAACGTAGACCTTTCTGATTGGCGCCTAGTGCGCTTTCCCATAGGACGGGGCGCGTCTCACCCTCGAAGCGTATGTGAAAATCTAAACTGAGCGTTTTCCCCAGTTCGATCATGCGCCTGGTGCGTTCCTTCTTGATAGTTTTAGGAATATGCCCTCCCATCTTTGCCGCGGCCGTGCCTGGACGCGGGCTGTAGGTAAAGGCGTGGATCCTGGCAAAATCTAGTTCCCGAACATAATCCAGGCTTTGTTCAAAATCTACTTCTGATTCTCCCGGAAAACCGAGAATGATATCCGTGCTTAGATTAAGATCGGGTATTGCCGCTCGAGCGGCCAGAGCAAGATTTCGATAGCTCTCTCGTGAAGTGCGCCGGGCCATGCGCCGCAGCACGGAATCACTGCCTGATTGAAGGGGCAAATGGAGATGGGGCTGCAAACGCTGATTCTGCCATAAGGAGAAAAAATCGGGATCGATATCCCAAGGTTCCAGAGACGATAAACGTAAGCGTGGAATATCGGTATAATGCAATACCGCTCGCACAAGTTCCATCAGGCTTGTTTTACTGTCTAAATCTTTGCCATAGCTTCCCAGATGAACCCCGGTGAGAACAACTTCCTGATAACCTGCTGACGCCAGAGCTTGAACTTCAGTGACGATGTCACCAAGGTGGCGGCTCCAACCTTCGCCGCGAGCCACCGTGGTGATGCAGAAGGTACATTTATTGTCACAACCGTCCTGGACTTTTACAAAAGCGCGAGTATTGCCCATGTGGCCGTTCAAAAATTCCCGCAAGATGGGTTCTTGATCGAAAATTGGCTCCTCGTTGTTTGCAGAAGGATCTAATATCTGGATCAGACGCTGCTTATCTTTGTTAGGTACCAGGTGGATTTCCCCTTGCATCTGTGCCAGTTCAGAAGGTGCAACTGTCGCATAGCAACCCGTAAGAAAGATATCAGCGGCTGGATTCTGCTTTTGAATCCGCCTGGTTTGTGTTCGCGCATCGCGCGCGGCCTCTCCGGTCACGGCGCAGGTGTTTATGACCACGCTGTCTGCCTGATTGGGATCAGTTACAATTTCATGACCTTGGGCCAGTAATTGACGGCCGATTGTTTCAATCTCGCTCTGATTGAGACGGCAGCCAATACTGCTGAGATAAACCTTCATGGGAACATTGTAACGCATGGAGCGGACAGAGACGATTCCGGCCATCTCCATCGTTAGCAGGGTTTCATATTGATCACGGTTTTCGCGTGATCAGATAAATCCGGGCCCATGTTCCCAGGGTGGCGACGGAATAACCACCGAGAATCTCCAGCGCAGGCTGGCGGCGCATGAGCTGTTTGATAAGATCATATTCGCTGCTCAAAAGGACGATGCGGCCGTCTGGAATGACGACCCGTGACAGCTCGCTGAAAAGGCCATGATAAAGGGGTTCAAGGTCTTGGGTTGAGCCAATCTGTTTACCAAAAGGTAAATTGGTAGTGACCTTGTTGACCGAGCCATCTTCTAAGGGGAGGTTTTGGGCATCCCATTGGCGGACAAATATCAGGTTTTCCTTACGGCCCTTCCTATGCTTAGGTAAGTTTTGCCGCGCTGCATCGACGCGGGTATTGTCGATATCACCGCCCAAGATCTGTTTGTACGGGCCGGCATGCATACGCTCCAGGAGTATGGTGCCGCTGCCACACATGGGATCGAGAAAGACATCATCTGCTTCAGGTATGGTCAGATAGACCATTGCCGCGGCCATGGAAGGCCGTAATGAAGCCGGTAACTCGACCTTTTTATTATAGCGATGGCGCATAGAACGATCGGAAAGGCGTAAACCAATTAGCAGATGAGAGCCTAACAAGTTTGCCCATATCTCTACCTGCCCGCCATCGGCGACAGGCCGCCAGCGGGAATACCGTGACTGAACGCCATAGAAAACGGCCGATTCCAAATCTTTACGCCGGTATTGGTGCTTACCGTATTTCCGGCTGACGACGCGAAATGTCGGGGGGCCGCTAAATTGACGCCAGCGCATCAGATTGTTTACGGCCCGCCCGAACGACTCTCCTTTACTCACCAGCTGCGTGATCTGAGCCAGATCACGCTTTCCCCGGGACATGGATTTTTGATTGAGTGCTTGCAGAAAAATATCCTCAGTTGTACGCATTTGCAGCAGCTGGTTTATTTTTCCCCCATAATCAAAAACCAAAATACCGTTCTGATCCTTGGCATAAAGATATTCGCCGAAGGATGCGTCCGGACATCTATCACGGATTTCCAGCCAGGCGATTTCCTCAAACCCGGGCATGGTTTGGGCATAGTAAGTAGATGAATTTTCCTTATTCATTATCTAGACTTGAGTTTCGAATTCTCCTGGTTACGGTAGTTTCATTTTTCGAAGCGATCCTCGCTGCGGGCGCGGAAAATGAGACGAATAGGTGTGCCGGTGAGCGGAAAAGCTTCTCGTAATTGGTTTTCCAAATAACGTTGATAACCAAAATGAACCCATTTTGGCTTGTTTACAAAAAAGACGAATGTCGGCGGAGCAACGCCAGGCTGCGTAAGGTAGAAGAATTTTACGCGAACACCGCTTTTACTCGGCGGCGGATGTTGGGTTGTAACGGCGCGCAAGAATTTATTCAACATCCCGGTAGCGATACGCTGATAACGAATTTGATTGATCTCCAGAGCCATCGGTAAAATGCGGTCCACGCGCTGGCCTGACTTTGCGGAAATAAAGAGAACTGGAGCGTAAGGTAGAAAATTTAGATCGCGTCGAATCTGATTCTCAAACTCATGCAATGTGTGTGTATCTTTTACAATTAGGTCCCACTTGTTAACCAAAATAATGATACCGGCGGTCGATTCAGCGAGCATCCCGGCGATATGGGCATCTTGACTGGTTACACCCTCTTCGGCATCAATGAGTAATAGAGCGATATCGGCGCGCTGCAGCGCTCTAATCGCCCGTA
>Ga0316580_10000084_pt1 | contig 16525 bp, 19 predicted proteins | sample S0NA_2_FD_204519 | JGI IMG/M metagenome (GOLD analysis project Ga0316580, IMG submission 204519) | Rhizosphere microbial communities from salt marsh grasses in Alabama, United States - S0-2_160517rDrB | ecosystem: Host-associated > Plants > Roots > Rhizosphere | place: USA: Alabama | collected... | reverse complement strand
GTCCTCGCCTGCGCCGGCACCCGCCTCGGCCCCGAAGGCGCTGACGCGCACAACCCGGTCTTCGACGTCACGCCGGCCGCGCTGGTCGACTGCATCGTCACCGAGCGCGGCGTCGTCGAGCGGCCGGATGCGGACAAGATCCGCGCGTTGATGCAAGTCCCCTAGCTCTGGTTCGTGACCGGACCCACGAGTCCTTCGAGGGGTTCGACACGTCATCGTGCTCTCCAACGGAAACTGCGCTCGCTGAAAACAATCCGCGATGCATGCGGGCTCCAGACCAACGCCCTGTCGATTAAGCGCAACGTCTGTGTGGTCATCTCGGACCTGGCCGCGGCCGATTCGACCGAAATCCGCCTGATCAACCGTGCCTTGGAGGACGCCCGCGCGGAGCTCGGCCGCCAGGAGTGCCCCATCACCCCAGTCGACCTCTCCGCCAACGAGATCTACGACATCCTGCGCAACCGCCCCTTCTCGGCATTGCCCGACGAGGCGGAGATCGACGATATAGCAGACAGCTACGGGCGCAGCCCCGATCCAGCGCGCGGGGCGACCCGCGCAGCTTGCTCCCCAGCCCCTGGACATGACCCGCGACTCCACCAAGCCCTTCAATGGGGAGGAGCAGGCGGAGAAGACTCTCACGTCCGATCCGCTCAAGCTCTACCCGGGCGTTGAGCAGGAATTCGTGCCGTCCTCGACAAAGCCCGGGATCTGCCGTGGTCCGAGAACCAGTACGAGGCCCGCTGGTCGGACGTGAACGACCGCTACGCGGAGCAGCCCGGTAGCCCCTGGCTGCTGACCAATGGATTGGACACCCCTCAAGGCCATCGCCTGTAGCCGCGGGCCGTGTGACCATCCAGCACCGATTTTGGGCACCCGAGCCGGGTGCGACGGCCGTATCGCGGGCGCTGGGGGTCAGCCCTCGGGGCGTTTCTCATTGTGCGGTCTCCAGCCTGACGTCGGGCGCCGAAGATCGCGTTCACCTCCTCCGCAGTAGTCCCCACGATGGTCGATCGGTCGAGGACAGGCCGAGGTGCACCGCCAACGTGAAAGGGGCTCGCATTCCGCACTTTGGTTGGCCGGTGCGAGTGTAGTAAATTGCAGTACATCAGCATTCAGCCAATAGGGCCATGATGGCCACCACCAAAACCGCCACCCTGACATTGCGCATCGCCCCCGATTTGAAGGCAGCGCTGCGAGAGGCTGCTCAGCTGGAGCATCGGTCCATCGCCAACATGATGGAGGTCCTGATCCGCGATCACTGTGCGCGAAACGGCATCGCGATCGCCGGCGGCGACCGATCGGCATCGCAGCCTGGCGAATCTCGCGGAGTCGGGCCGGATGCCACGGAGCCTCAAGACAACAAGAAGGGGAAGCCGTCCCGATGACCACCGACCCGCAGTCCATGGGCACCAAGGAGATCATCGACCGCATCTTCAAAGAGCCCGGCATCCGTTACGAGCTGACCGAATTCGCTGACCTGGGCAAGCCAATACACGAGATCATCGCCATCTACCGAAAGGTCGTGACCACGGGTAGGGACGCGGGCAAGACCAAGTATTACCTAAAGAGTCTTATCCCGTTCTCCTCCGGTAATGAGGAGGTGCAGGTCTATGTCGAGAGCGGCAAGTCCGCGCCCGAGGAGATCGTGCGCCAGCTCTGGGTCTACAAGCTGATGCACCAGTACGGCTATCAGGCCGACGAGATCGAGCTTGAGACCAGCGTCCAGTTCGGCACCAAGGCTGCCGATGTTGTCGTCTACACGGACCTGACCAAGACGACGCCGAAGATCATCGTCGAGTGCAAGAAGCCCAAGCGCAAGGACGGAATCGAGCAGCTGAAGAGCTACATGAATGCCAAGGGTGCGCCGGTGGCCATCTGGTCCAACGGCGCGGACAGCATCATCCTGTACCGGCCCTATCCGAACGATTACGACGATACGCTATTCGATCTGCCGAAGCGCGGGCAACTACCCGCTGAGGTTTTGGCGGCGAGGAAGACCCTCTTACAACTCAAGCAGGACTTCAACTTCAAGAAGATCATCCAGGACCTCGAAGAGCTGGTGCTGGCAGACAGTGGCAAGGACGAGTTCAACGAGATCTTCAAGCTCATCTTCGCCAAGATCTGGGACGAGAAGGAGGCCCAGGTGAATCGCAAGGACAAGACCGTGGAGTTTGGCAAGATCACCACGCGGCGTATCGTCAATGGCACCGAAAAGCTCGTGGTTGATGCCGATCTGACCTTCGACCGTATCAACAGCCTCTTCCACCGTGCCTGCGAGGAATGGTCCGGCATCTTTCGGCAGGGCGAGGACATCGAGCTGGCCAAGCGTCACCTCCAGGTCTGCGTCGGCCCCATCGAGGGCGTGCGCCTGTTGGGCTCCAATCTGCGTATCATGGACGACGCCTTCGAGTATCTGCTCCCCATCGAGGCCAAGAAGAAGGGCCAGTTCTTCACCCCGCGCCACGTGGTGGAGATGTGCGTGCGTATGCTGAACCCGAAGCAGAGGGAATACGTCCTGGATCCGGCCTGCGGCTCCGGCGGCTTCCTGCTGCACGCCATGGACTGGTGCTATCCGGCCAGGGACAACGATCAGCGCGAGCTGCGCAAGCACCGCTACGCCTCCAAGTATCTGTGGGGCATCGACTTCGAGCAGCGCGCCGCCAAGACCTCCCGCGCGCTGATGCTGATCGCCGGCGACGGGCACACCAACATCTTCGGCCCGGACGTGAGCAGCCTGGACCCCCGCACCTGGTACGAGACCGGCTCCGGTCAGGCCCTGATGCAGGGCCTGCGTCAGGCCAGGCTCACGGCCGTGCCCATTCCGGAGCATGAGCCGCTCACGGACGAGGACAAGGCTTGGCAATGGTTCGACGGGCTGCGCTTCGACGTCATCTTGGCCAATCCGCCCTTCGCCGGCGAGATGAAGGACCGCAAGATGCTCGCCCACTACGAGCTGGTCCGGCCAGCACTGAAGCGGGCCGGCGACGACAAGCAGCCCAAGGAAGAGCGCGACGTCCTCTTCATCGAGCGCATCCTGCATATGCTCAAGCCCGGCGGCCGCGCCGCCATCGTCCTGCCCCAGGGCAAGTTCAATAACTCGTCGCTCGCCTTCATCCGCGAATGGATCCTGAAGAAGGCGCGGCTGCTCGCGGTGGTCGGGCTGCACCCCAACACCTTCAAGCCCCACACCGGCACTAAGACCTCGGTCCTGTTCGTCCAGCGCTACACGCAGGAAGAGCTGGAGCGGATCAGCCGCGTCCACGACGAGGTTGCCGGTGCCTGCCCCGACTACGCGGCGGAGATCGAGGCCGTCCTCGCCGCCCATCACGAGGCATCCGACGTAGCGGAGGACGCCATCCCCGAGGCGGTCGCCGAGCTGATCGCCGAGACCTTCGCCGAGCCTGAGATGGAACAGGCGTCGTCGGAGGACGTCTCCGGCGAGAACGGCGATCAGGAGAACGGGGCCGAGGAAAACGCCGATGGCACCGAGCCAATCGCGAGCGACGAGGACCGCGTGGCTCATGCCGAGGATCGGCTGGAGCAGCTCAAGGCCGAGCGCCTGCGGGTCAAGCAGCGGCTGGTGGACCTGGAAAGCGACCTGGAGGCCCTGGAGCAACAGCAGCAATCCGACCTGGAGGCCCTAGCGGTGCAGCATCAGGAGGAGATCGCGCGGGTCGAGGCCGTCTGGACGGGCGGCAAGACCGCGCTCACGGCCGAGCTGCGCCCCATCAAGGCCGAACATCGCAACGCGGTCAAGGAGATGAAGGGCGAATACTCGGTCCGCATCAAGGCCAGCAAGGCTACGCAAAAGGAGCGCAGAAAGGCATTGAACGCCGACCAGAAGCGGCTCGACAAAGCGGTCGCGCAAGCCGCGCGCGAGCTGAGGCTCCTGACCAACCGCGGCCGGCTGGAGCTGGTCCTGGCCGACGAGGAGAGGAGCTGATCGGGACCCTGAAGGAGCGTTGGATCGCGGCCGAGGTCGCCAAGCGTCTCGACTATCCGATCTTCATGGCTGTGAGCGAGCGCGGGGGCAAGGACAACTCCGGTGATTACGAGTACGTGGTCGATGAAGACGGCAGCCTGGTGGAGTTTCCGGATGGCCATCCCCAGGCCGGGCAGCTCGTAGTGGATCAGGACCTGGTGAATTATGAAGTCCGGCGTGAGGACCTCGCCAATGCGGGAGCGCTCCCGGATGGCCGGCTTTGCGTAGCGGAGGCTTTTTTGCGCTTCGCCCAAAAGCGGAAGCTCGGATTCTGGGAGGTCAACTAATGGCCGTTTGGTCACACGTCAACCTGTCAGAGCTAGAGTACTACCGCGTAGATTCTGACTTCTACCATTCAAAATATTTGGGCGAATTAGAGTTTTGGCGCCGTGTCAACGATCAGATTGCCGTATCGAAGCTAGGGCGACTGATAAGACAGCCGGTTCGTACAGGACGGACACCCAAGAATCGGTTGCTTAGGGAAGGCGAGGCTTCCTTCCGATTCATCAAGACCGATACCGTTCGTGCAGGGAAGATCGACTTCCTAAATTCTGAGGTTCTACCCGCCCGCGCAGTCTGTGATCGCTATGTCATTCCAGCGGGATCGTTGGTCATCACGATCATTGGTGCCACACCGGAGATCGTCGGGCGAACCGCAATCGTGAGGTCTGATGATCCGGCCTGCGTCACCAATCAGAACGTAGCGGTAGTTTCAACGAAAGAGAATTTTGATCCCTTTTTTCTTACAGCCTACTTTCAGACCCATTGGGGCCGTGACCAAATTTGGAGACACTCTCGCAGAACAGAGCAAGTTAACCTTAATTGCCGAGAGGTAGAGCGTATTTTGGTCCCTCTGGCCGAATCCAGTGTTCAGTCAGTGATCGGCAATCTAGTAACAAGTTCGTTGTCTGCGGCGGATCTAAGTCGAGAGCTGCACCACCAAGCAGAAGATATCATTAATTCAGAACTAGCATTCAACAAGGAGGCGTTTGAGAAACCACTCGGATACCAATCATCATTCAGCGCTCTGGAGACCTGTCGGCGATTCGATTCCGAGCATTATTATCCCGCCTTCAAGGCCTTCCAAGAGTCTTTGCATGCCAGTATTGCGCTTGAACCATTATCGAAACACTTGACGTTCTGCCAACGAGGTAAGCAGCCGATCTACGCATCCACTGGCCTGCCGGTAATCAACTCAAAGCACGTGCAGCCGAACCGCGTACTTCTGGACGGCAACCGGTCGGCACTACCGAATCCGGAAGCCAATTTGCAGATTCGTCATGGCGACACGCTTCTGAATGGGACCGGCCGAGGCACCCTCGGACGTGCTGCCCCTTGTCTTAGCGATAGTCTGGCCGTCCCCGAGAACCACGTTACTATTCTGCGCTCCGGGGACCTCGATCCCGTTTACTTGTCCCTCTATCTCAACAGCGCCGCGGGGCAGATGCAGGTGGAGATGCGCCAGCGCGGCACGTCCGGACAGCTGGAGCTGTACCCGTTCGACGTCCGGAAGTTCTTGATCTGGCCCGCCCCGGAGTCCTTTCAGAGGGAGCTTCGGGACCTCCATGAGCAGGCCGCCGCCGCCGAGCGCGAGTCGAAGCGGCTGCTGGAACAAGCCAAGACCCGCGTCGAGCAGTTGATCGAAGAGGCCGCGGGGGGATGAGCACCGCCTCCGAGAAGCGGATCCTGATCATCGCCGGCCCCAATGGTGCCGGAAAGACCACCTTCGCCGAGGAGTTCCTGCCCAATGAGGCCAACTGCCCGGCCTTCGTCAACGCGGACCTGATCGCGGCCGGTCTGTCTCCGTTCCGACCGGACGCAGCGGCCTTCGCAGCCGGGCGTCTGATGCTGCGCGAGATCGAGCGGCAGGCCCGGGCGGGAGAGAGTTTCGCCTTCGAAACGACTTTGAGCGGCCGGCACTATGCAACGCGGATCCCCGGCTGGCAGACCGCCGGATACCGGGTCAAGCTGTTCTTTCTGCGCCTGGCGTCGCCAGAGTTGGCCATCGCCCGGGTTCGGCAACGGGTCCAAGCGGGCGGACACGACGTCCCCGAGTCGGTGATTCGTCGTCGCTTTCAAGCAGGGTGGCTCAATTTCTCGGGCCTCTACAAACAGATCGTCGACGAGTGGGCCCTTTACGACAATTCGGGACCGACACCCCAGCTGCTGGAGGAAGGAGTCAACCCATGACCGAGCCGAGCGCAACCCCCACACCGCGAGATCCAGATCTGGTCAACGCCGAGATCGCCCTCAAACGGGCGGCGCAACGGGCTCGCGAGCGGGCGCGCCGCGCCGGCATCCCGCTGGCTTACTGGAAAGACGGCGTGCTCAAGACGGAGTCGCCGGGCAACGAGGCGGACGAGGAGTCGAAGACCGGCGGCTAGCCGAGAGGAGTGATCGCGTGATCGAAACGAGTACCGCGCGACTTAGGCAGGAGAGGCGGACATGAGCTTGGCCGAGGACGACGAGCGACTGCTGCGGGAGCTGTGCGAGCAACACGGGGTCAGCGCCGAGAAGGTGCTGAAGCTGCTGGAGACCGTGCAGGATTACGAGCTGAAGGACCTGCGTGCCGGTGTCTACGATGCCCTGAGGGACATCCTGAAGACGCGGTTTTCCGCCGATGCGGAGGCCAAGCAATGACGGACACGAGCGATGTCCTACCCCTGGCGCGCGACCCCAGCCTTTTGCTGGAGGCGCTGCGGGACCTGATCGAGTATCTCGATTCCGATGCCGAGGAGGTGTCCGTCGCCGAGCAGGAGGTGCAGTTGCGAGCCATCGCCAAGGCCGTCGAGCAGCTCGAAAAGGCCGGTGTCGCGGTACCTGAGCCGTTGCGCGCCGAGAAGACGCGGATTGTGGCAGCCATCGCGGTGCACCGCGAGGCTCGGCAGGCACTAGCCCAGTTGGCGGATGAGCTGACGGAGATTGTGACCGACCTGCGCCAGCGTATCGGGCAGGCGGAGACCAAAGCGCCGGAGGCGAAGCCCAAGGTCAAGCGCGCAAAGCTTCCGAAGACATCCAAGCAGATCTTGCGCGAGCAGATCGTCCTGGCACTGAAGCAGCTCGGGGGTAGGGCAAAGTTGTCCGATGTCATCGAGGAGATGACCCGCGAGCTGGATGGCAAGCTACTGCCCGGCGACCTGGTCTGGCGTGAGGCCACCAACGAGCCCGCCTGGCAGAACAACGCCAAGTGGGCGTTACCAAATGGTGCAGGACGGACTCCTACGCGGCGATTCCCCGCGCGGCGTCTGGGAGCTTGGCGAGGACAACCGATGAAGTTCCGCAAGCTGGTCATCGAGAACTACAAATCCTTTCAGTTTCCCACGGAGATCGTCTTTCCCGAGGGCGAGAACGGTCGCAGCATCTTTCTGATCGGCGGCATGAACGGGGCCGGCAAGACCTCGATCATGGAGGCCGTCACCTATTGCCTCTACGGCGCCAAGGTCGACGAGATCTACCGCAACATCAACCGGCGCGAAAAGGCGAAGGGCAATGCCAATGTCACCTTCGAGCTGGTCATGGAGATGGACGACGGCTCCGAGCTGATCGTCAAGCGCTCCTGGACCGCCGGGGCCGCGAGCGACCCCAGGCCGCGGGACCTGACCGAGCGGCTGGTGGTGGTGCGCAACGGCAAGCGCGTGTCCGTGCAGAGCCAGGAGATCTGGCAGGACTTCATCCGCGCGGCGATCCCGCCGGGCATCACGCAATTCTTCTTCTTCGACGGTGAGAAGATCCAGGAGATCGCGGCGGACGATCATTCGGAGGTGCGCCTCAAGTCCTCCCTGGAGGCGGCGCTGGGCATCCAGTACATCAACCGGCTGGCCGCGGACATCGCCTACATCAAGCAGGAGGAGCGCAAGGGCTTCGTCGCCATCTCGGACGAAGGACCTGGAGTTCAAACAGAGCGAGCTGAAGCGGGAACGCAGCGAGCTCCAGCGCAAGCGCAAGGACCGCGAGGAGCTGCAATCGGAGCTGGGCGGCTTCAAGGCGCGTCTCGAAGAGGAAAAAAAGCGCTTCCAGGCCGCTTTCAACACGGAGCCTGACTCCCGCGAGGCGATGCGCGAGCAGGAGAAGAAGCGGGTCCAGACCGCCAATCGCCTCGCCCAAGTGGAGAGCGAGATCCGCGCGCTGTGCGAGAAGGCCCTGCCCTTCAGCATCGCCGGAAAGCTGTTCGCCGGCATCCGGCGGCAGATCGAGGCCGAGCGGGAATCCGCCAGCGGCGAGGCGGTCCGGGAGAACGCGGCGTCGCTCGCCAAGCGCATCGTCCGCGTTGTCGAGGAGCCGGAGCCCATCTACACCGAGCGGCTTTCCCCGGAGCGCATGGCCGAGCTGGAACGGCGGATCTTTCGTCTGTTGAAGGAGGGGGAGCCGGGAGCGGGGCAAGACAAGGTGCTGGACCTCTCGGACCGGGACGCGGCCCGGGTCCTGAACCGGATGGAGTCCCTGGAGTCCAGCGACATCTTCCTGTTGAAGCCATTGCTGGACGAGGCTAGTGGGCTCGAAGTCCACCTGCGCCAACTGGAGGGGCTGGGCCAGGTGGGGGGGCTGACGGGGAGCGAGGGTGCCCTGTTCGAAGAGCTACAGGCGGAGATGGAGGGATGCTCGACCCAGATCGGTCGCAAGTCCGAGCAGCTGCGGCTGCTGGAGGAAGAGATCCTGCGGCTCGAGAAACGGATCGGCGAGGTCGAGATCGAAAAGCTCTACGAGAAGCGCGACATCTCGAAGGAGAAGGCGGACTTCATCGAGGAGTGCGACGCCATTGCGAGCGTGCTGAATCAGTTCATCGTGCGGTTGCGCAAGAACAAGGTCCAGATGCTCCAGGAACAGACCTTCGAGATGTACCGGCTGCTGTCCAGTCGCAGCGGGCTGATCAAGGACATCGTCATCGACGACAAGACCTATGAGGTACGCGTCACGGACCGCAACGGGCTCGAGAACCGCAAGTCGGCGATGGCAGCCGGCGAAAAGGAGGTCTTCGCGGTGTCATTGCTTTGGGGGCTGGCCCAAACCAGCGAGCTAAAGCTCCCAATCATCGTCGATACGCCCCTGTCCCGGCTCGACAGCACGCACCGCGACAACATCGTGAACAACTACTTCCCGAATGCCGGTGAGCAGGTGGTGATCCTGTCCACGGATACCGAGATCGATACCGATTACTACCGGGTCTTGAAGCCCAGACTCAGCGGCGCGGCGATCCTGGAGTTCGATCAGCGCCAGGAGCTGACGACCTTCCGCAGCGGCTATTTCTGGGAGAGCAGTCATGGCTGATCGGCTCTACACATCCAGCGAGGCCGACGAGGTGCTTAGTGCCCTGCGCTTCGAGACCAAGCTGGAGAAGGCCACCCTCGCGCGAATTGCCTTTGCACTGTCCCTGGTCAAGGCCGGCTCGGGCGTTGCGCCGAGCACGAGCTTCAACGGGGGAGAGCTCAAGCGTCCGACCTTTTTCGGCGAGGACGAGATCTTTGTCCGAACGCTGATTGCCCATGTCTACAACAGGCGGGAGCTCAGCGATGATGAGCTGTTCTCCAATCGCTCGATCATCAAGAGCCACATCGACCATGGCGCGGGGCTGTTGGCTACGATGTTCCAGGAGGCCGGACGCAGCGGCGAGGGACTGATCGCGAGGCTCGCGGATGAGGTGGAATTTACTGGGCGGCGTGAGCAACTGGGTGCCGGGCTTGACATCTTCATCGGCCGAACCCTCTTGCAGGGGCAGGAGCTGATCCTGGAGCTGAACAACACCGCCAAGCACGCCAACTCCCACCTGGCTGTTATGGGAAAACCCGGTGTCGGAAAGACGCAGTTCTTGCTGAAAATCCTGACCGACATCCGCGTTCAGTCCAGCTTTCAGACCAACTTCATCTACTTCGACTACAAGGGAGACGTGGTCGACAACCAACGGTTTCTGGAGCTGGCCCGGGTGCAACCGTTTCGGTTGCTTCAGGGTGGCCAGAGTCTGCCGATCAATCCCTTCATCCTGCCTGCGTACGACGAGCAGACCATCAACGTCTCGGCGCGCGAGAAGGCCGAGAGCTTCGCCTCGATCAGCAGCAAATTGGGGGTTGTACAGAAGGGGGCTCTGACCGAGGCGATTCGCGCGGCCTTCGCCAAGCGCGCGGCGCTCAAGTGCGAGTATCCGGAGCTGGAAGATGAGGACCTGCGCCAGGCACTGGAATTTGCCGCTAGGAACCTTAGATGACCAAGTCTTGAGCTTTGGTGCAACGTGATCCCGTTGCTGCTTGACCAATGGCTGCCGCGCGGCAACGTTCGCCATCTCGCCGAGCGAGGCATCGACGGCCATCACGTCGAACGTTGGTCACAACTGGGCGAGAGCCGCTGCCGCCGGCGGCCGCCGAAAGTGACCTTTGCTTCGACAGCCTGCTTCGCGAATACCGATCGGGACCAGGACAGTCCTCAAATCGGCTGAGATTAGGACGAGGATCCCAACGATGCTACCAGCACACCGCGTGATCTGCCCGGTGCAGGAAAAGAAGGTCCGGATTGACCTGCCGGCGGATTTTCCTGACGCGGGCGAGGTCGAGGTCATCATCCTCCGGCTGTCCGCAAAGGCGGGCGTCAAGTCCGATACGGCCACCCAAGAGTGGCTGCGCGATCTTTGGGCCTGTGCCCCCGAGTTTCCCGACCGGCCCGAGGACCTGCCACAAGAGCCGGTCGAGATACCCTGATGATGCGCTTCCTGCTGGATAGCAACGCCTGTATCGAGATCGTCCGCGAGCGTCGTGAGTCGATTGCTGCACGGATTCCCCAGGTAGGTTTCGGCGAGCTTTTCATCTGATCGGTCGTGCGGGCCGAGCTTTTGGTTGGCGCGCACCTGTCCATTGCGGGCAGCCGTTGAGACCTGGACGACGTTGCGGTGACGAAGAAGCCGCACCATTGCTGTCCGCTGCGGTTCGCCGGCTCTCCGAACCCCACGGCCAATGCCGGAACGGCGCGATCAAATCTGCGGAGGTGAAGGCTGTGTCTCATTGGAACTACAGGGTGGTCCGCAAGCCTCGGCCAGACACGGACTCCGTGTCCTATGGGATGCATGAGGTCTACTACACGGATGACGGAGCCATCGAAGGCTGGACCGCCGACCCGGTTGCGCCGCACGGAGAGTCTCTTGCCGAGCTGCGGGAAGATGTGCGCTGGTTCCTTCAGGCGTTCCGCCGGCCGATACTCGAAGCACGGAGCGTCGAGGGGCACGACGTGTTGGTCGCGGACGAAGACGATCTCCCGGTCAATGAGGGGCATTACTTCGAGCTGATGGACCGGGCCTCGGTAGCGCTGGACTATCTTTACCAGTTCGTTGGCAGTCATCCGCTGATGAAGCAAGAGCCACGACTTCGGGAGCTCTACGAAAAGGCTGAATCGGTCATGATTGATCTCTACCAGGAGGCGGGCAGGCTGGAATTCGAGCGTCATCCATGAAGGAGTTGCGGCCTATGCAAAACACAACTCGCGCATTCACTTCGAGGCTGGCGCCAACCGCGACGACCTGATGTCGGCCCTGCGCGCGATCAAACAGGAATGGCGCGATTCCCTCGGTATTGAGGAGATGGGGGTCTTCGGCTCCTTCGCGCGGGGCAGCGCCACCGAGGCCAGCGATCTGGACGTCTATGTCAGGACCGCGTCTCCTATCCCTATCTGCTCGTCCACCTCAGCCATCGAGGGCCGCGTGCATGGGAAGGTGAACATCGTTCGGCTGCGCGAGCGGATGGACCCCTTGCTCAGAAGACGCATCGAGCAGGAAGGCATCGATGTATGACATCGATGCCGAGCAGGTCTGGTGGATCTGCACCCAAGAGGCGGGGCCGCTGACCGAGGCGATCCGCCGGATGATCGACGAGTTTGGTGCATGACCCTTCGGCGCTTCTCGACGCTGCGAGAGCCGCTGGACCACGCCTTCGTGCGGAACCGCCTCAAGTCCGCCAATTCCTACAAGCGCATCGCGGGCTACTTCCGCAGCTCGATCTTCGAGCTGATAAGGGAGGAGATCGCCGCGATCCCCAAGGTGCAGATCGTCTGCAACAGCGAGCTGGATGTCGCGCACGTGGCGGTCTCACGGCGGGTGCGCGAGACCGCCCTCAAGGAGCGCTGGAACCAGGCCGCCCCCGAGGTGGAGGCCCTGCTGCACGCGGACCGCTACCGTAGCTTGCATGCGCTGCTGACCAGCGGCCGGGTCGTCCCTAAGGATCGCGTCTTTGTGTACGGCAAGGCCGGGGTCGTCGAGGCGGCGGACGGCGGCAAGACCTGCTTCCTGGGCTCCATCAACGAGACGAAGAGCGCCTTTACCAACAACTACGAGATCCTCTGGGCGGACCCGTCCGCGGACGGGGTCGCCAAGGTGGGGGAGGAGTTCGATGCTCTTCGGGCGGACGCCTTTCCGTTGCCCGAGGCCAGCGTCGAGTGTGCAAGACCCCGTCACTCGCGGCGAGCGCCATGGTCGCCGCCCTGCTGGACGACGGCCGGGGACTGACCCTGTGCCCGTCGACCCTGACCCTGCAATGGCAGGTGGAGCTACAGGTTAAGCTCGGTATTCCGAGCGCGGTCTGGTCGTCGACCAAGAAGGTCTGGATCCACCCCCAGAGGCATGTTGCCAAGACCCGCGGTCTGGAAGACGTCGCCCGCTGTTCATTCCGCATCCCTATCGTCTGCACCGGACTGTCTTTCACAGATCGGAGGAGCGCTCCGCCGCGGAAGTCCTCGCCTGCGCCGGCACCCGCCTCGGCCCGGAAGGCGCCGACGCGCAGAACCCGGTCTTTGACGTCACCCCGGCCGCGCTGGTCGACTGCATCGTCACCGAGCGCGGCGTCGTCGAGCGGCCGGATGCGGACAAGATCCGCGCGTTGATGCAGGACGAATGAAAAGCAGCTGATCCGTTCGATCTCGCTTCAGCAGCCACTGGAGCAACCATGAGAACTGGACAGTCGCTGCGCTGTGCCGGCGAGCGGTTAGCGGCCTGCGAGCGGCTTGGTGAGCTTGGGCGATTTCCGTCAACAAGCAGAGCGCCTGCCTTGTGTGTTCGCCCGCTCTCCCCGCCGCGGCAGCGGGGACATCGTGCGAAACTGTGCCCGCTGCCATTCCATGAAGGCGGACGAAGATCCTGCGCCATTCGGTCTGTTTGCTCCCCGCAATCGGCTTAAAGTCCGGCTCGCCTGGCGAAAAGACGGCCGTGCGCCCCGGCTGACGTCAAGCACATGCTCGTTGATCCGTGGCATCGATACCGCTTCGTCGCCTGCCAGTGTGTCCTGTTGGACCGCCGCAGCAAAACGTGTTCTCGGTTGTCGCGAGCGTCAGCCGGGAGCTGGGAAAGGCGGGTTCCCGTCCGCGAGTGAAGGCCATTCGATGCAAATCGACGGCCGCCGGCCTATCTTGGCACGCACATGGCCGGTCAGGCGGGCCTCGTGCCTGTTGGTCGCGCAGTATTTGTAAACAACCGCCGCGGAGACCGTGACAGGCCACGCCCTGGGTCGGGTCCCGATCGACCTGGCAATCCGAGCGCGTTCGACGTTTAATGCGCCGCGCTGCTCAATAACACCGAGTCCGCGCGGCAGACTACCGACCCGGCGCCGCCGTTGGGACCCGAGCGGTCCCGTGCGACGCGGCTTGGCCGTTGCACCGGGATGGTCAACCGATCCCCATTAGGGCTCACCGTGAGGAGGACCCCGTTGAAGACCCTGCCTCACCTGTTCGCCAATAACCGCGCCTGGGCCGACGGCATCAAGCACCAGGCCCCGGACTTTTTCACCCGTCTCGCCCAGCAGCAATCGCCGCGCTATCTGTGGATCGGCTGCGCCGACAGCCGGGTGCCCGCCAACGAGATCATCGGCCTGCCGCCCGGCGAGGTCTTCGTGCACCGGAACATCGCCAACGTGGTCGTGCATACCGATCTGAACTGCCTGTCGGTGATGCAGTACGCGGTGGAGGTGCTGCGCGTCGAGCACATCATCGTCTGCGGCCATTACGGGTGCGGCGGCGTCAAGGCGGCGCTGGAGTCCTGTGATCACGGCCTCATCGACAACTGGCTGCGGCACATTCGCGATGTCGGCCGCTTTCATGCCGAGAGCCTGGCGAACGTCAGCGATGCGGAGCGCCTGGACCGGCTGTGCGAGCTCAATGTGACCGAGCAGGTGACCAACGTCTGCAACACGACCATCGTCAAGAACGCTTGGAAACAGGGTTACCCGCTGGTCGTGCACGGCTGGATCTACAGCATCAGCGACGGCATCCTGCGCCAGCAGGTGCCGGAGATCGACTCGCTCGAGGCCCTGGCGGCGGCTTGCTGCGACGACGCCGGCTGGATCGTCTCGGCGCCCGGTTGATCCGGTACCGTGATTCGAGGCGATTTCCATCGAACAATAGACTGCGGGGGTCGTTTCAACCGCCTTCCGCGTCGCGGCGGCGGGCACATCGTTGCCCGCTTGCATCTCGGCACCGACCAGGGTCGGGCCGGTCTCGATCAGGACCTCGCTCGGCGCGCGTTCGCCGAGGCACGGGATCAGTCCGGCCAGATGCGGCCCCGGCTGCTGTAGCGGTCGTTGTCAGTGGAGGTGCCGGGATAGGCCGGGGGCTGCGGGCGCTCGGTGGCGAGCCTGGAGTCGGGCGCCCTGACGGTATCGCCGCGGACGGCCGGCTCGGTGGCGCTGGCGCTTGAAAGGGTCGGCTTTCCGGGTGCGGTCTTGTTCGCGGTCGTCGTCCGCGCTGGCGCCTTGCGCGTGGCTGTCTTCCTGCGGGCCGGTGCGGCTGGCGGCTGCGTCACGGCGGCCGCCTCCGACGGGCCGTTGGCAAAGGCGTCGTCGTCGCCGGCCTTGGCCTTGCGGATGGAATCGAGCAGGCGTTGTCCGGTGCGGTTGCTGTCAGCCATGGTCGAAGAGCTCCGTCAGCAGTTGGTGGATCTCGGCGGCGGCCTCGGCGCCGCGCTTGCCGGCCTGGAAGACGCTGCGGCCCTCCAGCGCGCAGTGGCGGTGGATAGACCGCCGGCGAATGCCGGTAACGGCCACGGACAGGTCCAGCTCGGCGGCGGCGTCGGGCATGAGCTTCGACAGCGTGGTCCGCGGCTCCAGCTGGCACATGACAATGAGCGCCCTGAGCCGGGGGTTTTCCGGGCGCAGCCGCTCGATGACCCTCGCGATGTGGGTGGTGGCCCAGAGGTCCACGGGCGAGGGCTGTACCGGCACCAGCGCGTGGTCCGCGAGCCTCAGCGCCTGCTCCGACTGGGCTGCCTTGATGGACGGCGGGCAGTCGATGACCACGTGCGCATTGGCCTCGCCCAAGGCGGAGACGGTCTTCCCAAGTCCGATGGCCGCCGCGACCACGTCGGGCAGGCCGTTGTTCGCGTCGCCGGTGAGCCGCCACTGGTAAGCGGACTGCTGCGGGTCCGCGTCCACGATGACGACGGAATTCCCCCGCGCCGCGAGCCCCGCGGCAAGATTCAATGCCAGCGTGGTCTTCCCGGTGCCGCCCTTGTTGCCGACGACGGCGATGATGCTCATGGGCGCTCGAAGCCTGAGGACTGGGGTGGGGGCATGGCGTTAGGTGCGCTCCGGGCCGGCTCCGTATTCGCTCGCAGCATACGCAGGGTCGCGCGCAGGTCAAGCGGCTGGGCACCGGCAGTTCTCGGCCCCACACCGTACGCTCGGTCTGCCGCGCCCAGCGCCAACAGCCTGGAGGGGGCGATCGGCCCCTTGCTTGCGGAGATCAGGCGGACCGCCCGCCAGGTTGCGGACTCGGATCGCATCCCGGACGTCGGCGGGGTCCAGCTCTGCGCTGCGCCGGGGCGCTGCAAGCGCGAGCGCGCACGCCCTGCCGCCGGTGGGCGCCGCATGCTATAATTCTGGTCTTTTTTGTAGGTCCTTAGCGGTACCGCGCGGCGCGGCCCCGCGGCGGGTCTGCTGGCCCGCGTCGCTGCTGTAAACGCTGGAAGCCTATGGCCGATTTCGCAAAAGAGGTGCTGTCCGTCAATCTCGAGGACGAGATGCGCCAGTCGTATCTCGACTACGCGATGAGCGTGATCGTCGGCCGCGCCTTGCCGGACGTGCGCGACGGGCTGAAGCCGGTGCATCGGCGCGTCCTGTTCGCGATGAGCGAGCTCGGCAACGACTGGAACAAGCCGTACAAGAAGTCCGCGCGCGTCGTCGGCGATGTGATCGGTAAATACCATCCCCACGGCGATACGGCTGTGTACGACACCATCGTGCGCATGGCGCAGCCGTTCTCGATGCGCTACATGCTGATCGACGGCCAGGGCAATTTCGGCTCGGTGGACGGCGACTCGCCGGCGGCCATGCGCTACACCGAGGTGCGCATGGCGCGCATCGCGCACAGTCTGCTCGACGATCTGGACAAGGAGACCGTCGACTTCGTCCCGAACTACGACGAGTCGGAGCAGGAGCCGACCGTCCTGCCCGCGCGCTTCCCGAATCTGCTGGTCAACGGCTCCACCGGGATCGCGGTGGGCATGGCGACCAATATCCCGCCGCACAACCTCGGCGAGATCATCGACGCTTGTCTCGCCGTGATCGAGGAACCGCTGATCGAGATCGA
>Ga0316580_10000081_pt1 | contig 16715 bp, 12 predicted proteins | sample S0NA_2_FD_204519 | JGI IMG/M metagenome (GOLD analysis project Ga0316580, IMG submission 204519) | Rhizosphere microbial communities from salt marsh grasses in Alabama, United States - S0-2_160517rDrB | ecosystem: Host-associated > Plants > Roots > Rhizosphere | place: USA: Alabama | collected... | reverse complement strand
AAGTTTCGGAACGGGCGGTTTCTCGTGTGAGGTGCAACAGTATTATGCCAAATAGATTGGAATTTTCACCAAAACTGAACCGCTTCCTCTTCGGCCAAAATGGCAGCGACCGAGGCAAGAGCTGGCACCTGAAACCCTACTGCCGGTGAACCATAAGGTTTCACCCTATCAACATGTTTTCGCTTCTTGCTCAGAGGGGAAGCGACGATTTAGTACGAAAATAAAAAACGACCCCAATACATGGTAGGCGCCTCCGCCCGGACAACCGATTGCGATTCGCGGCTAAAACTCGCCGCCAACGGGCTTTAAGACCGGACCCGGCCCGGCATTTGAAAATGGTTTCGGTGCAGACCTGAAGACCGTTCTTTCCACGAGGCTTGGGAAAGAGGTCCGGCCCGAGACCCCGTATGCGGCTCAAACAGTCAGCCGCCGGTCGCAACCGCTCATCCGGGCTGCGGCCGCGTCATTTTCATTCATTGTGGTACCTCTAAAAGGGGCATGGGCGTTTAGTAACACACAGCGCCTTTCTTTTTCGCCGTTCTGTCAATACCCGGCTCACTCGATGGTGAATGTAATGCCTTGTGCCAGTGGCAGCTTACTGGACCAGTTCACAGTGCAGGTCTGGCGCCGCATGTAAGCCTTCCAGGCGTCGGAACCGGATTCGCGACCACCGCCGGTTTCTTTTTCTCCACCAAAAGCCCCTCCGATTTCGGCCCCGGAGGTTCCAATATTGACATTGGCAATGCCGCAATCACTGCCTCGGGAGCTCAAAAAAAATTCCGATTCCCGAATATCGCGTGTGAAGACAGCCGATGAGAGACCCTGTGGAACCGCATTGTGATAGGCAACCGCCTCTTCGAAGGATTCGTACTTGATCAAGTAGAGCAGCGGGGCGAAAGTTTCGGCCTGTACGATCGGCATATCGGTCCGGGCTTCGCAGATACAGGGGGTTACATACGTACCGGAATCGTAAAGACCGCCGCTGAGCACCGTGCCGCCATAAAGCACCTTGCCGCCCTGGGCCCTGACTTGTACCAATGCCGCCTGAAGGGCCGCTGTCGCATCGGTATCGATTAGCGGTCCCATGAGAACGCCCTCTTCCAGAGGATCGCCGATTTTGATCTGACGGTAGACGTTTACAAGCTCGGCGGCAATCCGATCGTAGATATCCGCGTGCACGATCAATCGCCGGGTCGTGGTGCAGCGCTGCCCGGCGGTACCGACCGCTCCAAAAAGGATCGCCCGCACGGCCAGCTCGATATCGGCGCTGGGCGTCACGATGATGGCATTGTTGCCTCCCAGTTCCAAAAGGCTCCTTCCAAGGCGTGCCGCCACCATCTGCGCAACCTGACGCCCCATGCGGACGCTTCCGGTAGCCGAGATCAAAGGAATACGCTTGTCGTTGATCAGTGGGCCTCCGACTGCATCACGCCCCCCGACCAGGAGACTCAGAATACCTTCTGGCAGGTCGTTGCGCCGCAGCACGCTCCAAACGATCTTCATGACGGCAATTGCCGTAAGGGCGGCCTTGGAGGATGGTTTCCATATGACGGTGTCACCGGCAACCAAAGCAATGAGGGCGTTCCATGACCAGACAGCCACCGGGAAATTGAAAGCCGTGATCACCCCGACCGGTCCCAGTGGGTGCCACTGCTCGTACATCCGGTGGTCAATCCGTTCGCTGTGCATACTCAAACCGTAGAGCATCCGCGACTGGCCGAGTGCAAAATCGGCAATGTCGATCATTTCCTGAACCTCGCCCTCACCTTCGGCCCGAATTTTGCCTGTCTCCAGGCTGATTAAGGCCCCCAGCTCCTTCTTGCGCAGCCGCAGAGCTTCGCCGATCTGACGGACAATCTCGCCGCGCCGGGGGGCCGGAACGGTGCCCCAGGTTTTAAAGGCCTCCACGGCACGGGAAATGACGGCATTGCAGTCGTCCCTACCGGCCGAACGTATGGCACCGATCTGTCGACCGTCGATGGGCGATACGGCACTCAGCCGCGGCCCACTGCAGGGCAGACAAGTTCCGGTACCGGCACCGGCTTGCTCCTCCAATAAGTCAAGAGATCTGAGAATCGATTCCATAGCCGTCTTTCTCCGAAAAGTGTCAAAAACCGTTAATTTTTACTGTAGTGTCTCATCATCAAAAGATCAACCCGCACCCCGGTGCCAGTAAGGAAGAGACGGGCTCGAGGCTGCGCCGACTGCGGCCTGGAGGGCGGCGGCCCGGTTGGAGAAGATCCAGGTGATATGGCGGTTCACTTCCCTGAAGAGGCAGTTGAGGGAGTCGATAAATCCCGTCCCCACGTTCTGTCCGAGGGCCGTATGCTTTTTGACCAGTGCATCGGTCACCAACAGGTAATGACCGAGGAGACCACCGAGAGGTTTCGCGATCGCCTGATGGCTGATGGCGCCAACATTGGCCTGTGCAATCGGCAGTCGTGCTGCAACCGGCACGACATCGAAAACATCCAGAACTTCCGGTGACAGCGACATCAGGTGAAAATCGTCGACGGGCGCAAGGCCCGCAAAATGCGCCTCCAAAGCGCGTCGCTGCTCCCCGCTGTCTTCAAACCTTTCGTGCTTGAGTTCAACCATCAGGTGCACCCGTCGGCCAAAGGTCTGCACCACCTCTTCGAGGGAGGGAATCAGGGGACAGGTGCGCTTCAGAGTCCGGTAGTCCGTCTGCCGAATCCGGATGGGGCGTCCGAACAACCTCCGCGCATCCGGATCGTGAATCACCACCGGCCGCCTGTCGCGGGTCCAGCGCACATCGAACTCGATCCCCCAGACGCCTCCGGCGACGGCTGCCCGAAAAGCGGGAATCGTATTCTCAATGGTCTGCCGGTTGTCGTGTTCGCCGCGGTGGGAGATGATCTTGCATCCCGCGAGGCACTCTGCCGAGGGACGGGGCTGCGGATAGTGCCGAAACAGGGCTTCTACGCTGCGGAGGAAGGCGTTTTCGATCCAAGGGGCAATATTCATTAGGTGCTATTTTGCATTTGACCACTTTTTACGGTTGTGAGGTCAAGGGTAAACATGAAGTCCAGAACCGTCAAACCCGTAAGTTTATCCCCTAAAAAGTCGTCCGGCGTCGATTGGAAAAAAAATGATTCATCCGCTATTGACGTTCAGCACCAAATCAACCAGTTAAACGGGCTAAACCGGCCAAACGGGCCCAACCGGCTAACTGACGATGAGAGTGGAAGACTCCTGCGCCAGAGACAGCACTTTCTGCGAGACGCTCCCTAAAAAAAAGTCTTTGATACTGGAAATGCCGCGGCGACCCAGAACCACCAAGTCGTAGCCTGAACGCGCCTCTTCGGCAATGTCCCGGGCAATCCCCTTATTCTTTGGTTTGGTCTTGATCGCAATATTTTCGACCCCGAAACCCGCCTGTCGCAAGATTTCGGCGGCCTTGGCCAGCGCCGTGGACACCAAGTCCTTCTTCTTGTCCTCCAAAGCGCAGAAGGCCTGTTGTTGTGACTTGAAGTAGGGCGTCAACTCAGGACTGTTCATGTCGCAAAGAGCGGCCGTGTCCTGGAGTACACTGAAAAGGGTGACATGGTTGTCAGGAGAGAATGTCCGGGCAACGTACTGCACTGCCCGCAATGCATTTTTGGAATCATCGAATGCAATCAAGATCTTCTGTCCCATCGTTCACAGCCTCCTTTAAAGATTCAATTTGCACGTGCGGTCAGACGCCGGTTGCGCTTCGGCGCGGGTTTCTGTCTCGATCTGTTCTTATGACAGCCGTCAACCTAAAATCAACCAATTTCAATAAAATAATGGGGATTATCGGATATTGACATTTTGGATTTCATTGGAAATTGGTGCTATGAATTTGAAAATTCTGTGTATCTCAATTGCTGGAAAACGCTCTTTTAAGATTACCTCTTTTTTTGAAAGATCCTTATTTTACAACGTTTTCTGATACAACAACAGCTCTATTGACCTGACGGATTCTATTGCCTATAATGCCGTGTAAGGCTCTTGACCCTTTTTCTCAAAGGCCATTCACCTCGGAAGGCGATACGGCATGTCGGATAAATTCGATCTTTGCATCATCGGCGGCGGTCCGGCGGGATTTGCCGGGGCGATTCGTGCACTGGACCTGGGAAAGCATGTCTGTATCGTTGAGGACGACGAGATTGGCGGCACCGGGGTGATGTGGGGCGCGCTTTCCTCGAAAACCATGTGGGAACTGGCCAAAGACTACGACATCGCGGCCAAGGTCGACCGGGGATATCGAAGTGCCGGCCTGATTGTCGACTATGCCGCAGTGCGCAACACCGTTATCCAAGCCGTCAAGGAGAAGCAGTACCAGATGCTCTCCCAGCTCGAGACCTATTCCCCTATGCGCTGGAAAGGCCCCGGATCGATCACCTTCAAGCGCGGCCGGGGAACCTTTCTTTCACGTAAGCGCATCGAGGTGACGAATGAAAACGGTCACCGGGAAGAAATCAAGGCTGATTTTTCTCTGATCTGCACCGGTTCCAAACCGCGGGATTTTCCTCACGTTACGGTCGACCAGAAGCGGATCCTGAACTCCGACGGCATTTTGAACCTTAAGCAGTTCCCCAAAAGGCTGGTGATCATCGGCGCCGGAATCGTCGGCTGCGAGTATGCCACGATCTTTTCCAACTTCGATCAGACGAAGGTTTTCCTGGTCGATCACCAGGAAAGGATCATCCCCTTCGAAGACGAGGACGTCAGCCGGTTCGTCAGTACAAACCTCAAGAAAAACAGCGTCGACATTTTTCATTCCGCCATTCTGCGCTCTATCAACCCGAGGCCCGATCACCTCGAGGTCATCCTCGATTTCGACGACGGCCACTCGGAGGTGGTCGAAGCCGACGCGGCCCTCATCTCTATCGGGCGCACCCCCAATCTGGCCAGTTTAAACCTGGACCGGATCGGGCTGACGACGGATGACATGGGCTTTCTCGCCTGCGACGAGAACTGCCTCGTCAAAGACAACATCTATGCTGCCGGAGACGTGACCCGCCATCCGGCCCTGGTGAACATCGCCGAAACCGAAGCCCGTTACGCCGTGAAACACATGTTCAATGCCATCAGGTGGCCGCTCAGGTACAGCAACATGTCCACCGTCATGTTCTTCAAACCGGCGGTGGCAGCGGTCGGCCTCAACGAACAGACCTGTCGCAAAAAGAAGATCCCCTACCGCGTCGCGGTCTATTCCAACGCCTTGGTAACCCGCGCCATCGCCATGCAGGCCACCGACGGCTTCGTTAAAATCATTGTCAGCAACGACGACAGGCAAATGCTCCTGGGCATGCGCGCCGCCGGTCCCCAGGCGTCGACGACGATCATGTCGATCGCCCTGCTGATGGACCAGGAAAAAGGCATAAACGACGTTCTCAAATCAGTGCACCCCCATCCCACCATGTCGGAAAATATTCAGGAGTGCCTGCGCGTGCTGCTTGGCAAATCGGTCTACAAACCGCATGCTTTTCCTGATTACATTCAGATCCGGAAATGGCATCCGGAAAGTGGGGAGACCGTATGAAGCTCATCCGACCGTTACGGTCGCACCGCTGAAGATGGCAACCGCCATTGAAAAAAATCCCGGCCGTGCCGTAATTGTGTCACGTCCGTTCGGCGATCGGCGGGCCGGCACTCGCAGCGGTTTAGTTTGTGTGACACTTTAACTTAAAATAACCGGTTCCGTGTTCTGGGATAAATGTTTTGAAATACTGATTTCCGCCTCCAATGACCCAAAACAAGTCTGCCATTTTGAATTTTGGTCATTGTGACTGGTTTGGTATGTACGATTTGCCATTTTCCACCAAAACGTAAAAGTCACCTCTTCGATCAAGCCGGAGGGACGTCCGGAGGCAGTGCTAAACCGCTAAGCCCGTCAAGGGCTATGACCGCTCGAACCAGGTTGTAACATCATTCATCGACTCTTCCTCCTCTCGACCGACCTTGAGTACGCCCGTCGGGCACGCCCACCGCCGCGATCGATATACCGACTTCCGGTCCTAAGACCTGGCCCGAGGCGAACGGTCGTCAACCATCAAGCCGATATCGGAGAAAACCGTCCGATGAACTTCAAGGTGAACAGCATCCTGTGCGCGGTCGATTTTTCGAAGTTCTCGCAGCCGGTCCTTGATTATGCCACCGGGCTGGCGCAAGGATTTGGCTCGACTGTCACCGTGTTTCACGCCCTGAACTTCTCCCGCACCCCGCTGCCTGACGACGCTATCTGCGCTCCGAAAGCCGACGAAAAGAAGCAAATCGAAAACGCGCGGCTGAAAATTGCACACCTGGTCGGAAACCGTCCGATCAACTGGCACACGGTCATCCGTAGTGGTGACCCGGTAGAAGCCATCGAAGTCTACGTGCGAGACCAAGACATTGGGTTCGTCGTTGCCGCCAGCTATGGTCTGTCCGGCTGGAAACGTTTTCTGGGGGGCACCATCGTCGAGGCACTGGCCCGTGCGCTGTCGCGGCCCCTCTTCGTCGTGCGGGCTTCGAGAGCCGTTAAACCGCACACAGCTTATTCTGCGGATGACTTCTCGTTACAAAACATCCTGGTGGCCAGCGACCTTTCCGCTGCGACTGATAAACTTTATCATTGCGCAGCCGCCTTTGCTCGCAGCTTCGATACCAACCTGCATTTCGCACACACGGTCGAAACACCGGTCGAAGAAGACCGGGGAACTTCCGCGCCCGGACCCTATACTGAAGTTCAGCAGGCGTTGAAGGATCATCTGCGCGAGCGTTTGATCAACTGTTTGCCTGAACCTATCCGCCGCAGCAGTCGTTTCACGGCCGTTGTGCTGCAGGGAAATCCCGCTGACAGCCTCATAGATTACGCGGCGGTTAACGCCATCGACCTGATCATCGTCGGAGTGCGACCGCGGCATGGGTTACAGAAGCTCTTGATCGGTTCGACAACCGAGACCGTGCTTCGCCACGCACCCTGTGACGTGCTCACGGTTCCGTACGCGCGATGATAAGAGATAGGTAGGCGCTCGATGTCTGCTGATGAATACGATATCACGACACCCCTCACACGGGCTACCGGCATTGTCAGGAGCCAGACATTTCTGGATCATCGAACCGCAAACGGCCATCCGGAGAACCGAGGACGCTTGGAGGCTGTTTACAGGATGCTGGATCAGTCCGATCGATTGTGCCGGCTTGTCCGCGTCGAGGCCCGACCGGCAGAAGAAAACGAGATACTGCTGGTCCACTCGGCCGGCCACCTGGCCAAAATCGCCGCAACGGCCTCACGCGAATCCACCGCCTTGACGCCGGACACCATCGCCTCTGCCGGATCTTACCGTGCCGCGCGTCTGGCCGCCGGAGGGGTATTGGAAGCCGTATCCCGGGTGGCTGACGGCCGTCTTGCCAACGCCTTCGCCCTTGTCCGTCCTCCCGGACACCATGCCGAAAGAAACCGTGCGATGGGGTATTGCCTGTTCAACAACGTCGCGATAGCAGCCGCTTATGCCCGCAAGGCTCTCGGCATGGACCGCGTGATGATTCTAGACTGGGATGTACACCACGGCAACGGGACCCAGCACATTTTCGAGCAGGACGATCGGGTCCTGTTCGTTTCCATCCACCAGTTCCCGCATTTTCCCGGCACCGGCGGTTTCACCGACACGGGTATCGGACGGGGAGAAGGATATTCGATCAACATCCCGATCCCTAAAGGCTATGGAGATGGAGAGTACACCGCGATTTTGCAGGCGCTGCTGATGCCGCTGACCGCGGAGTTCAAACCGGACCTGATCCTGGTTTCCGCCGGATTCGATCCGCATGCATCCGATCCTCACGGCGGCATGCACCTCACACCAACGGGTTTCGCGGCACTGACCCGGTGTCTGCTGGAAAGCGCCGCAACCTGCTGCAGCGGGCGGATGGTGCTCGTTCTGGAAGGCGGCTACGATGTTCACACCATTGGCGACAGCGTCAAGGCGGTGTTGGATGAGCTCTGCGATGCAACAATGAGCGCCGTCGCCGACATCGCCGCCACCGCAAATCCTAAAAAGGTCATCTATGCTCTCAATCGGGTCGTAAACGTTCAGCGCCGGTACTGGAAAAACCTGTCCCGACCGATGAAAATCGATTGTTCCGGCAGAACCGTCCACATCTAAAAACGGGGGGAACATGAACAAACTCAAAATCATGGAAGCGTCGGTCCGAAAATGGAACCGGATCATCGCCGGAAAGGGCTCCGACGGCGGCATCCTGGACTGCCCCCCGTGCAGAATTTTTTACATGGCGGTCTGCTTCGGCTGTCCCATTGCCCAATACACCGGCAAGAAATTCTGCAGAGGATCCCCATACGGTCGCTGGTACTGGCATCAGACCAATGAACACGGCCACATCCGCAAAAAGGTTTATTGCCCAGAATGTTTACGGTTGGCGACCGAAATGCGGGACTTTATGATCGAAATCGTCGAAGATCTGAAGAACAAAAAAGCACAAACCTGAAAGCGGACCGACAGCAGAGGAGAAACGGTGAGTGGTGCAACCGGTGGAGTTGTTGTCGCAGGCGGGGCCATCGCGGAACTGATCAGTCTCAGTCTGAGCGGCTTCATTCTTTTCCGCCGCCGGGGCAATACCATCGCCGAATCCTGTGCTTACGGCCTCATCACCACCTTGATGGGCCTCTCGCTCGTCTTCCAGTTGGCCTTTCTGTTTCGGCAACCGGCAGCATCCCTGTTCGTCGAGACCATTGCTACCGCGCTGGCGCTGGCGTTTATCGTGCACCGGCGAGCCGACCTGCGTCCGGCTCTGACCGCCGTCAAGTCTCTCTGGTCGCAGCACCCGCTGATGTGTTCCACGGTCGCTATCGTCTGGAGCTACCTCGTCATTCTGGCCTTGATCGTTCCGCCCAGCACGATTTACTGGCACTCGATCGCACGCGTACTGGAGTTCGAGAACCACCCCACCCTCTTCCCGGCCGGGGTGTCCACCCCCATGGGCGGGAACCAGGCTCTGCCGGCCTCGGCCAACATCCTGATCCTTCCGCATCTGTTCCTCCGCTTCCACGGTGATGTGGGTCTCGGACTGCTCGGATTTGCGGCTTACCTGTCCATCGGTTGCAGCGTTTACGCCTTGTCGCGCCGTTACGCATGGCCGTCGACGGCTTTCACCGTCGTGGTGATTGTTCTCAGCATGCCGCGCATGGTCTATCTGGCGACATCGCCCGGCTATGAAATCATCCCGACGGCAGTAGCCCTGTTTTGTCTGCTGGCCGTCTTTCGGACCGTGGAAGCGCCGAACGTGAGAGATCTGTGTCTTCTGATACTTGGAATGGTGTTCATGATTTCTAAGGCAACCCTGCAATTGACATTTCCGCTTGTCCTGGTGCCGCTCGCCGGTCTCCTGCTTTTTCGCCGGCACGGCATGATGACCTGGTGGCACCTGGTGGTCGCCCGTCCCTCGATTCTTTTACTGTTCTCGATACCGGCCCTGGTCTTTTCACCGCTTCTGCCCCTGGTGTACAAGCTTCTGGCAAACGATGGCAGCGACGGAGCACGGATATTGTCCACCGTGGTGTATAACAATGACGGCTTGCAGGGAACCGCGGCCAACGCGATCCGTTATCTGCTTCAGAGTATCGATCTCACCCCTGCGGTCGACAATCTGCTCCAATGGGCAATGGGTTTTTCGGTTAGCGGACTGCTGCAGCGTGTCTACGAAACTGTAGTGGCTCCGGTATTCGACGGCAAAGGAACGGCGGCCGTTTTCCAAATTGCCTGGGGGACCGACGAGCGGTTTTCCTGGTTCGGCCCCTTCGGTTTCGTGTTGATCCTGCCGGCGGTTGTCTATGCAGTCCGATGGGCACCGAGACGCTTGAAGGCTGTTGCCGTCGCGCTGGTCGGCTATTTTTTCCTCGTTGCCCTGATACCCGCCTGGCAACCGGAGAATGTCCGCTATTTCGATGTCTTCTTTCTGTGTGGCAGCGTCTGCACCGCATTTTTCCTGCCGCCCTGGCGACTGAGCAAAAAAGGACGGCGGGTCTTGATGACCATCGGAGCCGGGCTTTTGGTGTATGCAGTCGTCTGCAATCAACACAAACCGGCCTTCACGCTCCCAAACGGCCTCAACAGCCCGGAGACGGGCGCCTATAGAACCGCACCCCGCCACGGGGGCAAAAGAGCCGCCATGCCTGTCATTTCCGCCGGCAGTATTTGGACGTCTTCCGACTGGGGACGCAAGCGTTGCTGGGCCGCTCCTTTAATCTACGGCGACGACCGCTTAGAAGCAGCGGACCGTCTGGTGGATAAATCGGAAAGGTTGTGGTTGATTTACGAAGATTCTTCCTTGACCTACCCTTTTCTGAGACACTTTCCGGCCGCCGAGACGACTCCGCTGCAGAAAATTACCCGGGAGATGATGACGTCATCGCGCGGCCATGGAGCCGTTTATCTCATGTTCGTCGATTGCTTGCCGCCTCAGTGGCTGGATGGACGCGGCGGCACCCTCTTGTGGAAACCGACCCTCGACACGGCAACGGTGCCAGGCGCCTTGATACGTCTTCCCTTTTGATTTTCAACGCAAAATCATCTATAATGATTCAATTATACAAGGATTTTTTCGACCCGCGAGGATAGGAAGATTGACCGTGAAAGTGCCCCTGATTCTTCCGGCCCTGCTGTGGGCTGTGGCCCTTTTCTTCTCTACCGGCTCACTGCAGGCAGCCGACACCCCTGGTGTTCAGACAACTACACAGCCACCGATTACCGAGAAGCAGCTCAAGGCGGCCGCCAACAGCAGCCTCTGGCGCCTGAAATATGCCATTGACAAGGAGGGATTTTACGCCGCCCGCATCGCACTGAACATTTGGCGCAGCAACGCCCTTGACGCCGGCCTCTTCGACCAGGCCGAGTACGATGCCTATAAAAAGAAAATCTACGACAAATCGATTCGAAATAGTCTGCAGTGCTTCGAGTATGCAATTCAGCACGAAAATGTCACGGATGCCAAAATTTGCCTGCACACCTGGAAGGTCCATTCCGAAGAGATGGGAACATTCGATGCCGCCTTCTACGAGGAGATGCTCAAGAAGATAAAATAATACTTTACCCTATCAGCCGGAAGCATCAGGAATATTTTAAATGACGACGATAGCAGCCTACAATGCGGAGCGTCTGATCGGCACGCAGGTGGGAACCTCGATTATCATCAAGGAACTGGCACGCGGCGGGATGGCAATCGTGTACATCGCTTTTCAAAAGTCCCTGAAACGTCAGATCGCGGTCAAGGTTTTGCCCAAGAGTCTGATCACGGCGAAGTCGGCCGAACTTTTCCAGCAGGAGGCCGAAGCCGTTGCCATTCTCGCCCATCCCAACATCATTCCAGTATACGAAGTCGGCGAAACCGACGATTTTCTTTTCATAACGATGCAGCTGGTCCAGGGGAACACTTTGGCCCAATACATGCAGTTCGCCCAGAAAAACCCGATCCCCTCGCGACGCGTGCTGCCGTTGCCTGCGAGTCTGAAGGTCATGATTCAGATGCTCGATGCACTCGATTATGCACACGGTCAAGGCATCGTCCACCGGGACATCAAACCGGGTAACATCATGATCGAGAAACACTCCCGTCGGCCGCTGGTAACCGATTTCGGCATCGTCCATGTCCTAAACGGCAACGCTGAAGCCACCAGGGCCGTTCACGGAACCCCGCTCTACATGGCTCCCGAACAGATCCTCGGACAGGATGTCGACGGACGGGCCGACATTTACGCCGCCGGGACAATGTTCTATCAGATGCTCGTCGCCGAACTGCCCCTTCCGGAATTCAAAAACAAAACCGACCTGCTCAAGCATAAGATCCTCAGCCGGGGTAATTTCTTTCTGAAAAAGCCCTCTGAAGTGAATTCGGCAATCGACCAGGAGATGGATCGGATCATCGGCAAGGCCACGGCTTTCGAACCGGACCAACGCTACGGCAGCGGCCGGGATTTCCTCGGCGACCTGGAGCGGTATCAACGGCAACGCCGTCTTTAACCAGCGAAAAAGGTGTCAGCCATGACCGTCAAGAAGCTCCCGAAAGAGATTTCCTACAAAATCGGCAGAGCCTTTGCCCTGCTCTTCAACCGGTCGGCAATGTACAATATCGATCACCCGTTCACCGCCCAGGCTCTTTCCGATTTTTACGACATGACAACCCACGGCTTGGCCCTGTTTTCGCCGATCGCCCTGATTATGCATCAAGATCAGTTTTTCATCGAAGAAGAACCGCTCGACCACCGGATCAATACCAGCAAAATGCTCACTCACTTTAAGAAAGCCGACATCCAATCAATATCCTTCGAAAAAGGGATGGAGAAGTCCGAGTTGACCAATTTTGCCGGGGTCCTCAACGACATCGCCCAATTTGCCAATGCCGAGGCCATGAAAGCGGGTTGCGAAGAGCTGGGTATCCGCAACATCAAGATCAACCACGTCTTCTACAAAAAGGTTACGGCCGACGATGAGGTCGTCGACCGGCGGATTTTTGAGCAGATTTCCACCGCATCGGCTTCCGGCAGGATCGACCACGGAACCGACGAGGTGCTGGGGATGATGGCGGAGAGCGTGCTGATGGAGGAACTGGAAAAATCTCTCTCGCTTCAAAGCATCATCGAGAGCCCCACCGGCGCTTCCCAGAAAATGATCGAGGCTGATCGCGCAGCGGCGGCTTCAGGCGAACCCGGCGCCCCCGCCTCCGGCGATGTCATCATGGCCCAGTTGCAGAGAATTCGCGAAGAGATCGACCGGTCGTCTTCCGGATCAGACAAACCCAGCCTCGGGGAGCTGGCCGATGCCGTCTTTGCAATGAAGAAAAACCTCCTCGACGGCTTGTCGGCCCGCAAGGCCGAAGGGATCGTATATCAAAACGAGCGGCAGATCTTGGAGGAAACAGAGGCTCTCACCGATCAGGTCCTGATCCAACTTATCCGCGAAGAGTACCAGCAGGGAAAAATTTCTGTTCAGCGACTGGCGCAGATCCTGCGGCGTCTTGTGCCGGAACCGGGCGAATTGCAGCGACTGATGCCGAAAATAAAGACCGCCCTCTTGGAGGAGGGCATGCAGCTGCAGGAGTTTCTCCAGCTGACCCGTGAGCTCAAAAAAGAACTGCAGAGCGAAGATCTGGTGACGGCTCTTGAGAAAAGCGCCGATCAACTGGGAATTTCGGCCGATGTTCTCATAGAAGAAGTCAACCGCGACCCCAAAAGCGCGGCAGAATTGATTTACCTGGCCTCCGAAATTCGCCGCGGATCGGGGGATGAAACGGTTCTGTCCGAACTGCTGGTCGATTACATCGAGCGCGTCGGCTCGGATATCGCCCTGGATACCGCTCAGAAGCAAGGGGAGGAAGGTGACCAGCACCTGCGCGGTCTGATTTCTAAAATAGAGTCGACCCTGGTCGACCGGCTGAAAAACAAGAACCTCAGTGACGAAGTCTTGCACAAGGTGGCCGAGCGTTTGGGTGAACGCATGGAGGATTGCCTCGAGGCGCTGAAGTCACGCTGGACATCCCGCCAAAAGACCTTGACGCCCAACGGCGTAAAGAACCCGACCTCGGTTCCGTGTGGTCTTGCAGAAAATGACGCCACTGGGGTTGAATTGCACACCATCATGGAACAGATGCGCGCCTCGACCGATGAAAAAGAGGCCGCGCAAGGCCAAATCGTCGTTCAGGGAGCGCCCTCGGAGGCCGAAACGACGGATGAAGAGAAAGCGATCAAGGTCACCGCCTTGCCGAAAGGCATCCTGAGCCGTAACAGTATCCTTTATATCCTGGAGAAGGAAATTGACCGTGCCATCCGCTATGAAACCCCCTTCTCGGTTTTGATGCTGTCGATTTACAAGGTCACTCCAGCCAAACCCTTGCCGGCCGGCGCCATCAAGCGGGATGACGTCATGCACTTCGTGCTGAGCAATCTGGTCCGGGTTTGCCGGCGTTCCGATATCATCGGCGTTCTCGATCGCAACAAGTTCCTTGCACTGATGCCGATGGCGACCGAAAAAACTTCCAGGGCCGCTATGCGCCGGATCCTCAAGGGCATTCACGACGTCGACTACAGCATTGAAGAAACGCCGGTCGTCATAAAGTTGGCCGGTGCCGTAACGAAATTCGACAAAGACCGCAGCCCAACTCTCAATGATTTCGTCAAGAGAGCCGAATCCGACATTTACGACATGGTCAACCGCCTGAGAAACATCCAGAGCATCTGCTAAGATTTCGCGAGAAAATCAGTTCGCTCGGACGGGCCGTGAAGGGCACAGCCGAATTTGAAACCCCTCTGGAAGAGATGCCCGCCGACAACACAGACGCGGTGCCCTGCGACCGTTTACGGAAATTTTAAACCGTTTATTTGCTTGTGATCAGAAAGCGTCATATTATCAAGATGACATTCCAACACAAAAAGTATTAGTGACCATTATACCCAGGTTGAAAACGATCAAGCAGGCGAAAAGAACAACCGGTCGGCGAAAGACAGCGAGAAGATCGTGAATACGAGAATCCTACGGCAGGAAATCAAACGGTTAAAGAAAGAAAAGGCTGTGTATCATGCCCAGAGCCGGATGCTCGATCATTTTGTGTCCGTCGCGCGCGCTTCGGCCGACCAGAAGATGATCAATGCAACGCTGCAAAAGACGCTCGAGGTGTCGATCGGTTTGACCGGTGCGGAAAAGGGCAGCTTGTTTCTTCTCGATGAAAACGGGGTGGTGATCGAGAGCATTTTGACGCGGGAGCAAGCGTCCTCAGATGAACGCAACCGGCTGATCGGTACCGTATTGGATCAGGGTTTGGCCGGCTGGGTGCGCCGCCACTGCAATATTAAAGATGGCAACTGCAAGCTGGCCTATATCTGCGACACGGAGAAGGACGATCGCTGGTTAACGCTTCCCGGCCAGCCGTACGAGGTCCGTTCGGCGTTGGTTGTGCCGATCATCAGAAAAGAAAAGCTCCTCGGCCTGCTCACGCTGCTGCACTCCCGCCCCGGGCGCTTCAGCACCGAATCCGTAGAGTTGATCGAAATGACCGCGGTTCAAATCGGCGTGGTTTTAGAGAATGCCACCCTGTATGCCAAACTGGAAGAATCTTTTCACCGCATCGCCCAGGCCAAGAAGGAAATCGAGATTTACTCCGGTGCACTGGATCTTGAAATGGAAAAAGGCCGCAAGATTCAACGGGATTTTCTGCCCGAGGAAATCCCCGATGCACCCGGCTGGGAAATTGAGGCGTATCTGCACCCGGCCATTCAAGTTTCCGGCGATTTCTACGATGTCTTCGAATTGTCCGCCCATCACCTCGGTCTGGTAGTGGCTGATGTCTGCGACAAGGGAATCGGTGCGGCTCTATTCATGGCGCTTTTTCGCAGCCTCATCCGCGTGTACACCTTGGAAGTTGAGACTTCGGCCGGATCATTGGCCCAGGCAGCCGGAGCCGGCAGGTTAGGGGCCCTTAAGGCAGTCCGCGACACCAACTCCTACATCGCCCGCCATCATGGAAAATTAGGCATGTTCGCCACCATGTTCGTCGGCGTGCTCAACCTCAAGAACGGCAACTTGACCTATATCAACGGCGGTCACGAACCGCCGCTCATTTTGACCGCAACGGGCGACATCGTCAGACTCCACCCGACCGGTCCGGCGGTGGGCCTGTTACCAAAAATGAATTTCATTTCCGGACAGGTTCAGATCGATCCGGACGACATCTTACTTGCCTTCACCGATGGTGTGACGGAGGCCAGATCACCCGCAGATGGAATCTTGGGGCGGGAACGGCTTCAATCGATCCTCAGAAAGAGATATTCTTCGGCTGCTGAAGTCCTCAACCACATCAAGAGCGTTACCTTCGAACACCTCGGTCAGGCCCCTCAAAACGACGACATCACCCTTCTGTGCGTGCGTCGAAAAACTGCGCCTTCTTGACCCGTCCCCTCAGAAATGCTATCGGGAATTCAAGCGCAAGGATTCGCCGGGCTGCGGACTTAAGTGGCCGTGCACAACACTTAAACCCTCCTTTCGGATCCCTTGCGCTTTCAACATCTTACTTAAACAGGCCATGAAAAATGGAGGAAAACCGTAACCGGCGGTGGCTGATCATCGGATTCTTCTTGCTGATCGGTTTGCTGTTTGTCGGATTCATTTATACGGCCGTGGTGGGGCCCCGGAGCATGCAATCCCAGCAGCGACTGGAGAGTGCCGTCTCGAGCTATGAACACAAAATGAAGGCCCAATCCGACGAAAAGACCGTCATATTATCCCTGGGGCAGATTGTATCGGTCGGCAAGATAAAAATGATATATCGCGGGCTCGAAGATGATCGAATCAAGGTCGACGTCATCATTCCGGAACTCGACCCTGAAACGGCCTATCATCATTCGGTTCACGAATCGGAGGCGCAAAGGGGTCTCAAACTCGGCGGGCAGAACTTCGACCTGATATCCGCCGATAAAACCAAATTGCGCCTCTATAGGATCAAGCGACAAACGGCGCCATGATACTCGAGCCCAGAATTCGAAACAACATCTGTGTCAACGCCCACCCGTTGGGTTGTAACGCCCAGGTGCGCGCGCAAATCCAATACGTGAAAGCCCGCGAAAAAATCGACGGCCCCAAGAAGGTTCTGGTGGTCGGTGCCTCAAACGGATACGGGTTAGCCGCCAGAATCGTCTCGGGCTTCGGCTCCGGCGCCGCCACAATCGGTATCGGCTATGAAAAAAGCGG
>Ga0316580_10000080_pt1 | contig 16779 bp, 11 predicted proteins | sample S0NA_2_FD_204519 | JGI IMG/M metagenome (GOLD analysis project Ga0316580, IMG submission 204519) | Rhizosphere microbial communities from salt marsh grasses in Alabama, United States - S0-2_160517rDrB | ecosystem: Host-associated > Plants > Roots > Rhizosphere | place: USA: Alabama | collected... | reverse complement strand
TGCTTGGCCGCGGTGCTCTGCTGGGCGCCCTTGAGACCGAGCAGGGCCCGGGCGTGTCCCATCTCCAGCTGGGCCTGCTCGACGTAGGCCTTGACGTCCGGATTGAGCTCCAGGAGTCGCAGCAGGTTGGTGACGGTGGTGCGGGACTTGCCCACCGCCTCGGCGATCTGCTGGTGGGTAAGACCGAATTCGCTCAGGAGTCGCTCCAGGGCACCGGCCTCCTCCAGGGGGTTGAGATCGGCCCGCTGGATGTTCTCGATCAGCCCGATGGCCACGGCCGAGGGCTCGTCCACCTCGCGGATCACCACGGGGATCTCCGCGAGCCCCGCCTGTTGGGAGGCACGCCAGCGGCGCTCCCCGGCGATGATCTCGTAACGGGCCTCCCCGACGGGCCGCACCACGATGGGCTGGATCACCCCCTGGACCGCGATGGAGTCCGCCAGCTCCCGCAGGGCGTCCGGATCGAAATCGCGACGGGGCTGATAACGCCCCCGCTGTATCTGCTCCACGGGCAACCGCGTGATGCGCTCCCCCTCCGGACCCTGCTGCCGGGGTTCGAGGGAACCAGGGGCCGCGTCCTGGAGGGTGTTCGGGGTCGGGCGGGTGGCCCCGAGGAGAGCGTCGAGCCCGCGACCGAGCCCCCGCTTCTTGTTTGAAACCTTGTTGGTGTCGTCCATGGAGTGGAGCTCGCGCGCGGGGATCGGGGATCCGGTTCGTCGACAATCAGGCGCTCAGATCCCGCCGACCGTTGCGGCGCAGGATCTCGCTTGCCAGGGCCAGGTAGGAGACCGCCCCCTTGGAGGCGGGATCGTAGAGCATGGCGGGCAGGCCGTGGCTGGGGGCCTCCGCCAGGCGCACGTTGCGGGGGATGATGGTGCGATAGACCTGGTCCGTGAAATGGGTGATGAGCTGGGTGGAGACCTGGTTGGCCAGGTTGTTGCGGGGATCGTGCATGGTGCGCAGGATGCCATCGATGCGCAGGCCCCCGTTTCGGCTCATGCGGATCTGCTCGATGGTGTCGATCAGGGCCGACAGGCCCTCCAGTGCATAGTACTCGCACTGGATGGGGATCAGGACCCCATGGGCGGCCACCAGGGCATTGACCGTCAGCATGTTGAGCGAGGGCGGGCAGTCGATGATGATCAGCTCGTAGTCCTGGGCGACGGTGGCCAGGACCTTGGCCAGGCGGCGCTCCCGGTCGGCGGAGTCGAAGAGCCCGACCTCGGCGGCGGTGAGGTCCCCGTTGGAGGGAAGGAGATCGAACCCCGGCGCCGGCTCTGTCACCCGTTGGACGCAATCCGCGAAGGGCAGGTCCGTGAGCAGCAGGTCGCAGCTGGTTCGCGCCACGGCATGCTTGTCGATGCCGCAGCCCATGGTGGCGTTGCCCTGGGGATCCATGTCCACCAGCAGCACGCGACGCTTCAACGAGGCCAGGGAGGCGGCCAGGTTCACGGCGGTCGTGGTCTTTCCGACCCCGCCCTTCTGATTGGCGACGGCGATGATGCGGACCATGGGGACATCAGTCATGGCGTATCTCGATCAGGTGGCGCTCGCCATCGAGGGTGGGCACACGCAGGGGCCGGGCCGCCAGGTCCAACCCGGCGAGCGCCGGGTCGGCGAGCTCGTCCACCGGGTAGCGTCCCTTCATGATCAGGAGCAGACCGGGCCGCTCGAGAAGGGGTAACGCCTGGGTATGGATCTGGGCAACGGATGCCACGGCACGAGTCACTATGGTACTGAACTTTCTAGCCGGTCGGTACGACTCGATTCGGCTGTGGACCGGCTCCACGTTCCCCAGGCCGAGCTCCAGGACCACCTGACGCACGAATCGGACCTTCTTGCCATTGCTGTCCAGGAGCCAGAAACGCCGCCGCGGGTCGACAATCGCGAGCGGCAGGCCGGGCAGCCCCGCGCCGGTACCCAGGTCGAGGATGGAATCGCCGCGCAGGTAGGGGACCAGGGACAGGCTATCGAGCAGATGGTGGCTCACCATGGACGCGGGGTCGCGGACGGCCGTGAGATTGTAGGCGCGGTTCCAGCGCTGGAGCAGGTCCAGGAATCCGAGCAGGCGATCGCGCTGCGCCTCGCTCAAGGCGAGGCCAAGGGCGCGTGCGCCTTGCGCCATGGTGCGCGAGAGGAGGTCGGTCTCCGCCCAGTCCGTCAAGTCGAGCCCTCAAGCCGAGCGGCGCTTGAGATGGATGAGCAGGAGCGAGACCGCGGCCGGGGTCACCCCGGGGATGCGTGCCGCCTGACCCACGGTCGTTGGACGTACCCGGCAGAGCTTCTCGCGGACCTCGGTCGAGAGTCCGCGCACCCCGGCAAAGTCGAAGTCCGGCGGCAGGACCTTGGACTCCTGCCCGCGCTGGCGCTCGATGTCGGCCTTCTGGCGCTCGATGTAGCCATCGTAACGGGCCTGGATCTCAACCTGCTCCAGGACCGCGGGCTCCAGGTCGGCAGGCTCCTGGGCCAGCAGCCGCATCAGGCTCCGATGCGTGACCTGGGGGCGCGCCAGGAGCTCCAGGGCCCGGGCCTCACGCCTCAGCGGCTCACCGAGTATCTCGGCCTCCAACGCCGGGTCGCGGCCGCCGGGGCGCACCCAGGTGTCTCGCAGGCGCTGGCGCTCACGCTCGATGGCCTCGCGCTTGGCCTCGAACACGCGCCATCGCGCGTCGTCGACGATCCCGAGCCGACGCCCGGTCTCGGTCAGGCGCAGGTCCGCGTTGTCCTCCCGCAGCATCAGCCGATACTCGGCGCGGCTGGTGAACATTCGGTAGGGCTCGTTGGTCCCACTGGTGATGAGATCGTCCACCAGGACCCCGAGATAGGCCTGGTCCCGCAGGGGATACCAGGGCTCGCGGCCCAGCACCTGAAGCGCGGCGTTGACCCCCGCCAGCAGACCCTGGGCGGCGGCCTCCTCGTAGCCGGTGGTGCCGTTGATCTGCCCGGCGAAGAAGAGCCCGTCCAGGTGCTGGGTCTCCAGGGTCGGCTTGAGGTCCCGGGGGTCGAAGAAGTCGTATTCGATGGCATAGCCAGGACGGGTGATGTGGGCCCGCTCGAAGCCCTCGATGGAGCGGACCAGCCCAATCTGGACGTCGTAGGGCAGACTGGTGGAGATTCCGTTGGGATAGACCTCGTGGGTGCCCAGGCCCTCCGGCTCGACGAAGATCTGATGGCTCCCCTTGTCGGCGAAACGGACCACCTTGTCCTCGATGGAGGGGCAGTACCGCGGGCCGATCCCCTCGATCACGCCCGTATACAGGGGGGAGCGGGACAGGCCCGTGCGGATCAGGGCATGGGTCTGCGCGTTGGTCCGGGCGATGTGGCAGCTCACCTGGCGCGGGTGGTCCGCGGCCGAGCCGAGAAACGAGAAGACCGGCACCGGATCGTCGCCCGGCTGCTCGGCGAGACGGGAGTAGTCGATGGTACGTCCGTCGATCCGCGGCGGGGTGCCGGTCTTCAACCGCTCCACCCGGAACGGCAGCTCCCGCAGGCGCCCGGCCAGGGTGTTGGCCGGTGGATCACCCGCCCGGCCACCCTCATAGCTCGAGAGACCCACGTGGATACGTCCGCCCAGAAATGTGCCCACGGTCAACACCAGGGCCCGCGCCTTGAAGGAGAGTCCCATCTGGGTGCGGACCCCGGTGACTCGCTCCCGGCGTCCGTCGGACTCGACGATCAGATCGTCAACGGCCTGTTGGAAGAGCGCGAGGTTTGGCTGAGACTCTACCGCGGCGCGCACGGCCGCCTTGTAGAGCGCCCGGTCCGCCTGGGCTCGGGTGGCCCGCACCGCCGGACCCTTGCTGGCGTTGAGGATGCGCAGCTGAATGCCCGCCCGATCCGTCGCCCGGGCCATGAGTCCACCCAGTGCATCGATCTCCTTGACCAGATGACCCTTGCCGATACCCCCGATGGCCGGGTTGCAGCTCATCTGACCGATGGTCTCGATGTTATGGGTCAGCAGCAGGGTGCGCACTCCCGCCCGGGCGGCGGCGAGGGCGGCCTCGGTACCGGCATGGCCACCGCCGATGACGATGACGTCGTAGTGATCGCTGGCAAGCATGGCGTCTGGGTCCTGGCGCGGAGGGCGACGAGTTTAACCCAGGTCGCTGGTCTCAAGGCACTGGACCATCTGGCTTTTTTTCGGGCGGGCGAGGGACCATGGCGCAGCTCAACCTGAGGTCGGCTCAAGTCAATCTTCTGGACTCGGTGCTGGATGCGGCCGGCTCCGTGATCCTGGGCAAGGAGCGGGAGCTTCGGCTCGCGCTGACCTGCCTCCTGGCCCGGGGTCATCTGCTGATCGAGGACCTGCCGGGGGTCGGGAAGACCACCCTGGCCCATCTGCTCGCGCGGCTCCTGGGCCTCCAGTTCTCGCGCATCCAGTTCACCAGCGACCTGCTGCCGGCCGACGTGGTGGGGGTCTCCGTCTACGAGCGGGGCAAGGAGACCTTCCGCTTCCATCCGGGCCCACTCTTCTCGCAGCTGGTGCTGGCGGACGAGATCAACCGGGCCACCCCGAAGGCCCAGAGCGCCCTGCTGGAGGCCATGGAGGAGCGTCAGGTCACGGTGGACGGGGAGACCCACCCCCTGCCGGAGCCCTTCTTCGTCATCGCCACCCAGAATCCGGCCTACCAGGTGGGGACCTTTCCCCTGCCCGAATCACAGCTCGACCGCTTCCTGATGCGCATCCGCCTCGGCTACCCGGCGGCGGCCCAGGAAAAGGTCCTTCTGGCGGGGGAGGACCGGCGCGCCATGGTGGAGCGCCAGGGACCCGTGCTGTCCCCCTCGGATCTCGCCCGGCTGCAGGGACAGGTGACGCAGATCCACGCGGCGCCCCCGGTGATCGACTACTGCCACGAGCTGCTGCTCTTCACCCGGCGCTCCGGGCATTTCGTCCACGGGCTCTCGCCGCGGGCGGGGATCGGGCTTCTACGGGCCGCCAAGGCCTGGGCCCTGCTCGGCGGTCGTGCCTATGTGATCCCCGAGGACATCCAGGCGGTGCTTCCCTCGGTGGCGGTTCACCGGCTGATGGGGGCGGACGGGGTCGGACGGCTGGACCAGGACGAGACCGCGGCCCTGCTGCTGTCAGCGGTGCCCGTGACCTGATCCCTCTCGTGGCTCGACGGGTCCTCGACCGAAGGCGCCCTTCGCGCTGGCTTGGCCGCTGGCTCCACGGGGTGTTTCGCCGGGCCCCGGTGGGGGCGGACGGAACGGCCCGGATCGGCGCGCGACAGGTCTATATCCTACCCAGCCGTACCGGGCTCTTTTACGGCTTCGTGATCGGCCTGATGCTCCTGGGCTCCCTGAACTATCAGAACAACCTGGGGCTCCTGTTCACCTTCTTCCTCGCCTCCGTGGGCCTGGTGGCGATGCATCACTGCTGGCTCAACCTGCTGGGGCTCGCGATCCAGGTGCGTCCGGGTGCGGCGGTCTTCGCCGGCGACCCCGCCCGTTTCGAGGTGATCCTGCGCAACGAGCGGCGGGGACCGCGCTACGACCTGACGGTGCTCGGCGCACTGGGGCCGGCGGGACCCGTGGCCCTCGGGCCCCGGGATCAAGGCGGACTCGGGGTGCTGCAGCCCACCGTGCACCGCGGACACGCGTCCCTCGGAGAGGTCGTCGTGGAGACCCACCACCCCATGGGGCTCTTTCGCGCCTGGAGTCACGTGAGCTGTGACGCCAGGGTCCTGGTCTATCCCCGCCCGGCGGCGCGGGCGCCAGTGCCCCCGGGAAGCGGGGGCCAGGGACATCGCCTCGGCACCGTCCGGGCGGAGGGGTCGGACGACTTCCTCGGACCTCGGGAGTACCGCCTCGGAGACTCCCCTCGGCGCCTGGATTGGAAGGCCCTGGCCCGGGAGCGTGGCCTGGTGATCAAGCAATTCGGGGGCGACCGGGGACAAGACCTCTGGATCGATTGGGACGGGTTTCAGGAGTCGGATGTGGAGCGGCGCATCGGCCTCCTGACACGCCAGGTCCTGAATGCCGCTGATGCGGAATTGCGCTTCGGGCTCAGGCTGCCGGGCCGGGAGGTCCCCCTAGGGCACGGAGAGCATCATATGCACCGCTGCCTCGAAGCGCTCGCACTCTATGACCATGGCCAGACCACGAGCCGAGCTCAGCGGCGGACCGGCTAAGCGGGTCCAGATCCTGGCGGCCGCCCTGCTGTCGGGAGTCGCCTACCTGCCGCTCGCCCGATTCATGGATTGGCGGGTGAATGCATTCGTCGCCGCGCTGTTTGCCCTCCGGCTCGCGGCGCTACGCTGGCCCAGGGCCAGCCCCGGGCCTCTTGCCCTGGTGATCCTGACCCTCGCGGGGGTCGCCAACGTGCTCTCCATCCACCACGGCCTGACGGGGCGTGAGGGGGGCTCGGCATTGTTCGTCACCATGCTGGCCCTCAAGCTGCTGGAGCTTCGAAACCGCCGTGATCTGCGGGTCGTCGCGGTGTTGCTCGGCTTCCTCGTGGTGGTCCAGTTCCTCTTCGACCAGTCCATGGCCCTGGCGGCCTACCTCGGGCTCGTGAGCGTCGGCCTGGTCTCGCTCCTGGTCGCGCTGAACGGTGGAATGGGGAGCCCCGGGTGGCCAGCCCTCGCCAGGATCGGGCTCAGGCTCTGCCTTCAGGCCGTGCCCCTGACCCTGGTTCTCTTCCTGCTCTTTCCGCGTCTGAGCGCCCCCCTGTGGAGCCTGAGCCTCGACCCCGGTGTCGGGGTGATGGGGATGAGCGACCGCATGGAGCCGGGGACCATCAGCGAGCTGGTAATCAATGGTGAGCTGGCCTTTCGCGTCCGCTTCGACCAGGACCCGCCGAACGCGGATCGGCTCTACTGGCGGGGCCTGGTCCTCTGGGAGCCGGACGCTCGGGGCTGGTCCCCTGGGCTCGACCCGGCCCGGCCCGTCGCGACGTCGATCCAGGCCGTCGGCGACGCGGTGGGCTACGAGGTGCTCCTGGAGCCGACCCGGCAGCGCTGGCTCTTCGCCCTCGACCTGCCGCTCGAGGTGCCGGAGACAGCCCACCGGTCCGGGGACTTCCAGCTCCTGGCCAAGGAGAGGGTCACCGGCCCAGAGCGCTATCGAGCTCGCTCCGCCCTGGACTACCGGACCGAAGCGCCCCCGGACTGGCTGCGCGAGCGAGCCCTGGAGCTTCCGCCCAACATCACGGCACGCATGCGGAACCTGGTCGCTGGCTGGCGTGCCGACGCGCGGGAGCCCTGGTCCATCGTCCAGGCGGGCCTGGCATTCTTCAACCGGGAGCCCTTCCACTACACCCTGCTCCCGCCCAGGCTCGGGGCGAATCCCACGGACGAGTTCCTCTTCGAAACCCGCCGGGGGTTCTGCGAGCACTTCGCGGGGAGCTTCGCGGTGCTCATGCGCCTCGCCGGTATCCCCTCGCGGGTGGTGCTGGGTTATCTCGGGGGGGAGCCCAACCGCATCGGCGGCTACCACATGGTCTGGCAGTCCGACGCCCATGCCTGGGTAGAGGTCCTGATCCCGGACCGGGGCTGGGTGAGGGTCGACCCGACGGCGGCGGTGGATCCCAGTCGGGTGGATAACTCAGGCGCCGCGCGGCTGCTCGGGGCAAACGCCCCCCAGCGCTTCGAGGTGGATCCCTCGGGTCTCCTGGCGCGTGCCCTGAGGCAGACGCGTCTCTTTGCGGACAGCCTGGACGCGGCCTGGCAGGATTGGGTGCTGGACTTCTCCCTGGACCATCAGCGCTCCCTGCTCGAGCACCTCGGTCTGGAGGACGTCCGGGAGCGCGGGCTCGCGCTCCTGATGGTCGCGGCCTCCGGCATCGTCCTCGGGCTGACCCTCTGGGGTCTCCTGGGTCAAAGGACGCCGCCGCCCCCCCTAGAGGCCGTCTACGCGCGGTTCTGCCAACGCCTGGCGCGGGCAGGCCTGCCCCGCCGCCCAGAAGAGGGCCCCAGGGACTACGCCGAGCGCGTTGCCCGGTCCCGCCCCGACCTGGCAGCTCCGGTGACGCGTTTCATCGCCCTGTACGTTCGGGAACGTTATTCGCCAGACCAGTCGCCGGACGGCGTCCATGGACTGAAGCGCTGCGTCGAGGGATTTCGGCCGCGACGGGCAAAGGGGTAAACGAGGCACACCCTCACTTGCCGATGCAGAAGCTCCCGAAGATCCGGCCCAGGAGGTCATCCGGCGTGAAGACACCGGTGATCTCGCCGAAGGCGCGTTGGGCCGCGGCAAGGTCCAGGGCGATGAGCTCGAGACCCAGCCGCGCCTCGAGTGCCTTCTCGGCGCTCTGGAGGTGGGCGAGTCCCTGCTCCAAGGCCTCCAGGTGCCGACGCCGGGCGACGAAGGCCCCCTCGGCCATGGCGTCGAGCCCGGCGCGGGCCTTGATGAGCCCATTCAGGCGATCGAGTCCCTCGCCGGTGAGGGCGGAGAGGGAGACCTCGTCCTGATCGGGGACGGGGATGGGCGGTGGGGAGTCGAGTAGATCGATCTTGTTTCTGACCCGCGTCACGGGGACCCCGGGGGGGATGTCCGCGAGCCCGGTCGGGTCCGGCGCCTTGGTCGCGTCGTAGACCCAGAGCACAAGATCGGAGCGGGCGATCTGATCGCGGGCCCGGCGCACGCCCTCCTGCTCCACCGGGTCCGGGCTGTGCCGGAGCCCCGCGGTGTCCACCAGGCGGACCGGCAGCCCATCCACCTGGATATCGACCCGCAGGAGATCCCGGGTTGTTCCCGGGATGGGCGTCACGATGGCCGCGTCCGCCAGGGATAGGGCGTTGAGCAGACTGGACTTGCCGGCGTTGGGTGGACCCGCGATGGCGACGGTGAACCCGTCACGGATGCGCTCCCCTTGATGGGCCTCATCCAGAAGCCGCCGGGTCTCGCAGAGCAGGGTTGCCAGATCACCCGCGACCACGTCCTCTACGGACACGCCCAGCTCCTCATCGGGAAAATCCAGGGTCGCCTCGAGGTAGGTCCGCAGGTGGATCAGGCCCTCGATCAGCGACTCGACGCGTCGTGAGAAGGCCCCCTGGAGGCTCCGCACGGCCAGGCGCGCGGCAAGCGCGGTGGAGCTCTCGATCAGGTCGGCCACCGCCTCCGCCTGGGCCAGGTCCAGCTTGCCGTTCAGGAAGGCCCGCTGGCTGAACTCACCCGGTCTCGCCGTTCGGGCCCCAAGCTCCAGACAGCGCTGAAGCAGGAGATCCATGACGACAGGACCCCCGTGACCCTGGAGCTCGAGGACATCTTCCCCGGTGTAGGAGCGGGGTGCGGGGAACAGGAGCGCGATACCCTCGTCGATGCAGGAGCCATCCGCGGCGCGGAAGGGGGCGAAGGTGGCGAACCGGGGTCGCGGGACCCGTCCCAGGATCGACTGGGCGATCGAACGGGTGAGGGGCCCGCTGACCCGGACGATACCGACCCCGCCCACGCCTCGTGGGGTGGCGATCGCGGCGATGGTCTCCGATACCAAGAGCCGAGGTTGGCAGTGGTGGCTTCAGCGCCGGCGCTTGGCCGCTGCCTTCTCGATCGCGCGGGTGATGTGCCACTGCTGGGTGATGGACAGCAGATTGTTCACCGTCCAGTACAGCACCAGGCCGGATGGGAAGAAGGCGAAGAACACCGTGAACACGAAGGGCAGGCTCATCATGATCTTGGCCTGCATCGGGTCGGGGGGGGCCGGGTTGAGCTTCTGCTGGACGTACATGGAGACGCCCATGATCAGCGGGAGCACGAAATAGGGGTCCGGGGCGGAGAGGTTGTCGATCCAGAGGATCCAGGGGGCCTGGCGGAGCTCCACACTCTCCAGGAGCACCCAGTACAGCGCGATGAAGACCGGGATCTGAACGAGGATGGGCAGGCAGCCGCCCAGAGGATTGATCTTCTCGGTCTTGTACATCTCCATCATGGCCTGGTTGAGCCGCTCCTTGTCATCCCCGTAACGGTCCTTCAGGGCCTGGAGACGGGGTGCGAGCTCACGCATGTTCGCCATGGACTTGTAGCTGGTCTCGGAGAGCTTGTAGAAGACCAGCTTGATGAGGATGGTGAGGACGATGATGGACCAGCCCCAGTTTCCCACCACGTCGTGGATCTTGGCCAAGAGCCAGTGGATCGGCTGGGCGATCACGGTGAGCCAACCGTAATCCACCGTGAGGTCGAGTCCCGGGGCGATCTCGGCCAGGGTGTCCTGAAGCTTGGGTCCGACGAAGAGCTGGCTTTCGAAGGCGTGGGTGGAGCCGGCTGGGATGGTGGCGGTCGGTGAGTAACTACCCAGGATGTAGCGACTGTCGTCCAGGACGTTGGTGTAGAAGGTCTCCTCGACCCCACGGGGTGGGATCCAAGCGGCCAGGAAATAGTGCTGGATCATGGCGATCCAGCCATCGCGCACGGGCCGCTCGAGCTTGGCATCCCGCATGTCGTCGAAGGAGACCTTCTTGTACTTGTCCTCGGGCGTGTAGTAGACGCCACCCGTATACGTGTAGACGAAGCGGGTCGCGTTGGGATCGACCAGCTCGGTTCTTTGAAGCTGGTTGTAGGCCCGCGCCACCAAGGGTGCATCGGTGCCGTTGACGACTTCCTGGCTGAGGGTGATGAGGTAGCTGCCGCGCTGGAACCCATAGCGCTTGCGCACCTGGATACCGGAGGCATGGGTCCAGGTGAGGACCACCTCCAGGTGATCCTGGCCAGTCTCGAGGGTGCGACTCTTGGTCTCGGACTCGAAGATGGCCTCGTGGGTTGGGAGACTATCGGCCGCGGTGCCCAGGAGTCCGGATTGGACCAGATAGAGGTTCGGCGTATCCGGCTTGAACAACCGGACCTTGTCCTCCGGGCGCTCCGGGGTCACCGGATAGTCCAGGAGCCAGGCGCTTACCAAGGTGCCGCCCCGGGGGGAGATTTCGACCTTCAAGACGTCGGTCCCGACGCGGATGGGCTCCAGCGCGGGAGCGGCTGTGGTCGTCGCCAGAGGGGTAGGCGTCTCCGCGGGTGCAGATGGGGCAACCTGGGGGACGGCCTGAGGAAGGTCCGCAGCGCTGTCACCCGCCGTCACTTGGCTTGGGGCGGGCGTCCCGGCCGAGACCTCGGGGGCGGCGGTGCCGTAGTCCCGCATCCAGGCTTGATAAATCAGTAACAGGACGATGGCCAGGGAGAAGGCCAGGACCAGGCGCAGGTTATCCATGGGTGGCGACTACGGAAGTTTGGGTGGTACCGGATCGATGCCGCCGTGGTGCCAGGGGTGGCAGCGGGACAATCGGCGTAACGCGAGAAAGCCACCGCGGGCGAACCCATGGCGCCCGATGGCCTCTATGGCGTATTGGGAGCACGTGGGGTAGAAGCGGCAGTGGGATCCAAGGAGGGGGCTGACCAGGTACTGGTAGACCCGGATCAAGAAAATCACGGCTCGTCCCATCTAGAACTCCTGATTCGTTCCCAGGCCTGCTCCAGCGTCTGCCTTAGGCGTGCTGGAGGCAACTGTCGAGCGTCCCGGGCACAGAGCACCACCACATCCACGGCTGGAAGCTGCGAGGCGCGAAGTCGGAAGCTCTCCCGAACGATTCGCTTCAGCCGGTTCCTGTCAACTGCTCGGTTGGCGCACCGCTTCGAGATGGCCAGTCCCAGACGTGGGCCGCTACATCCGCCCGTTCGGGCAAGGATCAGAAAGCCGCTGCCTCCGAATCGCGTCGGCTTCGCAAAGACGCGCCGGAAGACGGCGGCGTCGCGGAGGCGGAGTCCGGGAGGAAAGGCCTCCGCTGAACGCCCGATGGAAGGGGCGGGATGGTCCGCTAATGCCTTCAGGGGGTGAGGCGAGCCCGCCCCTTGGCCCGGCGAGCCGCGAGAACCTTGCGGCCGCTTCGGGTCGCGTTTCTGGCGCGGAAGCCGTGGTTGCGGGCTCGCTTGAGCCTGCTTGGCTGAAAGGTTCGCTTCATGATGTCGCTCGCTATGAACTGCCCGTGGCGCTCACGGGGCCCGCAAAAAAGATCGAGAAAGGTAGGAAAAATTCGCTGCTCAGTCAACCAGAATCGGAATCGGGCGCCCGCTCCGCCCTGTGGATAACTTTGCAGAGGCGGGATAGACTGTCCCCCCAGCGGGGACTTGAGTGGTCTCCTAGACCGCGGGGGCTCGGGCCTGTAGCCGCGGGCGTTCGCCGGATCGAGGACTTCTGTAGTAGGGGGGGTTGGGTGGATCTCTGGAAGCAATGCGTTACCTACCTTCAAGAGGGTCTGACCTCGGCGGAGTTCAACACCTGGATACTGCCGCTCCAGGCTCGAGTCGAGGGCTCGATTCTCAACCTCCTGGCCCCGAATAAGTTCGTTCGCGACTGGGGACAGCAGCACTACGAAGGGCGCATCAAAGATCTGTGCGTCCGCCTGAGCGAAGGCTCGGTGAGCCGCGTGACTTTCGGGATCGGTGGCGTGGAGCGGAATCAGGATCGGAAAACTCCGCAGCTGACAACGCCCTACCCCGCGTCCTTTGGATTGGACTCCCGCCGCGCGGAGGGGAATCTGAACCCGGAGTTCACCTTCGACACCTTTGTCGAGGGCAAGTCGAACCAGCTTGCCCGGGCCGCATCCATCCAGATCGGTCAGAATCCCGGAATCGCCTACAATCCGCTGTTCATCTACGGCGGGGTCGGTCTGGGGAAGACCCACCTGATGCATGCCGTGGGCAATACGATCCTCGACAGCAACCCAAAGTCACGGGTTGTTTACCTACACTCGGAGCGCTTCGTCGCCGAGATGATCCGCTCGCTACAGCACAACAAGATCGACGACTTCAAGAAGACCTATCGGTCCGTCAACGCTTTGTTGATTGACGATGTCCAATTCTTTGCCGGAAAGGATCGCTCGCAAGAAGAATTTTTTCATACTTTCAACGCGTTATTCGAATCTCGGCAGCAGATCGTGCTCTCCAGCGATCGCTTTCCGAAAGAGGTTCCCGGCCTGGAAGAACGCTTGAAGTCACGATTCGGCTGGGGCCTCACGGTGGCCATCGATCCACCCGACTTGGAGACAAGCGTGGCCATCCTGCACAGCAAGGCAAGCCAACTCGGCGTGTGCTTGCCAGACGATGTCGCCTTCTTCGTGGGCCGGCGGATTCGTTCCAACATTCGCGAGCTCGAGGGTGCGCTTCGACGGCTTGTCGCCAACTCCCAATTCACGGGGAGACCGATCTCCCTGGAGTTCGCGAAGGAGGCGTTGAAGGACATGTTGGCCGCTCAGGATAAGCAGGTCAGCATCGAGAATATCCAGAAGACCGTCGCGGAGTACTTCAACCTACGGACTTCGGATCTCCTCTCCGCAAAGCGCAGCCGGTCGATTGCCAGGCCAAGGCAACTCGCGATGGCGCTGGCGAAGGAGCTGACCAAGAAGAGCCTGCCGGAGATCGGCCAGGCCTTCGGAGGACGGGACCACACGACGGTGCTGCACGCAACGCGGAAGGTCAAAGAGCTCCTGGACAGTGATGCCTCGGTCGAAGAGGACTACAAGAACCTGTTGAGAACACTGACCTCTTAGCTGTGGATAAGCTGTTCACAGCCTGGCGCTGAAAAGTCATTAACCGCTTGCTCACAGGTTGATCAGGCTTGTCGACACACGGGGAAGGACACGTAGGTTGCTGTCTTAAAAGAGTTTTTCTGACTTCTCCCTTGTTCCACAGCCCTTACTACCATCATTATTCAGATTCAAAGAGTAGTTTTGGAGAGAAGCATGGAGATCCGCCTTAACCGGGAGCAGCTCCTGCCGGTCGTCACCCGGGTGGTCGGGGTGGTGGAGCGACGCCAGACCCTCCCCATCCTGGGTAACCTGCTACTACAAACGAACAATCAGGGACTTCGGATGGTCAGCACCGATCTGGAGGTAGAGGTGCGCGGAGAGAGTCCGGCAGAGGTGACTGATCCGGGGGAGGTCACCGTTCCAGCGCGTAAGTTCCTAGACATTGTTCGAAACCTTCCGGAGGCCTCTTCGCTCAACGTCAAGGTGTCCGGGGAACGGTGCGTGATCTCCTCCGGGCGGGGCCGCTATGTCCTTGGGACGCTTCCGGCCAGCGATTTTCCCGTGATGCAGTCGGAAGTCGGCACGGATTTGATCGAGGTGGAGGAAGGGAGGTTTCGGCGTTTGCTGGAGAAGACCTGGTTCGCGATGGCGCAACAGGATGTTCGGTATTACTTGAACGGGCTCCTTCTGGAGTTCATCCCGGGTGGCATTCGGGCAGTGGCGACGGACGGCCATCGACTTGCGCGGTACGACCTTAGCAGCGATCTAGAAGTCGAAGGGGAAGGACGTTCGATTATTGTTCCGTACAAGACGGTGATGGAGCTGCGGCGTCAACTGCTCGGCGATGAAACGCCCCTAAGGATTTCGGTTGGGGAGAAGAGCGTGCGCTTTGAGGCGGGTGAGTTCGTGACCACCACAAAGCTGATTGATGGTCGGTTCCCTGACTACGAGAGAGTGATAGCTGGGGACCATGGGCGGACAGCGGTTATCGGAAAGGAGAGGCTTCGGGGGGCGCTCGTGCGCGCATCAGTACTGTCGAACGAGAAATACAAGGGAGTTCGAATGGAGTTCGATGGGGACGTGTTGCGCCTGCAGACCCATAATCCAGAGCAGGAGGAGGCCCTGGAGGAGATCGATGTCGTTTGCCAAGGAGACCCGACCTCGCTCGGGTTCAACGTGTCGTACCTGTTGGACGTCCTTGGGGCAGTCGAGGGGGACGAGGTTGAGGTGGCATTCGAGGACGGGAACAGCAGTTCGGTGTGGAGGGGCGTTGAGTCGATGGACGAGACGTTCGTGGTCATGCCGATGCGGCTGTGAGGGCTGATCCTGGTTCGCAACTCGGTGGGCGCCGGCCGAAGAAGGTTTCACGTGGAACCTCGGCGGTTGTAAGAGTCGGGCGGAAGGCCGGCGGGCCGTGCCCGGATTCTCCTGCCGGCATATCGCATCTCCAAGACCACGCCCCGATGGTTCCACGTGAAACACCAGACGCCTTACGCGATCTTCTTGCGCACGCGAACCGCTGTGGTTCGACGTCCGAGCCGCAACTCGCCCTGCTTGAAGCTACCTTGCTCCACGCGGGACGTCCGCCGGATCTTCACAGGACAATATCCACTGGGAACTACAGATGACCTACGACTCTTCGAATATTAAGGTCCTGCGGGGGCTCGACGCGGTGCGCAAACGCCCAGGCATGTACATCGGCGACACGGACGATGGTACGGGCCTCCATCACATGGTCTTCGAGGTTGTCGACAACGCGATCGACGAGGCACTGGCCGGCTACTGCACAGAAGTCAGGGTGATCCTTCACCGGGACGGATCAGTCGCCGTGATCGATAACGGCCGTGGCATCCCTGTGGACATCCACGCCGAGGAGCAACGATCCGCGGCCGAAGTGATCATGACGGTGCTCCACGCCGGTGGAAAATTCGATGACAACTCATACAAGGTTTCCGGCGGACTCCACGGCGTGGGGGTATCCGTCGTCAACGCCCTGTCGGAACGTCTGTTCCTACGTGTACAGCGAGCCGGTCACATCTATGAGCAGGAATACAGGCTTGGTGTGCCCCAACACCCCCTGAAGCAGGTCGGGGAAACAAACGAAACCGGTACGGAGGTGCGCTTCACCCCCTCATCGGAAGTCTTCTCCAGCCTCGAGTTCCACTACGACATCCTCGCGAGGAGGCTTCGCGAGCTCTCCTTCCTGAACTCTGGAGTACGTATCGTCCTCCACGATGAAGCGAACGGACGCGAGGACGTCTTCGAGTATCAAGGCGGAATTCGCGCTTTCGTCGATTTCCTCAATCGAAACAAGACGCCCATCCACCCCAGCACCATCTACTTCACCGCCGAGCGCAGCTCGATCCTGGTCGAGCTTGCATTGCAGTGGAACGAGGGATTCCAGGAGACCATCTTCTGCTTTACCAACAACATCCCTCAGCGGGACGGTGGGACCCATCTGGCCGGCTTCCGCGCCGGTTTGACCCGCACGCTAAACGGCTACATCGAGCGGGAGGGTCTTGATCGAAGCCAAAAGATCCACGCGATCGGGGATGACGCCCGGGAAGGACTTACGGCAGTTCTGTCGGTGAAGATTTCAGATCCCAAGTTCTCGTCCCAGACCAAGGACAAGCTCGTCTCATCCGAAGTCAAGGGTGTCGTCGAGTCACTGGTGGTCGACCACCTTACCCAGTTTCTCGAAGAGCAACCAATAGAGGCGAAGACCATCGCCGGAAAGATGCTAGAGGCGGCGCGAGCCAGGGAAGCCGCTCGCAAGGCAAGGGAGATGACTCGCCGCAAGGGCGTGCTCGACATCGCTGGACTGCCCGGCAAGCTTGCCGATTGCCAGGAGAAGGATCCATCCCGATCAGAGCTTTACCTGGTCGAGGGGGACTCGGCCGGTGGCTCCGCGAAGCAGGGCAGGGACCGTGCCTTTCAGGCCATTTTGCCGCTGAAGGGAAAGATCCTGAACGTGGAGAAGGCGCGCTTCGACAAGATGCTATCGTCTGCCGAAGTGGGAACCTTAATCACCGCTTTAGGCTGTGGCATCGGTCGAGAGGAGTACAACCCGGACAATCTCCGCTACCACCGCATCATCATCATGACCGACGCGGATGTCGACGGCGCCCACATTCGCACGCTCCTCCTGACGTTCTTCTACCGCCAGATGCCGGAGCTCATCGACCGCGGGCACGTCTACATCGCCCAGCCCCCGCTATTCAAGATCAAGAAGGGTAAACAGGAGGATTACCTGCTGGACCAGTCTGAGCTTGACAGCGCCATGCTGCAGGCGGCTCTGGATGGGGCTGACCTGATCGTCTCCGAAGGA
>Ga0316580_10000078_pt1 | contig 16955 bp, 13 predicted proteins | sample S0NA_2_FD_204519 | JGI IMG/M metagenome (GOLD analysis project Ga0316580, IMG submission 204519) | Rhizosphere microbial communities from salt marsh grasses in Alabama, United States - S0-2_160517rDrB | ecosystem: Host-associated > Plants > Roots > Rhizosphere | place: USA: Alabama | collected... | reverse complement strand
ATTCAGATCCAGGGATCACGCCTGTTTATGCCGCCTATGATGGGTATGTGACACGAAAGTCAGAGTGGCGCAGTACGCTGATCATGCGTGTTCCGGATGACCCGCTTGATCCGGGGAGACAAATCTGGCTTTACTATACGCATATGGCCGACGAAGCAGGAAACGATTATATTGAACCCGCCTTTACTCCAGGCACACATGAAAAGTTTGTCTCCCAGGGAACACTGCTTGGCTACACGGGCAACTACAACGGCAACTCCCTGCGGGATGTATGGGTTCACCTCCATTTTTCCATTGTTAAGGATGACGGCAACGGCCGTTACACCAACGAACTCGATATCGCTAACACACTCGATCCCTCCCCTTACCTGGGCATGAATCTCAACTACGCCTGTACAACCGTCGCCACCGGCTGTACAGCCAATCCAACCTGCCCATAATTACCTCCGGAAAATTGACAAGCGAATTACCCTCTTGTACACTATTCTTTGTTAGTTGATTGTACTAACTTTGATTTTATACCCATGAAAAAAGCGACCCGCGAACAGACGCGATCCCATAACAAACGCCTGATCTTAAGGACTATTTATCAGCAGAGCGAAATCAGCCGCGCCGACATCGCCCGCGCCACCGGACTAACGCGCACAACGGTTTCTCATATCGTCGCTGAATTACTGGATGAAGGCTTGGTTGAAGAAACGGGCCTGGGTCCATCAATTGGCGGCAAACCCCCCGTCTTGCTCAACCTGCCCGCGCAAGCACGCTTCATGATTGGCATCGATCTGGCTGACAGTGAATTCCGGGGAGGTGTAATCGATCTACGGGGTCAATTTCTACATCGCGCAGCGGTTCCAATTCACGATTGCAACGGTCAGGAAGCGTTGGACCTGGTTTATGATTTGATCGATTCGCTGCTTGACCAGGTTGATGGTCCTGTTCTAGGCATCGGTGCAGGCGCACCCGGGTTGATCGATGCAAAAGCAGGCATTGTGCGACAGGCTGTAAATCTCGATTGGAAAAACCTGCCCTTGAGGGATTTATTACAGACACGATTTACAATACCGGTTCGTGTTGGAAATGACAGCCACTGCGCCGCATTAGGCCAATTCACCTTTGGTCAGGACCAGGGACTTTCAAATTTGACAGTTGTCAAGGTTGGCAGAGGAATAAGCGCTGGATTTGTGTTGAACGGCCGATTGCACCATGGAGACAATTCAGCAGCCGGAGAAATCGGACATATTCGCACTGTTGAAGACGGTATTTTATGCCGCTGCGGCCATTATGGCTGCCTGGAGACTGTTGCCAGCACGCGCTATCTGGTCGAATGCGCCCAAGAAATTGCCCGTAATAATCAGGAAGCATTGATCAACGATTTGGTTGAATCACCTGAACAAATAACAACGACCACTATTTTACATGCAGTAGAAGCCGGTGATACTGAGCTGCTAAATCTCGTTATCGAGGCCGGCCACCATCTCGGTATAGCCGTCGCCCACCTGGTAGGTGTACTCAATATCAACAAAATTATTATCGCCGGCAGCATGGCCCGCTTTGGCCAACCCTTGTTAGAAGCTATCAATCAAGCCCTGTTTCCAAGAGCCATGGAGCAGTTGGTAGCAGAAACCCAGGTTGAGCTCAGTGACCTGGGACAGGATATCGTTATGCTAGGAGCCGCATCCCTGATACTAAACAGCGAACTGGGCGTCATCTAGATTCTTATATAGATTAACTTTGCCATCAAATAGCGTAATCTGATTATAAAATCCTAAGCACGTTTTCTCTAAATTGAAGAATCTCCTTTTTTAGGTCAAATTTGGCTGAATGGTGATGACCAGCTATATTTAAACTTAATAAGATCAACCATTCGATCACTTTTTTACTTTGAACAGAATGGTAAACGAGGTATACCTATGACTATGCAATGGAGTTCCCCTCCAGAAATGACGATTGACCCTGATAAAAGCTATCAGGCGACAATTGAAACGAACAAAGGCAATATTACCCTGAATTTAGATCCCACAAATGCGCCAAAGACAGTGAATAACTTCGTTTTTCTGGCCAACCAGGGTTTTTATGACAACGTAACTTTTCACCGAGTGATCAGCAATTTCATGATCCAGGGCGGCGATCCAACCGGTACCGGGCGCGGCGGTCCTGGGTATCGCTTCGAAGATGAGGTCCTGAACAATCCACTGAAGCATGAAACAGGTGTTATTTCGATGGCCAACGCCGGTCCAAATACGAACGGCAGCCAATTCTTCATCACACACAGCCCCCAACCCCATCTCGACGGCCGTCACACGGTATTCGGTAAGGTTGCTAATAAGGAAAGCATGAATGTCGTCAATGCCATTCGCCAGGGTGACACCATCAAGAGCGTGACGATCACGGAAGAGTAAAACAACTTCAACCATAAATTAGCAGCTCTTCAACCGGTCGTCGAAATTGAATCGATGACCGGTTTTTTATTGGTAGAAGATAGTTTTTATGAGAAAAACTTAAAGAGGACTTACGTAGGAGGCTGGTCTAGCTACACTGTAATGTTTGGTCATAATCAGTGATCCATTCAAGGAGTAATCTTTTTCGTTTTCAATAGCGAAAACGGCCAAAGCGAGGCAATTGGTAGTGGCAGAAGTTAATCCGGAAATGCAAAGTACAGAGGGTATATACCGGAGACTGCTCGGCTATTTACGGCCGTATCCCCTTCAATTAATCATTGCTTATGGCGCGTTGGCGGCGACGACGCTGTTCAATCTTTTTGTGCCCCAGGTAATCAAAGGTGCAATCGACCAGGGCTTGGCCGATGCCAACATGCGCGCGCTTTTGATTGCCGCTGGGATCATTCTGGTCATCGCTTTACTGCGCAGCATAGCCAGTTTTGCTCAATTGTATTATGGTGAATGGCTATCTCACCGCGTTGGTTATGATTTACGCAATGACTTCTACCAGAGTGTACAGGGTCAATCATTTACTTTTCATGACAAAAGTCATACGGGCGACCTGATGAGCCGGGCAACGGGCGATATCTCGGAAACAGAACATTTCACAGGAATCGGATTGGCGGATCTCATCGCCACAATCCTGCTTATGATTGGCGTCGTAACCGTCATGCTCTGGGAAGAACCCAAATTGACCCTAATCGCCCTAATTCCTGTACCTTTCCTGATTTTTACAACCATTCGATTTGGCAATACGATTCGGCCGATGTTCAGGCGAATCCAGGATCAGATGGGCATTCTCTCAACAAGGATGCAAGAAAGTCTAACCGGTATCCGGGTTGTTAAATCATTTGCCCGCGAACCCTACGAATTGGAAAAGTTCGACGAAGAAAATGGGGAATGGTTTACGCGAAGATTTAGAGTAATTCGGGCCTGGTCTGATAATTGGCCGGTATTCAATTTCTTAATAACCCTAAGCATCATCCTACTGCTCTTTTTCGGCGGTCCATTGGCTATTGATGGTGTAATTACTGTGGGTACGCTGTTTGCCATGATCACCTATGTGCTCATGCTCAACGGTCCGGTCCAGCGATTAGGTTTTCTTGTAAATCAGGTAGCTACTGCGGGAGCCAGCGCATCGCGTGTATTCGCGATCATGGATGAAGCGAATGATATTCAAGAGCCAGAAGATCCGTATGTTGCCGATCAGATTCAAGGAGACGTTCGGTTCGAAGATGTGAGTTTTGCCTACCTATCAAAAATACCGATCTTAGATGATATCACCTTTCATGCGGAACCGGGGCGTCGAATAGCTCTGATCGGTCCCACGGGATCGGGAAAATCAACAGTGACTAACCTGATTCCCCGATTTTACAACGTCGACAACGGCCGTGTGCTGGTGGACAACATTGATGTACGCGACTGGCAGCTGCGAAGTTTACGCTCCCATATCGGGATCGTCTTGCAAGATCCTTTCCTTTTCAGCCAATCGATTGCTGAAAATATTTCCTATGGCTGCCCCGAGGCCACGGATGAAGAAATAATCGCCGCTGCGAAAGCTGCGCGGGCTCATAATTTCATCTTAGAAATGGCTGAAGGTTATGATACGCGTGTTGGGGAACGCGGCGTTACGCTTAGCGGAGGTCAGAAGCAGCGCATCGCTATCGCCCGTGCCCTGCTCACCAACCCGCGCATACTCATCCTCGACGACTCAACAAGCAGCGTGGATACGGAAACTGAACATCTTATACAACAAGCGCTTGATGAACTCATGGTCGGCCGTACAACCTTTGTCATCGCCCAACGGCTGCTAACCCTCAAACAAGCCGACTGCATCCTTGTATTAGACAAAGGCCAAATCATCGAACGCGGCACACACGAAGAATTACTAAAATTAAATGGTCTATATCGCCAGATTTACGATATGCAGCTGCGCGATCAAGAAGAGTTTGTTGCCTTACAGGCCAGCCTGGACAATTCAGCACAAGGAGCATCCGGCTCATGACCCAAGAAAACACAAGCTCGGCGGGGAAGAAGAGACGTTTCAGGCGCGACGAAACAGTCAATGAAGATTTGATCAGAGATCTGCTGCCCGATGAAGAGGATCAACTCGGCAAGGCGTATGACAGTAGGCTTGTACGCCGGTTAATGGTCTTTCTCAAACCCTACCAGGCTAAATTGATCCTGGCTATCGTCATGATGGTCATCACTTCCCTGCTGCTGATTTTGCAACCAATCATTATTGGGCGGGCAATCGACGAAGGGATTCGCACCGGCTCCCTAATGGCGACGCGGCTGTGGACTTTATTACTTCTAGTTATTGCCGTTTTGGTCTGGGCTACAGATCGCTGGCGCATTTCATTGATGGCCACTGTCGGCACCAGCGTAGTCGCTGACTTTCGCAGCTACCTGTTTCGCCATCTGCACACACTATCCCTGAGTTTCTTTAGTGGCTACAGTGTCGGCCGTCTTATGAGCCGCTTGATCGGGGATGTGGGCGTTGTGGAACGTTTCGTGACCTGGTCCATCACCGGTCTTTTCCGCTCCTTCTTTACCTTGGCCGGCATCATTGTGGCCATGCTGCTGCTCAACTGGCGTCTGGCTCTGGTAACCTTTTCAGTCCTGCCTTTTATGGCCTTTGCAACAAATTATTATCGGAAACATGTGCGCGTTGCTTATCGGGATACCCGGCAGCGGCTATCTCTTATCAATGGCTATTTAAATGAATCAATCACCGGCATCCGGGTAACCCAAAGCTTTACGCGAGAAGAGCGCAACCACCAGTTTTTCGACACCTTGAACACCTCCTACTTTGACGCCAATGTACAGGCAACTCGCTTATCGGCCGTCTTTTTTCCCAGTGTAGACTTTTTAGGATCGATTGCCACAGCCCTTGTTGTCGGTGTTGGAGGATGGTTGGTGTTGGGCGATGAATTGACTGCTGGTACGCTAATGGCCTTTGTGCTGTATGTGGATCGCTTCTTTGAACCAATCCGCGAGCTCGCTCAGCGCTACAACATCTTCCAGGCCACAATGGCTTCAAGTGAACGTGTTTTTACCTTGCTGGATTTGGGACCAACGGTTCAAGATATTCCGCAAGCGCGAAACCTCCCGCCAATTAAGGGTGAAGTGAAATTCGATGATGTCAGCTTTGGATATGATGACCACCATCTGATCTTAGAGAATATCAATTTGAGAGCGGAGCCAGGCCAGCGGATCGCCCTGGTTGGTGAAACAGGGGCCGGCAAAAGTACCATCATCCGTCTCTTAACGCGTTTCTTTGATATCAGCAAGGGAACCATCACCCTCGATGGGCATGATATTCGCGAGCTAAGTCAGGCCAGCTTAAGGCAGCAGTTAGGTATTGTTCTGCAAGATACCTTCCTGTTCACGGGGACAATTGAAGATAACATTCGGTACGGCCGATTAGACGCAACAGAAGAAGAGATTATTGCCACAGCCAAAGCTGTTGGGGCACACGATTTCATCATGAAGACATTGGACGGATACCAGACGGAAGTTGGAGAAAACGGTTCAAATCTCAGTGTTGGCCAACGCCAGATATTGTCATTTGCGCGCGCCTTGCTGGCCGATCCCAAAATTCTAGTTCTTGATGAAGCTACCAGCAGTGTTGATACAACCAGCGAGAAGATTATCCAAGATGCAATGGACACTTTAATGGCCGGGCGTACCAGCTTTGTGATCGCCCATCGCCTGAGCACGATCGTCAATGCCGATCAAATTGTTGTCCTGGATCACGGCCGAATCTTGGAACGAGGAACCCACAGTGAACTGCTGGCGAAGAAAGGTCGCTACTACGATCTTTACACCATGCAGTTTACTCAGGCGGAAAGTTAAACATTTTGGATGATTCCCATGTGTCATAAAAATCTTTATCGACTCGTTGGAGCGGCTGCCTCTATTCTCTTATTATTTTCCGCATGCAGCAGACAGGAGACGCCACGGCAGGAGGATGCTTCTCAACCATCCACCACTACACCAACTTCTTCTGCATCTCTATTACCGATAGTAATTGCCGAGCCTGTACAAACAGTGCCTGCAAGCGCCACAAGCCCGGCAACAATCAGCCCAACTCAACCCTCACCAACCTCTACGATTCAGCTCACAATCACATCAACGCCAACACCGAATTACCCTAAATATGACGGACCTCCGCTGCTGATGGAGAATTTTGGTGTACAAATCCACATTCACCAGGAAGATTTACGGCTGATTTTGCGCCATCTTAGCGCTCTCGGCGTGGGCTGGGTTAAAGTACAAGTTTCCTGGAAACTCTACCAGCCGTATCCTGATGCTTATGCCGAGGATCATCTGGCGGAACTCGATTCCCTGATAGAGGCGGCGGTGAATAATGACATCAAGGTACTACTCAGCGTCTCCAAAGCGCCAGAATGGAGCCGGCCGACAACCGAATTAGATGGTCCCCCGACCGATTATGCCCTCTATAGAGATTTTATGGCTTTTCTAGGCAGTCGATATCAGGGTCGCGTCGCAGCATACGAGCTCTGGAATGAACCAAATTTGCAGCGGGAATGGAACGGAGCGCCATTAAGTCCGGCCGAGTTAACCCGGCTTATTAAAACCGGCGCTGACGGATTACATCAAGCGGATCCGGAAGCTCTGGTTATCAGTGCCGCTCCGGCTACTACGGGGATCAATGATGGTATCACGGCAATCGATGATCGTGTGTTTTTACGCGGCATGCTGGAAGTCGGGATTGGGGACACCGTTGATGGAATAGGCGTCCACCCTTACGGATGGGCTAATCCGCCGGACAGCAGTAACGACGCTCCTGACCCATCTGTACCCACACATAATAATCATCCAAGCTTCTTCTTCAAAGACACCCTCAATGATTACGAGAAGCTGCTTGCCGAATATGGGGTGCAAGATCAGCTTTGGGTAACGGAATTTGGTTGGGGCAGTTTCGATCAGATTATGGACGACCATGGGAACCCCGCTCAACCGCCGGCCGGCGTTGAATTCATGAATGATGTGAACGAATGGCAACAGGCGGTTTATTTACTTCGCGCCTTGGAAATGGGGCAGGAGGACAGCTCCGTTGGCCCCATGATAATTTGGAATCTTAATTTCGGCCCTTTATTGGGCAACGAATACAGTGAAACAGGCTTCAGTCTACTACACCCGGACGGGTCACGGCGACCGGCTTACCGCGCCCTTGAACACGCTAACAAGACGTGAATTTAAGGTTTATCGCAAGTGCATCAATTGTACAGACACCCACGCTGTGCTATGTTCAATAAATAATCCCCCGAGCCCGCTCACCGGCTCAGGAAGAAACAAAGGTCCTCCATGAAAAAAATAATTTTCATCCTCCTCAATGTCTTTCTTGCCTTGGTGTCCTTAAGCCTCTTGAAGGCTATATTCAGTCAAAATAATCGCCTAGCAGCTCCCGGCGAGACGGTGAAAATCATCGATTTAGGTACCTTAGGCGGCGAGGCAAGCCAGGCGTCCGATTTAAATTATAAGGGTGAAGTAGTCGGCCGTAGTGAGCTAGCGGCAGAAGATTCGCGCGCATTCTTTTGGTTTGAGGGGACAATGACGCCTCTATCAGCCCCTAGAGAACTTACAACAAGCGCTTACTCAATCAATGAATCGGGCACCATCGCCGGCGAAACAATCTCCAATAGTGGCGCGGAAGAAATTGTAAAACCCACTTTATGGATCGGAGATACTTACAAACCTTTGCTGATTGGTGAAAATATTCAAGGAACTGCCAGAGCGGTTAACGACGAAGATGTTGCTGCCGGTCATACGCTCGGGACAAGTAACAATAATATTCTTATTTGGGAGAACGAGACCCTGGTGCAGACAATACCTACTGCCGGAGGCTTGGCACAGGTAAACAGCTTAAATAATCAAAAACAAATCGTTGGATTCCTCGATAATGGTTCAACCAACAATGCTTTCCTCTGGCAAGAGGGAGCATTTGAAAATCTCGGCACCTTGGGTGGTGAGCAAAGTATAGCTCACAATATCAATGACAAGGGAATGGTCGTTGGGGAAGCTTCGCTTGCGGATGAATCGGCCACACATGCCTTTCTTTGGCAAGGTGGCGTCATGTCAGATCTGGGAACGATCGGTAATTTTGCCCAAACCGAAAGTCGCGCCTTGGGGATTAATGCAGCGGGCGTAATTGTCGGGCAGGCTCAAGTGGGAGAGGCCTTACACGCCGTGATCTGGGAAAATGGCCAGATAGCGGATTTAAATACTTATCTGCCGGCTGGGTCGGCGTGGGAAGTGTTAATCACGGCTGTCAGTATCAATGATAGAGGCTGGATTGTCGGGACTGGTCTGATTGATGGACAAGAACACGCTTTCCTTCTGATTCCGCCACTTGATAATTTTTCCTATTTACCAATTGTTGTAAGACAGATACCCACTCCTACCAGCTATGATTTAGCGCGCTATATACAGGGAGACGGCCGTCTCTATGAAGTGCAGTTCAAGGGTGATTTAGAAACGCAAGCTCGCCATCAAACACAATTCAGTGGTTCACGTTTTTACCACACTAAAGGCAACGAATTCAAGGCTGAATGGGAAGAACTCTGGAACGACAGCGACTATATTTATCGTGGTACGGACACGAGTCCCGGCAGTGACGCGTTCGGGAATGAATTGTTCTATTCACTATACGACAGCATGCAGGACTATTTAGACGGTAATGTCGGCTCCGCTTGGAACGAACGTTATATGGGCGTCGGCAATATGTATTTTCGTAAACCATACGTCGTTTTCTTTTACAAATCCGACTGCACTGTCGCCAGAGGTGGGTATCTGGATCCCAGCTGGTTAAAGTTCCAGGATTTCCATAATACATATACTTTCGATACCGGTCTGACTATTAAAAATGTCGTTGAATTAGCTTGGCTGCAAGGTGACGAATCGGGTCCTACACAGCCGGTCGATGAAAGATATTTCTACGCCGAAGGATATGGTCTTGTGGGCTGGCAGAAACCAAGTCTGGGCTGGCGAAGCGCAATCATAGAGGAATTTTCTCCCGGCGGGCGACCGGACAATTTGCGAGAGGAAATCGGTTGTCTCAATAATAAACGCTTCAAGCGGCAGCCCTGGAGTCCTAAATTAAACACTGGCCCTCTGCCTGAATCTTACGCCAGCATGGTTAAGCCATAGCCCTGAATCTGCTAACATCTTGCCTAACAATTTAAGATTGTTCTTATTCAAATCTTCAAGGCTGGATAATCCCATGATTTTATCAATCATCGATTAAGATAATCCATCAGCAACCTGCGTTCAAGCTCGAAATCTGTTACCATCCTGAGCAGGGTTGATTCAAAGAAAAACCAAATTATTCAAGGAGAGGATTTTCATTCCTTTGGTCGAAGTTATTGGCAATATGCACATGCACACTCCTTATTCCGATGGGGAGAAATACCACGAGGAAATTGCCGAGGAGGCAATTAAGGCCGGATTGGATTTTGTTATCGTCACCGACCACAATATCTGGGTCGATGGTCTTGAGGGGTATTATGAAAATGAGAACGGTCGTGCTTTGCTTTTGACCGGCGAAGAAGTGCACAATGTGAGGCGCGAACCACAAGCCAGCCATTTCTTGGCTTATGGTACGGGACAAGAATTATCAGAATTGGCTCCCGACCCACAAGGACTGATTGATCAAACGATCGGATCCGGCGGTTTTGGTTTCCTGGCTCACCCACACGAAAAAGATCTGCCCATCGTCAACGAAATAAATCTCGGGTGGCACGATTGGGATATCGACGGCTTCACCGGTTTGGAAATCTGGAATTACATGTCCAGCTTCAAAAACCGCCTGGCCGAAGCATTGGAAAACATGCGCTGGCAGACCAAGTGGTTAGGCATGCTGATTGCCGCGCGCATGGCGCTGAATCCGGAAAAAGTGCTCACGGCCCCGGAACCGGAAACTTTGGCTTTATGGGACGAACTGTTGGCTGCGGGAAAACGCATTGTTGCCATTGGCAACAGCGATGCACACGGCACGCCAATGAGCCTGGGACCGCTGAAACGCGAGATATTCCCATATGACTTTTTGTTCCGCGCAGTCAATACACATCTGCTTATACCCGAACCGTTAAGCGGGGAACTGGAAAAAGATAGAAGATTAATTCACAATGCTGTCGGGAAAGGCAATGCATTTGTCGGATATGATATGCCCCACCCTACAAAAGGGTTTCGCTTTAGCGGCAAGGGAAAGGATCAGGGTATTATGGGCGACCGGATTAAGATGGATGCCGGAGCTACCTTGCAGGTTCACGCACCGAAGAGAGTCCCCATCCGCCTGATCCACAAGGGTCAAGTCGTAGCCGAGACAAAGAATAATGCCGCGCTCACTTACACGCCTCTAGAACCTGGAGCATATCGCGTAGAATGCGATATTGAGTATCACGGCCGTACTCGGGGTTGGATTTATAGTAATCCTATCTACTTATACTAGTACCAAACTACATCTCTACGACTCACAATCAAACAGTTAATTCCCCCTGAATTAGCACTCCTGATAAAGCCTGGAATGGACGCTTATGTTAAAATTCGAGGTTGATTTTAAATACGCAGGCGAGGGTAGTAATTGCCTGTAATAAGATAGTAAAGAAGAAAAATATGGCAGATAGTAAAACTCCAGCTAAACGGCCGTTAGTAACACGGCCTCGTGCAATCGTCATCGGCGCTTCATCTGGAATCGGCGCCGCGCTAACACGCCGCCTCGCACTTTCAGGCTACCTGGTAGCTGCTGTGGCCCGGCGTCAAGAAATGCTCGATAAACTTTGTGCATCCATAAACTCCAATTTGCCCAGCGGTGAAGATCAGGTCGTCTTGCCTTACGCACATGATGTATCCAATTTTGAGGAAATTCCTGAACTATTCCAGGAAATCGTGCAAGATTTAGGCGGGCTTGACTTGATCGTCTACGCGGCGGCCGTCCAGCCCGCGGTCGATGACCAAGAATTCAATTTTGACAAAGACCAGGCGATGATCAACACGAATCTCCTGGGGGCAATTGCCTGGTTAAATCAGGCAGCAATGCGCTTTGAACGCGCACGAAGAGGTCAAATTGTGGGTATCAGCTCCATCGCCGGCGATCGTGGGCGCGTAGCCGCCCCGGTATACAACACCAGCAAAGCGGGATTAAACACTTATCTTGAGGCGCTACGCAATCGCTTATCACGTCGAGGGGTAACGGTGACAACAATCAAACCTGGTTTTGTAGAAACGCGGCTTTTAGAAAATGCTTCCAAGACTTTTTGGGTTATCTCCCCTGAAGATGCCGCGAAGCAAATTCACACGGCGATCGTGCGCCAGCAGCAAACTGTTTATGTTCCTAAACGCTGGTGTGTTGTGGGCATGATCATCCGCCATATCCCATCCTTTATTTTTAGACGACTCAGCTTCTAATTCAGCAGCTGAATTTTGTAGGGGTTAAATTCAAGATGATTGAAGAAGAATTTTCCACCATGGAAAAAAATATCTCAGCTTCGCAAATAGAACATCTAGAAGCTGTCGATTCATGGGGTGGCGCCAGTCACAGCATCAGCTATGTTTACCGCCCTGTTACAGTTGAACAACTGTTTGATCTTTTTAATCTGGCACAAAGCTCCGGTCGCTCGATCGGCCTTCGCGGCGGCGGTCAAAGTTATGGGGACGCGGCCATGAACAGCGAAAACATTTTGTTGGATATGCGCCGCATGAACCGCATTCTGGCCTGGGACCCAACCACAGGCATCATTCGCGTCGAACCCGGTGTTACAATTTCACAACTCTGGCAATATATCCTTGAAGATGGATGGTGGCCTCCGGTTGTTACCGGAACGAGTTACACAACAATTGGCGGTTGTGCAGGTATGAATGTACATGGCAAGAATGCCTATGAGGTCGGGCCTATTGGCGATCATATCCTGGAATTTGAGATGATGGTCCCCTATGGCGAGATAATCACCTGTTCCCGCCAGGAGAACAGTGATCTATTCTTCACGGCCATCGGCGGCTTTGGTATGTTGGGCATATTCACGAGCATAACACTGCAAATGAAGCGCGTCTATTCGGGCTACCTGGACGTATTTACACAGACTCAAAACGATCTTGAGGGTATGTTTGAGTACTTTGAAACTTATGCCAATTCTTCCGACTATATCGTGGGTTGGATGGACGCTTTTGCCAAAGGCTCCGCTCTCGGCCGTGGGGATGTTCACCGAGCTAATTATCTGCCGCCCGGTGCCGACTTAGCGCCAAGCCAATCACTGCGGCTGGAGCACCAGCACATAACTCCTAATATGTTTGGCGTCATGCCCAGATCGATAGTTTGGTTGTTTATGCGACCATTTATGAACAACTTTGGGACCTCGCTGGTAAACCGGGCGAAACATGTTTCCGGTTATTTCGGCGGGTCACGCCAGTACCGGCAGACACATTGTGCTTTTCACTTTCTCCTGGATTACGTGCCTGATTGGAAAAACGCCTACGGTTCCGGCGGCCTGATCCAGTACCAGCCATTTATCCCCAAAGAAACAGCCCATGATGCCTTTGCCGACATCTTAAGACTCTGCCAGCGCCGTGGTATTCTTAATTACCTGACTGTTTTTAAGCGCCACCGCCCGGATGATTTCCTGATGACACATGGTCTGGATGGCTATTCCATGGCCATGGATTTTCGAGTGACGGACTCGCGACGAGAGCCGATTGAAAAACTCGCTTATGAGATGGATGAAATCGTCCTGGCTGCCGGCGGCCGTTTCTATCTGGCAAAAGACAGCACGCTTCGGCCATCTATAGCCGAAGCTTATTTGGGTGAAGAAACGATCTCGAAATTCAAGGCGATTAAACGAAAATGCGATCCGCAAGAATTGATGCAAACCGATCTTTGGCGGCGCATTTTTGCTGACTTGTAAACCCTGATACGAATAAAAACCTGAGCTGATAAAAAGAGCCACCTCAAATCCTATAGGATTCGAGGTGGCTCTTTTTATAACGGTTTTATTGAAAATGGCCGGTAGTTGAAACCGGGACTACTCCTCTTCTTCCCGCCAGCGTCGTTCAGCCGCGGCTAAGAGCCCTCTGGCAATAACTTCAGCATCCTCATAACGAGTAAAGAAATTATGTTCGCCGGTTAAAGTCGCCAGACGCAGGTATAAGGCATGGCCGTCATCCGCTTCATAGGCGATGGTGATCTTGCGACCTACCAAATCGCCGACCAAAGCCCAATATTCTTTGGAAAATTGGTCGGTTGGCTTAAGCTCTCCCTCTTCGTCCTCTTGACGACCTGCTTCCAATTTTGTCAAACGAACAATATATTTGTCAGCCTCCGGCACATGATCTAAGACTTCAGCCAGAAAAACGGCTCGAATATAATCACCTTCAGGCAGACGCCAGGCAAACTGCAGCGGGAACGATTCTCCAATTTTATAATGTGCAACAGGCATAGACTCTCTGAATAAAAAAGCCGCTGCCCGTTTCTAAGGCAACGGCTTTTACTTTTAATTAATTTTCAAACTAACGAATTGCGCGCTCAGTATCTTTATCGAAGAGGTGGGCGGCGCTCATATCCATAACGAGATCGATTTCACTGCCCATGTGCACATCTTTGCGCGGGTCAACCGTAGCAACGAAGGAATTTTTACCGGAATCGACAATCAGGTGCAGCTCAGCGCCGAGAAGTTCGACAACTTCCACGGTCCCGTGAACCTCTTGGGGAACGACGTTCGGCGGCGCATATTCCGGCGCATGAACATGTTCGGGGCGGACACCCAGGATCACTTCCTTGCCAATATAATCAGCACAGGACTTTGCCCGATCAGCAGGCAATTTAGCCCGGAAATCACCGGTGTCAACATAAAGGTCGCCCTCTTCCTTCACCAATGTGCCTTCAAAGAAGTTCATGGACGGGCTGCCGATAAAGCCGGCAACGAATACATTATCAGGGAGGTTATAGAGGTTACGCGGTGAGTCGACCTGCTGCAAAATACCATCAGCTAATACAGCGATGCGATCACCCATGGTCATAGCCTCAACCTGATCATGGGTTACATAGATGAAAGTCGTTCCCAGACGCTGGTGAAGTTTGCTGATCTCCGCCCGAGCAGTCACGCGCAGTTTGGCATCCAGGTTGGAAAGGGGCTCATCCATGAGGAAAACAGCCGGTTCGCGGACGATCGCTCGACCAACCGCCACACGCTGCCGTTGACCACCAGAAAGTGCTTTTGGTTTGCGATCCAACAGATTAGTCAACCCAAGGATATCGGCCGCTTCTTTCACACGTTGGTCGATTTCCTGCTTCGGTGTTTTGCGCAATTTGAGACCGAAGGCCATATTGTCATAAACAGTCATATGAGGGTACAGGGCATAGGATTGGAAGACCATCGCGATGTCACGATCTTTTGGTGGCACGTCGTTCACAACGCGATCACCAATCAGAATTTCGCCTTCGCTGATTTCCTCCAAACCGGCCAGCATACGCAGGCTGGTTGATTTGCCGCAACCGGATGGACCGACGAAAACGACAAATTCTTTATCGGCAATATCCAGATTGAGATCTTTGATTACTTCGACATCACCAAAACGTTTGTACACATGTTTGTAAGTTACGCTTGCCATCAATAACTCCTTCAGAAGCTCGGTCAATAATCGATCCACAGGGAATTGTGGGTAAAGGCTGTTAATAAAAAACTACTAACCAAACTATACCGGAGGTCAATCAGCCGGTCAATGGTATTGTCTAAAATCGTGGTGTTAATGGATTATCACGAATCGGAAAATCACCTTTGACTGCCTCGGCGTTTATGCGGGGGAATATAGTAGCCATCCAGCTCGGCCATTTCCAAGATGCTGGGAGGGAGGTCCTGGGGCATATAATTTTCGAAATCTTTTACCCAGTTAGAAACACTTTGATGGTTAACTTCAAGTAAACGGCCGATTTCCCGTAAACTAACGCCCTCAAGGTGTAAAGTTAGTGCTTGTAAGCGTACCTCTTCGTCGTAGCCATGATCTTTAGGTTCTGGGGTATAACGGCAGCCACAAAGCTTGCAGCGCAAGCGCTGGCTGCCGGCAGGCGTTTTACCGTCCCGTATCTGGCGATTAGAAGCAAAACAGCGAGGGCAAGACAATATCAACTCACCAAAAAGGTTAATACGACAGCGACAACCAGGAGACCCAAGGCCAGGGTTAAGGCCAGCCAGTTATCACGGAGCACATCATTAAACCGAGGCTTACCGTTTTCAAGCGCATCAAAATTCGGGCGCTTTGTTTTCCCTTCCAGAGCACTCTGGAATATTCGAACCGTGGACGGCCGATCATCAGGATGCATTTCCATCGCCCACATAATCGCCTCGGAAACATCACGCGAGACTGTTTGATTTAATTCATTGGGAGGTCGCAAAGTACTGGGATTTAGAAAACGCGCTCGCGCATCGGGAGGAGGGTAATCAGTCAATAAATGATATAAGGTCGCACCCAGAGCATATATATCTGTACGAGCGTCGGTATGCGTACCTTCACCACCATACTGCTCTAAAGGTGTATATAAGGCCGTCCCCTTACCTTGCAGCACCGTAATTGTCCGCGCTTCGTCAGGGGCGAGCACTTTGACAAGGCCAAAATCAACCAGTTTTATTCGATGGTCGGGCGTAAGTTTAATATTTGAGGGTTTGATGTCTCGGTGTAATACCGGTGGATTCTGGATGTGCAAATAAGCGAGGGCATCAATTATTTGATCAGCCCAGTAGAGGACCGTCGCCTCTTCTAGCTGCTTCTTTTCCTCCCTGCTCGCCTTGAGCACCTGGTAAAGATCATCGCCGGGCACGTAATCCATAACCAAATACTCATTACCACCCTCGGAAAAGTAATCGGAAACCTTTGGCAGATTAGGGTGATCCAACTGGGCTAAAATACTGGCTTCTTTTAAAAATTGTTCACGAGACTGTTCACGACCTTCGGCCGTTGCTAGGGGGTCCGGCCTCACCTCTTTGATCGCACAAAGGCGTCCTGGGAGGCGCAGGTCTTCAGCCCGGTAAACGTTGCCCATACCGCCCTGGCCAACAATGTTGGTCAGTCGGTAACGTTCGCGTAAAATAGTACCACTTTCATATGCTGCAATCATCGCTAGGGGATTATATCAGAATGGCGTCAAGCTGTGTGAAATCAAAACAAACCCCCGATTCGGAATTAAGGATGCAGCTTTCAGGTCGTACAAGGAGCAATGATGGAAGAACAACCTGTCATACTAATGCGAGAAGGTGAATTAGCCGGTCAACAATGGGTAATCTCAAGCGATCAATTTTTAATCGGCCGTGGCGCAGACTGCGATCTTGTTCTACCGGAAAGGCAGGTATCTCGACACCACGCCCGGATAATGCGACGTCCAGGTTATTTCGAAATACAAGATCTGGGCAGTAAGAACGGTACACACTTGAATGGACAACCGGTGACTGACTCTGCCCGGCTGCAAGATGGCGATGAGATTCAGATCGCTTTGGCCGTCAAGATTGTTTT
>Ga0316580_10000074_pt1 | contig 17201 bp, 16 predicted proteins | sample S0NA_2_FD_204519 | JGI IMG/M metagenome (GOLD analysis project Ga0316580, IMG submission 204519) | Rhizosphere microbial communities from salt marsh grasses in Alabama, United States - S0-2_160517rDrB | ecosystem: Host-associated > Plants > Roots > Rhizosphere | place: USA: Alabama | collected... | reverse complement strand
TGCGCTCGGCCCGGGTGCTGATCGTGGTGGCGGGGATGGAGGGGGCCCTGCCCAGCGTGGTGGCGGGGCTGGTGGACAAGCCGGTGATCGCGGTCCCCACCAGCGTGGGCTATGGGGCCAGCTTCGGCGGTCTGGCCGCCCTGCTCGGCATGCTCAACAGCTGCGCCGGGGGTATCGGGGTGGTCAACATCGATAACGGCTACGGCGCAGCCTGCCTCGCCCACCTCATCAACCGATTGTGAGCCCCTCGGACCGCCGACGTCCCGGCGGCCCGGATCCCGGAGTCGCCCGCTACCCTCGATAGAAAGATCCAATCGGTATCGCGCGCCCGGCTTGACCCAGATCAGCCAGGACCGGGCGACAGAGACGACACTTGTCCTTGGGTACAAGGGCCCCGCGGGCAGCGCTCCGCAAGACGCGACCCTCGAAGTGCCCCCAGGGGCGGGAGCGAGCACGATGAAACGACGCACCTTCCTGACCGCGGCGGCACAGGCCGGGCTGGCGGGCGGGGCCCTCGCCGGCCTCGGAGCCCTGGGCGGACCCATCCGCCAGGCCTTCGCCGAGACGTCCACCGGGTCGAGCGGCGAGTACGACCTGGTTGCCGTGAAGAACGGGGAGCCGGACAAGCTCTTCGACACGGCCATGGAGTCCCTCGGGGGTATCAGACGGTTCGTGCGACCGAACCAGACGGTGGTGGTAAAGCCCAACATCGCCTGGGACCTGGAGCCGGAGCGGGCGGCCAACACCAATCCGCTGCTGGTCCGGCGCATCGTGGAGCAGTGCCGCGCCGCGGGGGCCAAGACCGTCTATGTCTTCGACAATACCTGCGACAACTGGCGCAGCAGCTACAGGTCGAGCGGGATCGAGCAGGCCGTGCGCGACGCGGGGGGCACCCTGGTCCCGGCCGAGAGCGAGCGCTACTACCACCCGGTCCAGGTCGGCGGCCGCCGGCTCGCGGAGGCCAAGGAGCACGAGCTGATCCTGGAGTCCGATTGCTTCATCAACGTGCCGGTCCTCAAGAGCCACGGCAGCGCCAACCTCACCGTCTCGATGAAGAACCTGATGGGGATCATCTGGGACCGCCGCTACTGGCACCGAAACGATCTGCACCAGTGCATCGCCGACTTCGCCGCCTACCGCCGGCCGGACCTCAACGTGGTGGACGCCTATCGGGTGCTGGCGCACAACGGGCCCCGGGGGGTGTCGCTGCGGGACGTCACCGAGATGCGCACGCTCCTGGTCTCCGGGGACATGGTCACGGCGGACGCCGCGGCGGCCCGGCTGCTGGGGCTCGACGCCCAACAGGTGGACTACATCCGCCTGGCGGCCGCCCAGGGCGCCGGGCGCTCCGACCTGGAGAGCCTGGCGATCAAGCGGATCGTGCTCTAGGCAAGGCCCGCGAGCCCGGACCGATCCGCGACCGGGCGAGGACCCGGGCGACCCGACCCAGCAACCGAGCCTAAGCCGTGCAGCAGCACCGACTGAAGCCCCTGCGGGTCCTGGTCTCCCTGGCCTTCCTGGCCCTGACCACGGCCCTCTTCCCCGATGTGCAGGGGCTGCTGCCGATCGGCGTCCGGGACACGGTCCTGTATCTTCAGCTCGTCCCATCCACGCTTCGGTTCCTCGAAGGGCCGGCGTGGGCGGCGGCTGGGTTTCTCCTGGTCCTGGGGGCGACGCTCCTCTTCGGTCGGGTCTACTGCTCCAGCGTCTGCCCCCTGGGCACCCTGCAGGACCTGATCTCCTGGGCTGCCGGCCGTCGGCGGCGCAATCCGAAGGCGGCACGGTACCGCTTCAGGCGGCCCAGCACCCGGCTGCATCTCGGGCTCCTGCTGGCGACCCTCGCGAGCGCCCTGGGGGGCTCCGCACTGCTCCTCGTGCTGCTCGACCCCTTCAGCCTCTACGGTCGCCCGGCGGCGCTCCTGATCCACCCCGCCGTCGCCTGGGGAAACAATTGGGCCGCGCGGGGGCTGGAATCCTGGGGGATCTACGGGCTGGCGCCCGTCACCTGGCAGCGGGCGGAGGTCGGGGTGGTGGCGATGACGGTCACCCCGCTCCTCCTGGTGGCCGCCATGGCCGCCCGGCACGGGCGGCTCTTCTGCAACAGCCTGTGCCCCGTGGGGGCCCTGCTGGGGCTGACGTCGCGCCTGTCGCTCTTCAAAATCCGGATCGATCGGGGGCGCTGTAACACCTGCGCCCAATGCGCGGTACTCTGCAAGGCGCAATGCATCGACCTCAAGCACAAGCGGGTGGACTTCAGCCGCTGTGTCGCCTGCTTCGACTGCATCCCGGCCTGCCCGGAGTCCGGAATCGGATATTGCGCCGCCTGGTCGCGGGACGCCCCGGCTCCACCCCCGTCGACCGACCGGCGGCGGCGACTGCTCCTGGGCGGGGCGCTGGCCTGGGCGGCCAGTCTCTCCAACTCCGACCGCCGGTGCGAGGCCGCAGCCGTGCCGTCGGACGCGCCGCGCAATCTCAGGCCCAGCCAGATACCGGTGGTCAAGACCCGTGCGGTCGCACCTCCCGGGGTCGGGACGGCCGCGCGCCTCAATGCCACCTGCACCGCCTGCTACCTGTGCGTGAGCGCCTGTCCGACCCGGGTGATCCAGCCCGCCCTGCTGGCCTACGGGGCAAAGGGGCTGCTCCAGCCTCACCTGGATTTCGGGGTCGGCTTCTGCACTCACGCGTGCGTGCGCTGTGGGGAGGTGTGCCCCACGGGGGCAATCCGTCGGCTCGGGGTCGATCCCAAGAAGCGGGTGCAGATGGGCCAGGTCCAGTTCATCGAGGACAACTGCGTGGTGGTCACGGACCGCACGGCCTGTGGCGCCTGTGCCGAGCATTGTCCGACCCGCGCGGTCTTCATGGTGCCCTACGCCACCGAGCCCCGGCTCACCGTGCCCAAGCTGGACCCCGAGGTCTGCGTCGGCTGCGGGGCCTGCGAGCACGCCTGCCCCGTGTGGCCCCACAAGGCGATCTACGTGGACGGGGCGGCCGAGCAGGGTCTCGCGCAGCCGCCTCGGGAGACCGCCCCGGGGAGTGCCCCGGCCACCCCTCTGGGCCCGGCGGATGGGCCGGACTTCCCATTCTGATGGAAGGGCGAGTCCTGCGGCTCAGCGCGCGAGCTCGTCGAGACGCCGGGCAAGGGCGAAGTCCAGGTCGGTGATGCCGCCGGCGTCGTGGGTGCGAAGATCCACGGTCACCCGGTTGTAGACGTTGCACCACTCCGGATGGTGATTCATGGACTCCGCCACCAGGGCGCCGCCGGTCATGAAGCCGAAGGCCTGGACGAAGTCCTGGAAGGTGAATGCCTTGTGCAGCTTGCCCTCGACCAGCAACCAAGGGTCCCTGGCTCCGGAATTGAGCTGGCTCAGGGCCTGCTGGAGGGCCTCCGAATCGAGCTTGGGGCGGTTCATTGTCGGGCTCCCGGGTAGCGACGGGTGAGGTCCATCAGATCTGAATCGTCCGCCCCTAATTCAACCACCCTGGCCACCCCAAATGGGACCCGGTTTCGCTAGACTGCAAGGGTGGGCGCCCCGCCCGAGACCCGAGGTAAGGCCGCCCCCCTGTGTCAACCATGCCACCACACGCCCACCGAAGCGACCACCGGCACCGGCCCCCCGGATCGACACGGGCCTGCCTGGCCTCGGTCATCGCCCTGGCCCTTCTGGGCTGCGCCACCGATGTGCCCAAGACGATCCGGGACCCCAGCACGACGCCGGTCGACGTTGCCCAGGTCCAGGCGCAGCCCGGCCGCCACCTCGGCCAGCGCGTGCGCTGGGGCGGCACCATCATCGCGGTACACAACAAGGAAGGGACGACGGAGATCGAGGTCCTGGCGCGTCCCCTGGGGCGCGATGGCGAGCCCGCCGCCGATGCCTCCAGCCTCGGGCGTTTCTTCGCCGAGGCAGGGGGGTTCCTGGACCCGGCCGAATATCCCAAGGACCGGGAGCTGACGGTGGTCGGGATCATCACCGGGGTGGAGACCAGGCCCGTGGGAGACTACCCCTATACCTACCCGGTCGTGCGCGTAGAGTCCCGCCTCCTCTGGCCCGAGCAGCCACCGCCGGCGTATCCCGCTTATCCCTGGCCCGGCCCCTGGTACGATCCCTGGTATGGACCCTTCGGCTGGCCCTATTCGGGTCTGCCCCGAAGGTACCGGTACTGAGGCCCCCGCACCGAGCCGCGTTGCATGAGACCACTTGGGATGACCGCTCGATTCGCCATCGCCGCCACGCTGTCGACGCTCCTGCTGGCCGGCTGTGCGACGACCGGCTGCGAGCCGCCCCCGGGCAACCCGGACCTCACCCCGGACCAGGTCGCTGCCACCGGCGGACATACGGGTGAGCGTCAACGCTGGGGCGGGACCCTGGCCTCGGTCCGTAATCTGGCCGATCGCACGGAACTGGAGGTGGTCAGCTATCCACTGGACCGCTGCGGCGAGCCGCGAACCGGGGCCCGCCCCATCGGGCGCTTCATCCTGGTTAAGCCGGGATACCTGGAGACGGCGGACCGCCCGACCGGCAGCCGTCTCAGCGCCACCGGGATCATCACCGGCACTCGGGACGGCCAGGTGGGCGGGACCCCCTACCGCTTTCCGCTCCTCCAGACCAGCGAGCTACGCTGGTGGGCCGACGAGACTCCCGCCGGGACCTACCGCAGGCCCTGGGTGACCATCGGCATCGGCGGGGGCAGCGGCGGGGTCGGTGGAGGAATCGGGGTCCTCTTCTGACCTCCCGCCCGAGCTGTTACCGCGGAAGTCGCGCCGGGAGCGCGCTCCAACTCTCCCTCTCCCGCTGGGAGAGGGCGGGGTGAGGGATCGGCCCCGGCGCCCGGACCTTGCATGTTCCTGGGTGGCGCGGGCACCGTCGCCGTCAGGGAAACGCTTAACTACTGCGTTTCCCGTCGGGGCCAAGGATGGCCAGGCATGTTCAGTCACCTCAAGTGACTGAACTTGGAGCGATTCGGAAATCGCATCTTCGAATCGCGAGCTGATCGAATGCCAGGATGGCATTCGATCAGCACCTCCCTGGGCAACCACGGAAACCCTCACTCCAAGGGCGACAGGGACTCCATGGCCCAGCGTGCGCGCGGTGCGAAGGCAAGCCCCTCGGTCTGGCCGGCCCTCAGCCGCTGCCAGCCCGCATAGGCGATCATGGCCCCGTTGTCGGTGCACAAGGCGAGGCGGGGATAGTAGGTCCGACCACCCGCCGCCGCGATGGCCGCGTCCATCCGCTCGCGCAGCCGCCGGTTGGCGCTCACACCGCCCGCCAGGATCAGCCGCTCACGCCCCGTCTCCTTGAGCGCCCGCCGGCACTTGATGACCAGGGTATCCACCACCGCCTCCTCGAAGGCGCGCGCGATGTCCGCCCGCGTCTGATCCGGGTCCGCGGCGCGGGGCACCTCCTCCCGCAGGGTGTTCAGGGCGAAGGTCTTTAGCCCGCTGAAGCTGAAGTCGAGCCCGGGCCTGTCCGTCATGGGGCGAGGAAAGCGGAAACGGCCCGGGTCCCCCGCCTCCGCTAAGCGCGCCAAGGCAGGCCCGCCTGGATAGGGCAGGCCCAGGATCTTGGCGGTCTTGTCGAAGGCCTCGCCGGCCGCGTCGTCGACGGACTCGCCCAGGATGCGGTAGCGACCCACCCCGAGGACGTCCACCAACTGCGTGTGCCCCCCGGAGACCAGGAGGGCCACGAAGGGGAAGTCGGGCGCCGGCTCCTCCAGCAGGGGGGCGAGCAGGTGGCCCTCCATGTGGTGCACCCCGACGGCGGGTACCCCCCAGGCCCAGGCGAGACTGCGCCCCAGGGCGGCGCCCACGAGGAGTGCACCGATGAGCCCTGGGCCGGCCGTGTAGGCCACGCCCTGGATGTGCCCCGGGTCGAGCCCTGAGGCCTCCAGTGCCTGGCGGATCAGGGGCAGGGTCTTGCGCACGTGGTCGCGGGAGGCCAGCTCGGGCACCACACCCCCATAGCGGGCGTGGATCTCCACCTGGCTGTAGACCGCCTGGGCCAGGAGTCCGGCCTCGCCGTCGTAGACCGCCACCCCGGTCTCGTCGCAGGAGGTCTCGATTCCGAGTACGCGCATGGTCGATTTCCGCGGATCTGGGCCCTTCGGCGGCACGGCGATCCGTCCGCGCACGGCCTGGGGCAGCTGGTGTCTGTCGAGATCAGGGCATGGATCCCACTGCCCGGCCCACGATAGGTCGCGGGCCCCCGCTTTGCAATCCGGCTCCGCGTTGGACTACAATCCGCGATCTTTGTTTAGGCAAACCTTTGTCTGGAGACACAAGGACAATCCATGCCCAGCGTCCGCGTCAAAGAAAACGAGCCCTTCGAGGTCGCCATGCGGCGTTTCAAGCGCTCCTGCGAGAAGGCAGGGGTGCTCGCCGAGGTGCGGCGCCGTGAGTTCTACGAGAAGCCGACCTCCGAGCGCAAGCGCAAGAAGGCCGCCGCGGTGAAGCGCCACCACAAGAAGCTTCAGCGCGAGTCGCGTCGCTGGGAGCGGCCTTACTAGGCCTCCCCCTCCACCTCGGCCCGCGCGCAGGCGTGCAAGGGCACGGGGACCGTCGGACCCACGACCCGCGAGAGCGAGCCAGCATGCTCAAGGCCCAGATCCAGTCCGACATGAAGACCGCCATGAAGGCGGGCGACAAGGCCCGGCTGGGGGTCATTCGGCTCATCCTGGCCGCCGTCAAGCAGCGGGAGGTGGACGAGCGGATCGAGCTCGACGACAGCCAGGTGCTCGCCGTGCTCGACAAGATGCTCAAGCAGCGCCGCGACTCCATCGAGCAGTACAGTGCGGCCGGACGGCAGGACCTGGCGGATGTGGAGCGTTTCGAGGTGGACACCATCCAGGGCTACCTCCCCGCGGCCCTGTCGGAGTCGGAGATCGATACCTTGGTCGCGAGCGCGATCGGCGAGACCGGCGCCGCGGCCATGAGCGACATGGGCAAGGTCATGGCGATCCTGCGCCCCCAGGTCCAGGGCCGCGCGGACATGGGCGCGGTCAGCGCCCTGGTGAAGCGCCGGCTCACCGCCTGAACGGCCCGGAGGCCGCCGCGGCTCCCAGGATGCGGATCCTCTGCTAGCTTTGGTCCATGGCCGGCAGAATCCCCCCAGGCTTCATCGATGAGCTCCTCGCGCGTACTGACATCGTCGACCTGATCGGCGAGCGCGTCGCCCTGCGCAAGGCGGGCAGGGACTTCCAGGCACGTTGCCCGTTCCACGACGAGCGCACCCCCTCCTTTACCGTCAGCCCGGAGAAGCAGTTCTACCATTGCTTCGGCTGTGGCGCCCACGGCACCGCCATCGGCTTCCTGATGGAGCACGATCGGCTGGCCTTCCGGGAGGCGGTGGATGAGCTGGCCCAGCGCGCCGGGCTCGAGGTGCCGGCCGACGGGGAGCCGGCTCGCACAGGTCCCGACCAGGGCCCGCTGTACCAGGTGCTGGATCAGGCGGCCCAGCTCTATCGTCAACAGCTGCGCACCCACCCGGAGTCGGGTCGGGCCGTCGACTATCTCAAGGGGCGGGGACTGACCGGCGAGATCGCCGGCCGCTACGGACTTGGGTACGCCCCATCCGGCTGGGACTTTCTGCTCTCCCGCCTGGGCCGGGACCCCGCGGGACGGGAGCGGCTGCTTCAGGCGGGGCTCATCACGAACCAGGACGGCAAGGTCTACGACCGGCTGCGGGGGCGCATCATCTTCCCCATCCGCGATCGGCGCGGCCGGGTCATCGGCTTCGGCGGACGGGTCCTCGGGGACGGCAAGCCCAAGTACCTGAACTCGCCGGAGACCCCGGTGTTCCACAAGGGGCAGGAGCTCTATGGGCTCCATGAGGCCCTCAAGCTCCTCCGCAAGCCCCAGCGGCTGCTCGTCGTCGAGGGCTACATGGACGTGATCGCCCTGGCGCAGTTCGGGATCGACTACGCGGTGGCGACCCTGGGAACCGCCACGACACCGGAGCACCTCAAGCGCCTGCTCCGCTCGGCGCCGGAGCTGGTCTTCTGCTTCGATGGCGACCGGGCGGGGCGGGAAGCCGCCTGGAAGGCCCTTCAGACCGCCCTGCCCCTGGCCACGGGCCAACAGTCCCTGCGCTTCCTCTTCCTGCCTGAGGGGGAAGACCCGGACACGATGGTCCGCGCCGAGGGACGGGAGTCCTTCGAGCAGCGCATCCAGCGCGCCCAGCCCCTCTCGGAGCTCCTCTTCGAGCGGCTGGCGGAGCAGGTCGACGACAGGATCTCCGTGGACGGCCGCGCGCGCCTGGTGCATCTGGCAAAGCCATTGATTACCCAGGTGCCAGCCGGCATCTTCCGGGACATGCTGGAGCATCGACTCGCCACCCTGGCGAGGATTGCTCCGGGATCGATCCGAGCCGCGGCGCCCGCACGCCAGACCGGTCGCGAGCCCCGCCGACCGACACGCCCCAGCCGGGTCGGCCAGGCCATCGCCCTGTTACTCGATCACCCGGAGCTCGCGCCCCGGGTCCTGGAGCTCGCCGACGATTGGCGACGCTTCGAGAGCCCCGGCGTCGCCATCCTGGCGGAGATCCTGGATTGCGTGTCCGCCTATCCCGGGATCAACAAGGCGACCTTGATCGAGCGCTGGCGCGACCACGCGCATTTCGCCTATCTCCAGCGCCTCAGCGTGGAGCCGTTCCTGCGCGACATCCCCGAAGGAGGCGCGGCGGAAGAGCTCATCGGCGCCATCGAGGGCCTGAGCAAGGCGGTTCGCGACGCGGAGCGCCTGCGTCCCCTGAACCGCCGAAGCACCGCCGACTGGACCCCGGAGATGCGCGAGCGACTGGACAGGGAGTTCGACGGTGCCCGTACCCGGCGGCGATGATGGGTAAAGACGCTTTCTTTGTGATATAGTGTAAAGTTTGCCGCGAGCCTAAACTCGCGTCCCCTGCGCCGTTACATCTGGCCACGCCAAGGTATCCCATGGATCAAGAACAGCAGCAGTCCCAGCTCAAGCAACTGATCGCAAAGGGCAAAGAGCAGGGGTTCCTGACCTACAGCGAGGTCAACGATCACCTCCCGCCCGGCATTGTCGAGCCCGAGCAGATCGAAGACATCGTGCGGATGATCAACGACATGGGGATCCTGGTCCATGAGACCGCCCCGGATATTATCGACCAGACCCTCAGCGACAGCGCCGTCTCCGACGACGATGCCGCCGAGGCCGCCGCCGCCGCCCTGGCGAGCGTGGACAGCGAGTTCGGCCGCACCACCGACCCCGTGCGCATGTACATGCGCGAGATGGGCACCGTCGAGCTGCTCACCCGGGAAGGCGAGCTCCAGATCGCTAAGCGCATCGAGGACGGCCTCAATCAGGTCCTCTCCGCCCTCTCGGTCTACCCGCGCTCCATCGAGAAGCTGCTCGAGATCTTCGACCGCGTCGAGCGGGAGGAGACCCGACTCACCGACGTGATCTCCGGGTTCAACGACGCCGAGGTGGAGGAGCCGGAAGCGCCCGCCGCCCCTGCGCCGCCCGCCGATGACACCGAGGACGTCGAGGCGAGCGGGGAGTCGGATGAGAATGGCTCCGACGACGACGATGACACCACCAGCGGAGCGGCGCCGGATACCGGACCCGACCCCGAGGACGCCGCCCGGCGCGTGCAGCTCCTGCGCGAGCACTACAGGGTCCTCAAGTCCTGCCTGGAGCAGTATGGCCGGGACGACCCGCGCTCGCGCGCGGCCATGGCCGAGGTCTCGGAGGTCTTCCTCCAGTTCAAACTGGTGGCCAGCGTCTTCCAGGAGCTGGCCGAGATCCTGCGGCGCACCATCGAGCGCATCCGCAATCAGGAGCGGATCATCATGGGCCTGTGCGTCGAGCAGGCCGGAATGCCGCGCAAGCAGTTCATCGAGAGCTTCCCGGACAACGAGACCAATGCCGAGTGGCTCGCCGGGCAGCTCGATAGCGGCCAGCCCTGGGCGGCACGACTCGCGAAGCTCGCCCATGACGTACGCCGAGCCCAGCGCAAGCTCCAGGAGGTGGAGCGCGAGAACGTGCTCACCATCGGTGAGATCAAGGAGGTCAACCGCAAGATGTCCATTGGCGAGGCCAAGGCCCGCCGCGCCAAGAAGGAGATGGTGGAGGCCAATCTGCGCCTGGTGATCTCCATCGCCAAGAAGTACACGAATCGCGGGCTGCAGTTCCTGGACCTGATCCAGGAGGGGAACATCGGCCTGATGAAGGCGGTGGACAAGTTCGAATATCGCCGCGGCTACAAGTTCTCGACCTACGCCACCTGGTGGATCCGCCAGGCCATCACCCGCTCCATCGCCGACCAGGCACGCACCATCCGCATCCCGGTCCACATGATCGAGACCATCAACAAGCTCAACCGCATCTCCCGCCAGATGGTTCAGGAGATGGGCCGGGAGGCCACGCCGGAGGAGCTCGCCGCGCGCATGGAGATGCCCGAGGACAAGGTGCGGAAGGTCCTCAAAATCGCCAAGGAGCCGATCTCCATGGAGACCCCCATCGGCGACGACGAGGACTCCCACCTCGGCGACTTCATCGAGGACGCGGGCGTCGTCTCGCCAGTGGACTCCGCGACCATCGAGGGCTTACGAGAGGCCACCCAGAACATGCTGGCGAGCCTCACCTCCCGGGAGGCCAAGGTCCTGCGCATGCGCTTCGGCATCGACATGAACACCGACCACACCCTCGAGGAGGTCGGCAAGCAGTTCGACGTCACCCGTGAGCGCATCCGTCAGATCGAGGCCAAGGCCCTGCGCAAGCTGCGCCACCCCACCCGCTCGGAGAAGCTCCGGAGCTTCCTCGATACCGATTGAGGGACAGTCGGGGGGCGAGCACGGCGCCCCGCCGCGAAGGAACAACGCAGACCGCGGTGCCAACGGATGCCGCGGCGGTGCGGTACCCCCGCACCGGCGTCGATTCAGCCGAGCCAGTCACACGCGGGAAGACCGGCTCGGCACATGCTAGAGACGATTCCGCACCGCCGACGCCGGGCCGTTAGCTCAACGGTTAGAGCAGGGGACTCATAATCCCTTGGTTGGGGGTTCAAATCCCTCACGGCCCACCAACGCTTTCCAGTGAGCCCGTTCCCGTGAGCAGGGGCTCTCCCCGCCTTCCATGGCCCTCGGTCCCTCGCCGCACCTGCGGTTTCACCGCGCGTCCGCATCACCGACCCTTTACATCCGCAAGCCAGACGCGGAAAGTGGCGCGGCACGACGACAATTGCGGCAGTCACCACAAGGTCAGGCATCACCCATGACGGAAGAGCAAGCGGGCGCACGGCCCCTAGACGAGGACGCGCTCCTCCAGCAGCAGTTTCGACGCGCCCTAAGCTCCTTCGAGGGCATCATCCTCAGCCAGATCGACATCAAGAACCGGCTGGGGGACCGACTCAACTACAGCATCCAGGCAGGCCTGATCATCCTGGGGGTCATCGCCCTGTCGATCCTGGTCCTGCTCCTGACCCTGAGCTCTCAGATCAACCGGATCTCGGGGGTCGTCGGGAACATGAACGCCCACTTCGCCTCCGTGTCGTCGCAGATGCACCACATCGAGGACCTGATGGCGTCCATGGAAGGCCGCGCCGCGCTCCTGGCACAGATGGACCAGCAGACTGCCGCCATGGACGAGGACATGACCGCGATCGGCTCCGACATGTCGCGGATGCGGCAGGCCGTCCAGGGAATCAACGCCCACGTGGCCGGGGTGCGCAACAGCGTGGCGAACATGTCCGCCAACATCGAGGTAATGAACGGCGAGGTCGGCATCATGAGCCAGGAGATGCTGCGCATGTCCAAGCCGGCCCGCACGATGAACAAGATGTTTCCGTTTCCCTGAGGAGGACAGCCATGGTCGAGGATCCACGCCGTTCCGTGGTGGAGGTGATCGCGCGTCTAGGTCGCGAGACCCAGCTCCACATCGACGAGCGGTACCGTCACTTCCGCATCACCGACGGGGTGATCATCAGCGTCTCGCTGCTGCTGGTGATCCTGGCCGTCTTCAACGTCTACTACGTGCGCATCCTCTACAAGGATCTCGACGGCATCGTCGGCACCATGGAGAACATGTACGCGCACCTTCGGGACGTGGACGGCGATATGTCCGCCATCGCCACCAGGATGGAGAGCTTCGATCGACACACCACCCACATGCGGGGGATCAACGACCACATGTCGTCCCTGTCGCGAACCCTCCCCGGTATCCGCGCCGACATGAACGACATCACCGATGAGACGGCCAACATCCAGCAGAGCATGGACCTGGTGGCCCGCGGCATGGGGCTGATCGACCACCGGATGCACCTCATGACCGGCAGCATGGCGGTCATGCGGGAGAACGTCGGGCAGTTCGCCCGCCCCATGGGGAACATGATGCCCTTCATGCCCTGACCGGGTGGTGGTGCGGGCGGCCGAGCCGGGCTAGGGATGGGGCGGCGCCGGGTCCGTGTCCCCCCGCGCCCCATCCCGCGCCACCCGAGGGGAATCCGCTGGATAGGGTGCCTGGTATCTGGTGGTGGTGAAGACCTCGAAGGTGGCCCCCTCGCGCCAGCCATCCGCCGGCAGGCCGGCCTTCAGCGCGAGCTGCGAGAGGGTGGTGTCTCGGTCCCAGCCCATGTGCGTGGCGACCTCCGGCAGGTAGAGACCGTACCGATCTCCCTTGCGCAGCGTGATGCCCTGCTCGCCCGGGTGGAAGGCGTCGATCGAGGCGATCGGCCGGGGCACCGACAGGACGCTGACCTCCACCTCCAGATCGAGCAGCTCCGCGGCGGTCACCGGCTGGAAACGGTGATCCTGCGCCGCCGCCTGGTAGGCGCTCTGAAGGACCGCCCGGTAGAGCGGCAGGTCGTTCAGGACATGGCCGACGCAGCCGCGTAGCGCTCCCCGGCTCCGCAGGGTAACGAAGGCCCCCGCCGGCTCGCCGAGCCGCGGCGGGAGGCCGGCCAGGAGCTCCGTGATCTCCGCCTCCAGGGATTGCGACAGACCGACTGCCGCGGCCTCCACCCCAAGCACGGCTATTCGATGCAGCCGCTCGAGGTCCGACGCAGCCAACCCACCCTGGCCCGTGTCCTCTGCCGCGTCCGCGGACTCCTCCGGGGGATCGAGCGGCCCCGTGACCGCCAGGGCCACATAGCTCACCGAGCTCCTCCAGTCGCCCAGGAGATCGCCGCTGGTTCCATAGGCGATGCGCTCGATCCGCGCATCGGCAGGAAGCAGGTGGAGCAGCAGGGCCAGGGGGCGGATCCCACAGACGGTGATGCCGGTGCGGGCCCGATAGTCGAGCAGACCGGGGCCGTCCCGCGCGAGCACATGCGCAATGGCCCCCTCGTCGAGGGCACGGATCCGCTCCGGCGCCTGGCCGTCTGGTGGGAAGGGGAGGTATCCGAAACGGGCCCCGTAGTGCGTGAAGTCGCTGGAGACCACCACCAGGGTCTCGTCATCCACCAGGGGGCGCAGCAGCTTCGCGATCTCTGGATAGTCTTGCGGTTCCAGCGCCCCCACCAGGATCGGTACCAGTCCCCAGCCAGACCCCAGGGCCCGCTGCAGGAAGGGCAGCTCGATCTCGATGGCGTGCTCCTTCCGATGGGCCCCGGGATCCGCCCTCACGAGGGAGGACCGGCGGAGCAGGGCGATCGCCTCCCCATCCACTGGGACCTCGCCCAGGGGTGTAGCGTAGGCGTCGACGTCCGCGATGGACAGGCCCCGGAAGTTCCCGTGATGGGAGGGCGCGAGCAACAGCACCCGCCGGTACTGGCCGCCGCGGATCAGCGCGAACGCCGCCGCCGCGATCCGCCCGCTGTAGGCATAGCCGGCATGGGGGACGACCAGGGCCCGGATGGCGCCTTCCGGGGACGCCCCGGGAGCAGCCTCGGCCAGGAGCCCGTCCACCGTTTGCTCCAGCGCTTGCGGATCCTCCGGGTACCAGGTACCGGCAAGGGCACTGGGGCGCACCAGGTCCCTGGCAAGCCCCTGCACGGACCAGAGTCCCAGGGCGAGCACCAGGACCAGGGCCCCACCCAGGCGAACGCGCGCCACGACGGCGGTATCTCAGCCGGCAAGGTCGTGGGGGCGGTAGAAGTCCGCCTCCTTGACGCTGAGCTCACGGGGTCGCCGCGCCGGATAGAAGCCCCCGGGCCCGGCAAGGCCCAGGATCCCCAGTCCGCCCAGCAGGGCCAGCAGGCGCCGCCGCTGCATTCTTGGTCGCTCGATTGCCTTCTCGGCCTTCATCTCCACACCCCCGGTATGACTTGGTTGCAGGTCGGACAGCGCCCATCCGCCGTCAATCGATTCTCGGTGATAAGGAACCCCACCCGCCGGATCAACAGGGTCCCGTCGCGGGGGCAGTACGTGGAGTTGCCCTCGTGACCGAGCACGTTCCCCACGTAGACGAACCGCAGGCCCGCGTCCAGGGCCTCCTGCCGCGCCCGATCCAGGGTCTCCCCCGGTGTCGGGGGGAGGTTGCGCAGCCTGTACTGGGGCTGGAAGCGGCTGAAATGCAGTGGCGTATCCGCCCCCAGCTCGTCGCGGATCCATCGAGCCATGCGCCGGATCATGGCGAGGTCGTCGTTCAGGGTCGGGATCACCAGATTGGTGACCTCGAGCCACACTCCTTCTTCCTTGAAGGTCACCAGGGCGTCCAGCACCGGCTGCAGGGTCGCACTGTTGACCCGCCGGTAGAAGCCGTCGTCGAAGGCCTTGAGATCCGCATTGGCCGCGTCCAGGACCTTGCACAACCGTCGCAAAGGTCCCTGGTTGATGTAGGCGGCGGTGATGAAGACGTTGGCGAGTCCCTCCCGGTGGGCCAGCTCGCTGCTGTCGTAGACGTACTCGTAGAAGACGATGGGATCGGAGTACGTGTAGGCGATGCTCCGGCAGCCCTCCCCCTTGGCGGCCTGCACCAGCTCCGGCGGGTCCAGGCGGTAGATCTCTTCCATCTCCTCGCCCCCCCGCTGGGAAAGCTGCCAGTTCTGGCAATTGAGGCAATGAAGGTTGCAGCCGGCGGTCGCGATGGAAAAGACGGGGCTGCCGGGATGGAAGTGATAGAGCGGCTTCTTCTCCATGGGGTCGATGTGGACGGCGGAGGGCCGACCGTAGGTGGTCGCCCGGAGCCGCCCGCCGAGGTTCACCCGGATACGACAGTCCCCCGCCGCACCCTCCGGGATGGTGCAGCCGCGGGGACAAAGCTCACAGGTCACGGCACTCATGGCGTGCCTCCCGGCGCCAGGGGACCCCCGGCTGCGTCGGGGCTCACCGCGGGTCTGAACCAGTCCGCCTCCCGGTCCCTGAGATCCCCCGCCTCGATGCGCCGCTCCAGGGCCGCCCGGTCGATGGCCCGCCAGGTGCTGCCCGCCATACCGACGCCCTCCAGGCCACTGCCCAGATGCAGGCCGATCAGCAGCCCCGTGAGGCCGATTAGACCCAGGAACCCGAGCTCGCGCCGATGCAGATGTCGCAGAGGCTGGATCACAGCACCACCGGGACGGACCGTTCGTATCTAAACCTTAGACGACCCTCGTCCGCGTTGCGTTCGACCTGGCTAGGCCGGGGGGCTCGACGGGCGCGCCCGGTGCGCCCTGTGCCCCATGTGGGTGTCGGCGCCGGCCAGGCAGCGCCCGCAGCGGATGCAGTCCAGGTCGAACTCCCCCCGCACCCCCAGGTCGCAGTGCTCGAAGCGGCGCCGCGGCGCCAGCCGTTGCAGCAGTGCCAGCTTGTTGCCCAGGGCGAGCAGGGCCCCCAGGGGACAGAAATAGCGGCACCAGAAGCGCACATAGACGAGCGACCCGAGCAGGACGACCACCACCAGGACCGCCATCCAGCCCGATAGCCGACCGCCGAAGGCGTGCTGCATCGGGTTGAAATAGGCCCATGAGGACGCTCCGGTCACCCAGACCAGGATCAGCATCAGGGCGAGCAGCAGGAACTTGGTGAACCGGATCCGCTGCTCCAGGGGGCGGTCCGGGTAGGAGCGCAGCCCCAGCCGGCGCCCGAGGCGCGACAGCAGCTCCTGCAGGGCACCGAAGGGACACAGATAGCCGCACCAAACCGGGCCGAACAGCACCGAGGTCAGGGCCACGAAGGCGAGTAGGAGCCAGCGTTGGGGATTCTCGGACGGGGTCGCGACATGTCCCAGGCTCAGATTCACCAGGTCGACCTCGGTGACCAGGGTGTTGAGCCAGAGACCCAGCACACCGAGCGATGCCACCTGGAGCGCCAGCCGCGCCCGCTCGCTACCCGAGAGGTGCACGGGCAGGAAGGCCGAGAGGAGCAGGACCGTGGCCCAAAAGCACGCGCCCAGCGAACCACCGGGGGTCTGCGCCAGGACCGGGGTCGCCTCGCCGAAGACGGCGACGCTCGCCCGGGCGGCGGCCCGGTTGATGGACTCCAGGGCGGCCCCGCTGCTCACGGTGGCGCCACTGATCCCGTCCACCTGGCTCAGTGTCAGGGGTCCCCGCTGGAGGTCCGAGCCGGCAAGTCCGGCCAGCCACGCGTCGATGCCGGCGATATAGGAGGGCGTCTCCTGGGAATCCACGTAGCGCACACCCCGCAGGACGCCGTCCCGGTCGACCGCCAGGAGCAGGTTCAGCGGGCCGGCGAAGCCCCGGACCTCCGGTGCCGCGGCCAGGGTGGAGAGGGTCGCGGTCTCTGCTCTGGACCCAACGACGACCTCCTTGTCCCGATAGCCCAGGTAGTACGGGAACGGTTGCTCCTCCAGCTCGAAGCGAGCCGAGCCGCTCACCTCCGTCAGCCTGGACGCCTCGAAATGGACCCGCGGCCCAGGCTCGGCACCGCGCCCCAGCAGGACCAGTCCGTAGACCAGGAGCACGGCGAACAACAGGCCCCAGCCGAGCCACGGCCACGGGAAGGACCGAGCCCCCCGCGCCCCTGCCCGAGTCAGGCGCTCGGGCGCCAAGCGACCGAGAACGAGCGGGACCAGGGCAACCAGCGCGAGGGCGCCGAGGACGCGGCTGGTGGCCTCCACCCCGAGGAGCGGGACCAGGAGGGCGCCGGTGACGAGGCCCCCGACGGCCCCGCCCAGATTGTCCGCCGCGGCGGTGGCGCCGCTGGTCTCGGTGATTTCCGGGAGGCCCCGATGGGAGAGCTCCACACCGATGGGAAAACCGGTGCCGGTGAGCAGCCCGAATCCGGCGGAGAGGGCCAGGAAGCCCACCTCCTGCAACCGCGGTTGCCCGGAGCCCGGGTACCCCAGGAGCCAGGGCAGGAGGAACATG
>Ga0316580_10000073_pt1 | contig 17222 bp, 13 predicted proteins | sample S0NA_2_FD_204519 | JGI IMG/M metagenome (GOLD analysis project Ga0316580, IMG submission 204519) | Rhizosphere microbial communities from salt marsh grasses in Alabama, United States - S0-2_160517rDrB | ecosystem: Host-associated > Plants > Roots > Rhizosphere | place: USA: Alabama | collected... | reverse complement strand
CGAGGGAAACGGCCGATACATACCGCGCAGTGAAGGTGTTGAAGACAGCCAAGATCTCTTTAACAGCCAACTATACTTTTTACAGGAGCATATGGGTGTAACGGCCGATTAAGGCTTAAACAAACAGAAATCTGGCCCTAAACGTATGCCCCAGCGATCACGGCCAGGAACCAGATCAAGAAATCATACTTCATAAGCTGGCTCAGTTTCTCCAGCTGTGACCCAGATCTTTTTTGGCCGACGCGATAAAGGACATAAAAGAAGACGGGGAAAACACCAATAAAGATGATATAGCCATAAATTGGCTTATAAACTTCCAGGATATAGGGCAAAAGCATCATCACCAGGGCAGCCAGGGCCAGGATATAGAAAACAACACGTGCTGCTCGTTTTCCCCAAACTGTAGAAATCGTGCGCACATTCTCGCTTAAATCCCCGTCATAATCGGCCATTGTCTTAAGGACTTCACGTCCTAAAATAGCCACAAAAATAATCACAAACAGCCACAAAGTCGGCCGGGGATTGCCCGCGGCAACCCCGCCAAAGACAACGCTCATCGCTGAAACCAAAGCAACGATTAGATTCCCAAACAGAACCGTACTCTTAAGTTTCCAGGAATATATAAATAGCAAAATATTGGCAACCAGCGTAATTACGAAAGCTGTTGGGTTAATAAATGCGGAAATCAGAACGGCAAGGGTAGCTGTAACGAAGGAATAACGTTTTACCAGTTCGGGGCTCACCTGGCCGGAAGGCAACGGCCGGTTAGGTTGATTGATCTTGTCAATTTCGATATCTTGATAATCGTTCCAGGCATTTCCCGCCGCAGCGCCCAACAATGTGACTATTACTGCCAGGGCAATATTGAACCATTCCCCTGTGCCGGCTACATAACCACCAAGAACAACAGCCAGCGCACCGCTAAGCGATGTCAGAGGCCGGCTTACCCGATATAAGCCTTTAATTTGCTCCATTCGCCTTCCTTTCTTTCAGGCGGCAAAATATTCGCCCGACTCGTTTAGAGTTATCATCCCTCATTATCAATAATAGTAACCCATTAACCTCGAAATGGTTACAATACACTTATGATTTCCAGTCTTGCTAATCCACAGGTTAAACGAATTCGCCGCCTGCAAAAAAATAAACGGTATCGTTATCGGGAACAGGCATTCGTTGTTGAAGGGACGCGCTTGTTTCAAGAACTCGCCGTGAATCCTGAGCGGCCTAAAACGACTTTTTATACTCAGGATTGGTTGGCTGACGCCGCGCATGAAGCAATTATAGCAGAAAAGAACCTGGCCGGAGAAGTTGTAACCAATGAAGTGATGGCCGCCATGAGCGACACGGAGAGCGCCTCCGGGGTATTGGCGGTTACTTCGATGAGCCCGATTCCCCTACCCGACCAGCCATCAATGGTCTTGATCCTCGATGCTATAACAACTCCTGGAAATTTAGGTACGATGCTGCGCACGGCGGGGGCCGCTAGAGTTGATGCGGTTTTATTAGCTCCAGACTGCGTTGATCCCTACAATCCTAAAGTCGTCCGCGGGGCAATGGGCGCACACTTTCGGCTGCCCATTCAACAGCTTGATTGGCAAGAAATTATTGCCTATTGTCATTCGCTCAAGATTTGGGTATCTGAGGCCGCGGGTGGGGAAATTTATACGAGAGTTGACTGGCGGCAGCCCTCAGCCTTGATCGTCGGCAATGAAGCCCGGGGCGCCGGCAGTGAATCTCAAAAGGCGGCCCATGGCTCTGTTGTTGTACCTATGGCCGGCGGCACAGAATCTTTGAATGCAGCCACCGCTTCGGCCGTGATTCTCTACGAAGCGCTCCGGCAAAGGAATTTTTTCGCTTAGCGCCTGGCCGGATTCCAGCGTTTGAGCCGGCAAACCCCATGAAAACGATTGCTCTCAAGCCATCCTGATCTAAAGCTTAATCAGGTACCAGGCAGATAAATCGGGATCCGGCATTGCAAAAATGAATGGGCGAAGGCACTCCGGACAGGTTCCATCAAGATAATAAGATTCTATATCAACAGGAGATCCATAACTTTTGTTCACCAGGTCGCGCATGTCCGGATGCCAGGGTAGGATCAACCAGTCAACATCGATTTCTTCAATCGCCGCCAAAAACTCCTCTTCATGGCTTAAGCGGTAAGTTGTCAGAAAAAGCGAGCACCGGCCACAGCTCGTAAATCTGATGTGAACATCCTCTACCGAATAGTGGCGTCGTTTCCTGCGACCGGCCGGTGGGGTAATTGATTTCAATGCCGCCATAGCCTTTTTACGCTCAGCCGCACTTCTGTCAGGCTTGCTTCCCATCCGGCTCTCTTCATTCTCTAGAAAAGCTTCTTCGGCTTCACTCTGAAAACTCTCGCTTTCTTGCTGATCCGGCAAGTTCTCCAACTCAGCCTGCTCATCATTTGCTTGAGTTTGCTCATTATCCGATTGGATTTGATCGTTTTCTACTTGATCAGTTAAAGTTTCATTACTTTCAGGCATAAGTTCGATTCTAACCCGAGGCGCGCTTCTGTCAAAAAGTAACAGGATACGGTTTAAGCATGAAGTTTTGCTAATGATTGAAATGACACTGGATACAATAAAGCTATGAGTGAATATTCAGAGAATGGAAGAAATCTGAAAAGTCTCCTCGAGGATTGGGCCAATGCGGTCAGCAAAACCAGCTTACCACATCCTCCTCTATATGATGGTCCTGACGTGTGGATGACACAAATGACTGAAAAGACAAGCGAGGTGACGCCGGGGTCCTGCTTCATCGCCCGGGTACGTGAAACCAGCGATGGGCACCCTTACATTGGTCAGGCGATTGAAAAGGGAGCAAAGGTAATCCTGGCCCAAAAGCCTCTCGAAGACATCGAGAGTACTATCCCCCTTGATGTTGCTTATCTGAAGGTTTCAGACACGGCCCTGGCCAGCGCCTGGTTGGCCGCTGCCTGGGAGGGGTTTCCCAGCCGCCAATTGGTAGTCATCGGCGTAACGGGGACTGATGGGAAAACATCGACCGCGAATATCGCCCTCTCAATCTTCCGCGCCGCGAAGATTCCAACCGGCCTATTGAGCACAACGCGAGCCGTGATTGGGGATGTCGAGGAATCTCTGGCCTTGCATGTTACAACACCGGAAGCTCCGGTTGTGCAGAACCTTTTGCGGCGCATGGTCAACGCCAGCCTGACACATTGCATCGTTGAGGCAACTTCACACGGCCTTGCGCAGCATCGCGTTGGAGCGATTGATTTCGATCTGGCCGTCATCACCAACATTACCCACGAACACCTCGATTACCATGGGAACTATGAAAGATATCTGGCTGCTAAGTCCAGCCTTTTTGAGGGACTAACGGCCGATGCATGGCAAATACCAACGAACAATCAAGCCAAACAACAACAAATAAAGACCTCCGTGCTAAATCGCGACGACGGCTCCTATGAACCTCTAGCTATGATCGGAGCACCAAGACTGTTAAGCTACGGCGTCAACAATCCGGCCGATGTCATGGCCACAGATATTCACTTCAGCGGCGATCAAAACCGCTTTACGCTGCAAATCAACGATCCCCCTGCCCGGCCGGAGGAATTGCCCATATCCTCACCATTAAGCGGCATGTTTAATGTCTATAATTCTCTGGCCGCGGCTGCAGCGGCAAAGGCTGCCGGCGTTGGCGCAGATGCCATCGTAGAAGGGTTGGAGCAAGTTGAACCAATTGACGGCCGTATGGAGCACATCAACCGTGGCCAGCCCTATACCGTCATTGTCGACTTTGCCCATACCCCAAACGCTTTAACCCAGGCTATAAAAGCAGCAAGAAATATGACCCACGGCCGGGTGATCACCGTCTTCGGAAGCGCAGGGAAAAGGGACGTTCTGAAACGGACCCAGATGGCCGAAATCTCCGCAAAGCATGCCGATCTCACCATTTTAACGGCCGAAGATCCGCGAACAGATTCACTGGAGGATATTCTGCAAACTATGGCAGAAGCCAGCAAGCGGGTGGGAGGATTAGAAGGGCAAACCTACTGGTTAATACCCGACAGGGGGCGTGCCATCTACTTCGCTCTATCAACCGCTGAAGCGGGAGACCTGGTGCTCGTTTGCGGCAAAGGACACGAACAGTCCATGTGCTTCGGAACAGTTGAATACCCCTGGGACGATCGGACGGCCGTAAAAAAAGCACTCGATGCCCTAACTGAGGGAAAACCTATGCCTGACCTAGGGCTGCCAACCTTTGAAATGTGAGGTTACGTTTCGCTCAAGTATTCGGCCAGGGCATCCTGCCACGGCCGCAGGCGGATGCCAATCGCTGCCCCGGCAATATTCTTCAGCGCACTATATTGGGGAGGTGAAGAAGTTCGAAGGAATTCACTGCTAAGGATCGGGGTTACCGGCACATCCCCTAAGCCGGACAATCTTAAAGTTTCGCGAGCAAAGGTCAGGCGAGAGCAAGCCCCCTCATTGACAAAGTGGTAAGTGCCATACTGCTGAGTTGCGATCAGCTTAACAATAGCTTCGGCTAAGTCACGGGCATAGGTTGGATTTCCGACCTCATCAGAGACGACACGCAGCTTGCGACCTTCGCGGGCGGAATGCAAGATAGCGTGAATGAAGTTGTGGCCACCCCGTGCATAAAGCCAGGCTGTACGAACGATATAGTATCTGGAGAGGATGCTGCGCACATGGTATTCGGCCGCTGCTTTTGATCGGGCATAAGGATTAATTGGGTCTATGCGCATCCACTCTTCATACCCATCTGGTTGGTCGCCGGCAAAGACCTCATTGGTGCTGATATGCAGCATTTCCGCCCCTAGCTGTAGACAAGCCAGGGCTACATTCTGCGTTCCCAGCCCATTCACCCGGTAAGCCAGCTGCGGATTTTTTGCTGCACCCTCAACATCCGTATAGGCCGCACAGTGAATAACAACATCCGGCTGGAAACCTTTCATTTCGCTAAGCAGCTGCTGCTTGTTTGTAATATCAACTTCCGGCAAATCCGTGCAAAACAGTTCGTATTCGGTTAATTGAATCTGGAGCGCCGTACCTAGCTGTCCGTTCGCCCCGGTAATAAAAATACGCATCAACATTCCTTCAAAGAATGATAAGTGGCTTGAGTGCCGCCGCATTATAACTTACAAGGCGCGAATTGATAACCTTCGGCAAACCAATTTATTCCAACCTCCGGCCTAACAATCATCCAGTCTCGCCGATTAAAAGACTGCTAAGCTTTTTCCCTTGACACACAGCCTATCTCTACCGATACTTCGTTTTATGCGATTCGATATCCTCACTTTATTTCCCGAGATGTTTGTAGGATATTTCAACCACAGCATCTTGCAGCGCGCGCAGGAAGCGGGCCAAATCGAAATCGCCGTCCATAATATTAGGGATTACGCACAGGGAAAACATCGCATTACCGATGAACCACCCTACGGAGGTGGAGGGGGAATGGTCCTTAAACCCGAACCGATCTTTGCGGCTGCGGAAGCTGTCATGGCCGGCGCTCCTTCGAGTAACAGCCCTGTCATTTTGCTCACCCCACAAGGACGGCCTTTTTCCCAGCAGGTCGCCTCGGAGCTGGCGAACGAACCACATATCATCCTCTTGTGCGGCCGTTACGAAGGCGTCGATGAACGCGTGCGCAGTCACCTCGTTACCGACGAGATTTCTATCGGTGATTACGTCCTTACCGGGGGCGAACTGGCGGCAATGATCGTCGTGGATGCTGTTTCGCGGCTGCTGCCCGATGTTCTCGGCGCTTGCGGCGCTGCCGATTGTGACAGCTTTTCTACCGGTCTGCTCGAAGGCCCACACTACACCAGACCGGAAGAATTTAGAACCTGGCGTGTTCCTGATGCCCTGCGATCCGGTCATGCAGCCAATATAGCCCGCTGGCGCCGGGAAGAAGCCCTAAGACGAACCTGGGAACGCCGGCCCGATCTGCTTCTCTCAGCATCGCTAAGCGAGGAGGATAAGCTTTTCCTGGCCGAACTTGCCGCCGAACAAGTGGAAAAGGATCAAAAACAAGTTAAGGATTAACCCAAAAATACAATCAAAGGGTGGGAGCCATGAAACATCGCCTGTTTCTTTTCGTCCTTATCACTCTCTGCTCACTTTATTTCCTAATCAGCGGCCAGCAGTTATTTAAAAGCGCCCAGGCTGATTCGGCCATATCTGCAACATTGTTGATCGAAGCTGTTCATTACGACGGTTACAGTCTTTGGGATGCAGATGAGGCTGTGGCTGTTAGAAACATGAGTGAACAAGTAGTGGATTTGGGTTCCTGGCGTTTAAGAGACAGCAACGATTCGGAGTCAGAAATTCCCTTAGGAACTTTGATTCAACCACTTCAACTGGCCTGGTTAACGGGTGACACGGCGGCGTTTCAGCAGCATTTCGGCTTTCCGGCGGATGTGGTGCTGGAGGATTGGCCTGGTTTTGCGAATGATGGGGATGAAGTCGCTTTACTTGATTCGAATGACCAACTGATTGACGTTGTCGTTTATGGCGATGAAGATACAGCCATTGCCGACTGGATAGGATCAGCCGTACAGCCCTATACGCTTCCCAGCGTATTCGGCAAGGAAGGGCAGATACTCTTCCGTAAGCCGGACCCTACTACGGGTCTCCCGTTTCCCGACAGCGACAGCGCTGCTGACTGGGTGCAAGAATATGGCGACGCCTACCAGGGCCGGCGTGTTAGATATCCCGGTTGGGATATAGATGCCTTCTTTTTCCCCGTTCGGGACGAGCGGCCGGCATCATTGACAATCGCCATCGCCCCGGATAACGCTTTTGAAACCCTTCTCGAAACCATAAACAATGCCGAAAATTCCCTGGAAATTGCGACGTTAACCTTTGAAAATCTATCCATAGCCAATGCCCTGGTCGATGCGGCGCTGCGTGGTGTATCAACAAAAATATTGTTAGAGGGCAGCCCCGTCGGCGGAATTGCCGATCAAGAGAAAGCACTTTGCCAGAAAATTGAAACCGCCGGCGGCCAGTGCTGGTTTATGATCAGTGATCAGGACAACCGAATTTTTGACCGGTACCAATTTGCCCATGCCAAATATATGATTGTCGATGGCGAACGTGCTCTGGTCAGCAGCGAGAATCTGAGCCCCAACAGCATGCCCTATGACAACAAGAATGACGGAACATGGGGAAGGCGTGGTGTGGTCTTAATCACGGACGCTCCTAAAATAGTCGAGCGGTTGGAGCAGATTTTTGCGCACGATCTTGATCCGGCCAACCATCAAGATCTGTTTCGCTGGCAGGCTGACCATGAGAAATATGGCGCACCTCCTCCAGGCTTTACACCAATCCAGAGCAGTGGAGGGATCACCTACACAGTACGCTTTCCTCAGGCGGTAACATTTCCTAACGTCGCGGCCTTCGAATTGCAGCAAGCGCCAGAAAATCTTCTCCGCTTTGATGACGGTATTTTGGGCTTAATCGGCCGTGCGCAAAAGGGCGACACGCTGCTTATCCAACAATTACAAGAACGGCCGCATTGGGGACCAACTGCAAGTAACCGCGCTGATGATCCCAATCTACGTTTGGAATATTTCATAAGCGCCGCCCGATGTGGAGCAACGGTGCGGATTCTACTGGACAGCTTTTTCGACGAAGCGGACAGTCCGGTCAGCAATGCTGCTACCTGTGCTTTACTGAATGGATTAGCCCGTGAGGAAAATCTTCATCTCCAATGTCGACAGGCGAATCCGACCGGCCAGGGCATTCACAACAAAATGATATTAGCCCATATAGACGGGCAAGGTTATATCCAGGTTGGTAGTTGGAACGGCACAGAATTGGCGAGCAAGGGCAACCGTGAAGTAGCTCTTTTCGCCCAATCAGATGCGGCTTATGAATACCTGGCCAATATGTTCGAAACTGATTGGCCCCATGACTATTTTTTACCGGCAATCGTGGGAAATTTCGACGGTATTGCCGATCATGCACTCATTAGTGAGGTGCTATATGATCCCTATGGGCTTGACGAAACTGAATTTGTTGAAATTGTAAATCCTACGCTTGAACCGATTGACCTCAGCCTTTACAGCCTGGGCGACGCTGTCTCCCGTGAAGATTTTGAAGATGTACGGCGCTTTCCGTCTAACACCATTATACGATCGGGCGAGGTTATCGTTGTAACGACCAGTGCTGTCGATTTCTTTGAAACTTATCACCAATGGCCAAATTTTGAGATATTGGAATCTACAGATGAGATACCCAACTTAATCGACGACCCTTCATGGGGCGATACCGATGCTTTCTTCAGACTCGGGAATGAGGGAGACGAGGTAATCTTGCGCAATGAATTCGACGATATTGTTGACCTGGTTTCCTATGGTAATAGCGACTACCCCGATCAGGTTCCGTGCCCCTTGCTGACCAGCACCAATCACAGCCTGGAACGTTTACCTTACTGGCGAGATTTTGATAACTGTCCGGTAGATTTTCGCGAATGGCCTTTTCCGAGTCCAGGTAAAACTCCTTAAGGTCACACTCGCTCCCCGCTCCTGTAAATAAAAAGCGCCCGTTTTCTGCCAAACACGGGCGCTTTTCAATTCTTAATTTTTGTCTTTAAATATCGCAGCCACCAGCCAGACAGGCAAATTCTTGCGCTGCCGTCGTAAAATCCTCTTCCTCATAGCGGTAAATCTTTGAAAAATCAACCGTGGGGAACTCATCATTTAGACGGCTAAACTCTTCTTGAGTAATTTCCACATACGGCATCTGATCATACTGCGCATCATAAGCAGGGAGGAATGCCATGCCGCCTATCTTATCCTGGTTTTGCCAGATCCATTTGATGATATCGAGCACTTCATCCTCTTGATAAGTGATCGTCACACTTGGATTATGCTCCGTATAGTGCAGCTTGTTTTGTAACCAGTAATCACACTGCTCCAAAGCAGTTCGCTCATTGCGAACGATCGATCCCTCCGGGGCCTTAACCGGGAAATGGACAACCCAGGTGGTGGCGTTATCCGGTGATTGACCATTTTCGGGATTCATGGGTGTGCCGGCATCACTCAACACTTTTAGAATTGGTGAGTGGGCGGCAACGCGCACATTGCGAATATAATGAGGCGCCCAGCGTGCGTGGAGACCGGAGGATGAATCCAGCAGCTGCGAGGAATTTCCCGACGGCTTAACACAAGAACATGCCGCCGATTGTTTAATCCCCAGAGTATCAGCATAGCGAGCATTTGTTTCCACGATTACATCACGCAAACGTTCCTGGATTTGCGGATCCTGCGCCGCCGGGCTGTCCATCTGCCCATTGAGATCTACACCGAGAAGACGCTCCTCCTCACAGTTTTTCCGCCATTCATCACGTAAACCCGGGAAATAAGTCGCCATACTCTGAATGGTGCCAATGATCGTCGCCAATTCAACTTTTTCTCTTAGGGATTCGAAATCGTCATCATGCCGGGCAACGGCGCTCGTTAAGTTACAGAATTGGAACGGCCGTAAGATGATCTCGCCACAGGGGTTCGTTCCAAACACGGCAGCTTCACGCCGATCGGGGCGACTTTCAATAGCTGCTTTGCGGTTAAAAATCCCCGGTTCTCCGCGGCCTGACTCAACCATATCAAGCACGAAACGCGTGATCTCCGATTGTGCGAGCTCGCGTTCGGGCCAGACGGCCGAATTATTAGCATTCCAACGTTGGCTGTTGTTCCGCCAAAAGTCACCATCTTTACAATGACGCATATCCGTATCATTGTAATCAAAGAGAGAGATCATGGCCGTGCGGCGCACTCCGCCTGAAACAGCCGCATCACCAACAGCGCACATAATATCGTGCGCATCCAACGAACGTAAGAAACTCCCCTGCCGGCTGAGAATGCGCGTACGTGCAAAGTCAAGCATCTTACGCAGCGGTTCGGGCCCGGAAGCACGCCCGCCTTTCACACGCAGAGGGGCACCGGCGGGTCGAACTTCGGAATAATCGAAAGTAACATCATACCCATTAAACCAGGCTTCCAGACCAATGCGCACAGCTTCCGCCCAACCCTCAGACGAATCGCCAACAACATGCATTTGCGGCGGTTCTCCCGTCTGGCGTGCAATACGTGGAAATTTCTCGACATATTGACTTTCTACAGAAAAGCCGACGCCACAACCGCTCATAGAGATGATCAAAGCCTCTACGAATGAGTCAATGCTCTCTACCGGCATATAAGAACAGTTATAAATAGCGATATTATTACGTCGCGCAGCCGGTCCGGCCATGGCCAGAAGGCGCATCGAAGGCATCACTTTCATATTCAAAATACCTTCACGAATGCGCTCGTAAGTCTCATGTGGGAGGCGATATTCAGACAGTTCTCTTAGATATTCAACCGCCCGATCAACCGTCTCAATCCAGGTCTCACGACGTCCCAAATCATAATTGAAGCGCGCATACTTATCATAGAACTGAAACTGTCGCAGCTGTGTCGGGAAATATTTTGAGGACTCATCAAACGCTTCCCGTACTTCTGGCGGCACGGGGCGTTGAACTCGCATCTTTGCATGCTCCGCGCGGTAGAGAATGTAATGTTTGGCAGCCTCATATTCTCCCGCCGCTTGCAAGACCATCTCCACAATATCCTGAACGCCCTCGACGGTCGGCAAATCGTATTTTGCAGCCACAACATTGACGACGCGATGCGTGATTTCCTCGACCGGCACTTGCGGCTCTTTTTCGAGGCTGGCATAACACCTACGCATCGCTCCTTCGATAAGCTTCATATCAAAAGGAACAATCCGGCCGTCCCTTTTGACGATTTGCTCCGGTACCTGAACCTTAAAGTAAATGCTGTCTGCCCGTTGTCCGTTTTTACTCTGAAGGCGCGAGTTGCCCTTCTTTCTTACAATGCTTTTATTTAGACTTAGCTGCTCTGTCATGCGCAAATGCTCCTTTAATTTGATGTACTACCGGATCGGGCAGTGATGGATTTCTCAGCTTCGTTTGTCATCAAGTAAGGACCCAAACCAAACAAAAATAGCCACCATGATGCAGTCTTTGCGTCAAGGCGATAGGGATTTTGTCTTTAATTTATTCTCGTAATAGTTCGTCGATTTCGCTGCGAATTGAAGATAAATCGCTTAAACCCAGGTAAACGATGGCGTAGCGAATATAGGCAACTTCATCAATCTCTTTGAGCTTCTTAATTGCCAGATCCCCTACATAACGGCTCTTGACCTCAGATCGCCCTAGCTGCTGAAGGTCCGCCTCAATCTCACCGACAATTCGCTCTACCACCGAGGCGGGGATCGGCCGTTTTGCGCAGGCTACCCAAAGTCCGGAGATTAATTTTTCCCGTGAAAACTCCTCACGCGTGCCATCCCGTTTGATAATGACCGGAGTGGCTAATATTGGGCGTTCGTAGGAACTAAACCGTTGGTCACATCCATCACATATCCTACGCCGGCGCGTGCCGCCACGGGCATCGTGACTGGTATCGATAACCCGAGTTTTTTCGTTCCCACAATACGGGCATTTCATTGCTAATTCGCGATCCTCAACCTATTTACTACTTTCCCCAGGTATTCCGTCTGGTGGACTTAAGAGAGTCCCAACAGCCATATATGGGCATCGCTCCATGAATATCCCCCATATCTGGCGCTAAGGAAGCCGTATTATAGCATGCCTCTTGGCACTAATCAATAAGATTTTTTCAATTCAAACCTTAAAAAATAGAAACTGCCGAATTACGTCAAAAAGAACAATCGACAGGCAAAGCATCCAGGCTGATTAACCTCAGCCAGATGGAAAAAACAGATCCAATCAAAACGATCGAATGGATTAACTTTTTATTCTAACTGAACCCGTGTATGCCGGGAAGCGCAGGGTTCCCGGCATACGCGGGGGGTACAGCTCAGCGTACAAAAATTACCCTAACAACATCCTAAGGCCGGGTTCACTCCGGCCATAGGACTTTACGCAAGGGATGTATGAATGAAGGCCCTTGGTACCATTAGCAGTGATACCATCAGCGACGTTTTCGCAAGAATGCCGGTATATCCAGATCATTGATTCTGTAGTCCGGTTGAACCGTACTGCTGGTTTCTCTGGTCTCTTGGGTAGAACGTTTGGCGGACGCATCTACCGATACGGACTCTCTCACGGGTCTTTGACTGGGTACTTCGCGGGGTACCGGCTGAGCAACGGAACGAGATAATGGTCTAACCAGAGGCATACCATGTTCGAATCCGGTTGCTATAACCGTAATGCGAATTTCGTCGCCCATATTCTCGTCGATTACTGCCCCGAAAATCAAGTTGACATCCGGGTGTGCAGTTTCGCGAATTATGGAAGCAGCCTGGTTGATCTCATAAAGGCTCAAATCCGGGCCGCCGGTGACATTAAACAGAATTCCTCGGGCGCCATCAATTGTGACATCAAGGAGATGGCTGGAAAGCGCCTGCTCCGCAGCTTCACGCGCCCGATCATCCCCTTTGCCGGTTCCGACAGCCATCAAGGCAGCACCACCCAAGGACATGATCGTCTTAACATCTGCGAAGTCAAGATTAATCAAGCCTGGTACGGTGATCAGCTCACTGATACCCTGAATGCCCTGTCGTAAGACGTCATCGGCCAGACGGAAAGAATCCATCAGCGAAACGCGCTTATCGGCTGCTTCCAGGAGCCTGTCATTGGGAATGACTATGAGCGTATCCACATGCTCCTTCAGCTCTTCGATACCGGTTTCCGCAATTCGTGAACGCTGTGCGCCCTCGAATGTAAACGGCCGTGTGACAACGCCAATCGTAAGTGCGCCAACATCCCTGGCCACTTTGGCCACGATAGGAGTCGCTCCGGTACCGGTTCCGCCACCCATTCCGGCAGTGACAAAAACCATATCGGAACCTTGAAGAACAGCATGCAGCTCTTCTTCTGACTCCTGGGCTGATTTTCCACCAACTTCCGGATCACCACCGGATCCCAAGCCACGTGTCGTCCGTTCACCGATAGCGACGCGCTGCTTGGCCCGGCTGCCCATCAAGGCCTGTTGATCGGTATTGATGGCGATGAAATCAACGCCGGCAATATTTTCCTCAATCATGCGGTTGACGGCATTGCTGCCGCCACCGCCTACGCCAACAACACGGATAAGCGCTGAGCCTTCCTGTTCTGGCATTCTCTGAACTTCATTTGATCTACTTGATGTATTCATACTATCCCCTCAATACAATTTACCCTTACGATAAAACTACTACTACAAACACCAATACAATATGAACCACGTTGCACCTGCGCCGTGCTTCGCGGAAGAACAACATTATCCTGGCAGAAAGGCCCGCAAAATATCGTGTACGCGGCGCCCAAACTGCCTCCTTTGGGGAACATGCGGCCGGTAATTTTGGCCGTCGTTCCGAGCCCACTGCAATAGACCGACCGAGGTGGCATAGGCCGGATTGTGTAAGTTATCTACCAGTCCTAATAAATTTCGCGGATTTGCCACGCGGCAGGGCACGTTGAGCACACGTTCCGCAACGTCAGTAATTCCTCTCAGCTGGGCTGTTCCGCCAGTTAAGACAAGGCCCGCCGGAAGCAAACCATCATAACCGGACTGCTCAATAGCCCGAAGAACCAATTTAAAAATCTCCTCGACCCGCGCTTCAATGACATAAGCCAGATCTTGCCGGCCTACCTGGATTTTTTCTCCTCCAAAGGGTTCGACCGGAAAAACGATGTTCGGATCGATCTGCGTTGGCCGGCAGTCTCCATACTTAATTTTTACCGTTTCCGCAACTTCGTAAGGAGCTCGCAGGCCAATGGCAATATCGTTCGTTATCTGGTATCCGCCAATCGGGATCACCTTCGTGTACCAGACTACCCCTTGGCGATATAGAGCGATATCGGTCGTTCCCCCACCAATATCGGCGACTATCACGCCCATTTCTCGCTCGTTCGGTTCAAGTACCGCTTCTCCGGAAGCCAATACATTAAAAACATACTCCTCAACATTGATGCCCACATTGGACGCGCATTTGCCAAGATTCCGCAGTGCAGGTATTGCCGCGGTTACGATATGGGATTCCACTTCGAGGCGATAACCATGCATACCAAGCGGGTTTTTCACTCCCTTATGCTCATCCACTGCATATTCCCGTGGAATCATATGCACAATTTCGCGGTTGTAGGGTACAGGGATCGCCTGCGCAGCCTCCAAAGCGCGCTCAATATCGGCGACGACAATACCATTGTTATCTTGATTAATCGGCGCCAGTCCGCGGCTGTTAGTACAACTTATGTGCTCACCGGCCATGCTAACCAGGGCATCGCTGAGTTCGTAACCAGAGGACTGCTCAGCCTTCTCAATTGCGGCGGCAACGGCGATTGATGCCTCGGCGACATCAACTACCATTCCTTTGCGCATTCCTCGAGATGGCTCGACACCTACGCCGATGATTTGCAGCTCATCGTCACGAAGAGCGCCGACAATCGCGCACACTTTAGTCGTACCTACATCTAATCCAAAAAGTATCTGTTCCATTCGACTATTCCCTGCTGCCTCTGCGGGTATATCACCCAGGCGAATAGGCAAAGATTAAGGTATAAATTCCTCTGCGGTAGTATCAGTAATCACATCAGAAACGACACCCGTTCCATAGTAAGGTTTTTCCTGATTACTGACGCTGATGAATTCCGGTTGAACCCCTCTGGCCTTTAGATCGGCTACAATCGCTTCATAAACCACAAGTTTCTGGTTCATTTGCGTCCCGGTTCCAAAATAACCTCGCCATCCACGCGTATCGTCATAACTTAAGCCGCCTGCCGGCTTGTAGTAGAGTTTATCAATTGCCGGCTGCAGCTCTTGTAACTGCATAGCCCCATTCAACACATCAGGAGGTATAAAAGACACATTTGCAGACTGCCTCTTCTGAAGAACGCTTGAATTGCCATTTGCATTTCCGGAGGTTCCGGCTTTATTCACCCCACCTTGCCCGGAAAGTGATCCTCCACCAACTACCGGCAGCCGGACAAATTCATCCTCAGATTCGATTCGCAGTAGGTCCGGTCTAAGCTGCACGGCGGGGACCAGGCGTCCGTTCTGGGTAACGCCATACTCTTGGCCATTTTCAGCCCAGATTGCAACCGGCACTTCTTCGTTCACAGCGATAAAAACCTGGCTCGGCCATTTTAAAGTCACTGTTGCGGAGATGATTCCTGGTAAATCGCCAATCTTTTTTGCTGCGTCAGACGGATCAGCCGCGAAAGCATGACGACCGGCCAAACTACTGGCGTTTGCAATCTCTTGCGGAGAAATCGCGGAGGCGCCTTCTACCGGTATGTATGTAAGGTAAAATCGCTGTTCGTTGTAAATATCTACCAGAGCGTAGACGGAGAGAATCAGCAGGGCAAGACTTATCCACCGTGAGCTGAAGACAAATCGTTTTAGCGTGCTGAGACCAAAACGAACTGGTTCCGTCTTCTTTCGCCGGCGACGTTTGTTAGCCGTCTTGGGCATCTTCAACTGCGGAAGATTAACGGCCGTCGCTGACTGGTAACGCCGTCTTTTGGGTTGCTTACGAAGCTTTTTTCGCGAATTATCCTGAGTCATCTCTCACTAACCTAATCGATACTGCTTTAGGTAGCCTGTCCAACATCGAAATTTGTCTTTAGCTTGCTTTTCTGCTCGTGCCTTTCAATAGCCAATTCAATCAAACGGTCTAACAAAGCTGAATAGCTCAATCCCGTCGCCTCCCAGAGCTTGGGGTACATAGAAATTTTTGTAAAACCCGGTATGGTGTTTATCTCATTCATGAAGAGCAGACCGCTGTCTCTATCAAGCATGAGATCGACACGACCCATCCCTGCACAATCAATCGCCTCATAAGCTCTAACTGCCATTTCCCTTACGGCATTTGACATTTCCTCGTCAATTTCCGCCGGAATCAATAGTTCCGATTCATCTTCAGATCCTGCTGGGGCTATGTATTTGGCCACGTAATCATAGAACTCGCGCCGCGGTCTAATTTCACCGACGATGCTGGCAATTGGATCGTCATTGCCTAAAACTGCAACCTCGAGTTCACGCGCGGCGATCCCTTGTTCTACGACCAGACGCCGGTCGTATTGAAGTGCCTCTTCAATACCCGACTCCAACTCTGTGCGATTATGACACTTACTAATCCCCACACTTGAGCCTAGATTTGCCGGCTTGGTAAATACCGGGTATTCGAGCTTAGCCTCAATAGCATCCAGCACACCTTGAGAATGGGATCGCCACATTTCTTCCGTCACCAACTTCCAATCTACGACGGGTATGCCATTGGCCTCCATCACATACTTAAAAATCGCCTTGTCCATGGCTACGGCCGATCCGACAACACCGGCCCCTACATAAGGAAGGCTGGCCAATTCCAACAAACCCTGGACCGTACCGTCTTCTCCATATGTGCCATGCAGAATGGGCATTATCACATCCAGTTCTGAAACTTCAGATAATTCCGCCACCTGCTTATTCTTAGACTCAACCTGCATCAGTGCAGAAGATTGGGGATCGGGTAAAAAGGCGGCCGGGCAGGCATTGCTATCACCAGCCTGCAGCTGAGCCATCGCCGGGCCGGTAATCCACTGCCCATCTTTCGTAATTCCAACCTCAACGATTTTATATCGCTCAGGATCCATGGCGGAGATAACCGATCGCGCGGACATGAGGGAAACCTCATGCTCGCCAGAACGGCCGCCAAACAGCACGCCTACGCGAATCTTTCGTTTTGTTGAATCTTGCTGTTGCCCATCCATTGTTCAAACCAACGGGTTAATTAAAAAACCCATTTACCTCTTCCTATATCAATCCTTGAAGTCCCAATTGCCGATAAGTTCAACTTCTAATTCCATTTCAATGCCGAATTGTTGGCGAACGGTATTCCACGCTTCGGCGATCAATTCCCTTATATCCTCGGCAACAGCCCCTTCATCGCTGACGAAGAAATTTGCATGTTTATCAGAGATACGCGCCCGCCCAATCTGAAATCCTTTCAGTCCGGCGGCCTCAATCAAGTATCCCGCATAATAATTCTCTGGATTCTTGAACATCGAACCCATTGAAGCCCCGCCCGGCTGCGTTTGCTTCCGCTGAGCAGTGAAGGCATCAGCACGAGCGGTTAAGATATCCACGGTCTCCGGGGCGAGCTGGAGTTCGGCCGATAAGACAATGCGCCGCGTACGCGCTTTCTGTTGATCGCGTTTTAATGCGC
>Ga0316580_10000072_pt1 | contig 17292 bp, 12 predicted proteins | sample S0NA_2_FD_204519 | JGI IMG/M metagenome (GOLD analysis project Ga0316580, IMG submission 204519) | Rhizosphere microbial communities from salt marsh grasses in Alabama, United States - S0-2_160517rDrB | ecosystem: Host-associated > Plants > Roots > Rhizosphere | place: USA: Alabama | collected... | reverse complement strand
TCTACTTTTGCAGCTTCACAGCCTGCGACACTGGTTCCGGTGCGAGCGGCAACGAATCGGCTCAAGAGAAAAAACACGGCAGCAAAAAAGATAAGCAGCACTGCGATTACAAAAAATGTTGTCATGTAGAAACTTTCCTTACTATCAATGCGGATTTCATTGCATCTTCCCGGTACGAGACACGAAACAGACTTATGCGCTCCGGACATATGCTTCGCAACCGTTTCTTCTAAATCACTAAATTGGCCTACGGATGCCATAAATAGACAAATCCATTCTCTTCGTCAGTAGCAAGGTAGCCATCGGCACAAGTGAATGCGCGGTGAGTTCGGTGTAAGTCCGCCGGCCACCAATCGGCTGTTATTGTAGCGGATGGCGGGTCGGTTGTTCCCTGACAATCCAATGGGATTGCAAAGTCGGTCAGGGATAAGCTGAAGCGCAGTATACTGGCATTACTGTCAAGGTCGTGCTTCTCGTGCAAGTTCACCGCCCCATCAGGCAGCCACTCGGGAACCCATCCGCGCTCAACTGCCCCGGCTGCCACAGCCTCGTCGAGGATCTCGTATGTTGACTCAATTGTTTCGCCGGGAAAGCAAGCAACAAGGCCCATCAAGAACAGTAGGCTGGTCGTGAGGAAAGAAAAGGTGCGTGACTTCATACCAATATCAACTAGAAGAGCCGTAACTGTGGCCGAACTATAATTGGTTTGCTGCGGGAGCCAGGCTGCCTGAAGGTGCGTACCTGCATTCAACCTATACCCGTTCGAAGAAAGGTCACGAACATAATCCCTTCAGATAGCAGCGCAACTGTTCGACGGTACCGCGCATGTCGTGAGCAAAATCGGGTACGAATTGAGTGGCCACGGCCTCGTTGAGCGCCTTGTCGGCATTAGCCATTTCTTCACTGTTCGAATGGCCGGTTAGGAGTTCCTTGTCCTCCTGCAAGTTGAGAACGGCGACCGGTTCTTGATCGACAAGCTGGATGAACATGCTGATAGACATGTGTTCCACTTGATTGATATTGGCCTCGTTGCCCACGAATCTCGGCGCAAAACCGGAGACGCCCCATATTTCAGAGTTTCCAGCTTGTTCCCCTGTCTCGTGTCGCCACATGGCCATCACCGTCTCGCGCGAGGAGAGCGTCTCGGCGACCATGGCCCCGGACGTCAGGGGGTTGTATCGCGTGGTGCCTGCAATGAGCGCCTGCCAGGTGCGCATTGCATTTTGTGCGCGGACCAGTTTTTCTTCCTCCGAAGCATCCTCTGGCAGCGGCCCAACCGCCTCTTCGATATAGTCTATAGTCAGATGCAAGATATCGAGAGCAGCGTCGAGAGCGGAATCGTCGGCACCCTGCACCTCGTTTTCCTTGAAGATCTTGAAGCGCTCGTAGCTTTGAGCCATCAGGCCGACATAGCTTTCCAATTCAGGTTGGGCTAGTGCGTTAACCAATTTGTATTCGGTGACATTGCCCTCTTCCATGTTAGAATCACGCACGTCCCAGAAAGAGGCAGGAATTGGTGCGCCCCATTCGGCCGTTCTTTCATTTAAAGTCTGAAGGTCGCGCGCGTAGGACTCCAGAGCCAGCTGGTCCACCTCACCATTACGCAGGCGCGCCAGGTGACCGCTGACACCGGTGGCATCCAGATAAGGACCATCTTTCAAGCCGGCGTTTTCCAGTTCCCAGGAAATGGCGACCGTTTTCGGGGGTACGGCCGTAGCCTGACTCGGTGTCGCCGTCGGCCAGGCGCCAAGTCCCTGCAGATCATCACTGCGCGTGCCCAGGTCAAATAGTGCCCAGCCAGCCGTCAGCAGCAGGATGATCAACATCCCACCAACAATAAGGATCAACAACCTGTGTCTCTTCATAGCATTTTCAATCTTCGTCATAAGCACAGCAGCCCCTAAGACTAGCCAAGTCGGTAAAAATCGCCTTGAAGTTTTAAGAAAGTCCTACTGAAAATATATTCATTGGTATTTGCTGTGCTCTGTTCAGCGCTGGCATTACTGTCAAGGTTATGCTTCTCGTTAATGTTTACGGCCGTTTCGCTCATATGAATTTTGGTTTTTGCTTATGCAAAGAAGCCGTTGCCTGGAATTTTGCCCAGACAACGGCCGCAATCGGTCAGAACCCTCTTGCTAGAGGACTAAGCTCACCAACCAGCCAAGCAGCCAGTAAACAACGCCGATGGACACGGCGGCGATGAGCGCACCGACGAAACCGGCAACCCGTAACCCTTTGAGAAAGCGGTCACTGATCATCAAGACAATCGCCGCAATGATTAGATGGATGATCGCCCCTAACCAGCCGCCGCCAACAGAAATGCCCAAAACGCCCAACAGCCAGTTGATGATCCCGCCAACAACGGCAATGATGATCGCCGCAATGAAGGCACTGACGAATCCATCCACTTCCAGACCCAATCCCAGTTTGCTCACAATCCAGATAACAAAACCGGAAATGAGCGCACCTGCGATGATGCCGATAAGTAATCCTAAAATTCCATCCATAATTTGCCTCCTATAAAAAGCAAAGTTGTTAATAACGAACCATCTTAAGATTAAGTTCGACCGATTAAGGGTTGAGAAGTGTGGTTAACTCAGCAAGTGCTGTTTGCTCTTTGTCGCTGACACGTTGACCGCCAATTCCAAAGTGACTCCCTTCTTTGTCAGCTTCAGCAACTGCCTGAGCCACATCCAGCAGCCATTGCTTAAAACCGGCAGCTTCTTCCGGCGTGCATTTTGCATCAAGCAAAACAACCGTTTGCTGTAAAGCCTGTCGGATTGGTTCTCGTACGTCCTCACCTTCCTGTGCCGGAGCGGTCTCCTTTTCTTCCTTATTTTTTGCCTGTGCTTCAGCATCGGCAATTAAAGCGGCAACCAGTTCTTTGGCGGCGGCGGGAGGTGTGGGATCCTTTATGGCTTTGCCCAAGGCTTTCATTTCCCTAATAGCCCCCATCACAGACAGATCGGCCGTGATAATGTAGCTGCCCGCATTAACCGGTGCCACGGTTAATAATTGCCATTCCTCCGCTGCAAAATCGTTTTTTGTTGTCATTGTTATTCAATCTCCTTTTACTCGGATGAAGTTAATGGCTCATCCGGCAATGAAAAATGTTCCTGACGCTGCGCCAAACAGGACAAGTCCGGTCCTTGCTCAGGATTGCTAATAAAATTGATACTGATTTGCCCGACACAGCTGGTGGCGCTGGTCCAGGTTTCATGCCCGACCTGGGGGATGATCACCAGGGTGTCGTTGCTGAGTTGCTCAGAAAGGGAACGGCCGTTTTGCAGCGGTGTCCGCGTGTCAAATTCGCCCTGCAATATTAGCGTAGGGATCTGGCTCGTGACCGGCTCGTGATAAGTGCGATCCGTTTCACCCATGGGATAGTTGGTGCAGTTACCCACTTCCGTGGCCAGCAAGGAATCGGCCGTGGCCAACTCCGGGATCACCAGATCGTTTTTCATGGCCAGAACCGTTTCCACATCCTCGAAGGGCAGCTGTTCCAGGCAGACGATGCCATTCAATAAAAAGTGGGCATCGTTTTTGGCAATGGCTTCAGCGTTCTTTTGGGCTTCTGCCTCGTCAACTTCAGATGCTGGCGCACTCATCTGGGCTTGGAGCGTGTGCAAATCATCAGGCGTTAACCTGTCAATACCCTCTAGAATGAGCGGCAGCTTTTCAGAATCGGCTAATTTCTCCTGAACAATCGCCTTCATGGCTTGTCTCGGACTTTCCTTCTCGACACCAGCCAGGACCTCGGCCACCATTTTTACACCAGCGAAAGGATCTTCTGCAGTCATGCCCCCTTCAGAAATCAGCGCGATGAGGTTTAAGCCCTCTGCAGAAAGCACACTGCCTTCCGGTGGTAAAACACCAACCTCGCCATTAAGAAGGGCCAGGTAGGTGGTGGCATCTCCCGCTTCCAATTCAGCAATCAGCCGGGGTACATAATTGGCCCGCGTCGCGCTGAGATCGACCAGTTGTGCCCGCAGTTCGTCCGCTCCTATTGTCTGGTCGCCCGCTGTAATAGGTTGCTCAGCCAATTCCGCCATCAGGGCAGCTGTCCGTTCAACTAAGTTCGGGTAGGCGGCATTACAATCCGCATTCGCCTCACAGTCGGCAAAAAGACGTATTACGATTGTCTGAAGGGCTAAAGCTGAATCTTCAAGGCGTTTTTCCGTAGGCGGGGCCGGAGAATCCAAAACGACACTGCGGATGTTGGCTTCGGGATGGCGGCGCATTGTTTCCAGTGCCAGCCGCGTGCCGTAAGAGACGCCATGCAGATTGAAGCTGTCATACCCCAGCGAGGCCACCAACCCAACCACGTCGTTAGTGCTGTTGGCGGTGTTAAACTGGGCGGGATCGAGCCCAGCCTGGCTGAATGCTTCATGACAACGGGCGTTTGTCAAGGCTACATTATCGCTGTAGGCGGCCAGGTATTCATCATAAGGAAGATCCCCTTCCGGCTTCACGCGGGTGGAAACCTCGTCTACAAACGCTTCCAAATCACCTCGATCCAATTGATCGGACATTAACTCAACGCACTCTTCAAGAGCAAGCCTGTTAGAAAAAAGCGTGCCTCGCTGCGCCGGGAATATCAAGTCGCGGCTCTGGCGCAGATCGCCGTACAGTTGATCACCGGCAGTAACGACACTGCTTTGGCCAGGGCCACCTGCTAGATAGATGATAGGGTCCGGCAGTGGGTCATTGCTGGCAGCCTTCAGCACCACGTAGGTCAGGTTCAAGGTTTTGCTATCTGGGTTTTCATAATCAACGGGCACTGTATAAATCCCGCACGAATAAGTCTCGCCTTCTTTTTCATCGGCGATTTTCAGGGGGCAGCCTATTTCCGTAATATCTCCTGCTTCGGCTTCAATAGCCGCTATTTCATTTCCAATATTTACCACACTGTTGTCATTCCCATTCTCGTCACAGGCGACGATGAAGGAAATCACGATGAAAAGTAAAAAAGGTTTAACTATTTTTTGCATAGTTGTTCTTTTTGGTCTATTCGGCCGCACGATTATTCCCCCGCCGGCTGCGGTGCTTCAAGCACAAAAGGATAGCTCTCGCGCAAATCATCGGCACAAGCCAAATTCGGTTCCTGATCAGGATACATAATGAAGGCCGCGGCGACTGCTTTACCACAGTCAAACAGGCCCGTAGAACCGTGCTGGCCGTAGATTGTGTTGAAGACGGTAGCATTGGTTAACTTTTCGGCGGCAGCTTCGCCCCATTCCACCGGTGTCTCATGGTCCATCGTGCCATTGGAGACCAAAATGGGCAGGTCTGAAGTTACCGCTTCCTTTAAACCGGTATCTTTCGGGGTCAGACCCCAGGCGTCACAGGCAACTTTTTCGTTTATGGCCGTGTCATAGCGGTTAATCAATGCCGGAATCTCGTAAGCCTGATACGATTCAAGAATCTCTTCCAAATCCAGCGATTCGTAGCGGTCGTTGCAGGTAATGACGACAAGGGTGATGTCGTTAACGATTTTTAAGGTGGGCATGGCTTCCTTGACCAATTCCAGCGCTTCATTGACATCCTCGTCAGACATCAGAGGAACCAGTGCTGCCAGCTCTTGGTTCACGTTGGAAGCAATGCTGAGCAAAGCGTCATGCCCTGTCTCGGTTTGCACGATAATTTGGACGGCGGCCGGGAAAAAAGTAGCCTCGGCGCTGTCCATATTGGCCACCCCCAGCCGCAGTTCTTCCAGGAAGAATTCAGGCAGCGGCTTGTCGCTTTCCAGGGCATCAGCGGCGCGTTTGCTTTGCAAACTGAGGGCTTCGATCTGTTCGGCCAAGGAGCGGGCATCACCGGCCAGGGTGTCGGATTCTGCGGCGACGAGCCCCAGCGGGCTGCCGGGCGGTGATGCTGTTTGCGGTTCCGGTGGCAGTGTGCCGTCGCGCAGGGCCACATAGGTATCGGCAACGCCATCTTCCAATTCGCTAATCATCAAGGGGAAATAGGCTGCACCGATGCCTTGTATTTCCTGTTTGTCACTTAGCTTAAAGATGAGTCCGCCGCTCATGGCCGTGATCAGGTTATCCGCCGTGATGGTTTCATCACCAATCTCCAACGGCGACTCTGCTGTCTGCTTGAGCAGGTCAACTGTTCGTTGGCGGATGTTGGGGAAGGCAGCCCCGCAGTCAGCGTCCGCTTCACATTCGGCAAAGAGGCGCAGGATGTTGTCAGCCAGGATAAAGGCTTGCCCGCCGCGGGTATCCACATTAGGCGGCACGATGCCATCAATAATGCCGCTGCGCACAACCGGCAGGGAATCATCCTCATTTTCATGGTAGTAGCGGAACAGTTCCAGAGCGACGTTGGTGCCATAAGAAATGCCGTAGAGATTGTAGGTGGCGTAGTCGAGAGTATCCATAAGGGCGATCAGGTCTTGCACGCTGTTGGCAGTGCTGTATTGGGACAGGTCAATGCCTTGTTCCTCAAAATAGGGGGCGCAGTTAACGGCCGCTTGGTAGCTGCTCCCATTTTTGGCGCTGTTAATAAAATCTTCCAAGTCGCTCTTAATTGAGAGTTCAGACGGGACTTCGGGAAGATCATCTATTGGCTGGTTAAGAATCTCGTCCGGACAAGCCAGCGGTGAGCTGTAGCTGTTGCCTCGCTGGTCATAAATGACCACATCACGGTAGCGGCGCAGTTCAGCAAACACATCACGCAAATAGGGTAGGGTTGACAGCGCCGATGAACCCGGTCCACCTTCCAGATAGATGACCGGATCGGGAATCGGCGACAAATTCGGTGTTTTCAGAATGGCGTAACCGATAGTCACAGTCTGGCTGCCGGGATCGCTCCAATTTTCAGGCACGGTCATTTCACCACAAACGATGGTTTCGTTGATAACCTCATCATCGGGCACGGGAAATGGGCAGTCAGTCTCCTCATTGTGCAGCGCTTTGATATCGCCTTGAGCCGAGGGAAGCGCCAGAACTGACTGATTAATAAGATCCTCTTTTGGTTGGTTCGATGCTATCAATTCTCGTGCGGCAATGGGAGAAGTTATCAAAAGTACACCCAATATTGCAAGGATTGCTGATTTCATATTTACTCCTTCTCAAATCTTGTTATCTTCTGCCAAAAATGAAATTAACGATGGCTAGCAAAACCACTGCCCCCAGAACCGCCACCAGAAAACTAGGCAGGTTGAAGCCTGTGACGCCGGATCCCCCAAACAGACTCATAATCCAACCACCAAGCGAGGCACCAATGATGCCAACAATAATGTTCATCAGGCAGCCCTGACGTTCATTGCGGCCCGTAATCAGGCTAGCAATCAAGCCAGCCAATGCGCCAAAAATAATCCAGCCTAAAATACCCATGTGTTTACTTCTATTTGTAAAAAATTTATTAAACTATTCAGGTGTTGTAGACCCGCAGCTCGTTCACCTCGGGAGCGTCGTAAGCAGTGGATAATACTTCTCTGGCCGCTTCCACATTTTCGGCAACCTCCAGGATAAGGGGCACCGAGATGTGTGCGTCGGGATCTTCGATGCCCTGAAGTTCCTTTACGATGTCGTGTTTTGCATCGCCATCTCTAACACAAACTTCTTTCCAGGGACCCATCCAGGTATCTTCGCCCCATCTCTCCCACAGATCGCCTACGAAATACTGGTAATATTTCTGCGCCAAGTCTTCGAGATCGTCATCCAATTTGACCACCTCAAAAAAAACGGCGCCGCCAAATCCTTCTTGATTAGGGGGACCATAGGATTTTTCAAGGGCTCGAACATAATCAAGCTTACTGATGGCGTCACTTTTTTTCTCTTTCATAACCTTATGTTCCTTATGATGTGCAGGTAATAGGCAATCTGCGGCGCAGTATGGACGCTGCGCCACAGATTCATTTAATTAAGCTAATCGGACAATATCGAGAACTGTGAAAGGGGAACACCCATAACCAGGTAGTTTGCGCTAGCCCAGGCTTTCTGACCATCGGATAAGCTCACCTGAACCCAGGGGCTGCTTGCGTCCACCGGATTGCGGTAACCCGTTAACTGCACAGTTGAACACTCAGGTAAAGTGGTGATGATTGGGAATTGGACCGCCGGTCCTTCACGGAAATTGAGGCTGTTGGTGTTCACATAGGCATTGAAACCAGTGGGGGCGAGACAAGATACGGGCGCTGGTGTAGTTGGTGGGACAACCGGGGCTGTTCCACCCAATTCAAGCAGATGTACGTCGATGCTGGCATTTTCGGTGTTTTCAAAATACTCGACACGCACCTGAATCGCACCACCCGGATAATAATAGTTTGCCGTGCGGGTCGTCGGCGCCTGGACCGCCCAGTTATCAATTAACAATTGGTTGTTTACGTAAAGTCGCGATCCATCATCGCTGGTCAATGTGATCTGGTAATTAGCAGGCTGGCCGCTAAGGGTCTTTGTCCAGCGGGCGGAGAAGTAGTCATTGTTGACCACGCCGGGGGCGGGTGAGCCTGCCCCCCAGTTGTTATTGAGATACCGATCATCGCGTACCAACACCGGCGTGCCGGAGAGGGAGGTATTGTTAAAATATTCCGCCTTCCAATTGGGGAAGAACTGACCACCGCCGGTGCCCGTGCCGTTTTCAGCATGGATCAGGTCCCAATGGAACTTGGCTACCGCCGCTCCACCGGCCTCGAAATATTCCACTTTCAAGTCATGCTCGCCGCCGCTGACATACAGGTCACGCGTCATGGTATGCTCCTGGCTGTCTGTCCAGGAATCGATGATCACATTGTCATCCAGGTAGACGCGCATGCCGTCATCCATCGTCGCCGTGAAACGATAAGTACCGGGCGCAAAATTCACACGCCGGTTAAACTTGGCCGAGAAATTGTCATCATCGACGTGACTGGCGGGAGAACCCTGCCCCCAATCAAAGTCGACTGCGCTGTCGTGCCGTTCAACGACGGGATCGCCGCCGAAGTGGGTATTATTCCAGAAGCGCGTACGCCACTGGGAATCTTCAGCCGCCGCCGATCCGCCGGCTAGGACCAGAAGAAGAATGACCATTGCCGGAATTAATAAAAGAAAACGTATCCTCGTTAATAAACCTTGCATCTATACCTCCGGAACGTTGTTCCTTAAATGTGAATTTTGTATTGGTAAATTATTTTAAAAAGATCCATCTAAACATATTTAAGGCCTGGCGACTGTAAGAATCGCCAGGCCAGTGAACTGTCTAATACTTCGTTAAGGCCTAGATTGAGTCGATCAATAGGTAATGACGCGTGGAAGTTCCTTTGCCTGGGCAACCCATGATGCTACCTGATCTTCTGTTGGTACTTTGTCGGCAATCGCTTCCGCTGCATTAACCTCACTTAACTTCAAGGTCAGATTTGCAGGATTTCGCTGCGCCAGTTCAGGAACCGTGTCTACACCGGCTGCCTTCAACAAAGCAGCATATTTAGGTCCTACCCCACGCACACGCGCCAGATCCATTTCATTAGCCCAAATAAGGATTGTTTTGGCATCATATCCGGTCGCCGCAGCCAATTCTTCGCGACCTTTCGGTGTTGCCGCTTTAGTCATGAAACCACTCAGATCGCTTACACCGGCGCTGTGCAGCTTGGCCACATCATTGCTGGTCAAACTGTTCGCTGCAGCGAGCATCAAGGCAACATCTTCCTGGACATCCAATGATTCACCCGCGAATTTTTCGGCCACTTGATCCTCAACTTCTGCAACGCGCTGCCGCGTCTCTTCAAACTCTTCCATCAAGTCGTCGGGCAGCGTATAATGCTCAACTTTCCCTCCCAAAGCGGCGATCTCCGCCTTCGTCGGTTCAACCTCGACAGCGTCAGCCATGACGGCCAGCGCCGCCCCGCCATTTTTCAGATGATCTTCAAGACGTAGGCGATCGGAATCCGTCATACCGATTTTCTTATGGAAGAGAGCACCCGCGCCTGTACCGACGATCAAACCGGCAATGGCACCGGGAATGAGGCCAAGGCCGCCGGTCAGGACACCGGCAAGGGCGAGAGCACCGGTTGCCGCACCGCCAGTGGCACCCAGGATAGTGCCCCATTTGGCCCCGGTTCCTGCTGCTCGCGCTCCGACCTTATGGGTTTTTAGTTTGCCATCTTCAAGGGTCACAATGCCCATACCACCCAGTTTGATGTCGCTTTCGCTTTTATCCCAATGCTTAAGCTGCTTAGCCGCGTCATCAGCCACTTCTGAATTATCAAAATAGGCTACTATCAGATTTTTATTTTCATTAGCCATGTGAGTTCTCCTTAGAATTAGAAAATAGTAAACTTTAATTAACTGCGAGCATCTCCAGCTCGTTGACTTCGAGTTCGTTGCTCTTTCGGCCATAAGTGTTCCGAAAGCTGCTTGGCTGAACTGCTTCGCAAAAAGGCGGCGTCGGTGCCGGCGGCGCGAGCCCACTCCAGTTCAACCATGCTCCTGACCAAGACGATGCAGCGGGTATCCGGATGGTAATGTTTAGTCCAGCGCACTAATAACTCAGCCTCCTCGGCCGGAATATTGGCGTCGACGACGAGTAAGCATGAATCCTCATTCCGCAGCCATTCGATTGCCGAAAGTGCGCCGCTGACTAATTGGACTTTGGTTATTTGGGAAAGCGAATTCAACATGGCCGTGGTCGCTTCCTGAATAATGCCAGGTGTCGAAACCAAAAGCGCTGTATTGTTGCCGCTGTCATACATCAATGAAATTCAACTCGGATCATTCGCAGACCCTTGCTTCACATATCGAAACCGCCTATTATTTGGAGTTTAGCAAACACTCGTTACTCTATTGTGACTGTATTGTGACTGAATCGTGAACGACCTATTGCCACGAAACGTGATGGAGTCTGAACTCCACCTGAATTTGTTAGGCCCGCCTCGCGTAACCCTTGATAGGCAGGCAGTCCCGGGATTGAGGGCCGCTAAGACACAAGCAATGCTCTATTACGTGGCCGTATCCCAGCGCCCTCGCAGCCGTCCAGAGTTGGCGGCCATGTTTTGGCCGGAGGTCAATGAACGACGAGCAAACAGCAGCTTGCGCAAATCGCTCTCGATTCTACGCCGTGCTGTTGGAGCACATTTAGAAATCACCCGCCATACCGTCGCGATAAATCCAAGCAGCAGCATCTGGCTTGATGTAGCCCAGTTTGATGCCCTCCTCAAACCCAGAAGAGGTGAACCGTTGGACGTTTTGCATGTACAAACGGCCGTCTCGTTATACCAGGGTGACTTTCTGGAGGGGTTTGCTATGGCGGATATTCCCCTGTTTGAGCAGTGGGTAACGGTCGAGAGGGAGCGTCTTCGAGAGATACTACTAAACGCCTTACAAGCATTAGCTGTATGGCACGTCTACCAGTCACAATACAACGACAGCCTGAAATACCTGGCCCGTTTACTGGCTCTCGATCCTATCCGTGAGGTTGGCCATCGTTTGAGGATGATCGTCCTGGCCATGTCAGGTCAAAGCGGCGCCGCTCTAGCTCATTTTGACACCTGTCGTCGCATCATGTCCGAGAAACTCGGCATTGATCCCTCCCCAGAGACTGTCGCCCTTTATGAACTGATCTTGTTCAACAAATTGCCTAAGTCTGGCCAACAGGAAATCGGCAATTACCTAACAGACACAGAACTGCGAATAAGGGATTCGAGCGCTCTAAAAAAAGCCCAAGTATCAGACCGGCCTTCTAACGGCATGCTACCCAATGTTGATTGGGATGATATGCCGGCCAGGGTAGACCTCCACGGTAGGGAAGACCAGTTGGCGCAACTGTCTGATTGGCTAACGGTTGAGCGCTGCCGCCTGGTTGCTGTCCTGGGCATCGGTGGAATCGGTAAGACCGCCCTGGCCGCCGAATTGACCAGACGACAGGCAGACTTAGCCCCAGAACACCATCCGGATGGTGTTTCCCCCTTTGACCAGATCGTCTGGCGTTCATTGGTCAATGCCCCGCCACCAGAGACCATCCTCGATGATTGGTTGCAGGTGCTGCCCGACCAGCAGATGGGCGCATTGCCCGACAACCTGGAAGCCAAGTTACGGATGCTCTTCCAGGAACTGCAGCGCCAACGTTGCCTTCTCATCCTCGACAATGTCGAATCGATATTGGAAGGGCAACCACAATCCGGCCAACCTAAGCCTGGCTATGATGATTACCTTCAACTCTTTCGGCGCATAGCCGAACAAGACCACCAGAGCTGCCTGCTTTTTACCTCACGAGAGGCGCCCCAGGGTTTGATGCGACTTCTTGGGGACTACCCTGGTGTACGACTGCTGCGGCTTGACGGTTTATCCGCCGACTCCGGTGCAGACTTGCTTCGGTTGCTTGGCTTAAAAGCTTCATCAAGTGACTTTGAGTCAATAGTGAATCGTTACTCGGGCAATCCCCTGGCATTAAAGGTAGTGGCAGATGCTGCGCAGGAGTTATTCGCCGGGGATGTCAATGAATTCTTACGTGATGAAGCATTAATTTTCGACGACATTCGCGGCGTGTTGGACCAGCAATTTGAGCGGTTATCACACCTAGAACGGGAAATCCTGACCTGGTTGGCTATTGAGCGTGAGCCGGTCCCGGCCCATGTTTTGTGGAACAATCTGTCACATGCACCCCACAGGCGCCAATTCCTGGAGGCTCTGCGCTCTCTGCAGCGCCACTCATTGTTGGAGCAGTCGTCGGAATCGGCTGAAGGTGATGATGTCCGGTTTTTTCTCCAGAACGTCATCATGGAGTATGCGACCGACCGCTTAGTCGAGAACATCTGCCAGGAGTTGGAAAGTGGCCGGTTGGCGTTGTTACGGCGTCACGCATTAGTCAAGGCTCACGCCAAGGAGTACGTTGTGAACAGCCAGCGTAGGCTGATATTACAACCTGTAAGTGACTGGTTAAGCGCTCGTTTGGGTACAGTGGGCGCGCTCCATCGATTGAACAACCTGTTAGAGAACCTTCAAGCTGACGCTCCCCAGGCGCCGGGCTATGCTGGAGCCAATATCCTGCATTTGCTCCTGGGAATAGGCGCGGATCTGAGCGGCTACGATTTCTCCCGCCTGGCAATTTGGCAAGCTGATCTGCGGAACACATCACTCATCGACGTGGCTTTCAGAGGATGTGACCTGAAAGGTTCCCTCTTTCGCGACACCTTTGGGCTGATTATGTCGATAGCCATTAGTCCGGACGGGCAGTTGTTGGCAGCAGGCAGCAGCGACGGCTCCATAACGTTCTGGAGGCTGAATGAATACGAGCCATATCACATAGTTGAAGGACATGCTGGACTTGTCAATAGCGTTGCTTTTAGCCAAGATGGTCGCCTCTTGGCCAGCGCTTCTTACGATAAAACAATCCTGTTGTGGGATATGTACTCAGGACGATCAGTTCGTCAATTGTCCGGCCACACGGCTTCAATCTTTTCCGTAGCCTTCAGTCCAGATGGAAAGATATTGTTTAGCGCCAGTGAGGATCAGACCATCAGGGCTTGGGATGTGCAGATAGGTCGGGTCCGGCAGCAGCTCCAAGACGGAGACGACAAGTTCGCTGCGGTTGCGATCAGTCCTGATGGCCAGATGCTGGCCGGCGGCAGCTTTGATGGGTTTCTTTACTTGTGGGAAGAGCCTACGGGCAAGCTCAGGTACAAAATACGGGCTCACAAGAGGAAGGTTCAGGCTGTAGCTTTTGCGCATGATGGCTCCACCGTGGCGACGGCCGGTGAGGACAACCAGATTCACCTTTGGAATGTTCATGATGGCGCTAAACGAAGTTCATTGTCCGGACATGCTAACTGGGTGCTTTCCATCGCCTTTAGTCCCGGCGACCAGATACTTGCTAGCGGCAGCGCTGATCAAACGATTCGTCTATGGGACATTGAAAGCGGCCGCACCGTTCGTATCCTTGGAGGATATGACAATTGGGTGACTGGCGTCGCTTTCAATCCTGATGGCAACCTGGTAGCGGGTGGTAGCTACGATCGGCGGATTCGCCTATGGCATGTACGCAGCGGGCGCCTGCTCCATATCTTGCGAGGCTCGCTTCGCTGGGTGGATCCTGTGATCTTCAGCCCAGACGGCCGTCTGTTGGCTAGCGCTTCTTTCGACAAGCCCGTGTTGTTGTGGGATGTTCAGACCGGGAAACTGTCACATATGCTCCGCGGGCACAGCGGGTCGGTACGACGACTTACTTTCAGCCCAGACAGTCGAACGTTGGCCGGTGGCAGCGATGACAACAAGATCCATCTTTGGGATACAAACAGTGGCGAGCTCCAAGAGACCTTGACCGGACATCAAGGTTTTGTGCGCGCCCTCGCCTTTAGCCCTGATGGTCATTCGTTAGCATCCGCCGCCAAAGACAGGACCTTGCGGATGTGGGAAGTTTCCTCTGGTCGACAACGTTTCGCCCTGCAGAACGTCAGCGTAGAAGTCAATTTCAGCATTTCTTTCAGCCCAGATGGGCAAATGTTGGCTTACGCGAAAACTGACAATACGATTGGGTTGGCAGACGTCGACACTGGAGATATCCAGCCCATACTGTTGAAACATCAGACGCCGGTACAGTTAGTACGCTTCTCGCCAGATGGTTCCCTTCTAGTTACCAGGGCGAAAGATGGGGTTATCCGCGTCTGGAACGTGGAATCGAACGACGCGATCGATGCGCTTCAGCCCCGTTTTGCGTTGTCCACATCCAAAGACGACCTTTGGAATCTGGCATTTAGTCCAGATGGGCGCTTGCTGGCTGCCCAACTTGAGGAAAGCAGTGTGGGCGTGTGGGATCTTAACGATGGGCAGTTGTGCTATGGGATTGAGGTGTATCTCCATGGTGAAGGCTGCCTGGATTTCAGCTGTGACGGCGCTCTGTTGATCACAGGCAGTACAGAAGGCGATGTGCGCTTGTGGGATTCAACCTCCGGTGAAATGCGTTGCTCGCTGGAAGGGCACATGGGATCTGTGACGTCGATCGCAGTCAATATTGATGGTGACCATATTGCCAGTAGCAGCGCTGATGGGACGATCCGGTTATGGCACATTCAAAGCGGATCATGTTTGCGGATTATGACCCCATCTGGGCCCTACGCTGGCATGGACATTACTGGCGCTACCGGCCTGACGCCGGCTCAAGTCGCGGCGCTCCAGACCTTGGGCGCTGTCAGTGACAATCACTGAGATAAATTTTGAATACTTGGCATCTAGAATTCACCCTTTCGCGTTTGGTTGTTTGCAGGATTCTCATCCGTAAGGTTGCGAGGCCAAGCTCGTCGGAAACGGTACGTTTCCGAAGCCTAGTTCTCCATCTTCCCAGAACCACCCTTGCAAGAACTTAAATCGATCGAAACTTAAAATCCGGATTTGTCCATAAGCTGCATGATTAGGGAATTGATTACTGCACTAGTTCTGGAACTACGTGATGTTGCCATTGACGATATCCTAGTAGAGATTTTTAAAAACGCGGAAACGATCCACCCAAAGAGATGCGAACTCTTCTAGCCGAATAAAAACCAAGAATCTGGCCCCAATCCCTCCAATTCTTCCAAGTTCCGAGCACAAAAAAAACCGCCTGACGATGATGTCAAGCGGCACATTTCAGTAAAATGCCCCTAAGGAGATCTTTTCCGAACTATTTTCGCTTAATAAGGTTAGATTTCCCAGTTCTCAATTGCGAGACCAGCAACACGCCCGAACTCCTTGATATTTGCCGTAACCAGGTTCAAATCGTTTGCTACGGCCGTTCCCGAGCGAACAGGCCGCAATCTTCTAGGAAACTTTGCGCAGCCCTTGACAGGGATCTGCACCTGAAATCTCTTGAAGTTGGTTGGGACATGCCCGGTGATGATTGGTGATCATTTGCTGACCTGCGGCTGTCTCCCACATCATTTGGCCGCTACTCTTGACCGGCACCCATAGTTTTCGCAATTAAGGCGCAGGTAAGCCTTCTTCTTGCAACGCGGTAAAAGTTCTGGGATTGTTGTGCGAGCTGAATGACGGTTGCCGATAGGCAAGGCATGTTGCCAAACACATCAGTGCCAGCCAGACGACATCATCTGCTCGTGATGACCCAGTGATTAGGCTAGTACGGCATGTTTGATTTGTCACTCGCAACAAGACGGCCGAAACCAATAACGGCCAAGAATGGTCTCTGAAACAAGGTTGATTGAACGGCCGACGCAAGGATCTGTGCTTATGGTGCCGGATGCTCGTCTTCACTCCGGCTGCGTCGCGAGCGCAATTCCCTCATGTTAGTCAATAGGGAATACACAAAGACAAAGAGTAGCGCGCCGGGAATGACCCACCGCCAGTAGGTGACAGTAAGGACTACGGCGCTGATCACTGCCAAAATAGCCGTCGCTGCCAACAAGTAGTTGGTCAGCTTTCCTCGTAGGGCGGATTCAATAGCCCCGAATATTAGAATGGCCAGGCCAATCCACATCGGCCAATGCGGTGGTCGGAACGCTATCAGCAGAATCAAAATTGACACCAGCAGCGCACCGCTAATTGCTGCCCAAAGATCCAGTGCCTTGGCGATTGGCGGCGGGGGCGGCACAGGTACTGCCTTGTGCCGCAAATGTGCCTGCGGATCGCCTCGATCCCCCTGACGTATTCTATCCAGGTACTCTTCTAGGACACGGCGCTTTTCCAGTATCTCGGCATGCTGCCCGCTTAGCTGCTGCAATTCCTTTGAGGCGGCAGTCAGGGCAGCCTGCTGCTGTTCTGTCAGCCGCGCCAGGTTCGTCGTGCTGGAAAGAGCCTTCAACGTCAGCCCACTGACGCGCAGCGCGTCACGTTTCTCCTCGATTTGTGTCCAGAGCACGGAGGCGTAATCCCGCAACTGCGCTATGGCCGCGGCGGTTTCCGCTTCAAGGGCAGCGGGTGGCGGTATCTTGTCCAGCCCGGCCCAACCCAGTGGATCGCGCCAGGCATGTCGCACGCTGCCATCGCGATCAAATTTTGGTCCGGCCGGTGCTCTTTCGCCGCCGATCGGATCGCCAGTATCCAGCCCCCATAGGCCGCGATAGCCCGACACCCAGGGCAGGTCATCGGACAAGAGTTCCGGCGACCAGGTTGCCTCCTGACCGGGCCCAATGCACAGTCCGTCACCACGTGCGTAATCAACGAAAGCCAGCGAAACCAGGGGGGCGTCCTGATTAGCAGGCGTACTGGTGGCACCGCTGTTCAGGTTTGCAGTTACAAACTGCCGTACCGGGCGTAGCAGTTCCTTTGCCGGCTTGATGGCCACTGGTTCCACCTGCATCAGGTATTCGCCCGGCACAACATAAGCAGCGTGAGAGCCGGCCCCGGCGTACACAACAACATGGTCCTCATCCACCTTCTCCAACTCTGG
>Ga0316580_10000070_pt1 | contig 17522 bp, 17 predicted proteins | sample S0NA_2_FD_204519 | JGI IMG/M metagenome (GOLD analysis project Ga0316580, IMG submission 204519) | Rhizosphere microbial communities from salt marsh grasses in Alabama, United States - S0-2_160517rDrB | ecosystem: Host-associated > Plants > Roots > Rhizosphere | place: USA: Alabama | collected... | reverse complement strand
CGCCACCGGGACCATAGCCCTCGTAGCGGATCTCCTCGTAGTCATCCCCCTCGTTGGCGCCGACGCCGCGCTTGATGGCGCGGTCCACGGTGTCGCGCGGCATGTTGGCCCCGAAGGCCTTGTCCATGGCGAGGCGCAGGCGCGGGTTGGCTCCCGGGTCCCCCCCGCCGGCCCGTGCGGCCACGGTCACCTCCCGGATCAGCTTGGTCCAGACCTTGCCGCGCTGCTTGTCCTGGGCGGCCTTGCGATGCTTGATGTTGGCCCATTTACTGTGACCGGCCACTGATCGAACCTCCGATGGAGTCGCGTGCCCCGAGCGCGCGATCGGCCAGGAGACACCAGACGGGGTGAGGGTCCCGGGTGGGGCGTCGAGCCGGCGCACCCGGAGCCAGTACGAATTGCTGCAAGTCTATCACCGCCGTTCGGGTCGCGACCAAGGCACCGGGCCTGCGAGCGGGGCCGCTCCCCGGACCATCCATGGGCACGGGATTCGCCGCCGATTCAGGCTCCCTCGACGGACGGATTCGAGGCGAACAGGTTGAGTCCGAGCGCCGCGGAGAGGTAGCGGGCACTGAGCTGGCCCCGGACGCTGTTGCCGGCATCGTCGAGGGGCGGAGAAAAGGTCGCCAGGGCACCCTTGCCCGGGGCCACCGTGATCATGCCGCCGCTCACCCCGCTCTTGCCCGGCAGGCCCGTCTCGTAGAGCCAGTCACCGGAGCTCTCGTAGAGCCCGGCGGTCACCATCACGGCCAGCACGTGCTGGCAGTGGATGGCGTCGATGACGGGCTCCCGGGTCACCGGATTCACCCCGCCGTTGGCCAGGGTCGCCGCCATCACCGCGAGGTCGCGGCTGGTGACGCTCAGGGCGCACTGGCGTGTGTAGATGTCGGTGGCCTCGACGGGGTCGAAGTAGATCCGCTGGTACCCCGCGAGCAGGGCGGCGACATCCAGATTAGCTTGGTTGGTGGCCGCCTCCGACCTGTAGACCTCCTCGTCGAGATCGAGGGACCGGCCCGCGAACCGGGAGAAACCCTCCAGGATGAATCGCCACTTGTTCTCCGCGGTGTCGCCGGGGGCGAGGCTCGTGGTGGCGATGGCCCCGGCGTTCACCATGGGGTTGGTGAGCCCGTCGCCGGTGCGCTCCACCGCGATCACCGAGTTGAACGGGAGCCCCGTGCTGTTCACCCCGAGCCTGGCCCGCGCCTCCGCCTCGCCGATCGCCTGGCAAACCAGGGCGAACATGAAGGGCTTGGAGACGCTCTGGATACTGAAGGCCCGGTCGCTGTCCCCGACCGCGAAGATATCCCCGCGGGTCCCCGCCACGCAGATGCCGAAGAGATGGCGCGGGACCGCCGCCAGGGCGGGGATGTAGTCCGCGTTCTCACCCTCGTCGACCGACCGGAAGCGGGCGTGGGCGCGCGCAACGTGCTCCCGAACCAGGGCTGGATCCGGGAGCCGGCCGGTGGAGACACAGGGGAAAGGCGTGGGCATCGGGAGGTCTGGCATGGGGGCGGGTGGCGCTGGAGCACGCATGCAACCGGGCGACCCTGGCACGTCCTCGTGTCCGTGGGTCGCGCCCGTTGCCGCCGGGGTCCCTGATCCTACGTCGGCGCAGGCGAATCAGGCGGCGGAGGCGGCGCGTCGCCGGGCTGCTCCCAGGGAAAGCGCGGTAGCCCGTAGAAGGCCTCGCGGAAGCGCTCGCCCCAGCTCTGGGTGAGCTCACGCAGCTCCTCGGAATCGGCCTCCAGCCTCAACCGCGACGAGGGTGCGAAGAGGTCTCGGGGGCAGATGGCCACCTCGTAGGGGGGGCCGACGGTCAGGTTGGAGCGGGCCGTCCCCACCAGGGAGACCAGGCACACCCGAGCCCCGTCCTCAAGGGACAGACCCGGGTGGACGATGTGGTCCAGGGCCGGCTTGCCGTACTTGCTCTCCCCGATCTGCAGGAAGGGCGTCTCCGGGGTCGCCGTCATCCAATTTCCCTGGGGGTAGATCAGATAGAGGCCCGGGGGCTGGCCGGCAATCTGCCCCCCCAGGAGGAAGGTGGCCTCGACGCCCGCCCCCACCTGGCGCAGTGCCGGGCCATGCTCGTTCTGAACCGCCAGGGACACCTGACCCACATAGGTGGCGGCCTCGAACAGGTACGCGACGTTCAGCAGGGTCTGGCTCGGGGCCACACGGGAGGGATCGGGATTGAGCGCCTGGTCCAGGTCGCGCCGGATGCGATGCAGGACCTCCTGGGTCGTGGCCAGATTGCCGGCCGCGAGGAGCACGAAGAGGCGATCCGGGGCGGGCTGGAAGATGTGGAGCTTGCTGAAGGACGAGATGTAATCCACCCCCGCGTTGGTCCGGGAGTCCGAGGCCATCACGAGGCCCTGATCGAGGCATAGTCCGACACAATACGTCATGCTGGCAGGTCTCGGCAGAATGTAAGCCCAGGAACCGGGAAACCAGAGGGTCCCCTCAGAACATCGGGCCGCGGGGACAACGGCGACGCCCTGAGCGGCCCGACGCGCCAGGCCGCGGGTCGTCCAACCCGTTTCGGCCCAGTTCCCCGCGAGCGGCGCCAGGGTAGCGAGTGGCCCTTTCCCGCACAAGCCCGGCCCGCCGCGCGCGACATCGCGCCGGCCCGGTTGGGTCATGACTGGACTCGGTGGTAGCATTCGCCCGCCCGGCGGTCCAGCCGCCTTGGCACAGAGGGACGGGTCGGGCAACCCCTGCTGTCTAGCGGGCGAGAAGGGTCTCGCGCGAGGCCGACATCAAGCCACCGAGCCCCCCGCGGCCGGGCCGGTATCCCATTCGAATCAGCCATCAGGGGCGGTCATGGAGCTTCAAGAAGGTATCCTGCGCGTCGAGTCCTTTCTCGCCGTCACCCTCGGCATCGTGGTGCTGTTCCTGGGCAAGCGGCTGAACGAGCGCATCGCCTTCCTGCGAAATTTCAGCATCCCGGAGCCGGTCACCGGCGGCATCCTCATCTCCGTCCTGCTCGCCCTGGTCTATGTCGTCTCCGGCTATTCGGTGGAATTCGAGCTGCGGGCCCGGGACGTCCTGCTCGTCTACTTCTTCACCACCATCGGGATCAATGCCAGCGCCCGGGATCTACTCGCCGGCGGGCGACCGCTGCTGATCCTCCTGGCCATCACCGTCGCCTTCATGCTGGCCCAGAACCTCACGGGTATCTCGGTGGCGTCGCTCTTCGGCCTGCCGGCGGCGGTGGGGGTCCTCGGCGGCACCGTGTCGCTGATCGGCGGCCACGGCACCACCATCGCCTGGGCCCCCACCATCGGCGAGCAATACGCTATCGCCAACGCCATGGAGATCGGCATCGCCAGCGCCACCTTCGGCCTGATCCTGGCAAGCCTGATGGGAGGGCCGATCGCGAAATTTCTCATCAACCGGCACGGACTCGCGCAGACGCCCCGGGCGGCGGACGAGATCCAGGACGTGGGCCTCTCGGAGAAGCAGCGGAAGGCGGGGATCGATCACCTGGATTTCCTGGGTGCCGTCCTGGCGATCCACGTCTGTATCGTTGTGGGCTACTTACTCAACGGCATCATTTCGGATCTGGGACTGAAGCTGCCGCTCTTCGTGACCTGCCTCTTCGCGGGCATCCTGATCACCAACCTGGTCCCCAGGAACCGGCCGACCCTGACCGGCATGCCCTGGCCCACCCGCAGCCCCGCCATCGCCCTGATCGCGGACATCTCGCTCGGTACCTTCCTCGCCATGTCCCTGATGAGCATGCAGCTCTGGACCCTGGTCGACCTCGCCGGACCGATCCTGACCATCCTGGCGGCCCAGTTCGCACTGGCGGTCGCCGTGACCATTCTGGTCCTGTTCCCCCTCATGGGCCGCAACTATGACGCCGCGGTGGTGGCGGCCGGATTCGGCGGGGTCACGCTGGGCTCGACGCCGACCGCCATGGCCAACATGGCGGCCGTGACCCAGCGCTTCGGCGCCTCTCACCAGGCCTTCATCATCGTTCCGCTGGTCTCTGCCTTCTTCATCGACCTGACCAACGCCCTGGTCATCCCCTACTTCCTGAAGACCTTCTCCTGAGATCCCAGCACCGATCGGGATAAGCAGGCTGCGCAGCGCGCAGGGAGCCATTGGGATCCCGCTGCCTGTCCGATGAGGTGCCGCAGGACCCGGGACCCGGCGGTTCCGGGCGATTGATCTCCACCGCGAGACCGCGGCTCTTGTCGTTCCGAACCAGCACGGCCTCGACACCGCAGAACGCCCTGAGTCCGCTCTCGATGGCGTCGATCACGTCCGAGAGGGGGATCTCGGCGTCCTTGGACGGAACGCTGACGCGCGAGTAGAGGGCCTCGCTACGCGCCTCGGCCGCCTTCCCGGCTGGGCGGTCGACGCTCAGCAGGAGGTGCCGGCCCAAGGCCGCCACGCCGACGCCGATGCGGCGACCGGCAGGCGCTGTCCTGACGGCGTTCTCCAGGTGCTCACCCACAAGGACGCTCTCTGCGGCCGTGGCGTTGATCCGAGGAGTCCGATTGGTCGGCATAGTGGGGTATTTCCTGATCGGGAAGATGGGGCTGGCCCGACGCGGGCGGCGACGGGGGAGGTCAGGGTGGCGGCTCGCCGAGCGGACCGCCATGGGCGGAGCCATGGTAGCTGGGCGAACCTTAACTGAACCTGAACATCCCCGGAGAGGGATGGGATACCCGGAGCCCGGGGCCCGGGCACCGCTCGGCTCAGCGACTCGGCGATCGCCTAGGGAGATGCTGATCAAATGCCAACCTGGCATTTGATCAGCTCGGGCGATCCCTCGCCCGGACGAGAAACGCAATAAATCAGCGTTTCCCTAGGCGTCACTCATCCGAGATCGAGCTTGGCCCATACCGGGCAGTGGTCCGAGGGGCGGTCCATGGCGCGGATGTCGTAGTCGATGTCGGCGTCCAGCAACCGGTCCCGCAGGGGCGCGGTGACCAGGAGCAGGTCGATGCGCAGCCCCCTGCGGGGCTCCCGGTCGAACCCCTTGGACCGATAGTCGAACCAGCTGAAGCGGTCGTCCACCTCCGGATGGACCACCCGATAGCCGTCGAAGAGACCCCAGTCGGTCAGCGCCTTGAGCCACTCCCGCTCCTCGGGCAGGAAGGAGCACTTTCCCTGCCGGAGCCAGCGCTTGGCGTTGTCGGCGCCGATGCCGATGTCGAGATCCAGGGGGGCCACGTTCATGTCACCCATGAGCACCAGGTTCTGGTCCGGGGTGAAGTGGCCCTCGAGATAGCGAGCCAGCTCGGCGTAGAACCGGGCCTTGCCGGGAAACTTGACCGGGTGATCCCGGCTCTCGCCCTGGGGAAAATAGGCATTGATCACCGTGAGCTCGCCGGCCCCGTCCAATGTGTACCGCCCGGTTATGAGGCGCCGTTGGGAGTCCTCGCCGTCGCCCGGCAGGCCCCTGAGGACCTCCAGGGGCTCCCGCTTGCTGAGGAGGGCGACCCCATAATGCCCCTTCTGACCGTGGAAATGGGCACGGTATCCCATCCCCTCGATGGCGTCGATGGGGAACTCCTCGTCCGACACCTTGGACTCCTGGATCCCCAGGATGTCCGGATCCAGGGAGCCCCTGAGCGCCTCCAACTGATGGGGGCGGGCACGGATCCCGTTGATATTGAATGAGCAGAGCCTCAGCACCTCAAGTCCCCTCCAGCACCTCGTAGGTCTCCTTGCGCCCCATCTCCAGACCATGGGCATGGGCCCGTCCCCAGGGCGTCAGGGCCTGTTGCGCGATCCGGTCCCAGCCCTCCCCGTCCGCGTCCAGGGCCGGATCCGCGGGAAGGGCATCCCCATGCCCAAGCTCGCGAATCGCCTGGACCATGCCATTGGCGTAGCCCCGGTTGTACCAGAGCTGGGCGTCATCGGGGGTGTCCAGGAACCCCTGGGTCTCACCATAGAGCCGCCGCAGGAGCTCGATCAACTGGACCAGCACGGGACTAGCCATCGGCCACGACCTCGGACGATGACGGCGCCGACGCCCCCGGGACCGGGCCTCGACCGATGAGCCCCAGCACCGCCAGGGCCGCCTCCCGGGCGGCATTGTGGCGCATGCCCGCATGGATCCGGGCGTACTCGGCGGCGATTGCGGCGCGCCGCCGCGGGTCATCGAGCAGACCGAGCAGGGCCGGGGCGAGGAGCTCGGCCCGACACCGGTCCTGGAGAAATTCGGGGGCCAGCTCCCGCCCCGCGAGCAGGTTGGCCATGGCCACGTGCTCCACCTTGATCAGCCCGAATCCCTTGACGAGATGGTAGGTGAGCGGATGGACCCGGTACCCCACCACCATGGGCCGCTTGAGGAGCAGGGTCTCCAGGGTGGCGGTGCCAGAGGCCGTGAGCACGCAGTCGGAGGCGGCAATGACGCTGCGGCTTCGGCCATCCACCAGGGTCACCGGGAGGGCCGGGGCGAGCCGCTCCAGCTCCGACTCGAACAGGGCACGCATCTTGGCGTTGACCAGCGGCACCGCGAAACGCACATCCGGACAGGACTCCAGGCAGCGCAGGGCGCACTCGATGAAGGGGGCCGCCAGCCGCTCCATCTCGCCGGCCCGACTGCCCGGAAGGATGGCGATGAGGGGCCCGTCCCCCCCCAGCCCGAGCTCCGCCCGGGCCGCCTCCCGGTCCACCTCCAGGGGGATCTGATCCGCCAGCGGATGGCCTACGAAGCGCGCCGGGACCCCGTGCTCCCGCAGGAAGGACTCCTCGAAGGGAAAGACACAGAGCATGAGGTCCACCGCCCGGCGGATGCCCTTGACCCGCCCGGGCCGCCAGGCCCACACGGTGGGGCTCACCAGGTGCACCGCGGGGATACCGCGATCGCGCAGGCGCCGCTCGAGACCCAGGTTGAAGTCCGGGGCATCGACGCCGACGAAGACGTCAGGCGGATCGGTCCTGAAGTGCCTGACCAGCTGACCACGCAGCCGCAGCAGCTCGGGCAGGTGACCCAGTACCTCGGTGAGCCCCATGATCGAGAGCCGCTCCATGGGGAACAGGGTCTCGCAGCCGGCCTCCAGCATGCGCGGCCCCGCCACACCGATGAAGCTCGCCTCGGGCACCAGGGACCTCAGCGCGTTGATCAGCGCGGCACCGAGGATGTCGCCGGAGGCCTCGTTGGCGACGATGCCGACCCGAAGCTGGGTCATCAACGCACGATGCTGCGGCTGCTGTCCGCGACAAAGGAGGCCAAGGCGGCCACCTCGGGGACCTCGGCGGCCAGGGCGTGCACCTGCTCCAGGGCCTCGTCCAACTTCAACCCCGCCACGTAGACCGCGCGATAGGCGCGTTTGATGGCGGCGATGGTGTCCTCCGAAAAGCCCCGGCGGCGCAGCCCCTCGCTGTTGATGCCGCGGGGCTTTGCCGGGTGTCCTCCCACGGTCACGTAGGGTGGCACGTCCTTGGTGAGCACCGATCCCATGGCGCAGAAGCTGTGGGCGCCGATGCGGGAGAACTGATGGACGATGGTGAAGCCACCCAGGATGGCCCAATCCTCGACCACCACATGCCCACCGAGGGAGGCCCCGTTGGCCATGATGACCTGGTTGCCGATCCGACAGTCATGGGCCACATGGGTAGCCACCATGAACAGGTTGTCGTCGCCGATGGAGGTGAGGCCCCGGTCCTGGACGGTGCCGCGATGGATGGTCACGTACTCGCGGATTCGGTTGCGATCGCCCACCTCGAGGCGGGTGGGCTCGCCGCCGTATTTCTTGTCCTGGGGATCCTCGCCCACCGAGGCGAACTGGTAGATTCGGTTGTCACGCCCGATGCGCGCGGGGCCCCGCACCACCGCATGGGGACCGATCCAGGTCCCGGCGCCGATCTCCACCTCGGGACCGATGACCACGAAGGGTCCCACCTCCACGCCCTGGTCCAACCGGGCGCCGGGGTCCACGACGGCCGTGGGGTGGATCAAGGGGCGAAATCCCGGGCGGTGCACATGATCTCGGCGGTGGCGACCACACGATCGTCCACCCGCGCCTCCCCATTGAACTTCCAGATGCCGCGGCGCACCGCCTCCAACTTCACCGTGAGGATCAGCTGGTCGCCCGGCTCGACCGGTCGCTTGAATCTGGCCTTGTCGATGCCGACGAAGTAATAGAGCGCCTTCTCCCCGACCTCATCCGGTCGCGACTCCATGGCCAACAGCCCCGTGGCCTGGGCCATGGCCTCCACGATCAGGACCCCCGGCATCACGGGCCGGACCGGAAAATGCCCGGTGAAGTAGGGCTCGTTGAAGCTGACGTTCTTCAAGGCGATAAGGTGATCGTCGCGCTTGAAGTCCAGGACCCGGTCGATGAGCAGAAAGGGGTAGCGGTGCGGCAGGAGGCGCAGCACCTTGTGAATGTCCATGGTGGTCGGTATCCGCCCCTCCTCCTCAGGCTCCGGGGCCTGCCTCGCGTCCATCAACCTGGGTTGAGTGGGCTCCATCTAGGGTTCCTCCTGCCGTTGCGCGGCACTCAGAGTGGCGACGCGCGCTTCGAGTTGTTTGAGTCGGCGCGACAGCTCATCGAGATGCCGGAATCGCGCCACGTTGCGTCGCCATTCCCCGCTGGGCATGGCCGGTATGCCGCTGCTGTACGACCCCGGCTCGGGAAAGGAACGCGTCACCATGGCCATGCCCGTGAAGTGCACGTCGTCTCCGATGCCGAGGTGTCCCGCCATCCCCACGGCGCCGGCGATGGTGCAATTGCGTCCGATTCGGGTGGACCCGGAGATCCCGCTGTTGGCGGCCATGGCGCTGTTTTCCCCGATCTGCACGTTGTGGCCGATCTGGATCTGGTTGTCCAGCTTGACCCCATCGCCAATGACCGTATCTTCGATCGCCCCTCGGTCCACCGTGGTATTGGCCCCGATCTCCACGTCGTCCCCGAGCACGGCACGCCCCACCTGGGGGATACGCACCCAGCGCTTGCCATCCTTCGCAAAGCCGAAACCGGAGCGGCCGATGACGGCGCCCGGGTGGATCAATGCCCGCTCACCCACCTGGGTGCGCCAGCAAAGGGTCACGCGAGCCACCAGCCGGCTGTCGGCCCCGACCCGCACCTCCTCGCCCAGGATGCACCCGGGCCCCACGAAGACCCTCGGGCCGATCTGGACTCCCGCCTCGATGACCGAAAGGGGACCCACCCACGCGCTCGGATCCACCCGCGCGCTCGGGTGGACCACCGCGGAAGCGTGGATCCCGCCCTGCACCGGGACAGGTGGGTAGAGGAGCCGCGCGGCCTTCGAAAAGCAGAGATAGGGGTTGGGGCTGATGAGCGCCGCCGCGGGACAGGCCGCGGCATCGTCCTCCGTGAGGATCACCACCCCTGCCCTGGTCTCCGCCAGCGCCTTACGGTAGCTCGGGTCACCGAGAAAGGTCAGGCAATCCGGCTCGGCCGACGCCAGGTCCGCAACCCGCGAGACCTGGGTCCCGGGGTCGCCGACGAAGGGGACGTCGAGCCGGGCGCCAAGCTCGTCCAGGCGCCAGGTGACGGCCATCAGCGAACCCCTGACCTGGGGCTTGGGCGGATCACTTGGCCGTGAACTCCCGCTTGAGCCGCTCGACCACCTGGTCAGAGATGTCGATACGCTTGCTGAAGTAGACCAGCCCCTCGCTCAGCACCAGGTCGATTTCCAGCTCCTTGGCGAGCTCGACCACCACCTCCTGCACCTGACGGGCCAACTTGGTACGCAGCTCGTTCTGACGCAGGGTCAGGTCCTCCTGGAACTCGTCCTGGGCATACTTGAGCTTGCGCGTGCGGCTCCGGATGTCGTTCTGGAGCCGCTGGGCCTCGCTCTGGCTCATCAGGTCTCCCTCACGCTCGAGGCGACGCTGGAGCTCCGCGATCTCCTCCTGCTGGGTGCGCAGATTTCTCTCCCGCTCCTCCACCTCCCGCTGGAGGGACTTGCGGGCAGCCTCGTACTGGGGCGAGTTCTCCACCACCCGATTCGGGTCGACCACCGCGATCTTGTAATCCTCCGCGGCGAGACCCGGCCCCCACAAGAAAAGGAGTATCAGAAAGACGGCAAAGCCGAAACGGTGTGTCAGCACCTGTACGCCTCGAGTCTAAAATGTCTGACCGATCCCAAACTGGAACACCTGGGTGTCGTCCCCCTCCTTCTCGTTCAGTGGCCACCCGAAGCTGAAGGACAGGGCACCGATGGGAGACAGCCAGGCGGTCGAGATACCGGCGGAATAGCGCATCTCTCCCAGGTCGAAGCCGGTCGGGGTGACCAGGTCCGACCCCTTGGTCACCCAGACGTTGCCCACGTCGAGGAAGACGCCCATCCTCAGGGTCTTCTCGAATTCTCCGCCGACCGGCGGCGGGGCGAACAGCTCGATACTGCCGACGACCTTGGTGTTGCCGCCCACCGGGTCATAGGGGATGTTGGTCTCCCGGGGACCCAGGGTGTTTGCCTTGAAACCGCGCACCGTCCGGGGACCGCCCGCGTAGTAGTTCTCGAAGAACGGCAGGTAATTCAGATCCCCGTAACCGTCGCCGTATCCGAGATCGGCGGAGAGCGAGAGGACAAACTTCCGGGTGAGCGGGACATAGCGGATGCCCGAGTAGCTCGTCTTGTAGTAGGTGAGGTCGCTGCCGGGGACGCTCACGTCGAGGCGCAGGGTCTGCAGGCTGCCCTTGGTGGGGAACACCGCAGTGTCCCGGGTGTCGCGGACATAGCTCGCGCTAAGGAAGAAGTCGTTGAAGACGTTGCCGTTCTCTGCGACGAACTCTTGGGCGAGCCCCGAGAAGCCGGCCGAGAAATCGGTGTACTGGTACCGCAAGCCGAAGCCCGCCCGCGACTTGTCGGAGATGGGAAACCCGAAGTTCATCCCGACGACACCCTGGGCGGTGGAGTAGTCCGCCCCCAGGAGCTCCTGATAGTCCGTCGCCCGGTAGGAGAGCTCGAAGCCGCGACTGATCCCATCCACCGTGTAGAAGGGATTGAGGTAGGCGACCTGATAGAGCTGCGTCGCCTGGCTGGTGTTGACGGCGAAGGAGACGCGCTTGCCGGTTCCCAGGAAGTTGTTCTGGGTGACGCTCGCGTTCAATATGATGCCCTGGGACTGGGAGTAGCCGATGCCCGCCATGAGATTGCCGGCGGGTTTCTCCTTTACGGTGACATTGACGTCCACCTGATCGGCGGAGCCGGGCACCGCCGGCGTCTCGATGGTGACGTCCTCGAAGAAACCGAGCCGCTGCAGACGCTCCCGGGATTCCCGCACCAGGGCAGCCGAGAACCACGCGCTCTCCAGCTGGCGCATCTCGCGGCGCATGACCTCATCGCGGGTCCGGGTATTGCCCTTCATGTTGATGCGCCGGACATAGACGCGCTTGCCCGGGTCCACGAAGAAGGTGACCGCGACCTGCTTGTTGGCCTCGTCGATCTCCGGAACCGTATTGACGTTGGCGAAGGCATAGCCCTCATCGCCGAGCAGGTTGGAGATGCGCTCGGCGCTCTCCGTGGTGAGCTTGCGCGAGAAGTATTCACCGCGCCGCAGCTGGATCAGGGGGAAGATGCGCTCCGCGGGGATCGTGGGCTCACCGGCCAGCTTGATATCACTGATGGTGAAGCGGTCGCCCTCGCTGATCACCACGGTCACATAGATCTCCTTCTTGTCGGCGCTGATGGAGACCTGCGTCGACTTGATCTCGAACTGGATGAAGCCGCGGTCCAGGTAGAAGGAGCGCAGCGCCTCCAGGTCGCCCGCCAGCTTCTGCTTGGAGTACTGATCGTTCTTGGAATAGAAGGAATGCCAGCGGGTACGGCCCAGCTGGAACAGCCCCAGCAGCTCCTTCTCGTCGAAGGCCTGGTTGCCGATGACATTGATCTGCTTGATGCGGGCCGTCAGGCCCTCGGTGATCTCGATGCGGATCGCCACCCGGTTGCGCTCCAGGGGAGAGACCGTCGACTGGACCAGCACCCCGTACTTGCCCCGCGAGAAATACTGGCGCTCCAGCTCCTGCTCGATGCGATCGAGCACCGAGCGGTTGAAGACGCGACCCTCCTTCAGGCCGATTTCCGCCACGGCCTCCCGCAGGGCCTTCTCGTCCAGGTCCCGATTGCCGACGAACTCGATCCTCGCGATGGCCGGGCGCTCCTGAACCTGCAGCACCAGCACGTTGCCGTCGCGCTGGACGCGGACGTCGTCGAAGAAGCCTGTCTGATAGAGGGAGCGGATGATGCTTCCCGTCACGTCGTCGCTCACCGTGTCGCCCACCTGGACCGGCAGGTAGGTGAAGACCGTGCCCGGGGCGATTCGCTGCAGCCCCTCGACACGGATATCGGCGATCTGGAACTCCTCGGCGGCGGCGTGCGCCACCCAGAGGCCGAGGAGCAGACAGGTGAGAAATAGCAGACGCCAGCGGCGACCCAGGACCGATGGTGAGACGCGCAAGGAAGGTTCCCCGAGATGGTGTCGACCCCCGGTATCGGGGTGCCGATCGAGGGTCCTTAGTATACGGGAAGGGTCCGGCTAGCCAAAGAGCCGGGACAGGTCGACGTAGAAGGCGAGGGTCATGAGTGCCGCGAGCAGGGCGATGCCGATCCGCTGACCCTGGAGCTGGGTCTGCTCCGACAGGGGGCTGCCCTTCACCCACTCGATGAGAAAGTAGAGCAGATGCCCGCCGTCGAGGATCGGGATCGGCAGGAGGTTGAGCACCCCCAGGCTGATGCTGACAACGGCCAGGAACTTGACGAAATATTCCAGACCGTAGCTGGCGGTTCGACCCGCCGTCTCCGCAATGGTGATGGGACCGCTCAGATTCTCCACCGAGGCCTGACCCACCAGCATCTGCCCCAGGACCCGAAGCATGAGCTGGCTCATGTCGAATGTCTTGTGGACCGACTGGCTCAGGGCCTCCAGGGGCCCAAAGCGGACCTCGACGCGGTAGGGCTCCAGCAGGTCGTCGCGGGCCTGGACGCCGGCTCCGATGCGCCCGATCGTGGCACCGTCGGCCGCGACCGCGCGCGGGGTTACCGCTAGGTCCAGGCGCTCGCCCTCACGCTCGATCTCCACCCGCAGCTCGGCGCCGGGGCTTTCCCGCACCAGATCGACCCAGGCCCGCCAGTCTTCCAACGGCGCCCCGTCCACAGCCAGGATGCGATCCCCAACCCGAAGACCCGCCCGCTCCGCGGGCTCCCCCGGGGTCAGCTCTCCGATGACCGGGGGCAGGGGCGGCCGCGAGGGACTCAGGCCCAGGCGCTCCAGGACGTTGGGCGCCTCGGAGAGATCCGCGAGCCGCTCCCCGCTGATCCAGCGGTCCTGCTCCGCGCCCGAGGCGTCACGCACCCGCACCCGTAGATCCTTGTGTTCCAGGGCCTCCGCCATCAGCGCATAGACCGCGCCATCCCACATCGGCGACGGGCGGTCCCCGATCCGCAGCAGCTCGTCACCCCGTTGGAAGCCGGCCTCGGCGGCGATCGAATCCGGCGCCACCTCGCCGACGAGCGGCCGCAGACCCGTCTCGCCGGACGCGAAGATGGCCCAGTAGGCCAGGATGGCGAAGGCAAAGTTGAACAGGGGCCCGGCGGCCACGATTGCCGAACGCTTCCACACGGGCTGGCGGTTGAAGGCCAGATGGAGCTGCTCCGGGGGCACCTCCCCCTCACGCTCGTCGAGCATCTTCACGTAACCGCCCAGGGGGATGCCGGCCAGGACGTACTCCGTGGAGTCCGCATCCCGTTGACGACGGAGCAGGGGTCGCCCGAAGCCGATGGAGAAGCGCAGGACCTTGACACCGAGCCGGCGCGCGACCCAGAAGTGCCCGAACTCGTGAACGAAGATCAGGATCGCCAGGGCGACGAGGAATGAGGCGATGGTGAAGAGTAGGTCCACGATGCTGCTATCGACTTTGTCGCTTAGTGGTAGTTCCCGAGCAATGACCCGGCAAGGACGCGGGCGCGCCGATCGATATCCAACAGGGTATCCAGCGTCCCGCCCTCGACGGCCTGCAGCGGCATGCCCTGGAGGGTCCGGTCCACCAGCTCCGCGATTTGGGGGAAGCCCAGCCGACCGTCCAGGAATCCGGCCACCGCGACCTCGTTGGCCGCGTTGAGCACCGCGGGCGCAGATCCACCCGTCCGCGCGGCCTCAAAGGCCAGGCCGAGACAGGGGAAGCGTGAAAGATCCGCCGCCTCGAACTCCAGGCGACCCACCTCGACCAGGTCCAGGGGCGCCACCCCGGACTCCAGGCGCTCCGGCCAGGCCAGCGCATGGGCGATGGGCGTGCGCATGTCCGGGTTGCCGAGCTGCGCCAGTACCGACCCGTCGCGATACTGGACCAGGGAGTGGATGACGCTCTGGGGGTGGATCACCACCTGCACCCGATCGGGGCTCGTTCCGAAGAGCCAGCACGCCTCGATGACCTCCAGTCCCTTGTTCATCAGGGTCGCGGAGTCCACCGAGATCTTGCGGCCCATGCGCCAGACGGGATGGGCGCAGGCCTGGTCGGGCGTGACCGCGGCGAGGCGCTCCGCCGGCCACTCCCGGAAGGGTCCTCCCGAGGCGGTGAGGAGGATGCGCTCCACCCCCACCTCCGGCAGACCGCGGCCGAACCCCCCCGGCAGGCACTGGAAGATGGCATTGTGCTCACTGTCGATGGGCAGCAGCTCCGCCCCGCTGTCCTCGATCGCCTCCATCAGGAGTGCGCCGGCCATGACGAGGGACTCCTTGTTGGCCAACAGCACCCGCTTCCCCGACCGGGCCGCCGCCAGGGTGGGTCTCAATCCCGCGGCGCCCACGATGGCCGCCATGACGTACTGGGTCTCCGCAAGGCTGGCCACCTGCTCGAGACCCTCCACCCCGCCCAGGACCCGGGGCCCACCGGGCATGCCGCCGAGCAGCTCGGCGAGCCGCGCGGCCGCCCCCTGATCCGCCATGACCGCGTAGAAGGGATGGAAGCGGCGGCACTGCTCGGCCAAACGGTCGACGTTGCCGTTGGCGGTCAGCGCGACCACCCTGAACCGCTCGGGATGGCGGGACACCACGTCGAGGGTGCTGACCCCGATGGAGCCGGTCGACCCGAGCACCGTCACGCCGATCACTGGAGTCCTCTCATCAGGGCAAGACCGAGGACGAAGACGGGGGCCGCCGCCGTGAGGCTATCCACCCGGTCGAGCATCCCGCCGTGCCCCGGCAGCAGGTGACTGGAGTCCTTGACCCCGCGGCGGCGCTTCAAGAGGCTCTCGTAGAGGTCCCCGACCACCGAGATGAGCACGGTCGCGCCGCACAGCAGCACCGCCGCCAGGGTCCCGGACGGACCCAGTGAGCCGGCCCAGCCGAGGAGCAGGCCCCACAGCAGGGCGCCGGCCAAGGCGCCGTAGACGCCCTCCCGGGTCTTTCCCGGGCTCACCAGCGGCGCGAGCTTGGTGCGCCCCCAGCGGCGCCCCACGAAATAGGCGAGGGAATCCGCCGTCCACACCAGCAGCATGAGAAAGAGGACCAGGGCGCGGCCATGGGGGTCCGATTCGTGGAGCTGGATCAATGCCCCCCAGGGTGCCGCCAGCACCAGGACGCCGGCCGCCAGCTCACCCACCCGGAGCCCCGGCCGGTGGGAGATCTCCCGCACCGTGGCGATATGCACCGCCTGGATCAGCCACCACAGGACCCCGGCGCCCAGGAGCCACGGCCGCAGCCAGGGAAGAGTCCAAAGGCCGAGCAGCAAGGCGCCGACCAGGGCCAGATAGCCCGCGCGCTCGATCTGTCGCTCGAGTCCCGCGAGCCTGGCCCATTCCCAGGCGGCCCCCAGGGTCACGAGCCCCAGGGCGACGGCGAACGCGGGGGTCGGCAGCAACAGCACGGCCGCCAGGACCAGGGGCCCCAGCAGGAAGGCCGTCTGGGCTCGCTGGCGCAGGGAGCTGGGAACCGCCAAGGTGCTAGGGCCCCTCATCGGCGGCCACCAGCAGCTGGGATGGAACCAGCTCCCGCCCCTGGACCTGTTCGCCGGTCAGCCCGAATCGGCGCTGGCGCCGCGCAAAGTCGTCGAGGGCGAGTCCGTACGCCTTGGCATCGAACTCGGGCCACAGAAGGTCCGTGAAGTAGAGCTCCGCGTAGGCGGACTGCCAGAGGATGAAGTTGCTGAGCCGCTTCTCTCCCCCCGTGCGGATGAAGAGATCCGGGTCGGGCTGGTCCGCGAACGAGAGCCGGGCCGCCAGGGCCTGCTCGTCGATGGATGCCGGGCTCAGGCTCCCGGCCTGGACGTCGGCCACCAGACGACGGGCCGCCTGGGTGATATCCCAGCGGCCCCCGTAGTTGGCGGCAATCTGGAGGCAAAGCCGCTCGTTGTTGGCGGTGAGGTCCTCGGCATCGGCGATTCGCTGCCGGAGCTTATCGGAGAAGGCGGAGCGATCACCGATGACCCGCAGGCGCACGTCGTTCTCCTGGAGGCGCCGCATCTCGCCCCGCAGGGTGCTCAGAAAGAGGTCCATGAGCACACTGACCTCTGAGAGGGGGCGGCGCCAGTTCTCGCTGCTGAAGGCAAAGAGGGTCAGGGTCCCGACCCCTCGGCGCACGCTCTCTTCCACCACCGCCCGGACACTCTTGACCCCCTCCCGGTGGCCCCAGGTGCGCGCGCGATGACGCTGGCGGGCCCAGCGCCCGTTGCCGTCCATGATGATCGCGACGTGCCGGGGGACCCGCGGGCGCGGCTCGCCGCTACCAGGATCGGGCGTGGTCTTGTCCACGATTCGGCCTAGTATCCGCCCGAGCACGCTCAGATGGACATCAGGTCCTGCTCCTTCTCCGCGAGCACGGCATCCACCTCCTTGACGTATTGATCGGTGAGCTTCTGGACCAGCTCCTGGCCCCGGCGCTCCTCGTCCTCGGAGATCAGCTTCTCCTTGACCAGCTCCTTGAGCTCCCCGTTGGCGTCGCGCCGGATGTTGCGCACCGCCACCCGCGCCTGCTCCGCCTCGTGGCGAGCCACCTTGATCAGATCCCGACGACGCTCCTCGGTGAGCGGCGGCAGGGGGACGCGGATGACCGTACCGGCGGTGCTGGGGTTCAACCCCAGATCCGACTGCATGATCGCCTTCTCCACCACCTGCACCATCCCCTTTTCCCAGGGGGTCACGGCCAGGGTGCGGGCATCCTCGGCGGTCACGTTGGCCACCTGCCGGATGGGCATCTCACTGCCGTAGTACGACACCGTGATGTGGTCCAGCAAGGAGGGGTGGGCACGTCCGGTGCGGATCTTCGCGAGCTCGTGGCCCAGGGCCTCCACGCTCTTGGACATGCGCTCCGCCGCGTCTTTCTTGACGTCATCGATCATCTTCAGTCACCACTCACGACCAGGGAGCCCAGATCCTCGCCATGGATCAACCTTAGCAAGGCACCCGGCTCGTTGATGTTCATCACCCGCAAGGGCATCCCATGGTCCCGGCACAGCACGATCGCCGTGGCGTCCATGACCTGGAGCCCTTCCCGTAGGGCCCGATCGTAGCTGATTCGGGGGTAGAAGATCGCCCCCGGGTCCCGCAGGGGGTCGGCGGAGTAGATCCCGTCCACCTTGGTGGCCTTGATCAGCAGG